>OLQU01000578.1_pt1 | contig 30153 bp, 28 predicted proteins | sample 1672271 | NCBI WGS metagenome assembly OLQU01 (sample SAMEA3136666, study PRJEB25190) | human gut metagenome | biome: human gut; feature: human-associated habitat; material: faeces | place: Austria | collected 2013 | reverse complement strand
ATATAAAAAAGCCCGGCTACAAATGTAGCCGGGAAATAAGCCCTATTATCTTTATGTAGTTACTTTTAAATTCTATGCTGGTCCAAGATCAATCCATTTTTTGTCAACCCATTCACCTTGGGTCTGGTTCCAACGACGCTTTTGTCTTCGCCCATTATGAATACGATACACTATTCTAATCTGATCTGCACAGGTACTAATGCTATCATCATTCACAATTTCTACAATTCCCGGTCCAAAGTCTACTTCTTCCGCCTGAATATCTGTTGCCGGAAATACCATTCCAAGACTCATAAGAATTGCGCCTGCCACTACCACTTTTTTCCATCTTGCTTTTTTCATCATTATCTCTCCTTCTATATTATAAACTTTATAATAGGGGTTACTTCTATAAACTTGTATTACTTCAATAGGTTTCTATTGAACTTATCGTAATGTGTATTTACATTCATAACCAGAGAGAAATGCAAAAGCATATGTGCAGTATTGCCTATCCGTCTTTCCGAATCTGGCTTCTTCTGGAATCTACCATATCTGCAAGTTCTTTTAATAAGTCGTCATCTTCCTCATCCTTTAACAGTGCGTTAAATAATCTGGATAATGTACGGCTCGTATTTCTCTGCTCCTGACGGAGCTGATTAATTGAATATTCTTCTCTTGTCATCGTTGGCTGGAAAGTTCTGGCATAATTCTTCGTTGTCTTCTTAAAACCGGCAACTTCTACCAAATCCTTATTTAAAAGGGAATTCAGTAATAAATGGACAGAACTTGCCTTCCATGTTCTATCATCAGAAACTCCTACAATCTCTGAAGATGTAAGAGGCTTCTCCTCATCCCATAATACTTCTAATATCTGTTTCTCACTATTGGTAATCTTTGGAATTTTTCTCTTCATGATATACCCCTTTTCTTCATTGTTTAATATTAAGTATATCATATAATAAAATACGAAAAAATTCAACAATTACCCTCTAAGTTTGTCATTCTATATCTTTGTTATGTCACAAAAAATCTTATTTTTTATTATATTTAATAATCGGATAGTCCTCATACATTCCACTTTCTACATTTTCTTTTGAAACTTTATCGGTAAATCCTGCATAGTGAAAGATATAGCTTCCATTTTTTTGTTCTTCTAAATAAGATTTTTCCTCATCTGCAACAAATGGCGTGTTTCCCTCATGAACATCTACCTGCGGCATAGTATATTTAGGCTGTAAGATAAAATAATAAGATGCAACAAACCAGATAACACTCACACCCAAGATAAACAGATTCATCTTTCTCTGCGTCTTCTTATCATCTTTCTTAAACATCACATAATGAAATCTCTGCTTTAATGGTCTTACTTCAAGCTTCTTTACAAATCCTAATGTATCCGAAGAAACTTTATCAAAGTTCGCTCTTCTGCCACCTGCCATATAAGTCAGTGTATCCAGATAATACAGGGTATCCATCTCACTGTATTTCTTCGACATCGCATTATCACAGTTTAATTCTATAATCTGGTCTAAATCTTTGCAAAGTAAATATGCCAATGGATTCCACCAGAATATCATTCCTATAATATTAATTATAAACTTCTTCCACAAATCTTTTCTCCTCCAATGAAGATATTCATGCATGAGAATAAATTCTAATTCTTTCTCATTACATTCCTTCTCTGGAAGATAGATAACCGGATGACGTAAACCTCTAATAAATGGTTCTGCAATTGCCAGATTATATTCAATCGTAATTGGACATTCGGGATCAATTCTTTCTAAAATCCGTTCCGCCACTCCATCTCCTTTAGAAGCTCCCTTCATCAAATATCCCTTTACCTTATTCCACTCTCTGTTTTTGCGAAGGAAAGCGATTATACTTCCAAGAATCCAGATACCCACTATAACATATAGTGCTGTCCTTCTTCCCGATGGTCCTAAATCTGCATAAACTTTCATGATAAATGAAAATAAATACGGATCACATATCACCTTCTGATGACTCGGAAATTCTATCGGAAATAGCATTCTTACCGTACAAAATATGTAAAGAATCGAAATAAACGTAACTCCATACTTTGTTAAATAATCTGATCGCCTTCTCAGAATAAATATGAGGAGTAACATCGGACAACTAATTAAAAACGTCCATATTAAAGAATATAATGATAACATAACTTTTCCCCCTGCTTATTCTGATATTACTTTTCGTATTTTCTACATTATACACTACACTTGAATAAAAATAAATAGTTTTTTGTCGTTTTACTACATTTATTTTTTTATTTTTTGTTTAATTTTTATTTTGTATCATATTCAGAGACATTTTGTATTTCAAACTTAATCATTATATATATAGTTCTTAGTATATTAGAATTTTTATTAAAAATTATTATTTTTAGTAAGTCGCTTTGTGATATACAAAAAAATACCTGTCTGCATTATAAACTTATGCAGACAGGTATCGAATTATTCCTCTTTTTTTCACTTTTTGTTTTATTTGGCCTTTTTAATGTGGCTTTTGTCGTAAGATTTTAAAAACTGTGTCAGACGATCACAGGACTTCGCCCAGACAACAAGTTCTTCCGAACTTAATGTTTCCATGATAGCATCTAACATTTTCTCATGAAATTCTTCGTGATGTTTGTAGGCAGCAATTCCCTTTTCGAGGAGATAGACATTAACTACTCGTCTGTCTTTCTCACTTCTGGCTCTTGCCACATACCCCTTATTCACCAGACTGTTCATGGATGTTGTGAGAGAACCTACAGTGATATTCAGCCGCTTTGCTACTACGCTCATGCGTGCACCATCTCCAAGACCGATGGCTTCTATGATATGCATATCATTGTTACTGATATCGGAAAATTCATCTGTGATGATTGCCTTCTCTTCCAGCTCTAAAATCTCGTGGAAAGTCTTTACTAACATTGTGTTTATCGTTTCTCTTACATCGTTCATTCCTATATTCTCACCTTATCTAATACCGTATCGTTTTTATCGCATGATAACCCTATAAATCATGTGGCATTTATAAAGATCTGCATTTATGATGGCTGGGATGCTTCCTAAATTCCATCGCAACTCTTTATATTTGTATACAATTATGGACTTTATCTTCTTTTATTATCATTATATACAAGAACTACAGAAATAATCAATTACTTTTTTTACTGTTTCGATTGTTTTTGCCTCATAAGCGCGTCCTCCGCAGAATAAAAGGGCATTTTCTGTCTCTCCTTTGGCTGCATGGATGAGTGCTTCTGTGATGCAGTACGGTGTTTCTGCCGGATTACAGGTATGAATACAGCGAAGACATTTCGTCGGCGGTATCCTTCCTTCGGATTTTACTTTATCTAAAAATGTGTTTTTGATTGCTCTTCCCGGCATTCCGACCGGACTTTTTACGATAACGATATCTTCTTTTTCTGCTTGAATATAGGTTTGTTTATAGTGTTCATCTGCATCACATTCTTCAGTTGTCACAAATCGGGTCGCAATCTGCACTCCGTCTGCACCAAGAGAAAATGCTCTCTCATAATCGGCATGGTCATAAATGCCTCCTGCCAGGATGACAGGTATTTTTTTCTCGTATTTTTTTTCGTATTTTTGTACTACGGTAATAATCTTCTTTACTTCTTCTCCATAAATATCTGGAGTAAATTCTTCTAACTGTTCTTTATGAAATCCTAAATGCCCTCCCGCCATCGGTCCTTCTATTACAATAAAATCGGCGGTTCTTTTATATTTTTTATCCCAGAATTTTAAAATGACATGAGCGGATTTCTGTGTGGATACAATCGGGGCAATCGCAATATCGCTGTCTGCTGTATACGCAGGCAGATCTACGGGAAGACCTGCTCCTGATACAATAAAATCAGCTCCTGCTGCAATTACTTCGTGGGCATAGGTTTCATAATCGTTCATGGCTACCATAAGGTTAAAGCCAACAATTCCATCCGGTGAAATCGCTCTCGCTTTTTGCATTTCTTTATGAATGGCACGTTTATTAGCTTCTATGGGATTCTCATAAAAATCTGGTTCTTTAAAACCAATCTGTGCGGCAGAGATTGTTCCGGCTCCACCTTCTTTTGCAACTGTTCCGGCAAGCCTCCCAAGACTGATACCAACACCCATTCCACCCTGTACGATTGGAACTCTTACTTGTTTTTTTCCAATAGAAAATATGTTTTTCTTCATAAGTTATATTCTCCTATAAGTACTAATGTGACATCACTGACATTTCATTTTATTTTATGTGAATCATATTAGTTCTTTATAAAGCGTTTCTTACATACTGCGAAAACGCTGGTATCTTGCCTCAACTCTCTCTTTTTCTGTCATTTCCTTGCTGTTTTCTAAAAATGCGGAGATATTTTCTTCTAAATTATCAAATACATTCATCATCGAATCTAATGTATAGGATTCCGGCTCTGGAATAATTTTTTCAACAAAACCTGCCTTGTATAAATCATAAGAAGTCAGTTTCATTGCTTTGGCTGCGCGGGCTGCCTGACTGCCATCTTTCCATAAAATGGCCGCATATCCTTCTGGAGAAAGAATAGAATAAACTGCATTTTCAAGAATCCAGACTTCATCGGCTACTGCCATGGCAAGCGCACCGCCGCTGCCGCCTTCTCCGATTAAGACGGAAAGAATTGGGGTCTCTAAGGAAGACATTTCATAGAGATTTCTGGCGATTGCCTCACCCTGGCCTCGTTCCTCGGCTTCCATTCCACAGAAAGCTCCCGGTGTATCGACAAAACAGATGATTGGACGGTGGAACTTTTCGGCCTGCTTCATAAGACGAAGTGCTTTACGATAGCCTTCTGGCTCCGGCATCCCAAAGTTACGCTCAATATTTTCTGAAGTACTTTTTCCTTTCATCTGCGCGATAACGGTTACCGGCTGTCCCTGAAAATAAGCAATACCTCCGCAGATGGCGGCATCATCGCCAAAGTTTCTGTCTCCGTGGAATTCGATAAATTCTTCGAATAATCCGCTGATATAATCTTCACCAACTGGGCGGTCTTTTTCACGGGAAGTCAGGACGCGCTCCCAGGCTGTTTTTTCTGATGCACGTTTCTTTTGTGTTGCGGAAAGTTTTTGTTTGCGGGAGTTTTTCACTATTTTAACTGTCTGACCTGCTTCCTGTTCTGATGCCACTGTAATATCACCATCATTGAAGACTGCATTATTGCCTGTATTCTCCGCTACCCCTTCTGCTGTTAAACGGTGCATTGTAAGAATCTTCTCCAACACCGTTTTCATATCTTTTCTCTCAACGATTTTATCAATAAAACCGTGTTTTAAGAGAAATTCGGAACGCTGGAATCCTTTCGGCAGCTTCTTGTGAATGGTCTGCTCGATAACTCGCGGGCCTGCAAATCCGATGAGTGCCTTTGGCTCTGCTAAAATGATATCGCCAAGCATAGCAAAACTTGCGGTAACGCCGCCTGTTGTCGGATCTGTGAGAACTGTAATGTAAAGTAAGCCAGCGTCACTGTGTCGTTTTAATGCGGCAGAAGTCTTAGCCATCTGCATAAGAGAGGTCATACCTTCCTGCATTCTCGCACCACCAGAGCAGGTGAAAATAATGACAGGAAGTTTTTCTTTTGTCGCGCGTTCTACACCTCTTGCAATTTTTTCACCAACGACTTCACCCATACTTGCCATAAGGAATCGCCCATCCATGACCATAAGAGCAACTTCATTTGCTCCGATGCGAGCTTTTCCTGTGATGACTGCCTCATCTAACTTTGTTTTTTCCTGCAGGGATTTGATTCTGTCTGGATACCCAATCATATGGAGAGGATTCTCTGTTGTAAGCCCGGTATCCCATTCTTCAAAAGAATCCTTTTCTGTTAAAAATGCAATCCTTTTCTGGGCTGGCATACGAAGGTAGCCTCCGCACTTTGGACAAATATATAAATTCTTCTTATAATCTTCTGTGAAAATACCCTTTCCACATTTATTACAGCGTTTTAAAAGTCCTTCTGGAACTTCTGGCTTTACCTGTCTGGCAGCTTCTTTTACTTCCGGCTTTGTGACGGGTGTTTTCTTAAATATACTTTTTAATTTCATAAATAAATCCTTTCGTACATAACAGGTAAACCTGTTATTTTTTCATTACGGGCCACTGACTATTTATTTTTCCCATCTCTTCAAGAACATGTCTGGAAAATGTTTCTGCAAGATGTACATCTAATTTACAAAAGCTTTCGCTTAAATGAAAGCTACATGGCGAACTACGTCAGCCAAATAGATAGGAAATACATCTCAAAAATACAAAATAAGATGTGAATCTTACTTTTTGATTTCCTGACTACGTTCTTCAAGCACCTTTTCCAAATACTGAATCGTAAAATCGCCCTCCTGATAATCCGGACGTTCCATAATCTCATAAAGGAAATCAATATTCGTTGTGATTCCCTCGATGATAACTTCGCCTAATGCACGATGCATTTTTGCAATTGCTTCTTTTCTCGTTGCCGCAAATACAATGAGCTTTGTAATCATAGAATCATAGTATGGGGATACTTCACATCCACTGTAGATTGCACTGTCAATACGAACACCTTTTCCACCTGGAAGATACATATCGGTAATTCTTCCAGGACATGGACGGAAGTTCTTTGATGGGTCTTCCGCATTGATACGGCACTCAATGGCATGACCGGTAATCTGGATATCTTCCTGCTTCCATTTCAGTTTCTCGCCATCAGCAATTCGAATCTGTGCTTTAATCAAGTCGATTCCTGTAACCCATTCTGTGACAGGATGTTCTACCTGGATACGAGTGTTCATTTCCATAAAGTAAAAGCTTTTATCTTTTTCAAGGAGAAATTCAATCGTTCCTGCATTCTTATATCCTGCTGCCTTTGCTGCAAGAACAGCTGCCTGTCCCATTTTCTCACGAAGTTCCTCATCTACTACGGCAGATGGGGATTCCTCAATGACTTTCTGATGATTTCTCTGCACAGAACAGTCGCGTTCTCCCAAATGAATGACATTACCATAATTGTCGGCAAGAATCTGAAACTCTATATGGCGGGGATTCTCTACAAAATGCTCTAAGTACATGCTCTCATCACCGAAAGCAAGTCCGGATTCTTTCTGCGCCATTAAGAATGCATTTTCGAACTCATCCTCATTGTAAGCGACACGCATTCCCTTACCGCCGCCACCAAGAACGGCCTTTACGATAACTGGAAAGCCGATTCCTTTTGCAATTTCCAACGCTTCTTTTACATCAGTAAGCGCCTTCTGACATCCTGGAATTACTGGGACACCAGCATCTACCATTGTCTGTCTTGCTACTGCCTTATTGCCAAGTCGGGCAATAATATCAGAGTCCGGACCGATAAAAGTAATGTGGCAGGCCTCACACAGTTTCGCAAACTGGCTGTTTTCTGATAAAAAACCAAATCCCGGATGTATGGCATCCGCACCGGTAATCATCGTTGCGCTGATAATCTGCTCCATATTCAGATAACTGTCTTTTGCTGCAGCAGGTCCGATACAGACCGCCTCATCGGCAAGCTGTGTATGAAGTGCCTCCCGGTCTGCTTCGGAATACACTGCAACAGTTTCAATTCCCATCTCTCTGCAAGCACGGATGATGCGGATGGCAATCTCTCCTCTGTTTGCAATCAATATTTTCCGAATCATTATGTTCTCCTTTTATCTTTATTGCGACAACTTCTGCCACAATTCTCTATCCTAAAATTATGCTATTTCTATGTTCTGTCTATCTTCCTTAAGACTTATTCTGATGAAAAATCAACCAACCATAAAAGTTAATTCTGCCTTTACTACTACTTTTCCGTCCACATAGGCTGTGGCTTCTCCCACGCCCATCGGGCCTTTACGTTTTACGATTTTGGTCTCAAGCTTTACTTTATCGCCCGGAACAATTTTCCCTTTAAAACGGCATTTATTAATCCCACCAAAATATGCTGTCTTTCCTTTATTTTCTTCTAAGGAAAGTATGGCAACTGCCCCTACCTGCGCTAACGCTTCTACAGTAAGAACACCTGGCATAACTGGCTCCTGTGGAAAATGTCCACGGAAAAAGTCTTCATGAAATGTTACGCATTTATATCCTACGGCACTGACACCTGGTTCCATCTCTTCGATGTAATCAACTAAAAGAAATGGATGTCTGTGTGGTAAAATCTGTTCAATTTCTTTAATTCCTAATCTCATAATTTTCTTCCAACCTGTTTACTGCTTTACTTATATTTATAAAAACCTGTTTTTACTTTCTGTTAAAGCTTCTGACTTATTAACTTGAGAAAATCAGACTTAAATTCATACCTTATCAATATTACTGAATTCTGAATAACGGCTGTCCATACTCCACATTCTCTTCATTTTCTACAAGAATTTCCGTAACAACACCATCGAATTCGCTCTCAATCTCATTCATAAGCTTCATTGCCTCAACAATGGCCAAAGTCTGCCCTTTCTTTACAGTATCCCCTACTTTTATGAAAGGCTCTGCATCTTCAGAAGGTGCTGCATAAAATGTACCAACTAACGGGGATTTTACGAGGTTTCCACCCTTTTCCCCGACTGCTTCTGCTGCCTGTGACTGTGCAGCTGCTGTAGCTGCAACTCCCTCTGTTCCGGCTGTATTTGCACCATTCACGCTGTTTGCGCTGACACCAATGGCTTCCTGTAACGCAATGTTTGAAGCTGGCACAACGATTTTTTCTTCTGGCTGTGGACAACTCATGGCAATGCGGATATTACCCTCTGTATATTCAAAATTCGTAAGCCCTGCTTTTGATACTTCTTTTACTAATTCTAAAATCTGCTGATAATCCATATCTGTCTACTCCTCGTATTTCTTTACAAGAAGAGAAGCGTTATGTCCTCCAAAACCAAGAGAGTTGGAGATGGCTACATTCACTTCCTGCTCTACTGCTCCGTTAATTACATAGTCAAGATCGCATCCCTCACCAGGATTGGTTGTTCCTACGGTTGGATGGATATAGCCTTCTTCGATGGACTTCACACAAACGATTAACTCTACCGCTCCGGCTGCTCCAAGCAAATGTCCGATCATTGACTTTGTAGAACTCATTTTTAAATGGTCTGCGCTCTCACCAAAGGCACGTCTTACAGCTCTTGTCTCAAATAAATCGTTGTGGTGGGTTCCTGTTCCATGTGCGTTAATGTAATCTACTTCTTCCGGTTTTACACCTGCTTCTTCCATGGCAAGTTCCATTGCTTTTGCTGCACCGCTTCCGTCCTCTGCAGGAGAAGTGATGTGGAAGGCATCACAGGTAGAACCATATCCGGCTAACTCTGCAAGAATCTTTGCCCCACGCTTTTTCGCATGTTCTAATTCCTCTAATACAACAACTCCAGCTCCCTCGCCAATAACGAATCCGCCTCTTGCCTCATCAAATGGAAGAGACGCGCGTAACGGGTCGCTCTCACTGGAAAGTGCAGTCAGATTTGTAAATCCAGCAACGGCAACTGGTGTGATACTGCTTTCTGTTCCACCGGCAAGCATAACATCGGCATCTCCGTACTGAATGGCACGAAGGGCATCTCCGATAGAGTTACTTCCTGTCGCACAGGCAGTTACTACGTCAGTACATTTGCCTTTGCAGCCTAAGTCAATCGCTACATTTCCTGCTGCCATGTTGGAAATCATTAAAGGAATAAGCATTGGACTCACTCTCTTTGGTCCCTTTGTAATGATTTTCTCATGCTCTTTCTCCATGCTGGAAAGACCGCCGATACCGGAACCAATGATAACACCGACACGGTATGGATCTTCTTTTTCCATATCAAGACCTGCCATGGCAAATGCTTCTCTTGATGCAGCTACGGCATACTGGGAGAAAACTTCCATTCTTCTTGCTGCCTTGTTATCAAGTCTTTCTTTTACATTGAAATCTTTTACTTCGGCTGCAATCTTTACTTTATAATCTTCGGTATCGAACTTTGTGATAGCTCCGATACCTACCTTTTCTTCTTTAATTCCATTCCAGAATTCGTCTAATGTGTTTCCGATTGGAGTCACAGCACCCATTCCGGTAATTACTACTCTTCTTTTCATATCAGAAAAATCCTTTCTCTCACTTACATCACCATACCACCATCCACTAAAAGTACCTGACCGGTAATATAAGACGCTTTGTCAGAAGCTAAAAATACTGCTGCATTCGCAATATCTTCCGGCTCTGCAAAACGGCCAAGTGGAATCTGTTTCTTTGCATTTTCTTTTACTTCATCAGAAAGTACATCTGTCATCTCTGTTTTTACGAATCCCGGAGCAATAGCGTTACAGGTAATTCCTCTGGACGCTAATTCTTTTGCTGCGGATTTGGTTAATCCAATTATTCCTGCTTTGGATGCACTATAGTTCGCCTGACCGGCATTTCCGGCGACGCCGGAAACGGAACTTACATTAATGATTCTTCCATATCTCTGCTTCATCATGCGACGGCTCGCAAAACGAATCATCTGGAAACATCCCTTTAAGTTCGTATCTATTACATTATCGAAATCTGCTTCACTCATAGCCATTAAAAGACCATCTTTTGTAATTCCTGCATTATTTACAAGAATATCAATGCTGCCAAATGTCTTGGCTACCGCTTTTACTAAAGCATTACATTCTTCAAAATCTGCAACATTGGCACGGAAAATTTCTGCTTTTCCACCTGCCTCTTCAATTTCTTTTTTTACAAGAAGTGCCTTTTCTTCATTTCCGTGAAAATGTACGGCTACTGCTGCCCCTTCTTTTGCAAGAGCGATGGCAACTGCTTTTCCGATTCCGCCGGACGCGCCGGTCACAATTGCTGTTTTTCCTTCTAATAACATATCTATAACTCCTTTATAGCTTCCACTGTCTTGTCGATATCTTCCATCGTTCCGATTCGGAACATCTTTACGTTACGGTCAATCTTTCTCATAAAACCGCTCAAAGTCTTTCCCGGACCGATTTCTACGAAAACGTCCACACCGTCTGCTATCATGGCACGCACACTCTGCTCCCATAAAACGGAGGAATAAACCTGTTCTTTTAATAATTCTTTTGTTCTTGTCGTATCTGTCACGATACTTGCATCCACATTTGTCACATAAGGAATCTTTAACTCTCCTAATGTCACTTCGGAAAGTGCCTGATAAAGCTTCTCCCCTGCTTCTTTTAAGTAAATGGAATGGAATGGTCCGCTTACATTTAATGGAATGACACGTTTTGCTCCCGCCTCTTTTAAAGCTGGTGCTGCATTCTCTACCGCTTCCTTATCTCCGGTAATAACAATCTGTCCCGGACAGTTATAGTTTGCAACGTAAACACCTTCCATGTATGCAATCGCCTCATTTACCGCTTCTCCAGAAAGACCAAGTACAGCGGCCATACCGCCCTTACCTTCCGGTACTGCGTTATGCATGAGGTTTCCGCGGAGCCACACCATCTTAATAGCATCCTCAAGCTCCATGCCGCCTGCTGTTGTAATCGCACAATATTCTCCAAGACTAAGCCCGGCTGTCATGTCTGGTGTAAGCCCTCTTGCCATAATCTCTTTTGTCATTGCCATACAGGTAGTAACTAATGCAGCCTGTGTATAATCCGTTCTGTCAAGGAGTTCATTTTCCTCAAAACAGATATGTTTCATATCCTGTCCTAAAATCTCACAGCTCTTATCAAATACTTCTTTTGCCAGTGGGCTTTTTTCATAAAAATCTTTACCCATTCCTGCGACCTGTGCTCCCTGTCCCGGATAAAGAAATGCTATTTTACTCATTTACTCTACCTCCCGATATTCTCTGCCTGTGAAAGAACAACGTTCTTCATCTCTCTGCAGATTCCTTCGATAATTTCCTTACAACTTCTGCTGTCCTTTACAAGACCGGCAATCTGGCCTGCCATCACACTTCCATGAATGACATCACCGTCAACAACCGCCTTTCTAAGACCGCCAAGTGTCAGCTTCTCAAGTTCTTCAAAGGAAGCGCCTGCCTGCTCTAACTTCAAATACTCTCTTGTCTGCTGATTTCTTAAACATCTAACTGGATGTCCTGTTGTTCTTCCGGTTACCTTTGTATCAATATCTTTTGCTTTAATTACTTTATTCTTATAGGCTTCACTTACGATGGATTCCTTAGATGCAACGAAAATCGTTCCCATCTGGATAGCCTTTGCGCCAAGCATAAATGCGGCTGCCATTCCTCTTCCATCTGCGATTCCGCCGGCTGCAATTACAGGGATATTTACTGCATCAACAACCTGTGGTACTAATGCCATTGTTGTTGTCTCTCCAATATGTCCGCCTGACTCGGTACCTTCTGCGATAACCGCGTCCGCACCAGCCTTTTCCATTCGCTTTGCAAGAGCAGTACTTGCTACAACTGGAATGACGCGCACACCGGCTTTCTTCCATTCTTCCATGTACTTTTCCGGGTTACCTGCACCGGTTGTTACTACCTTTACTTCCTCTTTTACAAGAAGTTCGGCGATCGCATCTGCCTCTGGATTTAATAACATCAGATTCACGCCAAATGGCTTATCTGTTTTTTCCTTTACTTTATGAATCTGTTCTTCCACCCAAGAAGCAGGTGCACCGCCCGCACCAATGATTCCAAGTCCACCGGCTTCGGAAACAGCGGCGGCAAGCTCGGCTGTTCCAACCCATGCCATACCGCCCTGAATTACCGGGTACTCAATTCCAAGCAATTCTGTAATCACTGTTTTCATTCTTTGTCCCTCTGCCTATTTATGTTCTTTGATGTACTCTACAACGTCTCCAACAGTTTCCATCTTCTCTAACTCTTCTGTAGGGATTTCTACATCAAACTCATCCTCAAGACTCATAACCATCTCGAAAAGGTCAAGAGAATCTACTTTTAAATCCTCTTTGAAAGATGCTTCCATTGTTACCTGGTCTTCTTCAATTCCTAAAGATTCCACGATTAATTCTTTAATTTTTTCAAACATAATATAAACCTCATTCTTTCTTATACTCTTACATTGTTTTCTTCTTTATGTAATCCGGAAATTCCGGGAATTACCTTTTTACCATTCTAAATACATGCCGCCCCATGTAAGGCCTGCGCCAAACCCGGCAACAACTATCTTCATTCCCGGCTGTAACTTTCCGGCTTTCTTTAATTCATCAAGCAGCACCGGAATACTCGCAGAAGACATATTTCCATTCTGCATCATATCCATCGGAAACTTTTCAATTGGCTGCTTTAACCGCTTAGCGATTGCCTCGACAATTCTTCGGTTTGCCTGATGAAGAACAAATAAATCAACTTCTTCTACAGACTTTCCTGCCTTTTCAAGAATTTCCTTCACTACAACAGGAACCTGTCTGGCTGCAAACTTGTAAATCTCTCTGCCATCCATCGCCACATAACCCTTTAAAGAACCATCGGCTCTCTTTCCCGTCGGATTCTGACAGGTAAGTACTTCGCCTCTGCTTCCATCGGAATGAAGTACGGAAGGAATCTCAATGTTTCCTCTTCCATCTATATTCCCATCTTCATCTGCACTGACAACCGCAGCTCCGGCACCATCACCAAATAAAATACAGGTACCTCTGTCTTCCCAGTTCACGATATTCGACAGACATTCTACACCGATCAACAGCGCTTTTTTCGAAAGCCCGGCCTTAATCTGTCCGGCTGCCATCTGATAAGCTACTATAAATCCTGAACATGCCGCATTTAAATCAAATGCTGCTGCATTCACAGCACCAATCTCCTTTTGAACACTGCAGGCTGTACATGGCAAAAGCTGTTCAGACGAAACACTTGACACAATGAGAAGGTCAATCTCCTCTGCCGCAACCTGTGCATCTTCCAATGCCCTCTTCGCCGCTTTCGCTGCCATAGAAACTGCTGTCTCTTCCCTGGCAATATGCCGGCTCTTGATTCCGGTACGACTCTGAATCCATTCATCGTTCGTATCTACCAACTGAGAAATTTCAAAATTATCAAGCACTTTCTCAGGAAGGCAGGAGCCTGTCCCTTTTATTTTGACAAACATCACTTTCTCCTTTTCTTGCTCATATGATTACTTCTGATCACTTCGTTCTGATACTCTATGTGAATGTTTTTATTTTCAAATCTTATTGTTTTGAAATAATATTATTTTGAATTAAAATAGTTTGAATACCAAAGCAAGTGATTACAAATATATCATAGCTGGTGGAGAAGTCAAGTATTTTTTTTGATACAAATAGATAAATAGGAATTTGCCGGGGTGAGTAAACAGACGAAGTCTGAGAATCAAATCATCTATATTTGTGATTTTCGTCGCTACGAGAAGTCGTCTTCTAAGAAAAGGCCGACATGAAAAGGTATTGATTTTGACTCAGTTGTACAAAACACAAAGTCGTCAAAATCAATACCTTTTCATGTCGGCCTTTTCTAATATTTTATTATAGTCTCGTAGCTCCCAGACCACAAATAGGGATATTTTATCTTCCTGGATTCGTCTGTTTTTGAATTTTTTGTCTATCCTCTGTCATTCCCGAATAAAAATCGAATCCCCCGGATGAGGAACTTTCCGGGGGATTCTTTATATTAAGTAATGAAGATATGATAAAAAATAGGAAAGAATTAGTTGTTACCTAAAACATCTTTCACTGTATCTTCTACCATTTTCTTAGTAACGATTTCAACTGTATCGCGGCAAATTGCAAGCTCTTCGTTTGTTGGGATACAGATAACTTTTACTTTTGATTCTGGAGTGGAGATAATACGTTCTTCTCCATGCATCTTGTTTGCTTTCTGATCTAAAGTTGTATCAAGGTAATCGAAATGTTCGATAATTCTTGAACGGATGATATCGTCGTTCTCACCGATACCAGCTGTAAATACGATGGCGTCAACACCGTTCATAACGGCGATGAAACTTCCGATGTATTTAACTACGGAATGAGAAAATACTCTTAAAGCCAAGTCAGCACGTTTGTTACCAGCTTTTGCAGCCTCGTCAAGATCACGGAAGTCAGAAGAAACACCGGAAATACCAAGAACACCGGATTTCTTATTTATGATATCCATAACCTGCTCAAGAGAAAGGTTCTCTTTGTGAGCGATGAATTCGATACAAGTAGGGTCGATATCACCAGAACGTGTACCCATTACAAGACCCTCTAATGGAGTAAGACCCATAGAAGTATCTACACATTTTCCACCATCAACAGCGGAGATGGAAGAACCATTACCAAGGTGACATACAACAATCTTTAAGTCTTCAGGTTTTTTACCAAGAATCTCAGCAGCTCTTAAAGAAACATATTTATGAGATGTTCCGTGGAAGCCGTAACGACGAACAGCGTATTTCTCATAGTACTCATATGGAAGACCATAGATGTAAGCTTCTGGTGGCATAGTCTGATGGAAAGCTGTATCAAATACACCAACCATTGGAGTTGTAGGAAGAAGCTCTTTACAAGCAGCAACACCAACTAATGTAGGAGGGTTGTGAAGAGGAGCTAAGTCGTTACAAGATTCTACTGTCTTTAATACTTCTTCTGTAAGTAATGTGGAACAAGCAAATTTCTCACCACCATGTACCATACGATGTCCAACAGCATCAATTTCATCGATGGATTTTAATACACCATTTTCAGGGTCTGTTAACTGTTTTAATACAAGTTCAACAGCCTGACGATGTGCAGGCATTGCAGCTTCGTACTTAATCTTATCCTGGCCGGCCGGCTGATAAGTTAAAACACCATCGATACCGATTCTTTCACATAAACCTTTTGCGAGAACGTGTTCTGTCTCAGAATCAATAACCTGATATTTCAGGGAAGAGCTACCGCAGTTAATTACTAAAACCTTCATTTCATATCTCCTTTTTGTATAATTATTTATTACGAAACGCCAAATTTCGCTTATTTTATTTTGCTAGGCATATTATAGCTTGTTTTTTTTATCTTGAAAATGTACTTATTCAGCTTATGATGGAGTTTTTTTGTTATTTCGGCACTTTTTTTTGAGTTTTGATAGGTAATTGTATTTCATAGTAAACAATAAATGATTTTGTTTGAAAGTTAACATGATTAGACAAAAATATAAAAATGTCCAAAAAATCAAAAAAATTCATCAAAAAACGATAAAAAATAGTAAGAAATACAAAAAATAGGAAGATTGCTGTTTCGTTTGTTTTCGGTTATAATATGGACAAAGATAAGCAGATTTATCCGCTTACAGCAAGAATACTCCGACCTCTAAGGTGGGAGATGAATTGCATTCAGGTAGAAATAAAAGGAGAAAGGAGTTCATTTATGAAAGTAGCGGGAATTATCGCAGAGTATAATCCATTTCACAAAGGACACCAATATCATATAGAAGAAACACGGAAAAAAACAGGGGTAGATTATGTTGTTGTAGTTATGAGCGGGGACTATGTACAGCGTGGAGAACCGGCGATTGCAGATAAATATATGCGAACCCAGATGGCACTTTCTGGCGGAGCAGACTTGGTTATTGAAATGCCGGCAATCTATGCGACAGCCAGTGCCGAATATTTTGCTACAGCAGGGATTGGGATTCTTGATCAATTAGGCTGTGTCGATTATCTTTCCTTTGGAAGCGAATGGGCAGAAGTAGAAGATTTTTCGGCATATGCGACTTTATTTCTTGAAGAACCGGAAAAATATAAACAGATTTTGCAGGAACAATTAAAATCAGGAAAAAGTTTTCCAGAAGCGAGAGCTTTCGCAGCGGGAAACTTATTATTCGATTCGAAACCAGAAAAAGCAATAGAATTTTTAAAAGAGCCAAATCACATTTTAGGCTTGGAATATATCAAAGCATTACAAAGAAGAAATTCTTTCATCAGGCCAGTTGTTATTAAAAGAAAAGGAAATCATTATCATGAAAATAAACTGACAGAAAACTATTCCTCCGCAACAGCAATTCGCCAGGAAATGTACCATTTTTATAGAAATTTCAGTAGAAAAAATCCGTATAATACAGAAACTTGTAATAGCGGAAAATGTGGAAACACGGGAAAAAATACCAATAACAGAGTCAGCAATATCTATAATAATACTTATAACAAAGAAAAAGAAGCACCCCGGGCATTTGAAAAAGCACTTTGTGGAGAATATCTTCCTTTTATAGAAGGATTTTTACAGAATAACTTTGTGACCTGGGAAGATTTAATGCCCTATCTTGACTATACGTTTCTTCTGAAAAATAAAGTAATTGGCAAATACTTTGGAATGAATCTTGATTTAGCAAGAAGATTTCAAAATATTTATGAGCCAGGACTTTCTTTCGAAGATTTGATAGAAGGCCTTCATGCCAGACAGATTACGGATGCGGCATTGAGAAGAGTTCTTTTGCATATCGTACTTCACATGAAATACTATCCGTTCTTAGAAGAAGCCAAAGACATTCCGGTACCATATGCAAGAATATTAGGCTTTTCCAAATCCTCTTCTCCCCTGCTAAAAGAAATACGTCAAAATGCTACTTTGGATATCATCCAACGTCCTGCAGAGGGCAAAAAACTTTATTCCAACGGTTCAGCACAGGCACAGATTTACAGTATAGATATACGAACCGCAGACTTGTATGAACAGATTGCTGCCAGAAAAGCAGGAAGAAAACCAATCAGCGAATATAAACGCCAGCAGGTGATACGGTGAAATTTGGTTTGCCGCAGGCAAGGAGATGCCCGCAGCAATTACTATAAAAAATAACTGTGGAGAATTTACCGAAATCGAGTTATACTATGTTCTATATAAAAAGACAGCAAAGAAAATGCAAAATAGAAAGCGAGGTCGATTATGTATAATGCAGGATTGATTTTAGAAGGAGGCGGAATGCGCGGTGTATATACAGCCGGTGTATTAGATGCCTTTTTAGATGCAGGAATTGAATTTTCCAGTGTATATGGAGTATCTGCCGGAAGCTGCCATGCATGCAGCTACCTTTCTAAACAGAGAGGAAGGGCATTTCGAGTAAATGTAGATTATCTTGATGACCCGAATTACTGTGGAGCAAAAACATTTTTGAAAACAGGAAATGTTTTTGGGCCAGAGATGCTTTATGAACAGATTCCAGATGTGTTAGATCCATTTGATCATCAGGCATTTTTAAATTATCCAGGTAAGTTTTATGCAGTAGTTACTGATGTGGAAACAGGAGCTGCAAGATATTTAAGAGTGCGAGATCTTAGAAAGCAGATGTGGATGATTCGTTCATCAAGTTCGCTGCCATTAGTTTCTAAGACAATCGTTGTAAAAGGACATAAGCTTCTTGATGGAGGAATTGCTGACAGTATTCCGATTCGTAAATCAATAGAAGATGGCAATGAGAAGAATGTTGTCATTCTCACAAGAGACCACGGATATCGTAAGGCGCCGAATAAGCTGATGCCGATTATGCGTCTTCGTTATCCAAAGTATAAAGAATTTCTTCATGCTATGGAGACAAGACATGTCCGTTATAATGAGACAATAGATTTCTTAGAAGAACAGGAAAAAGAGGGAAAGGTCTTTATTATTCGTCCAGAAGCAAAAGTGGAAGTAGGAAGAATTGAAAAGGATAAGGCCAAACTTACGGTCCTTTATAAACAGGGACTTCATGACGGAGAAAAGGCAATAGAGGCGATGAAAGAATATTTGGAGAAATAGTCGGCGTGTTTTAAATGTTTTTTACATCTTGTAATCTTTTACAGGAAACTAATTTTATAAACACGCTCTGGAAATTCTTTTTATTTTCTGGTAGACTAAAAGACAAATATAACTCAAGTATAACTGTAGAAAGGATTGGGAATTATGAGCAAGAAAAAAGTAGTAATAGCCCTCGGACACCGAGCATTAGGAACAACAATGCCAGAACAGTACAAAGCAACAAGAAATACAGCCAAGGCAATTGCAGATTTAGTAGAAGCAGGGGCAGACGTTGTTATATCCCACAGTAATGCACCACAGGTTGGAATGATTCATACAGCGATGAACGAATTCAGTAAGGATAGAGAAGACTATACACAGGCGCCTATGTCCGTATGTTCTGCTATGAGTCAGGGATATGTTGGATACGATTTACAGAATGCGATTCGTGCCGAACTCTTAAAAAGAGGAGTATATCGCCCAGTATGTACAATTATCACACAGGTAATGGTAGACCCTTATGATGATGCATTTAATGAGCCAGTTAAAGTTATCGGAAGACTTCTTTCGAAAGAAGAAGCAGAGCAGGAAGAAAAACATGGAAACTATGTTACAGAAGTAGAGGGCGGCTATCGAAGAATTGTAGCAGCTCCAAAGCCACAGGGAATTATCGAGATTGATTCTATCAAAGCGCTTTCTGATCAGGGGCAGGTAGTTATCGCCTGCGGCGGTGGCGGAATTCCAGTGTTAGCACAGGGAGTAGAACTTCATGGTGCCAGCGCAGTTATCGAGAAAGACTATGCCAGTGGAAGAATGGCAGAACTGTTGAACGCAGACGTATTCATGGTTTTAACAAGTGTAGAGAATGTCTGTGTTGGTTACAATACAGAACAGGAATCTCCATTAGAGCATATTACTGTAGCAGAAGCACAGAAATACATCGATGAAGGTCAGTTCGAGCCAAATACAATGCTTCCAAAGATTGAAGCAGGTGTTTCTTTCCTTGAAAAAGGCAATGGAAGAAAGGTAATTATTACATCAATTGATAAAGCTTTAGAAGGCTATCTGGAGAAAACCGGAACAATTATTGAATAACTTCTGGTTTGCGTAGCAGGAGAGACGCCCACAGGGAATATTATATTCTCTGTGGGCTTTATTTCGCTTCAGGAGTTCGTCTGCCTTGCAGTCTCACAAATCAGAATTCAGGACATAATTTTTTCATATTTCTTTTTGCCTCAGGCAAGAAAGATGCCCGCTGGGAATAAAAATAAGCCATATGTGTGATTTTTGCCGTTGTGAGAAGTAATATCATAGTATACCCTTGCAACTCCGAAACCACATATATGGTTTATTTTATTTCCAGCGGGCTGTCTTTGGCTGTTGAAGTAAAAAATCATGCTAGAGCGTGTTTGAAAAATCATTCCTGCAATCTGCACGCCCCAATTTGCGGTATATTTTGCCTTCATTCAGTTGACGTAGCCCGCTACGCCGCCCTCATTCAGGCGAAATCTCCCACAAATTGTAACGCACATCTTGCAGAAAGAATTTTTCAAACACGCTCTGGAGGATTGGAAAATTTTCCAGAAGACTGTGGTTTTCAGAAAATGAGATATGAAACAGAAAAATAAGGAAAATTTCCAAGAAATCTGTGAGTAGTAATTGAATTTATAAAAAGCTATAATAAAAAAGAGTATATTAAAAAACAATAAAATATTCTCCGGCTGGTGAACTCGTAAAAATGTCAGAAAACTATAAAAAAGATATGGATAGACATTTTCTGTCTGCCTGAATCCGTATAATAACGGAAAGAAAGGTGGAAGAGAATGTTCATGTGGCATGTGGGAGATATAGCTGAAAAGAAAAAATGTAAAACAGGACAACACGAAAAAATGGCAATATTTAACGAGAGCAACCCAGACAGTTACCGTTCTATATACGGTTCCTTATTTTCTGAATTTGGGGAAGAAATAACAACAAAAATACATAGAGCATATGCAGGACGGCAGATTTCCTTTCCGAAAAAGTTGTACACAGAAGAATATATCAATTATTATGTGCAGAAAAATAAAACGGAAAAGTCTCCAGCAGTAATGGCAGATGAACTCGAATGCACCGAACGTATCGTAAGACGGCACATGAAAGAAAGCCGTGATATGGAGTCGGAACAGTTTGAAGAATCTGTCAAAACTATCAGCAGATACCGTCCGGTATATAATGAGCTTTATTTAGAATTTGGGGAAAAAATAATGAAAGAAATCTATGCCCTATACAGAGGACATCAGATTTCCTTTCCGAAAAAGCTCTATACCGAAAACTACATTATGCATTATGTAAAAGAACACATGTGGGATATGACCGGTTCCGAGCTGGCAAAAGAACTGGGATATACCGAACGGAGAATCAGCCAGCTCATAAAAAGTATCATGGACAGGCAGGAAAAAAGCTGATAACCAGCAGGCACATTTTGATACTATCAATATGAAAGGTGATATTAATAGTATCCGATATTATAAATAATATGAATGGTACCTGATGCCATATAATATTATTCATGTGGATAGAATATTAAACGGATATTATATCACAGTGGATAGAATATTAAGCTGATATTATATCACAAATGAATTTCTAAAAACTTCTTAATAGGAAATGGAATCTTTTTCACGCTCCTGCTGTTCAAGAAGAACATCAATAATCTTATTCACAGACAACAGTGTGGAAGGGGAACATTGAGAAAGCTTATTCGCAATTTCTGAATCAATCATGCGATCCTTTTCAACATAAGGGGTATCCATCAGAAAAAAGTTCAGATCCATATCAAGAGCATAAGCAAGCTTTAAAAGAAGAGACAGAGAAACCTTAGTCTGGCCAGTCTCGATATGACTCATATGATTATTGGAACAGCCGATAACCTCACCGAGTTCTGCTTGCGTATATCCTTTATCAATCCTAGCCTGTTTCACACGTTGTCCAATTCTTTCAAAATCAATTTCCGGCAGCATGATAGACATTCTGTTCTCCCTTTCTATATTTCAAATAATTCAAAAAAATTAACCATATGATTCACAATTGAATAATGGTAAAATATTTCATTTTTAATTATATCTTAAGCAGAAAAACTGAAAAACAAACTATAAAAGCAGATTGCACTAAAAAATCCAATATGGTATAATTTTTTTGGAGAAATAAATTGAAAAATAAGTATTAGAGGGGAAATTATCAGAAAATGGTCACAAAACGAACCGAAGAGATAAAAAACGACAAAATCCAGAGAATTCTGGGGATTTACACCAAACTTATAGAGGGAAAGACCGTAAAAAAGGAAGAAGAAGTGCAGCATTATAAGGTCAATCCCCGAACTATCCAACGGGATATCCAGGATATCACCGCCTTTTTAGAAAGAGACGATTTAAATACCGGCATAATCAATTCTATCATCTATGATACCAAAGCCAGAGGGTATCGTCTCCAATATAATAATGTCTATAAACTATCCCCACAACAAATATTGGCAATCTGCAAAATACTCTTAGATAGCAGAGCCTTTGTAAAAGAAGAAATGACAGAAATCATCGACAAGCTCATCCATTCTTCTGTCATCAAAGACGACCAGCCGCAAGTGGAAAAACTCATTCAGAATGAAGAAGAGCATTATGTCGAACTCCAGCACAAAACTCGCTTCCTTAACAAAATGTGGGACATCGGCCAGGCTATACAAAATCAGAACTACATTGAAATCGAATATAAACGGGGCGATAACGAGATAAAAAAACGGAAACTAAAACCAGCAGCAATTATGTTCTCCGAATTTTACTTCTATCTGACCGCATTCATTGATGACAAAAATCTATGTCAGAACTTCGATGTAGCCAATGATCCATTTCCAACCATCTATCGAATTGACCGCATCCAGAATTTAAAAATTCTCGATGAACACTTTCGAGTACTCTACAGTAGCCGATTCGAAGAAGGAGAATTCCGCAAACGAGTCCAGTTTATGTACGGCGGGAAGCTTCAAACCGTACGCTTTAAATACAGGGGACCGTCTATCGAAGCCATACTTGATCGATTGCCAACAGCAAAAATCGAAAAACACGAAGATGGAGTGTATACGGTAAAAGCGGAGGTGTTTGGCAAAGGGATAGAGAGATGGATAAGAGGACAGGGGGATGCAGTGGAGGTGTTGGATAATTAAATAAAAGGATTAATAGTAAAAGGTTGTATTGGGAAAATGAGAGATCAAGATTATTTTAATAAATTAAGACAGAAGAATAATATGGCTTTTGATAACTGGGAAGCAAGTATTTCTGAGAAAAAACGAATTGAAAAACAGTTGATAACTCATAATCGAGTTGTGCGCAAGGTAGATTTTCTTATAGATGATATTGATAGGGAGTTTGCAAAAAAGGCAAAATTAGATATAAAAGATATGCAATTTGTCTTTTTGGCAACCTCTTTACAGGTTATACGACAATTGCTTTTAACACGTTTTGTTATGCGTGTAGATCATAGAGCAGCGGAGCGTTTTGCAGTAAAACCTAAAGAAAAATTATCATCTATAAATATAAAAGAAAAGGATATGTCAGGGTTATATTATGCTTCCATGCAGGATATTATTTTAAAACCCGGAGTACCATATGATATAACAGCAGATTTAACAATAAATAAAGCTCATTTATCTGGAAAAAATCATAGGAATAAAACCTGGGGACATGATCCAGTATTTGGTTATATATTTGGAACAGCAAATATATTAACGAATACACTGACATATAGTTCTATTTCAGGCAATAAATTAATGGAGATAGGCTGTATAACTACGAACCATGTGGGATATGTTCAAAATGGTCAGGGAAGAAATATACCCTCTATGATAGAGATGGCAAATACAGGGACCATGTTTTTGAGTACACTAGACAGATTGAAACAACAGCCGATTGCAGTTGGAGCAGCGGTATTGAAACAATATGCACATATAAAGTCTGATGAATATTCAAAGCTCGGATTACCGTTACCAGGAACAAATCTGGCTCCAAATATTTCAAGATTCTTAACAGAGGCAGGTTTGGATTATGCAAATATAAAAACTATTTCAATGCAGGCAATGTGTGCAGAACTGATTAATTATATAATACGTGTACTTTATTTTTTATATTCAAAAAAAACTAAAAGTAAAGAAATGGATATAGCAAGAGTAAAGGCCAATAGAATTATTACCATATCTGGTTTATTGGAAGAAGTAATTGTTACTTCATGTGCATTATTGATAAAAGACCCTAATATGCTGGACATAGGTAATTTACTTATCCTGATTAAAAATATTATGTGTGATATTAAATTCAGAAATCAGATAGAAGAACAATTTATACAGAATCGTTTATATGAAATGATGGAGGAAAATTAAAATGTTTGGATTTTTTAAAAAGAAGAAAGTAGCAGAGCCAATAAAGCAGGATAGAGCCAAATTTGAGACAATGGAGGAAAGTGTACACCAAAGCTATGATGCAGATATTGCAGCGATGGATTCAGTAAGAAATACACAAAATGAAATGATTGGTGTAATAGAAGATCACGAAAAACAGATTCAAGCTTTACAGCAAACAATTGGAGTAAAAGAAAATACGAAGGATGAAGTAGCATATAGCACAGTGGGAGAAAATATGATTATTTCTAACTTGGATAATACACTTACCACTTGTAATATGCTTCAAAACCTTCCAGAGGTAAAAGAAAGAAAAGAGACGAAAGAAGCGTTGGCAAAATTATTGTGCACATTTGTTCAAAGTGAAATGGATGCTAAGTTTGATCAAAGCCTGACAGTACTTGAACGATGTGGGATGCTTAGCGATGAGAAATATCAGAAACATAAATGGGCTGTATCAGCTACAAAACAAGTTGTAACAGCAGGAACATATGCGCTTTTTGATATTGCACCAGTGGCTATTAATTATTATCAAAATAGGTTAAGAAAAGATAAATGGGCAGATTTTATAGTGAGTTCTGCTGTATACATAAATGGACAATATCAGTCAAATCCTATAATGGAGAAACATATATGTGCGCAATTGCAAAGTGGTGGAATTGCAAATTCACTGCAAGAAGCAAAAAGCATTATGAATAGAAAGTTTGTAGAATACCAAGCGATAGGAATTAATCACATACCGATTTTAGATAATAAAATTCAGTCACAAATGGATAGAGAAATGTCTGAAACCATAGCAAAAGCAATGGTGTCCCAATGCGCTTTAGATGATGATCAGGTTTATGAGAGAGCTGCTGATGTTGTTTCTAATTTTTTAAGGATAAGCAGTGGACAAACAGATCAAATTCTTCAACAGGCAAGACAAAGTCAGGAATATCTGGGACAGTTGATTGATTTTTCGGCATTTAGTTTTCAAGGTTTCTTTTGTGATTTTATTAAAGATTTTCAAAATGCGCAAAGTTTTGCAAAGTATGATATTGATGCAGATGTGCAAAAGAGACAGAGAGATAAACGTAAAGATGTGTTTGATGTAATGGTTCGTGATGTTATGAATAAAAAAGGAATCTTTTTAACAAATAAAGGACGGAGCGATATCATTATGGCGAATGCTAAAATGATGGAAAGAACATTGAATCCAAGTATAGATTTTGCAAAGACGCTGAGAATAAGTAATCGAAATGAAAAAGTTGCAGGATATTTAGGTGTTGACTATCAGGAATTCTAAGAAAAGAGGAAGAAAATGATATATTACGAATTGTTAGACAAAATTTCATCAATATTAGAAGACAAAATAGAAGAAATCTTGTTTCTAATTGAAAATGATATGAGAAATCAAAGATACAAATTTACTGGAGAGGAATCATTATATAGTTATATGATTGTGTTGGATGATGTATATGAAGTGTTAACTCCATTTATACAAGATGGAAATATAGTGGAAAATATAGTTGGAATTAGTAAGAGGGTGTTTGATCTTAAGTTAAAAAATGCATCAAGAAGCAATGTAGATATACAAAAAATTAAAGACAAATATTTTTCTAAGAAAAAAATAATAGAGGGAGAGGAACAAGAAAATTATTTGTTTTTGCCAGAAATGAAAGAAAAGTTTCTTGAGGAAATAGTAAAAGAATCAATGGAGTATATAAAAGAAGCTGATGATAAGGAAAAGTCCATGAAATGGATTCAAAAAAATATAGAGACAAATGTAGAAAGAAAAAAAGAAGAAATTTTGGGTGAATTAGAAAAAGATATAAAATTATTGGTCGAAGGAGAGTAATAATATGGATACCACAGTATTAAGAGGGCAAATATATGAAGCTTTTCAAAATGAACTTAGGAATTGTATGCCATCAAATAGTAGAAAATATAATTATTTCAGTATTCCAGACGATGCAATGAGCAACATCAGGAAAACATTTAGTAGTAATATAACAAAAGATAATATATTATATGTAGGAGCCACAAACTGGAAAATAATAACTCTTGAAGAAGGAAAAGCAGGTGGGGTAATTACAATAGATGGAGTATATTATCTATCTAATCGCTATTCCAATACTATATTTTGTAGTCATGAAAAAATATATAGAAAACTGATTTTGGGAGAAAATATATTTAGTGATAATTGGAAAAGTATAATTAGTTTTTTTGATCAGGAAAAATTATTAGATTTAATGAATAAAATAGCAGTAAAAAAAATGGTTCTGATAAGAACAGAAAATGAACCCCTTTTTCAATTAAAATTAGGAATGGCTTCTAGTTTTATGAGTATAGTAAATATTTTTCAAAAATATAAAGCAGAAAATGATAGAAATAGTTTTTATCGTGAAATATACGAAGCTTTTTCAGAACCGGTTGTTCAGAAAAAAAAGGACATTTCCGATTTGAATTTAGTAGCAATTATTTGTAGATATGATTATTTGATTAACACATATGAGTTTTCGCTTACAAATATTATTGAAGAGGAAAATTATCCATTTAACCGACAGGATGAGGTATATAGGAGAATATTATGTTGGGGAGTTGTATTTTCTCTTTTGGTTGGGTTATCAGTAAAAGAAATTGCTGCGGAATATAAAGGTACTTTAGCACAAATATATGAGGGTATTATAGATGAAAAGTGGCTAGAATGTATATCAGGAATCGAAATATTAATTGAAAATTTTAGTACAGATGTATCAGGAGAAGCCTTAAGTTTAGTAAAGCAAATGATAGAAAATGTATATATACTGATTTGCAAAAAAGGATATGAAGAGTTGGATGAAATAACCCTTTATGTACATATTTATAAAATATTAAAAGGAATGCAAATCGTCTTATTATATATGCAAAGAATAGCTAGAAATTTAAGTAGACAGATAAATGAAAAACAAAAAAGTCTAGAACTATGTACAGATTGGTTGCTAAATTACCCGAATAATTTTATTCCGATAAAAGGAAAACATAATAAAAAACTATTGGAAAATATTGTGAAATCACAGCAAATATTAGACGAAGGTAATTATCCTTCATTGATGCAAATACATACAGTAAATGGTATGGAAGAAAGACAATTTGCATTTTGCCAAAGAATGAATGCTTCTTTTGGAATCATTGATAACATAAGAATAAATCCTCCGCTACTTGCAATTATTATTAACAGATTTTTCCTTACAGGAATTTTGTTTAATTTATTGAGTATCGCATGGAGATATTTACCGGATTCGCCGGAAAGTAAAATATTTGATGTGATGGGAGATGAAAGAAAATCAGCAATTATGGGTACAGATAAAATTACGAGAATATCTTATTTTGAAAATATTCCATTTACTATGATTAAAATTGATGAGAAAAATAATGAAGTGATTTTACCAATTACTTTATTGGAAGAAAGAGAAGCAGAAAGAGTATGTAAGGCAATAATCGAGATATATAAGAGTCGTGGTTTATTTATTCCGAAGCCTCGGAAGATGAAACTTACAGAAGATAAAAGGGAAAAAATTAATAAAATATGTGAAGAACATAGTATGCGAACTTATACTGGACGATATGAGAAGAATGATAAACAAGAGATAATAAGCTTTTCATCAGATTCCGAATAATTAAGAGTAACAGAGGAAAGGAGATAGGGATGGAATATAAGGACTATACAACAGAGGAACCTGATAATCAGGAAGAATTGGATGACCAGGACGAATTTAATGTAGATATGTATTATCCTGACTGGCAGGTACTTGCAAATGGAAAGAAAGATGTATATGATGCTCCGCAAAAAGAAGCGTTAAAACAAAAGATATACTTTGCAGCCAAGATTGTTGCTGTAATTGCTGTATTATTATTGGGAAAACAGTTGTTATTTAATTCATCAAATGATGAGGAGACTGCAAGTTCAACAGAACAATTAGTCAATGACGAATCAAATGGGAATAAGATTCTGGTAGAGGATGACTCCTATCAGACCGTTGTGACAGCAAAAAGTATTAATTTAGATAATATTAAAATTTATAAAACTGCGGGAGGAGACAAAAAAGCAGGAAAAGTTCAGGAAGGTGTTCCATGTGCATTGCTAAAAGAAAAAGAAGTAGATGGAGAAAAATGGGCATTAATTGATTTCTGTAATCAGCAAGGCTGGTGCAGGATGGACATGCTGAGAAAGGTTTCGGGTGATATTAAATATTTTTATGTAGAGAAAGATTCTACAAATATGGTTTTTATTAATGAAAATGAAATCAAATTACATACTGATGCCGGAAAGAAAACGGATATATCTTTTACAAATGTAAAATATGGAACAGAACTTAACATACTCGAAGTGAAAGATGGATGGGGAAAAACCATGTATAAAAATCAGGAATGTTGGGTTGATATGAATGTTGTGGGATTTTATGCATCGAAATATTGGCAGATAGAACGATGCGATGGAAGTACTTCAGGAATCAAAATTAGAAAAAATGCGGATGAAAATAGTGACGTTTTGGGGATGGTGCCGTTGACAACAGTTTTGAAATCAGATGGCTTTAAGAATGGTTGGTCAAAATTTTCTTATAATGGAAAAGTAGGTTGGGTCAAACTTCATTATGCAACTCCATGTGGAGGAGATAAAGGGTTGAGTTTTACAGAAGATAAAACAGAGGCTACTACACAGACTAAAAAAGCGACTGAAAAAAAAGAAGAAAAATATATTCTTAGAGATAGTTCAAGCAGATATCTTACAGAGGGAGATATTGCGGGACTGACAGATAAGGAATTAGGATTAGCTATTAATGAGATTTATGCAAGACATGGCAGAATATTTGATGATAAATATTATAGAGAATATTTCGAATCATGTAGTTGGTATAAAGGAAGTGTTAAAGCAGATGATTTTGATGAATCTGTATTTAACGAGTATGAAAAAGCAAATATTGATTTGTTAGCGGCTTATAGAAATAAGGACTCTAAAAATGACAAAGAAGATAAGCATGTTATTGCAGATAGTTCAGATTGTTATCTGACTGAGGACGATATAGAAGGCTTAACAGACGATGAATTAGGCTTGGCCATCAACGAGATTTATGCAAGACATGGCAGAATATTTGATAATGAATATTATAGAAAATATTTTGAGTCATGTAGCTGGTATGAGGGAAGTATTAAAGCAGATGATTTTGATGAATCAGTCTTTAACGAATATGAAAAGGCCAATATAGCGTTTCTGTCATCATATAGGAAATAATTAAATAAGCTGTTATAATATGTCCTAAAGAGGAGAGAAGTAGTAGTTCTCAATCTGGGAGATGCGGATAAGAGTAGTGATTTAGCGATACTGGATTTATTAAATGTATTATTTTCCACGACAACAACACCGGAAGAGAAAAAGCAGAGACTACATAACGAATTTGAGATAGTAATGATGGTAGAATTTGAAAGTGAGGTGCAGGAAATGTGTAATTTAAGTGAGGCACTTGTGGAACAGGGAAGAGCGGAAAGAAATATATCTATAGCGCAGATGATGATACAGGAAAGAGAACCGGTAGAAAAAATAGAAAGATATACAGATTATGCATTAGAAAAGCTAAAAGAGATAGCAAATGGAATAGGAATGCCATTAATGATGGAATAGGTAATTATAATACGATAAAATTCCGAGAGTACATAGGGATACAAGGGAGGAATTAGTTTATGAGGTTAAATAAGAGAGAGATTGATTGGAATGTTGTCATAAATTTTATCGAGATGCTGATAAGGGTGATGCGTAAAGCCCCTATGCAGGCGATACAGCAGGCTTCTTTGAAGTTTGGGGTATCCGAATCTGTGATAAGGGCAGAGATGAAACGAAGAGGAAAACTGTGAAGCAAATATGCAGAGGGCGGGTGCCAGGAGCATCCGCCTAAAAAATATGCAGGATTTCATTTGTAAAAAAGAAAGCAGGCATATAGAAAGCGGTAGGAAATGTAGATCAATGTTTTTTAGATAATAAGATTACAAGCTGGTCAGGGATGTCATATAGCATCGAAAGGATGCCATGGGGCGGACTGCAGATTGTAGTAGCGGAAGACGTGACAGGAAAAATGTGCAGTAGCTTAAAAATAAATTAAAAATACAGCAGTTCAAAAAA
>OLQU01000569.1_pt1 | contig 30384 bp, 23 predicted proteins | sample 1672271 | NCBI WGS metagenome assembly OLQU01 (sample SAMEA3136666, study PRJEB25190) | human gut metagenome | biome: human gut; feature: human-associated habitat; material: faeces | place: Austria | collected 2013 | reverse complement strand
CTCCCTCAAGCAGCTGCAGCAGTTCGTGGCGATCCTGAACTCCGGCAGCGGCAGCGCCCCGGACGAAAGCGGCCCCAAGAAGGCCCGCTGAATGGAAAACGTTCCCGCGCCGCAGCTTTCACCGGAAACAAGCAAAAATGAAGGGGCTATTGCAAAATAGCCCCAACGAAAAAAATGAGATAGACTTCCCCGAGAGGGGTTGTCTATCTCATTTTTTGTTGTAAGCTGAAACTGCAATGAACCAACTACAACACAAACAGTAAGCGGATCTCTTACGAAATGATATTGTCAATATCAAATTGTGAATCAGCATCGCATTGACAACGGAAACAAAAAAGCCCGCTTCCTTTAATGCCGGTTCCGCCTATGCCCATTACCGATTCAGCTTGCTTTGTGACACGAATGTACGGCAACATTTTTATCTGCCGATAACTCAACCTGCGTCAATCGAACGCTGCAATGGAGATGGAGGAGAACAGTTTGCGCGTACGAGCGTTCAGCTCAAGCGATGCTTGTGCATTAAAAACACAAACTGCTATAAACTACTTCATTGCCCTTCTTTTTCGTTGTTTACAATGGCCTGCACCTTGGTGGGCAGACCATAGATGCTGATGAAGCCGGTGGCATCGCTCTGCTTATAGTCACCGCCTGCGGCAAAGGTGGCGATGTCCTCCCGGTAGAGGGAGTAGGGCGACCAGACACCGGCGTTGATGAGGTTGCCCTTGTACAGTTCCAGACGCACCTTGCCGGTGACATGCTCCTGCGTAGAGGTGACAAAGGCGCTCAGGGCCTTGCGCAGGGGGCTGAACCACTGGCCGTCGTAGACCAGCTCACTAAAGGTGATGGCCAGCTCGCGCTTCTTGTGGGCGGTGAGCTTGTCCAGCGTCAGAGTCTCCAGCACTTCGTGGGCCTTGTAGAGGACGGTGCCGCCGGGGGTCTCGTAGACACCGCGGCTCTTCATGCCCACCAGACGGTTCTCCACCACATCGTACAGACCGATGCCGTTCCGTCCGCCGATCTCGTTGAGCTTTGCAATGATAGCGGCGGGCTTCAGCTTCTCGCCGTTCAGAGCCACCGGCACACCTTTTTCAAATTCAAGTTCCACGAACTCGGACTTGTCCGGGGCCGTCTTGGGGGAAACGCCCAGTTCGAGAAAACCCGGCTTATCATACTGCGGCTCGTTGCCCGGATCTTCGAGGTCAAGGCCCTCATGGCTCAGATGCCACAGGTTCTTGTCCTTGGAGTAGTTCGTCTCCCGGCTGATCTTCAGCGGGATGTGATGAGCCTCGGCATAGTCGATCTCTTTATCGCGGCTCTGGATGTCCCACTCGCGCCACGGGGTGATGATCTTCAGGTCGGGTGCAAAGTGCATGATGGCCAGCTCAAAGCGTACCTGATCGTTGCCCTTGCCGGTGCTGCCGTGGCAGACCGCATCCGCACCCTCGGCGCGGGCAATCTCCACCACGCGTTTTGCCAGAATGGGGCGGGCAAAGCTGGTGCCCAGCAGATAACCCTCGTAATCTGCCCCGGCCTGCATGGTTGGAATGACGTAATCCTCCACAAATTCGTCGGTCAGGTCTTCAATGTACAGCTTAGAAGCGCCGCTTGCCTTGGCGCGCTCTTCCAGCCCTTCCAATTCGCCTTTCTGGCCCACATTGCCGCAGACGGCAATGACTTCGCAGTTGTTATAGTGCTCTTTCAGCCACGGGATGATGATGGACGTATCCAGACCGCCGGAATATGCCAGCACGACCTTTTTGACCTCAGACACGGTAACTGCCTCCGTTCAAACCAACTTATATACTTTTCGATTTCCCTCGTGCAATTTCATGATTGCAGTGTCCATTATACGGGCACTTGGAAAATGTGCAAAAAGTGTTCTGCATATAGCAGCAATATGAAAGCAGTATTTCACAGCGGGGCATTATGAACCTATAATAGTAGCTGGAAATAAACAGAAAGAGGGTCTTTTTGATGGCAACGATATTTCCAAGAGAAGAAAAGGCAGAGGCACTGTTCGGGGAGATTCTGAAAAATCCAGAAGCCTGCCGCCGCCTGATGGATACCTTCAACGACTCGCTGGACATGGCAGACGTACTGGATGCGCCGACCGTGAGTGCACAGCAGTTTGCCGCAGCGCTGTTCAATGCCTACGAGAACAAGGATCTGTCTGCCTTTCTGATGGCGATCTGCCAGCACAGTATGTTTGACCTGCTACGGAACGCTGCCCTGATTCCGTTTAAATTCAACGCCGATGGCCAGCCGAACCCGGTGATCCTGACGGATGATGCCGGCGTTCTTTTGCCGAACAACAAATTTGCCGTGAGCAGCAAAGTATACGACCGGTTCATCCAAGTGTTCCAGAAGCAGGAAAAGGTAAAAATGTACCTTGCCAGCGGCTACTGCAAGTATCACGGCTACGACGAAGGCTCGATGGATGTGGTGGAGTACCACTACAACCAGCATTTGGGGCTGCTGCTGATCTACGAACTACCGGACACCGTGAAGCAGAAGGTAACGGAAGCGGAAGCCTACTCTACCGTCTGGGATATCCAGATGAAGCTGCAGCACGCACTGCCCCGTTCCGTGGTCTACTATGGACAGGATACGCTTAAGGACGGCGGAACCCGCTACGATGAACTTGGCGTTTTTCTGCCGCTGGAACACTTTGCCGACCGGCTGGAACGCCATGTGGAAACTGCTACCAAGATCGTTTACGGCGAGTAAACGCCCTGTAAACGAACTCCCTTTATAAAGTGCATCACAGCAAAACAAAACGCAGCGAACCGTTAAAAGATTCGCTGCGTTTTGCCTTATAAAGGAGAATGGAAATGCTGCACATCAGGTGCAATAACGGAAAGTTTTGTCAGTGACAATACGGGCGAAGATCAGCCCTAACGGCAGTGCCACGATGATGAGAATGGCATCTGCAAACCATGTGGCGGAGTCCATCAGAGACAGGATGCCCAGATTATAGATGGCACGGTAGAAATACAGTCCCGGTACCATGATAACGATGGACGGCACGGTGACGGAGATGCGGGGATAACCGGCGGCGCTCTTCAGGCAGGAGGCCAGCAATCCGGACAGCAGTGCGCCCAGAAACGCTGCCACAGCGGGCGGAAAGCCCGCAAGGCTCACCAGCTCCAGCCGGAACGTGTTCGTTACCGCACCGATAAGGGCGGCGCAGACTGCTAGGTTCCGGGGACTGTTGAACATGAGCGAAAAGCCGAACACACCGCCAAAACTTGCCAGCAGCCGGAACACGATCTCTTCCGGGAGTGTCAGGCTCAGGGCAGGGAACTGCACCGGCCGCAAATGCAGCAGCAGTGCCATGATCCAAGCCGTCATGGTTGCCACCAGAATGATGAGGACGGCGTAGGCCAGACGTTCCAGCCCGGAGCGCATATCCAGCTTGGCAAGGTCGATGCCGCTGGTAATGAACGGAAAGCCCGGAATGATGAAGAGCATGGAGCAGATATACCCCGCCTCGTGCTGCGCCGATACGGCAAACAGAACTTCTGCCAGCTTCAGCAGGATGGCATACACGAGGCTTGCTGAACAGACAGACGCCGTAATGCCCAGAAACAGGGTGAAATGGTGTTTTGTCAGCTTGCACCGTACAAAGTTGCCGATGCCTGCACCGCAGAAGGCACACAGCATTTCCACAATGCCGCCGCCCAGCAGAAAGGTGAAGCAGCCGCAGGCCAGTGCAGCTGCAAAGCCCAGTGCGATGGGCGAATACAAGCCGTGGATGCGCTCGATCTCATCGAGGTGGCTGTGCAGCTCTTCGCCGGTCATAAATTTTCCTTCCCGGTCGAAGTCGTTGACGAAATGCTCCAGCCGGTTCAGCCGGGAGGTATTCACGCCCGTATTTGTCAGACAGAGTGACTGGGTATAACACTGGTCACCATCAAAGCAGGTGAACTCAATGGACAACAGGCCGATGTCCGCTGTTGTTGTGACTCCCAGCTCCCGCGAAAGGGTGTTCATGGAGCTTCGGACACGCCATGCGCCGGTGCCGCATTCCAGCAGCATCAGCCCGGTGCGTCCAATGACGGAGGCTTTTTCCACAAGCCCCGCCTCGGTAATGGGAACGCCCTTGCTGGCCGACGCATAGTCATGCCAGTAGACTTCCATGTGATTTTTGATGATCTCACTTTGCCGTTGTCCCATACCGGAAAGCCTCCTTTGTGATATGGGAATGTTGCAGCCGTTTCAAGACTGCGGTGCTATTATAAGGGAAATTGCAGGGCGGGTAAAACGTATCTTGGATATGCCGGCAATGTTCGTTTGGTATTTCAAAGAAGAAAATACGTTGCGTTTTTGGCGGCTCTGCGGCACGGTTTTATCTGCCGATAACTCAACCTGCGTCAATCGAACGCTGCAATGGAGATGGCGGAAAACAGTTTGCGCGTACGAGCGTTCAGCTCAAGCAATGCTTCGTTCTCTCAGCACATCTTCATTGTAGCTTAGGTTTGGGCATCTGTATAGCTCACTGGCTGTGAGCTTCTCAGAACCAACACCATTGTAACAAGCAATGCCGTCGTATATACATCTGCTTGTTTTGCGTTGCAAAACGCTTGTTGGGGGACACCCAAACCCTTGAACTGCATCCGTTGGATGCAGGATTAGCGTCTCCAAATGAGAAAGTTTATGGCTCTAACACATTATCAGCCATTGGTAAACAACTTTTTCCAGTCAAAAAAGAAAATAGCGATGATTAAAGATGAACATTGCAGAAAAATGTGATACAATAGAAAATGAAAATCCAAACAACAGGAGGAACCCCCTCGTGGCAAATAATGTGAACGTCAAAAAACTGGAAGCTGACCTGTGGGAGTCGGCAGATCTGCTGCGTGCAGGCTCTAAACTCACATCGAACCAATACTGTATGCCGGTATTGGGACTGATTTTTCTGCGGTATGCGTACAGCCGCTTCAAACTGGTAGAGCAGGAGATCCTGAAAGACCGTCCCATGCGCGGTGGCCGGGTGCTGCCGGTGGAACAGAGCGACTTTGCCGAGAAGAGTGCACTGTTTCTGCCCAAGGAGGCACAGTACAATTATTTGGTCAATTTGCCCGCCAACATCCCGGAGCAGGGGCTGACCGGCATCGAGGGCAATCCTCTGAACAGTCTGGGCGAAGTGGTGAACAACGCCATGGAACTGGTGGAGCAGCAGAGCGAGCAGCTGCAGGGCGTTCTGCCGAAGGACTACACCATCTTCTCGGATGAACTGCTGGGGGAACTGCTGCGCATCTTCAACAATGATGCGTTGGACGATGTGGGCGGCGATGTGATCGGCCGTATCTACGAGTACTTTTTGAATAAGTTTGCCAAGAATGTGGCACAGGATGACGGCGTATTCTTTACGCCGAAATCGCTGGTGAAAATGATCGTCAATGTGCTGGAGCCTACCCACGGCGTTCTGTTGGACCCGGCTTGCGGCAGCGGCGGTATGTTTGTGCAGACCGGCGACTTTGTAAACCATGCGGGCATGATCGCCAACAACACCATGACCTTCTACGGACAGGAAAAGGTGGAGTACAATGCCAAGCTCTGCCTGATGAATATGGCTGTGCATGGCCTGACCGGCGTGATCAAGTCCGGCGATGAAGCCAATACCTTCTATCACGATGCCCACAACCTGAACGGCTGCTGCGACTATGTGATGGCAAATCCGCCGTTTAACGTGGATAAGGTCAAGTCGGAGTCGGCGCAGAGTGCCGGGCGGTTGCCCTTTGGTCTGCCCGGCGTAAACAAGGCCAAGGAAATCGGCAACGCAAACTATCTGTGGGTGTCCTATTTCTACTCCTACCTGAACGAGCATGGCCGTGCGGGTTTTGTGATGGCGTCCTCGGCTACCGACAGTCAGGGCAAAGACAAGGATATCCGTGAAAAGCTCATCCAGACCGGCCATGTGGACGTGATGATGAGCGTGGGCAACAACTTCTTCTACACCAAAAGTTTGCCCTGTTCGCTGTGGTTTCTGGATAAGGGCAAGCCGGAGCATCTGCTGGACACCGTATTGTTCATCGACGCCCGCAACTATTATACCGTGGTGGACCGCACCCAGAACGAGTGGAGCGACTGGCAGTTGAAGAACCTCGACGCTATTGTCTGGCTCTATCGTGGCGAGGTGGACAAGTACAAGGCGCTTCTGACAGAGTATCACGCAGAGCTGGCGGACGACCGCCCCTTTGCAGAGATTCGGACCGCACTGGAACAAAACGTGCAGGCCAAGCGGGAAGAAGCCAAAGCCGCGGTGGAGGCAGCACCCCGCAAAGAGCGCAAAGCTACGCAGGAAAAGTTCGACAAGGAACTGGAAGCCCTCAACGAGAAGCTGACCGTTGCCAAGGAGGCCGTCTGGCTCACCGAAAAGTTTGGCGAGGGCGTTTATCAGGACATTCCCGGTCTGTGCAAGGTGGCCAGCCGCGACACCATCCTCAACGAGAAAGGCGCATCCCTGACGCCCGGTGCCTATGTGGGCGTTGCACCCGTGGAGGACGACGGCGTGGATTTTGCCCAGCGGATGAAGGAGATTCACAAGGAACTGCTGGAATTGCAGGCAGAGTCCAACCGCCTGATGGAAACCATCTCGAAGAATCTGGAGGAGATGGGGGTATGAAGTGGGAAAACGTCGCAATTAAAGATATTTGTACAGGTATTTATGACGGCCCTCATGCAACACCACCATTAAGCGATACAGGTGCAATCTTTCTAGGAATATCAAACTTTAATAATGGCCGACTGGATTTCTCTGATATACGATATATTTCAGAGGATGATTTGCCAAAGTGGACAAAAAGAGTTATACCTCAGAAAAATGATATTGTTTTCTCGTATGAAGCGACACTGAATCTTTATGCAATTATTCCAGAAGGATTTCGTGGATGTCTTGGGCGCAGAATGGCACTTTTACGTGTGGACGAAACAAAAGCGGATTACAAATTTTTATACTACTATTTTTACTCGGATGCTTGGAGAGCAACAGTTAATGAAAACATTGTTCTAGGGGCAACAGTTGATAGAATTCCGCTGATTAAATTCCCGGATTTCCCGGTTGAATTGCCTCCGTTGGAAACTCAACATCGCATCGCAGATATTCTCTCTGTCTACGATGAACTGATTGAAAACAACCAGAAACAAATCAAACTGCTGGAAGAAGCAGCGCAGCGGCTTTATAAAGAGTGGTTTGTGGATTTGCGCTTTCCGGGGCATGAAAACACGAAAATTGTGGATGGCGTGCCAGAGGGGTGGATTAAAGAGAAAATAGGCAAAATCATTAAAAAAGTTCACAGAACGAAGCAGATTGTAGGATCAGAGTATAAGGACGAGGGAAGTATTCCAATAGTTGACCAGAGTAGAGCATTTGTTGCAGGCTATACAAATGATTTGGAAGCCCGTGTGGACTTTGGTATACCGATAATTGTTTTTGGCGACCATACCAGAATAGTTAAATTGATACAGTTTCCGTTTGCGAAAGGAGCAGATGGGACACAGCTGATAATTTCCGATTGCTTGGAAATGCCGCAACGACTTTTATACTGCAGTATCATGAACGTCGATTTATCAAATTACCATTATGCAAGACATTTTAAATACCTCAAAGAAGAAAAAATAATGATTCCAACAGTAAAAGTTGCAAATGAATTTGAGAACAATGTGACTGGAATTTTTTCAAAGATTCAAAATTGTAGAGATGAAATTATTCGATGCCAAAAGACAAGAGATTTACTGCTGCCAAAGTTGATGAGCGGGGAAGTGGAGGTGTGACATTATGGACATGCCAAAAGAATTTTATGATATGGTGTGTGCTGATATTAAAAGACTAGACAATGTTCGAAATTTAAGTACAGAAGAGTCATTTGAACTACATCGTCAGATTGACGCAAGATATCAAGCTTGCATCAACAAGTGGTGTGATGGTTTGTGGTGCTCTACAAATGATGGAACACATATTGATTATGGACATTTGGCCCAGAATCCTCAAAAGTATGTGTTATCTAATTTGAAGATGATGAAGGCAAAATTGGAAACATATAAGTACCAGATGAATGCGGTACAGTTGCCCAAGCCGGAAGTTTCCAATTCTCAGGTCGTCAACGTGACCAACAGCGTGAATGTGAATGTTACGTTTGAGCAGGTACGCAAAGAAGTAGAAGAAATGACTTCACTCACGAATGAACAGACACAGGAAGTGCTGGATAAAATCTCTGAGATTGAAGAAGTGGTAAAGTCTAAAGACAGCAAAAAGTCAAAGTGGGAAAAAGTAAAGCCTGTTTTGACGTGGCTGGCAGATAAGAGTTGTGATGTGGGCATTGCGTTATTGCCGTTGCTGTTAAAAATAGGACAGTAATAAAATTAATTTCATGAGCTTTGATGAAAGGGGTGTTCATAATATGTCAAATCCGCTTAATAAATATTGTTCCGAAGCAAATGATCTTAAGGACGTAAAAGATGCGATGAATAAAATTCAAAAACTTCGTGCTCAAATGGAGAATCCGACCAGAGATGGAATGATTGAAGCACTGCGGGAAGCAAAAACAAGTGCGTTGATAGAAATTTCGGCTTTGGAAATGGCGCAGGGTGCGACAAATTGGGTGCCTTTTTCGGAAGCATCAGATAGTACGCTGTACACACTCCTTGAACGGTACGAACAAGGACTGAGACTGCATTGCATCGCTAAAATTGGCGAAAAAGCGTTTGATGAGCAAATGAATGAAATACAAGAGAAAACGGGAAAGAGAGATTCTTTTGGTATATGAAAGCGGCTAACGAAACTGTTGAATGAAAAATGGAGGGTATGATCTATGCCAGAGTGGGTGACGTGGGTATTTGATGGAATCGGTTCGACAATTTTCTCTTTAATCGCAGGAGCCTTGATTGGTGGAGCGGTTGGATATAAGATAGGCGTACATAAAAACGTTAAACAGAAACAGACTGGCGGAGACACTGTTAAACAGCGACAGGAGTTTACACTGGAAAATGAAGATGTTTCCAAAGATGGAGGAAAGATAAAAAACAATTTCCAGCAGAGCCAAAAAGCTGGCGATAATGCAGAACAGGTACAGATTGGAGGGATAAAACGTGGACGTTAACAAACAGAGCCAACAGGCCGGTGAGGGAAGCCAACAGATTCAGGCGAGTACAATTATTATAAATCAGGGGATTTCTGAGGAGCGGGTCAGGGCAATATTTAATGAAATGATGCCGATAGCACTAGAACGGCTTACGAAAGAAGGTATTGCAACAGCGAGTGCAAGAGTTGAAAAGCTGGGAAATATTATGTTGCCTCGTGTTGAGAGCGTAGAAGGGATGCTTGAAGCTTTTGCGAATCCGACATTTTTGCGTCTTTTAAGAAAAGCTCAGCAAGCGGCGGCTATAACAGAAGAAGAAGCTGATTATAAATTGTTAACTGAATTGCTGGTTTGCCACGTCGAAAAAGAAGCAGACAGAAAAAATATGGCAGACATCAGCAGGGCGATTGAAATTGTTGGAGAAATTGATAACAGTGCGCTTTGTGGATTGACAATAATGCACGCAATGGGAGTGTATGCACCGACATCAGGAAATTTGGATAAAGGTCTTCAAGATTTGGATGAAATGTATGGTAAGCTGGAGTATGTGAAATTGCCAGAAGGTGAAGAGTGGATTGACCACTTGGACGTATTGAGAACAATTAGAATTTCTCAAGTTGGTGGATTTAAGAAGTTTGAAGAATATTGCGCGAGTTTCTTTGATGGGTATTCATGCGTTGGAATAAAAATTGACTCTAACGATTATCAAAAAGCCAAGGAACTTCTCACAAAAATCGGAATTGACGAAACAAAGATGTTAGTAAAAAACGACTTACTAGATGGCTATTGCAGGTTGCCAATAAGCTCAAGAGATCAGATTACAAAACTAAAAGTCCGGGAGGAAAACTTAAAACGTACTGTGACGGAACAAGAAAGAAAGATATTGGAGGATATTTGGCGATTATATGAAAAAAATGATGATTTGCAAAAATATGTTGAAAAAAAGTTTGTTAATAAATGGGATACATACGAGAAACTCCGAAATATTCATATCTGGTGGAATTTAATCTCAACCGGCTTTAGAATTACAGGAATAGGCAAGATGCTTGCTCATACGAATGAAAAGCGATGCGATTCAGATCTTCCAGATTTGGTATAGAAGGAGGAATAGAAAATGAGCCGCGAATACTCCGAAAATGTTCTTGTCCAGAACAGCGCTGGCAACTTGCTGCAAAATGTTCTGGGCTGGGAGGTGGTGCTGGCTTACAACTCCGAAAAACTGGGGTCGGACGGGACGTTGGGCCGCACCAGCTATGGGGAAGTGCTGCTGACCCGGTATTTTCGGCAGACGCTTTTGCGGCTGAACCCATGGCTCACCCCGAACCAGCTGGACGAGGTGCAGAAGAAATTCACGGCGCACGTTTCCACCGCATCCCTGATGCAGATCAATGAGGAAAAGTATTTTCTGCTGCGGGATGGCATCCCGGTGACGGTCAAGCGGCCGGATGGACGCACCGAAACGCGGAGTGCGGCGGTGATCGACTTCAAGAACCCGGAAAACAACCACTTCCTCGCCGTAAAAGAGATGAAGATCCACTCGCAGCTGTACCGCTGCCGGACAGACATTGTGGGCTTTGTCAATGGCATTCCGCTGCTGTTCATCGAGCTGAAAAAGCCCACCGTGGATGTGCAGAACGCCTACATAGACAATTACCGAAATTATCTCGATACCATTCCGCAGTTGTTCTACTATAATGCCTTTCTTATGCTGTCCAATGGATTGGAAGCCAAGGTGGGTACGCTTGGCAGCAAGTACGAGTTTTTCCACGAGTGGAAGCGTCTGAAGGAGAGCGATGCAGGCAGAGTGGAGCTGGAAACCATGCTGCGGGGCATCTGCGAGAAAAAGACCTTCCTCGATCTGCTGGAAAACTTCATTCTTTACGACCATTCCGGTGGGCGCACCACCAAGATTCTGGCCCGCAACCACCAGTATCTCGGCGTCAACGAGGCTGTCAGTGCTTACGAGAACCGCAAGCTGAAAGACGGCAGACTGGGCGTGTTCTGGCACACGCAGGGGTCAGGCAAAAGCTACTCCATGGTCTTTCTGGCGCAGAAGATCCGGCGCAAGTTTGCAGGCTCGCCCACCATTGTGGTGCTGACCGACCGTGACGAGCTGAACCGGCAGATCAGCGATACCTTTGAAAACTGCGGTCTGCTGGGCAAGACAAAGGCTTCACAGTTCATTGCATCCAGCGGTACAGACCTTGTAAAAAAGCTGCAGGGCAACCCCAGCTTTGTGTTTACCCTGATTCAGAAGTTCAATCTGCCCAAGGAGCCGCCCATCTACCCGGATCACGACATTCTGATTTTGTCGGACGAAGCCCATCGCAGCCAGTACGGCATTTTTGCAGACAACATGATGCACCTGCTGCCCACGGCGTCCCGCATCGGCTTTACCGGTACGCCGCTGCTGGCAGATGACCATATCACCGAGCGCACCTTTGGCGGGTATCTGTCGGTGTATGATTTCAAGCGGGCAGTGGAGGACGGCGCAACGGTGCCGCTGTATTATGAGAACCGTGCGGATAAGATCGCCCAGTTGGACAAGCCGGAGATCACCGGGCGGATTTTAGATGCCATTGAAGCTGCCGACCTTGATCCCTCGCAGGAGGAAAAGCTGGAGCGCGAGTTTGCAAAGGAAATCCATATTCTCACCGCAGATGAACGGCTGCGTTCCATTGCAAAGGACTTTGTGGAGCATTACTCTGACCTTTGGACCAGCGGCAAGGCGATGTTCGTCTGCCTGAATAAGGTCACCTGTGTGCGGATGTACAACTATGTGCAGGAATACTGGCGGGCAAAGATCAGGGAACTGGAAGCCCGGCAGGGCACAGTGACCCAGCAGGAAGCACAGGAGCTTGCCCGTAAACTGGCATGGATGAAAGAAACCGAAATGGCAGTGGTGATCAGTCAGGAGCAGAACGAGGTGCAGACCTTCAAAAAGTGGGGGCTGGATATTCTGCCGCACCGTGCCAAAATGGAAAAGCGGGAGCTGGATAAAGAATTCAAGGACAGCAAGAATCCGTTCCGGGTGGTGTTCGTCTGTGCCATGTGGCTGACGGGCTTTGATGTAAAGTGTCTGTCCTGTCTGTATCTGGACAAGCCGTTGAAAGCCCATACCCTGATGCAGACGATTGCTCGTGCAAACCGTGTTTCGGAGGGCAAGAGCAACGGCCTGATCGTGGACTATATTGGTATCGTAAAGGCGCTGCGCAAGGCTCTGGCAGATTATACGGTCAGCAAGAACAGCCCGGCGGGCATTGACCCAACGGTGGACAAAACGGAGCTGATTCAGCGCATCCGCACGGTCATCGGAAAAACGGACGGCTTTCTGGCAGAACACGGGTTCCGGCTGCAGGAATTGGTGGACGCACAGGACTTTGAAAAGATGAGCCTTGTACAGGATGCAGTCAACGCGATGTGCGAGACGTTGGAAACCAAGAAAACCTTCCAGACCTATGCGTCTGAACTGGCGCGGCTGTTCCGCTACGCAGACCGTGACGATGTGGACGATGCCGTGCGCGCCCGGAAAAACGCAATTCTCGCCATCTACGAGGGCTTGCAGCAGAAGCGGAAACACGCGGACAATACCGACCTGATGGTGCAGATCAACGGCATCGTCAACGAGTACATCCATGTGGAAAAGCCGGATCAGGAGGCTGTACCTTCCCGGCAGTTTGACATCAGCAAAATTGACTTTGACCTGTTGAGCCGGGAGTTTGCCCACACCCGGCGGAAGAACCTTTTGCTGCGCGATCTGGATGAACTGGTGAATCAGCAATTGGCGAAAATGCTGTTTGCAAACCCGCAGCGCATTGATTATTATGACCGCTATCAGGAGATCATCGATGCCTATAATGCGGAGCAGAACCGTGCGACCATCGAGAAAACCTTCATGGATCTGATGGAACTTGCCAGTTCGCTGGATACGGAACAGCAGCGCTATGTGCGTGAGGGCTTTTCCAGCGATGAGGAACTTTCAGTGTACGATTTGCTGTTTTCGGAGAACCTCACGAAGCAGGAAATTGAAACGATCAAGAAGGTGTCTGTGGACTTGTTGACAAAAATCAAACAGCAGATTGCCAAACTCGACCATTGGACGGACAAGCAGGAAACTAAGGCGATTGTGGATAACCTGATTCGCAATACCCTTTGGCAAGAACTTCCCAATAGCTATGATGTAAGCGATATCCAGACCTACCAGAAGAAAATCTACGAGTATGTATATATGCGCTACCCGGAAGTAGCATAACGCAAAAATCACCCCAGAGAGAACGCACAAGAGGCTATTCTCTCTGGGGTGATTGCGTATCAAATCATCTGAAAATGCTTCAATGCCTCCACAATCGCATCCTCTTTTTCCTTCGGACACTTAGGTCGCCTTGCTCTCTGCGGCAGTCACATCCAACTCGTCCATGCTGACGTCCACTTCGATATGCCGCTCGACATTGAGTTTGGTCAAAAGAAGAACCGCTTCGCAATGGCTCGATACCTGCAAATTGATGTCATAATCGTGCATTTTTCTGGTTCGTTCTTGGGAACAATGCGATGCAGGCATGAGGAAAAGGGGAAGAGGAGAACAGATTGGGTGGTCGTTCTGGGGAACAGAGCGAAAAATCAATAAATTCTCTTAAGGCATCACCACGCAATGCCATAAAAGAAAAAAGAGGGAGCAGTCAACTAGTAAATAGCTGAAAACTCTCTTGACTTTGCTCACAAGGCAATAACAAATCAAGCCGTCAGGCAGGGTCTATCAGCTATTATGGCACGTTTGCCACTGGTTTACATGATGCGGCTTTTATTTTGAGTTGCTTGTCATTCCATTCACTTTATGATACCATAAGGCCATGGAACATTTTGTGCGTATATTATAGAGGGGCGAAAGCTATGAAAGTATATGAGAAACTGAATATTGCTGTTGCTGGTACAGGCTATGTTGGCCTGTCCATCGCCACACTGTTGAGCCAGCGCCATCGTGTTACCACGGTGGATATTGTGCCGGAAAAGGTTGACCTTATCAATCATCGCAAATCACCAATTCAAGATGACTACATTGAAAAATATTTTGCGGAAAAAGACCTTGACCTGACCGCAACATTGGATGCAGAAATGGCATATAAAGAGGCCGATTTTGTAGTTATTGCGACTCCCACCAATTATGATAGCCGGGAAAACTTCTTCGACACGTCTGCGGTGGAGACTGTCATCCGGTTGGTGATGAAAGTGAATCCGGAAGCTATCATGGTTATCAAATCCACCATCCCGGTGGGGTTCACAGATTCTGTTCGGGAGAAATATCACTGTGCGAATATCATCTTTAGCCCGGAGTTCCTGCGAGAGTCCAAGGCGTTGTATGACAACCTCTACCCTAGTCGTATCATTGTGGGTGTGGATATGCGAGATGAGAACCTTGTAGAAGCGGCACACACCTTTGCGCGTCTATTACAAGAAGGTGCTATTAAGGAGGATATCGATACTCTTTTCATGGGCTTCACCGAGGCTGAAGCAGTCAAATTGTTTGCGAATACATATTTGGCACTGCGTGTTAGCTATTTCAACGAACTTGATACTTACGCCGAGATGAAAGGTCTGAATACGCAGCAGATCATCAAGGGCGTTTGTCTTGACCCACGTATTGGTGACCAGTACAACAATCCGAGTTTTGGTTACGGTGGCTACTGCCTGCCCAAGGACACAAAGCAGCTTCTTGCCAATTATGCCGATGTGCCCGAAAGCCTCATTAAAGCCATTGTGGAATCCAACCGCACTCGCAAAGATTTTATTGCGGATCGCGTACTCCAGATGGTAGGCTACTACAGCTACGGAAAAGAAAATGAGTACAACGCAAGAAAAGAGAAATCTTGCGTTATCGGTGTCTATCGTTTGACGATGAAGTCTAATTCTGACAATTTCCGTCAGTCCTCTATTCAGGGGGTTATGAAGCGCATCAAAGCAAAGGGAGCAACGGTCATCATTTACGAGCCTACGTTGGAGAATGGCACAACGTTTTTTGGTAGTGAAATCGTAAATGACCTTGAGGAGTTCAAGAAGCGCAGTCAGACTATCATTGCAAACCGTTGTGATAGCTGTTTGGATGAGGTTCGGGCTAAGGTTTATACGCGTGATTTATTCCATAAAGATTAGTCGTACATTTTTCGGGGTTCGTTCTTGGAAACGGTGCGATGTAAAGATGAGGAAAAGGGGAGAAGAAAACGAATCAGAAACCTTGCGTATGCAGCATGCGTAGATAAGGGGTTTCGAGTGCACGGTTGTTGACAGTATAATATACATGTAATATACTTATAATTATATTGGGCTATTCCGCTCACTTCTTGGAGAGTGCGAAGCTCCCGATTTTGAAGGGAAGGAGTGTGCATTTGTGCGCAAGAGTTTATATATTCTAATCCTTGTGATTTTGGCTGGCGGTGTAGTTCTTACATTGTACTCGCCGGATGTACTCTCGCTGCTGTTCATCCTTATCATGGTGGGCATCATCGTGGCGGCGATTCTGGGCGGAGTTCTGCCGGCACTACGCTATGACCAAGCTTTGGAGCGTGGTTTGGAAAGCATCGACCGTGCAATGGAAGTTCAAACAAGTTCTACATGGTCTGCGATTCTCGGATATGAGGAATTTTTTGGGCAGCGTGTGTTGGATCAGTTCTTTGACGAGTATCGGAACAAGGTGAAGGGACAGCAGGAGAGCGGACAGGTACTGTGCGATATTGATGAATATATCAACGAAGATGTGCTGTCACTGCATAGCTGGCAGACACTCGTCAACCAGGTGCCAGGCATGCTGACGAGCCTTGGTATTCTGGGTACTTTTATTGGTCTGCTGATCGGTATCCGTGGAATTGGTTTCAGTACGGTGAATGATGCACTGACCAGTGTGCAGACACTGCTGTCCGGTATCCAAATGGCATTCTATACCTCCATTGCAGGTGTGATCTTGTCGCTGATTTTTAATATTCTGTATCGTTCTGCGTGGAATGCTCTGATGCGGAGTCTGGGTCTATTTGTTGATTCTTTTCATAAAAACGTTATCCCGTCGGTAGAGGAACAGACACTCTACCGGGAGCGCAGAGAATTTAACCAGATTGCACAGCTGTTGGATCGTCTGCCCAAGACACCGGCATTCTCTGTATCGAATCCGGCAGTGGCCGCAGGCGGAGCGGAACATGAAAAGATCCTGATGCCGCAGATTTTGGATGGTTTGCGAAACGGGGAATTTACTTTCCAGCTGCAGCCTCGCTTTGATATCAATACCCGAAAGGTTGTTGGAGCGGAAGCTCTCGTTCGCTGGAATCATGGAAAAATGGGAGTGATTCTGCCCTCGATCTTTATTCCGATCTTGGAGCAGAACGGCTATATTACCAAGCTGGATCAATATATCTGGGAACAGGTTTGCGTGACGCTGCGTCACTGGATTGATGCGGGTCTCCGCCCGGTTCCCTTATCGATCAACATGACCAAAATGGATATTCTGGCGATGGATGTGGTGGATTTCTTTATCAAACTGGTCAAGAAATATCGCATTCCGCCGCGTTATCTGGAAATCGAGGTTGCAGAAAATGCTTATCTGAATGCCATGGACTCGGTGCGTGAGATCGAGGAAAAACTGCGCGCAGAGGGGTTCCGTGTGGTGATGGATGGCTTTGACGGCGATTTTATCGTCCTGAAGGATACCGATAAGATCAACGCCGATGCGATCAAGCTCGACCTGCGCCGGTTTGCAGGCCGACAGAATGCCGGTGCGGTGACGGATGTGTTTGCACAGGCCCGGAAGATGAAGCTAAACCTGATCGCAGAGGGTGTGGAGAGCATGGAACAGCTGGCGACCCTGCGCAAGGCGGGCTGTTCGGAAGGGCAGGGCTTCCTGCTTTCGCGGCCGGTGACCATTCAGGAATTTGAGAACATGACAAACGAAGGCTCTGTACGATGAAAACAAAACGGAAACGTCCAAACGAAGAACTGAATTTCTGGCAGCCCGCAACCGATATGTTCAGTGCGCTGGTTTTGATTTTGCTCCTAATCATTCTGCTGCTGTCGCTCTATCTGGTCAACATTGACGACGATGACCAGATCGACCCCGACCCGGGTAGTTCGGTGTCCTCAAACAGCTACGACGGCGTTGGCGCGGTGATCTCGCGGCCGGACGGCGGACATCAGGACGCCGATGGAGACGACGGCGGCGGTGCGGGTTCCACCCCGGACGGCTCCTCCATTGCAGACCTGCCCGGCGGCCCGGATGATAATGTTGCCGGCGGCGGTGGCGGCGGAAGCGGCACCGGAACAGGGGATGGCCCGGATAAGGGCATCAAGTCCGCTGTGTTCGTGGTGATGGTGGATGCCGAGACAGACCGCACCATCAAGGAAGCAGGCGTGCAGTTTGAGCTGTATGGTGCGGACAATTCGCTGCAGATATTAAATGTATATTATCCCGAGAAGGTCTCCTTCCGCAAGTACGAAACGACGGAAGCGGGCACCTTCTATTTCCCGGAAAAACTGCTGCAGGGCCAGTACATCGTCCATGAACTGACGGAACCGGAGGGCTACGATGCCGCCGAGAACCAGGAGTTTGATCTGGACGACCTCTACGACTGGCCTGACCCCTACGTAGTCAAAATGCCGCTCAGCCCGTCCCGGAACATCATCCGCGTGCAGATGAACGATGCGGAGACTGGCATGGCCGTGACCGGCGGCACGTTCGACGTGATCGCAAAGACGGACATCTCGACACAGGACGGCACGCTGCGCTACCGGGAAGGCCAGATCGTGGATGAGATCGTCTGCGATGAGAACGGCTATGGCGAAAGCAGTGAGCTTTACCTGGGTGAGTACATCGTCCGGCAGAAGGATATCCCGCAGTACTATGCAGGACAGACCGAAGAACGGGACTGCATGGTGGAAAAGAAATCCGAAGTGGAAGCCCCGCTGAACACAGTGGATTCTGAGCGCAGCCGCATCATCCTGACGCTGGCGGATGAGCTGTATTCTTCCCGTGGCATCGAGGGGGCCACCTTCCAGATCACGGCCAACGGAAGAACGACCACGGTCACGACGGATGCGTCCGGCCGCATCGTGCTGGAAGAGCTGGAAAAGAACACGACCTATACCATCTGCCAGACCGGTACGGCAGAGGATTATGCCATCGATCCGACGGAGTATACCTTCAATGTGACAGCCGACGGCCGCATCGACGGTGAGGCCCAGAAGGAACTGAACCTGACCAACCGGGTCATCCGGGTCAGCATTGGCGCGGCATCCAACATTCTGGGCGGCCAGCGTGCTGGCGTGGAGCTTTCGCTCTATGACGCATCGGACAACCTGATCCGCACTTGGACGACCACCAATGCGCCCATTACCTTTACCGACCTGGAAGCTGGCTCGTACTATGTGACCATGGGCGAGAACAACGAAAAGCACTACACCTTCCATGTCGCAGATCAGGCAGCCATCCAGACCGTGAGCGTCGGCGCAAGCAAGACGGCGCTGTATGCGCTGATCGGCGGCGGTGTGGTCGTGCTGCTGGGCATCGTCATCACAGGCATTTCGGTCCTGCGCAAGCGCAAAAAGAAAGATCGTTCGTAAGTTTTCGGAAGAATTGAGGTGATCCCGAATGGAGAGCGGCGGAGTACAGATCCGGGTCCGTGATATGCTGTTCGTCCTGCAGAAACGCTGGAAGATGATCCTGTCGCTGACGCTGGTCGGGCTTGCATTCGGCGTGGTGCTCTTTGCAATGACCTACGTGCAGGATTCCATCCGGAGCTACGAGGTCAGCGGCTCGTTTGCCATTTCCACCCAGAACCATTCCGATGGCGTATATATCAACGGCTCACAGATCGCCAGCAACAACGATTTTCACCTAGCCGAGGATATGGTGGACGCTGTGGTGTATGTTCTCCGCAGCAACTTGGTGCTGGAACAGGTCATCCAGCAGCAGGGCCTGCTGGGCACCACAGTGGATGAGCTGAAATCGAACCTGACCGTCAGCCAGTATCAGGCCACGCAGATCCTCGAGATGCACTTTACCTGGCGCACAGCGGAAGAAGCGGAGAGCATCTGGCAGGCCATCATCAACGTGGCAAACCAGAACATCCCCACCGCACTGCAGATGGGCCAGCTGACCATCATCAATGCGCCGGAAGTAAGTCAGTCGTCGATGGCAGGTTCGGGTAAAATTCTACCCGTTCTGCTCACGATGCTGGGCTTTTGCTGTGGCATCGGCATTGCGCTGATGGAGCTGATCCTCCGCCCGACGCTGACCAACCCGCGCGATGCGGAAACGATGTTTGGTCTGGAAACCATCGGCATTATTCCGCAGGACGAACTGTTCTTCCGCAGTCGGCAGGGCTCGATGCTGACGGCCACCGGCCAGGACCGTTCCAATGTGCTGCAAAATTACTCGGCGGCGGCATATATCCTGCGCAACCGTTTGGGCACCAAGGAGCAGCACCACTGCTTCTATGTGACCAGCACCACCAGCGGCGAGGGCAAATCCACGGTGGCGGCCAATCTGGCCATCCAGCTTTCGGATATGGAGCACCGCACCCTGCTCATCGACTTTGATACCCGTAACCCGAGCCTTGGCACCCTGTTTATGGATAAGGTGGACTACATTCACTCGCTCAACGCGTTGTATCGTGGTGATACTACCGAGGAGGACGCCATTACGCCGCTGACGGGCTACCTCGATCTTCTGCCAGCAGTGCTGGAACACAACGCCATGATGCTGGACGGTGCTGTGACCGACATGATCCAGCGCTTGGCCGATAAATACGAATATATCATTATGGACTCCGCCCCGGTGGGCGAAGTCTCGGAGACGCTGAGCCTGAACCGCGTGGCGAATACGGTGCTGTATGTCATCGAATACGACAGCACGCCGCTGCCCGCTATCCAGAACGCACTGGAAAAGCTGGATAAATCTGGCATCCGCGTGCTGGGCTGTATGGTCAACGGCGTGGGCAATGGCAGCTCAAAGTCCATTGAAGACAAAAAGAGCCGCACCCGCTCGACGGCAAAGCCCAAGGCGAAAAGACAATCCCGGAAAGAGAAACCAAAAAAAGAAGAGAGACAACCAAAACCGAAGAAAGCGGCAAAGACTGTGCCGCCCAAACCGGTAACGGAGAAGCCGAAGGAAAATGCGGCACCTGCGGCGGAAAAACCGAAGGCGGCCGGTTTTGGATTGTTCAAGAGCAAAAAGAAAAAAGACGAAAAGCCCAAATATGTGGGCAAACATGCCAAAGGAGCCGTGCCGGCCGCTGTGCAGGACCTGCCCGAAGAAAAACTGCCGACAACGCCTGCGGCTCCGGCGGTGGAAGCTGCTTTTCAGACGGTGACCGAAGCGGCGGTACCGGAAAAACCGGGACAGGAAGCTGCTACGCCGGAAGCGCCCGCAGCACCTGCTGCACTGCGTCCGGTTCAAACCCGGCGTGATCCGCTGGGCGACCTTGCCGCAGAGCAGGCTGGGGAGCGCGGCCGGGATGTGCTCTCGGAGCTGATGGCGGAGGAAATGCCGCTGAGCAACGAGGAACGCTCGACCCAGAGCGTGATGGATGACCTGCTGCATCTGGGTATGGACAATATGGACGATGGGGAAGAGCCGTAAGGCGAGGGAAAGGAAGAACGGATTGAGCAATCAAACTTCATTGCAGGCCATTATGATCGGCCTGCTTCTGGCCGGAAGCTGTCTGGGTGTGTTCCGGATGTTGGCCAAATGGAAGACGATGAAGCAGGCCTTCCCGGCAGTGGTAGCGATTTTACTGGTGCTGTTCGGCCTTCTGACCGCGATCATGGTCTATGCGGCGCTTTTGATGGGCACCGGCCCGGTGTTGCTGGCCCTGTTGCTTCTGGCGCTGCTGGCTGCGGTGGGGGCGGTCGTGGTTTACCTTGTTGAAAATTTCCGAGAGTTGAACTACGGGATGCTGGCTCTTTTTGTGGTCTACCTGCTGGCGGTGGTGTATATCACGCTGCTGTCTCGCGATACCACGGGCGATCATACCCTCTCGCTGTTCCGTATGGATATGCTGGCAAACGCTCTGCGCACCCACTCGCTCGTGCCCATGAAGCACATTTTCCTCAATATGGCACTGTTTATGCCATTTGGTTTTTTGCTTCCGCACATCGACCCGGACGGGCTGGACGACATCACTTGCCCGCTGCTGTTCAGCCTGCTGCTGACGATTTTGATCGAGACAACCCAGATGATGCTGAATCTGGGCCAGGCCGACCTGACCGACATTGTGGCCAATGTGCTGGGCGGTGTGTTGGGCTATGTGGTCTACTGGCTGCTGGGCCGGTGGGGGGTTGCGGAAGAGGACGCAGACGATTGACCAAACGGTAAGGGGCCAGAAGATGAACGAACGGCGGATGCACAAAGAAATATGTCTCATCAGCGGGAAGGATTCCGTGGTGGATTTCTGGGTCGTGCTCTGCATCGTGTGCCGACTGGGTTTCCCCGGCATCATGGCAGAAACCTATGGCTTTTTGACGCCGCTGTTCGATTATGGATCCTGCGGCGTGGAACTGCTCATCATGCTGCTGGCCAGCGGCGACAGCATCTGGGATCTGCGGGTGCTCGACTTCAAAAAGAAGTACGGGCCCCTTTACGTGATGATGGCTGCGATGCTGGCGATGACCTTTCTTGTCACAAGCGATGTGAAAGGGGAGCTGACCACCTGTATGCGGTTGGCGGTCACGGTACTGTTTGGCCTGTGGCTGGCCGACCACTACGATACCGGGCGACTGCTGGAACTCATTTGCAACGCACAGGGCCTTTTTGTTCTGCTGAACCTGCTGCTTTTTTTCGTGCTTCGCAAGTGGGGCTTTTACTACGATGAAGAGGGCCGCTATCTCTTCCATGGTCTGATGAACCGCAAAAATTCGCTGGGTGAAGAGCTGGCCTATGGGCTGGTGCTTCAAACGGCGTCGTTCCGCATCAAGCGGCGGGCGCAGGAGACGCCGAAGCCCTTCTGGTGGTTCACGCTGGGTGCCCAGCTGTTTTTACTGGTCAGCACCAAGGCTGTGGGTGCGCTGTTCACGGCCATGGTGCCCATTGCCTACCTGTACCTGCACGATAAAATGAAGGGCCGCCTGCCGCGGTTCCACTGGTCGTACATTTACATTGTAGTCTCGGTGGGCTTTTTGTTCGCTGCGCTGACCATTCTGCCTATCTTCTCGCCGTTTCTGGAATCGCTGGGCAAGGACGCGACCCTTTCCAACCGTACCATCATGTGGGAGGAAATCATCCCCTTTATGCTGGAAAGCCACACCTTTACCGGCTACGGGATGCTGATGTTCTGGGACAACAAGCGGGCGCTGAAATCCCTGCAAGACCGCTACGGCCGCGACAGCTGGTTCCGAACGATGAGCTTTGGTTCCCACAACACCCTGCTGGAGATGTGGCTGGATGTGGGGTTGTTCGGCATTGCGCTGTATTTTTTGATGTTCTTGTACAGCTTCCGCCGCATCCGCAGCTTTTCGGATGACCAGTACCTGGCCTGTTCGGCGTTCGTCCTGCCCCTGATGATCCGCGGCCTGACCGAGCGGTCGTATACGAATTCCAGTTATTTGACTTTATTCCTGTTTGTGATGTTGGGGCTGGCCTGCGCGGGTTCGGAACTGAAGCTTTCCAAATACCCGCGCAGACCCTTTTTGCAAACAGAACCTTCGGCAGAAGAGGAAAATAAAACTTGAGGTGAATCTATGGCACAGCTTCGCGTTACGGCGGTGATCACGACCTACCACCGGGAGTGGAAGATGCTCCAGCGCTCCATTCAGAGCGTGCTGGAGCAGACCGTTCCGGTGATGGAACTGCTTTTGGTGGACGATAACGGCTTGGGTACGGCGTACCAGACCCAGATCGCGCAGGAAGTGGCAAAGTTCCCGCAGATCCGCTATCTGCCTTTGGAAAAGAACAGCGGTGTTTCGGCGGCGCGCAACTACGCGATTGCCGAGGCGAAGGGCGATGTGCTGGGCTATCTGGATGACGACGATGCGTGGTGCCCGGATAAATTGGAAAAGCTGCTTCCGCTGTTTGGACAGGACGCAGATATCGCGCTGGTGTTCGGCACCGGGCGGGTATTCCAGAAGGATACCGGCAAGGAACATTACAACTGGCAGTGGGAGGTGTTCAAACCGGAACCTTCCTATGTGGATATGCTCTACACCGATTACGTCGGTTCGGCTTCGGCCCCGCTGATGCGGGTAGAGGCCCTGCGGGCCTTGGGCGGGTTCCGCCAGCAGCCGGCTGTGGAGGATTACGAACTGTGGATCCGGTTTGCACAGCGCTACAAGCTGTGCGGCACGCGGGATGTGGTGTTCCTCAAGTACAACGAAACGGAAGAGCATGTTTCCGGCAGCCTGCGCCGCGTGGGGCAGGGCTTCCGCTGCATTTACGAGCTGTACCGCGTTGATTATGCGAAGCATCCCACGGCGCGGACGGCCATTTTGTGGAATATCTGCCGCACAGGCGTGCGCAGTTTTGACCCGACGGTGGTACCGTTTGTGCTGGAATGGATGCTGAGCCGGATGCACCGGGGATGAAAGGGGAGAAGCGGTTCGATGGAACCCAAAAGTAAATACCTTCGGCTGGTGCAGACGGTGCTGGCTTCCGGCGGGGCGCTCATCATCAATACGCTGATCACCCTGCTGCTGGTGCCGGTGATCAGCGCGACGCTGGGCAACGACGCCTACGGGTTTGTGACATTGGGCAAGAACATTGCGCAGTATGCCACCATGATCACGGCGGCGCTGAACTCGTTTGCGGCCCGGTACATCGTGGTCTCCTACCACCGGGAGGACTATTCCGAAGCCAATACGTATTTTTCGTCCACGGTGTACGGCGACCTCATTCTGGGGACGGGATTGTTTGCTGTGGCGCTGGTGGGCATCTGTTTTCTGGAAAAGCTGCTGGTCATCCCGGTGGATCTGGTCACAGATGTCAAGCTGTTGTTTTTGCTTGTGTTCCTGAACTTCTGGCTGGTCACGGTGACTACAGCGTTTTCAGCGTCGGCGCACATCAAGAACCGTCTGCATGTAGTAGGCATGTTCAAAACACTGGCCTATGTATGCGAAGCAGCCATTCTGGTGGTCTGCTTCCGGTTCTTCTCACCCCATGTGTTCTATGTCGGGCTGGGGCTTGCGGCGGCATCTTTCATTCTGGCGCTCACCAATGTGGCCATCTGCAAGCGGTATACCCCGGAACTGAAAGTGGAAAAGCAGTGGTTCTCCTGGACCGCCATCCGAAGGCTGGTCGTGGACGGCGTGTGGACCTCTCTCAACTCGCTGGGTGATGCACTGAACAGCGGCTTGGATCTGCTGGTCTGCAACCTGATGCTGACCCCTGCGGCCATGGGCCAGCTGGCCATTTCCAAAACGTTTTACGCCATGTTCAGCAGCATGTTCCTGCTGGTGGGGCAGGCCTTTGAGCCGATGTACCTGAAAAGCTACGCGGAGGACGACACCAAGACCCTGATGGGGGATTTCCGGGTGGCGATGAAGCTTTCGGGGATGATCTCAAACATCGTGTTTGCGGGATACGTGGCGCTGGGAATGGTGTTTTACAAGCTATGGATCCCTGGGGAAGATATTGCGGTCATCTACACGCTGACGGTCATCAACAATATGGTGACCATCCCCGGCGGGCCGATGCAGCCGCTGTATTACATTTACACCCTGACGCTGAAAAAGAAGGTGCCGACCTTCATCACCATTGGCGGCGGTCTGCTCAACGTAGTAGGTATGTACCTGCTCATCCGATATACCGGGCTGGGGGTGTATGCGGTGGTGTGGACGACCGTTATCATCATGATGATCATCAACTTCATTACCAACCCACTCTATATGGCCCATGTACTGGAACAGCCATGGTGGACGTTTTATCCGGCTATCCTGAGGAATCTTGTCTCCTGCGGTGTGCTGGTGGTGGTGTTTAAGGCCCTGAGCCGGCTGTACACGCCCACTTCGTGGCTGACGCTCATCCTGTCGGCTGTTGTGCTGGCTGTGGTAGGCGGTGTGCTCCATATGCTGATCGTGTGCAGCAGAGAGGATTGGAAGCTGCTGCGTGAAAAAGTGAGGAGGAAGTCTCTGCGATGAACGAGCAAGGACATTTTGCAATTTTGAAAAAACCGCTGCCGGGGATGAGTACGCGAGTTCTGCCGGAGGGCTGGGTACTAAGTTACCAAGCACCGCTCCGGGTGCAGTGCAGCAAGGATGGCCGCATCGTGCTGCTGGGCATTGCCTGGCAGTTTTTGCCTGAGCGCGGCACTCCGATGGAAGAAGCGGAAGCACTCTGCAACCGGTTCCTCGGCACCATCCCGGAAGAAGCCGTTCTGGAAATGGAAGAGAGCTGGTGCGGGCGGTATGCTCTGCTGTGCCAGAGCGTAGTATATGGTGATACCTGCACACTGCTGCCGGTGTTTTACTCGAAACTGGGCATTTCCAGCGATTGTACCCTGTTGGCGGAGCAGGCCGGACAGCCACGCAAAAACTATACGATGCCGCCCCGGCGAATCATGAACTGGATGCCCGGTCCGCTGACCCAGTACGATGGTGTGCGCCGGATGCTGCCCAGCCAGCTCTATTGCTATACCACGGGCGAAGTGTATTCCAGGCAGCTGCTGGCGGCGCATTACCCCGGCATTGCGGACGAAGACGCGCGGCTGGAACGTATCGTGACCTGCTTTGACTACTCGCTGCGGCAGATGCAGAATGCGCTGCCATGCACGAAGATGCTGGTGGCTATCACCGGTGGGCATGATTCCCGCACACTGCTGGCACTCTGCAAGCATGCGAAGATAGATTTTGATGCTTTTACACTGCTATATGATGACATCTACGAGGACGATGTGACCGTTCCGAAAGAACTGTGCCGGGTGGAGCACATCCCACACCACGAAGTGCTCCGGGACTGTAAACCCGATTACGCAGTGCGGGAGGCCGAATACCTCGACCACATTTCGGGGCTGGTGCAGGACGAGGACCGGCTCTACTATGCGCACCAGCAGTTCGAGCCGCTGGTGCAGCAGTTTGGTGAGGTGGCACTGCTGCGCAGCGGTGTATGGCCGAACGTGATGGAATGGTACCGGCGCAGCTTTACTCCCACCGGACCGGGTTTTGACTGCTTCGACTGGTTCGGGGCACAGCCCGGTTCGCTGGAAGAGAAATCGTTACAGGAATATTTCGCCTGGCAGGAACAGCACCCACAGCAAGGACTTTCGGCCTGCAATGTGTTCTACTGGGACCAGCGGAATGGCTGCTGGCTTTCGGCCATTGAAACGGGCTTTGACCTTATCGACCATGTGGTCTCGCTGCAGCCGGCCAACTGCCGCTATCTGATGTCGATGCTGATGGAATTCCCGGCAGAGGAGCGAATCATCAATCACCATCAGTATAAAATTGTGGCAAAGGCCTGTCCATCGTTTTCAGCCATTCCTTACGGCGGACGGAAGCGGCAGAATGAGACGGGCGGTCGGATACTGAAAGATAAAGTTATCCGCGGCCTTCAGCGACTGCGGAAACTGGGATTGCAGAAAACCATAAAAACCTATTACACTATGATCCGCACACGAGTGGAAGAAATGCGGATGCTGAAAAAGCAGGGCCGTGAGCATTGACAGGAAGAGGGAAAGAGAATGAAGGAATTGCCTTTGGTATCGGTGGTCGTTCCATGCTACAATCGGGCAGCAGTGCTGGAACAATCCGTCCGCAGTGTGTTGGCACAGAGCTATGCCGAGCTGGAACTGATCCTGGTAGATGATGGTTCGACCGACCGGACCAGACAAGTGGTGGAAAAAATCAAAGACGCAAGATTACGATATGTTTATCAACAAAATGCGGGTGCGTGTGCGGCACGCAACTATGGTGCGGCCCTTGCAAGAGGCGAATACATTGCGTTCCACGACAGTGATGATGTCTGGCACTCCGACAAGCTGGAAAAGCAGATGCGGGTGATGCAGGAAAAACATCCGGACATCGTGGTATGCAAGATGAAGCGCTTTAACGCCGACGGCAGCACGGTGCTTTACCCGAAGCGGATCAGCGAAGGGGTCATTTCTGCAAAAGACGATTTGTTCGGTATTGGCACCCAGACCATTCTGGCCCGGCGTGAAGTGTTGAAAGCGGAGCAGTTTTTCTCGGAAATGCCCCGGTATCAGGATCTCGAATGGATCTACCGCGTACTGCATCGGTTCACAATCTACTGCATGGAAGAGCCGATGGTGGATTATTACATCGGTGCGGATTCCATCAGCCGCAGCGCGGATAAAATGTATGCGGCCTTTGTGTTGCTGCAAAAACGTTACCCCGACCTGCGCACGACGTTCCCGGCGCTTTCCCTGCACATTACCCGCGACCTGCTGGCCGGGTGGAAGGAAATGCGCCAAAAGCAGCCGGGCGAAAGCGGAAAGTACCTGGCACTGGCCCGGTATTATTTTCCGGGGATCGGCCCGTGCATCCGGAGCCTGAAACAATTTTCGAGAAGGAGCGGAACGTGATGCAGCATGTATTTATCTGTGGGGCCAAGTCCATTGGACGATATGGCGGCTACGAGACATTTGTGGAAGAGTTAGCTGTGTATAGCCAGAAGTATCAGAACATCAAACTGCACATCCTTTGCAAGGCAAATGGCGAAGGCTGTGTGGACGAAACAAAGCTTGTCGGCGTAACAGAACTGAGCGAGACTGAGTTTGAATACTATGGAGCCCACTGCATCAAAATCTGCGTCCCGAATCTGGGAGCGGCAACGGCCATCTGGTACGATACGGCGGCAGTCTTATTCTGCCTGAAGTATTGCAAAGAGCACCACATTGAAAAGCCAATCTTTTACATTCTGACCTGCCGCATCGGCCCGATGATCGGGCATCTGAGACGCAGGCTGAAGGAGCTGGATGGACAGCTGCAACTGAACCCAGACGGCCACGAGTGGAAGCGTCAGAAATGGCCGACCCCGGTGCGTAAATACTGGAAACTCTCGGAGCAGCAGATGGTACGTGCGGCTGACCTTGTGATCTGCGACAGTGTGAACATTGAAAAATATATTCAGCAGACCTACCGCGCCTATCACCCAAAAACGACTTATATCTCCTATGGTGCGGATATCGTTCCGTCTACACTGGGTCATAATGACCCGGTGTTCCAAGAGTACCTGAAGAAGAATGGCCTGACGGTAGACGGCTATTATCTGGTAGTCTGTCGCTTTGTGCCGGAGAACAATATCGAAACGATTCTGCGGGAGTTTTTGCACAGCGACACCCACCGCAAACTGGCCATCATCATGACGCAGAACCCAAAATATTACAACGAACTGAACGAAAAACTCCATTTTGAGGACGACCCACGCATCTGCTTTTTGGGTGCGATTTACGAGCAGAATCTGCTTAAAAAGATCCGGGAGTGTGCCTATGCCTATCTGCACGGCCACGAGGTTGGCGGCACGAACCCCAGCCTGCTGGAAAGCATGGGCGCGACCAAGGTGAATCTGCTGCTGAATGTGCCTTTCAATCAGGAAGTGGCGCTGGATTCGGCACTGTACTGGTCGAAGGAGCTGGGAAGTCTGGCGGCGCTGCTCCACAAGACGGACAGCCTTACGGAAGAAGAGCGGAACGCGATGGGTGAGAAAGCACAGGCCCGCATCCGGAACAGCTATTCGTGGCAGTTCATTGCGGACGAGTACGAGCGGCTGTGGAGCCCGGTAGCAAAGAAGGAGTAAGCAAAGCCAATGATGAAAAAACATCTGGTGATCGTGGGCAACCCCGTCCCGGAGGATTGGGAGTTCCAGCGCGGCCTGCAGCAGGAGACCGGGCAGGAGTGGCAGGTGATGCGCTGGTGCATCAACGAGTACACCGGCCTGAAAAAATACACCCGCTACCTGAAGTATGTGTTCTACCCGTTTTACCTTATCGCAGTGCGGAACCGGTATGAAAAGATCATCTCGTGGGAACAGTTCTTTGGGCTGGTGATGGCCTTTTACATGCGGGTGCTTCACATCAAAACCTGCCCGTCTGTGGATGTGATGACCTTTATCTACCGCCCGAAAAAGGGGTGGGTCGGAAAAATTTACTACCGTTTTATGCATGCGGCGGTGACCTCACCGTACATTCGCAAAATTTACGTGTTTGGCAAGAGCGAAATCGACCATTATGTAGAGCTGTTTGGGGTGCCGAAGGAAAAGTTTTCGTCCGAACTGCTGGGCATTGCCGACCTGGCCCCGGAGATCGAAGCCCGGCCTAAGGTACGGGAAGAGCACTTTTATCTCTCTGCCGGGCGCAGCAACCGGGACTATGACTTTCTGCGCAGTGCATGGGCCGGGCAGCGCGCGCCGCTGTGCATCGTGTGCGATGTGGAAACGGCGGAGGATACCCCCGCCATTCACTATGAGAAAAACTGCCACGGCAACGAGTATCTGAGATTGCTGGCAGATTCGTATGCGGTGATCGTGCCGCTGCTCTCGGAACAGTTTTCCTCGGGGCAGCTGGTGGTGCTGCAGGCGGCGATGCTGGGCAAGCCGGTCATCGTAACGCAGAACGACACCGTGCAGGATTATGTGGACGACGGCGAAACGGGGTTCATCATTCCAAAAACGGAGCAGGCACTTTTGCAGACGTTGCATCAGCTGGATGATCCGGTATGCTATGCCCGGATGTGCAAAAATGCTCGCCGTAAATTTGAGCAGTGTTTCAGCTTGTATGAGTTGGGCTGTCGGGTGGGGAACCAGCAAAAAGCAGAAGAAACTGCGGACATGTCTTGATACTACATCTATAACAATCCAGAAAAATAGAGCAACAGCTTGACAAAAGGTGTAGGATTGAGTCAAAGAGGCGATTCAAATGTTGTACAATGAAGCAGGGAACTTTTGATTCAAACATTGGAAAGAAGTCATTAATGTCCGGGAAGCAGCAAGAAACTACCACAGACAGGCACAAACATCAATTCTGCCATAAGAATTGCACGAGATTTTGTTGAAGCCGTCCAGCCGCCATGGTATACCCTTATACATAGGGCAGGTGATACAGGATGTACGAAAAGCAGGGAACACCGCCGTGCGGCGCGTTGAATTCTTATATATGGAACAAATGCATATGGAAATTGCAGACATGTAGTTGTTCCGGAGAGTAGAGAATGGTGAATGAATAGTAGAGTAAAGTGATGCTTAAATGGAGAAAAGTAAATGGAGAAAATGCCTTATATTGGAGAAAAAACGCATTGCATCGTAAGCGAATCGGTGCTGTAATATAAACTGTCAAAAGTTGAATATAAGCAGACGAACAGCCGGTAGGTCGAAAGCCTATCGGCTTTTTTCGTG
>OLQU01000561.1_pt1 | contig 30657 bp, 34 predicted proteins | sample 1672271 | NCBI WGS metagenome assembly OLQU01 (sample SAMEA3136666, study PRJEB25190) | human gut metagenome | biome: human gut; feature: human-associated habitat; material: faeces | place: Austria | collected 2013 | reverse complement strand
GGGGTGGGGGGAAACAGAACGACAGGGCCGGGGAAAGATAAGAAAGAATTTGGAAATCTGAGACGATGCAATCAACCAGCCTCCCGGTCAATTACTGTGGAGTCCATATGGAAAGAGAGTTCTTTCTCGGGGAGCCAGAAAGTGCGGGTATCACCGCCAGTGAGGGAAGCAACCTGGCACCAGCCGTCTTGCCGGGCAAGAATGGTAACGGTACCGATAAGCTGTTCTGTTTCTTTCCCATTGATGCTGTCATAGGCCATTTTGTCCTCGGCGTCAGCAAGATTCCCGGTTACCAGGTCATTTTCTTTTTGAGAGAGGACGTCTGTGGGAAGAGAGCCATATAAACTGCCAGGGGTATCGCCGGAGAGAACATAGACCTGGGAAGTAGTTTCCTCTTCTGTCAAAACGAGAACCATGCTGCCCGCTTTTAGTGCTACATCCTGAGAGAGGTCTAACCAAGAGATTTGATTATTTTCATCGTAAGATGCGGAATAACAATGGGTCAGCGTACTGTCCTCTAAGAGAACAGCGGTCTTGCCTTCGCGTTCTACAGTTTTGTACTGGATATTCTCAGAAAAGGCGGTATCTTGGGTTGGTGTGGGCTGAGAGTCAGTCTCTGTGTCATTTGGTGTTGTACCGCAACTGCATAAAAGAAGCAGGCAGAGAAGAGGGAAAAGTTGCTTTTTCATATACACGCTCCTTATTATGATAGAAGGTGGTTTTTATAGGCAGGGGTAAGGCCAACCTGGAGGAAAATACATTAATTGGTAATCCCTTTGTAGCTTAGTGCGACGTATCCACCAGAAGAGAGGTTTTTAACGGAACGACTGGTATGGGCAACGCGATCATACTGATTCAGGGTGGTTGCCTCGTAAAGGGTATAATTACCAGCGGCATCAGAGTAATCAAACAATACGATGTGGCTACCGCTCTTGTTCAGAGCATCGGCAGTACGCAATGCGTTGTAGGAGATTTTGTTACAAATTGTGCCAATAGTAGCGGTACCATACTTGGTGGGCTGCAACCAGCATCTGCTAACGTAACCGGAACAATCCAGGCCATAAGTGTTGGCAACGTGCCCGCTCTTAGGAGTGTTAATGTTACCGACTCTACCAGAATTGTTCATGGCTGTTTTGTACTGCGCAGTTGTGCTGAAGCCACCCCAACAATACGGCATGTAAGAATACGTACCTGCGCCTTTGATGTATCTCGGCTTCTTCCAGTTTGTTAATGCAGCTAGGTTTTTGTTGCTACAAGACCAAGTAAAGCTGCTATGGTAAGCTTTAGCGTCCCGCATGACGGAAGATCTGGAGATGGAAGGGAGAGCTTTTGCTTCAATGGAACCGGTGGTATTTGTTACCGTAGAAAGAACAGGGGGATTCTGCTTCAATTTAGAGGAGAACTGAGCGGCAGGGGTCATTTTCTCGGTATTGACCTCATTAATGACAGCACGGGCGTTAGAGGAAGAAAATTGATAAACCTTTCCATCCTGAACGGTAACCTGATTATCCATGCTAGGGACGTTGTTTTCAACCGCGTCACAAGTGACAACGTCATTATCTGTATTAACGGTACGGATGGTTTCTTCGACATCGCAAGTACCGTCAGAGTAGCAGGACATATCGAACTGCTTTACAATGTGCAGGCCATCCTGGTTTTTGCCGAGGTACTGCGCACCAGCAATATAATTGTCAGAATGCAGAGTAATCGTATCGATGGTATTTCCCTCTGCATCCAGAATAGAGATTACGCAAGAATGGCCGGCGTTTTCACCATTTTCGGTGATGAGTTTGCTGCGATAGAATGTATTCTCGTCGACCATATAACCATTAACGGTTCGGTCGAGGACTAACTTGCCGGAAGAGGGGTCTGTGAGATAACAAAGAGTTTTACCACCATCAGAGGTAGGCTCAGACACATACACATACTTTGAGGTCACGCTAAAATCAATGGCATTATCAAAGTACATATCATTCTGGACAGAGCCAATGGCCTGTTCATGTCCGTTTGAAATTCGGGAAACGGAGAGATTGTTATCTAAAACATACACATCATTGTTGCGGACAGAAAGTGCTGTGCCGACGATGTCATAATCATCCAGAGAAATGGCGGCAGTCTGTTCGTTTCCCTGATATTTATAAACTGCATTGTTTGCTGTGTTCAAGAGATAGACACTATTGTTGGAGACTACAAAATCGCTGGGGCCCAGGGAGTTCCCTTGAATATCTTTGGTTGTGCGTAAGGCGTTTTTAACTTCGGATACGGAAGAGGAAGAAAGCGTTACTACAGGTTTGTAAGGAGAGGTGGTGGATGCGCCTCGCAGTTCTGTAGCGGAAGCACTGACGCAGAGAGACAACGTAGTTGCCGCAACAAGCAGAGAAGAAACAAGGGCTCGTTTTTAATTTGTTTTCATGGAGTACTCCTTTCTTGTTCGGTGTCCAACTGGTTGAGGGCTGAGCTTGTGAGATTGTGTCGGTTCATGGACAGGTTCTCGTGATGGCTTTCTGGGGCTGCTTGACGCCGTTGATGGTGTAGTCCACAGTCAGCTTATAGGTTTTTCCCTTGCTAACAGGGGCACTCCCTTTCACGAGGACATAGCTGGTTCCGCTCTTGGTCCAGGTTCCTAGGCAAATAGAGCCGTGCCAGAGTTTTGCGGTAGCGACAACTTTGTCTTTTGTGGTGTTTCCCCGAACAAGAGCGGAGCATAAGGCAGTTGTCCCCTGGAAAGACAGTTCAGGTTTGACCGAAGGGGCGCGCATCGGCCCTGTGGCCTGGGCGGCCACGCCCATCAGCATCACCAGTACCATGACCAGCGCCAAAACTTGCTTTTTCATAAAAATCACCTCCCTTCGTTTCGTTTTTCACCCATAGTAACGAACGAGGGAGGTGATTTGTGACGCGGGTTTCAAAAATTTTTTGAAAAAATTTATTTTTCTATGGGGGTAACGCTTTCGGCCAGGGAAATCAGTGCATCCTCTCCCAAGAATGCGGTGACATCGATAAGGGCGCCTGTAGAGGGATCGGTCCAAATAATGGTGCTGGAGGCGTTTTCGTCCAGAGATAGGTAGAGGTCCGCAGAGGTCCCATGGACGGTTACAGACTTTCGCCCTGTATTTTGGTCCACAATAAAAGCCTCATTACCGGTGTTTTCCGTTTCATATTGATAAGTAAAGTCGATGTATTCTCCGGAATCATTTACATAAAATTGGTGGAACATATCGGCGTTGCTCTCTTCTTCAAGCAGAGAATACTCAGCTGGTACGTCAATTTCATACCTCACGACCTTTTCCGAGAACAGGGGATCGCCGACGTGGAAATACCTACGGGCACTTTCCACCTGTTCACTCACCCACCCAAAAAACGCCTCCCTAGCCTGGGCGTTGGTGGTGAGGAACACCCCGCTGCCCAGCAGGCACACCAGCACCAGGCAGGCCACCCGGCGCATGGCCCGGCGGGCGGGGGCCCGTTTGTGCCGCCGCAGGAGTTTGGCCATCTTGGCCTGGAAGGGGAGGGAGAAGGTGTGGGGGCAGTCCTCCGGGGCGGGGAGGCTGCCGTCCAGGATGGCCCCGGCTTCTTTCGCCGCCTGACGCAGGCGGTCGTCGGTGAAAAACGTCATAGAATCCCCTCCTCCTGGCAAAGTGCCCGCAGTTTTTCCTTGGCCCGCTGCTCCAGCTTTCGGGCGGCGGCCCAGGACAGGCCCATCAGCTGGCCGGCCTCCCGGGTGGAGTAGCCCAGCTCGTACTTCAGCCGGAAGAATTCCCGGTACCGCCCAGGCAGGCGGAGGATGCACTGGGCCAGGGGGGAGGCGTCCTCCTGGGGCCCGGGGTCGATGCCGGAGATCTCCTCCACCAGGGGGGCCTCTCCCCGGCGCTGCTTCTTCCGGTAGAGGTCGATGGCCTTGTGTTCAACTATAGTAACGAGTAAGGACCGGGTTTTGTGACGCTCCAGGGAAGAAAAAATTTGAATTTTTTCCGCGACGGTCACAAAGGCGTCGTGGACGGCGTCTTCGGCGTCGGCTTCGTTGCGAAGAATCTTGTGGGCCACATGGAACATGAGGTTCCGGTAGGTCTCGTAGAGGGTCACGAAGGTGTCCCGGTCCTCCGGGGCGTCGATGGCGGCTAAGTAGATGATCATAGTGGATGTCCTCGCTTGGCGTGGCGCGCTGGGGGGCGCCACGGTCATTCCAAAGGCGAACCTTGCCTATTTTTGCGTAATTCCTACAGAAATTTGCGTAGATGCCCCCAAAAGAGAGGAGACACTTCCCTCCCTTTTGGGATTGCCCCCAGGAAGGCGCCGGGGTAAGATACCCACAGAAACCTTCCTTCCCTGGCCAGCAAGGCAACCATCGGGGCAGGAATCCCTTACTATGATAGCTATTTTGACACAAAAAGTCAACGAGAACCGGCGAAAATTACAGCATATTGCTCACACGGCGGTGCATGGCGTAGAGCTCGTCCATCATATCCTGGATGATCTGGGCGGCGGGCTTCACATCGTGGATGCGGCCCAGCACCTGGCCCATGGCGATCTGGGCGGCCTGGGGGTCGTCCTTCTCATAGGCGGCTTTGGTCACCGTGCCCCGGATCAGGGGGTAGAGCTCCTCCAAGGTGGGGTGGTGGGTGCGCTCAAAGTCGATGATGTGGAGGGCCTCCTGGGTTTTCAGGGACCGCAGGGCATTGCGGATGCTGGTCTGGGTGAGGACGGTGTCGGTCTCCTTGGCGTCCATCACCGCCTGGCGGAGGTGGGGGCCGATGTCGGTCTCCGCCGCCATGAGGAAGCGGGTGCCCACCATCACCCCGTCCAGCCCGGCGGCCAGGGCGGCGTACATGGTGCGGCCGTCGCACACGCCCCCAGCGCCCACCACAGGGAGGGTGCACCGCTCGGTGGTCAGGGGCCACTGGACGATGGAGCCCACCCCGGCCATCCCCGGGTGGCCGCCCCCCTCGTAGCCCACGATGCACACCGCGTCGCAGCCCACTTCCTGGGCGGTGTGGGCAAAGCGGGAGTCGGGGATCTTGTGCATCACCAGGCAGCCGGCCCCCTTCAGGGTGTCCATCAAGGGGGCGGGGGAGCTGCCGGCGGTCTCCACGATCTTCACCTTCTCCTCCACCACCGCCTGGAGGAAGCCTTTGATGGGCCCGTCGGGCTTGGTGTCCGGCAGCAGGGAGAGGTTGACGGAGAAGGGCCGGTCGGTCAGGGACTTGAGCTCCTGGATGGCGGCCTGAAAGTCCTCCGGGGTGGCATAGGTGGTCATATTGATGGTACCCAGCCCCCCGGCGTTGGACACGGCGGCAGCCAGGCGGGGCTTGGACAGCCACTGCATGGCCCCCTGGATGATGGGGTACTGGATGCCGAAGAGTTCGGTGATACGGGTTTTCATGGAAGTGCCTCCTGTTCCTGGTGTGGAATGCCTTCATGGTAACAACCTCCCTGGAAGAAGTCAAGCCAAGGAACCTGCTCCGTGATACTTCCCAAGGAAAGGGGAAGAAAGAACAGAAAATTTGGGGAAAACGGCAGGAACAGACTTGACAAGGGGGGAGGATGGGAGGATAATAAACCTAGTTTAGACCTGTAAAAGGAGGAACAGAATATGGAATTCAAGACCGCAACCATGGACGATTTCGATGTGGCGTTTGACTACATTGAAAAGCTTTGGGACTACAACACCTATGATAAGGAAGTCATCCGCAAGGTGTACGCCGACGTGCTGGCCGACGAGGACAGCTTCGCCTTCTTCCTCATGGACGGGGACACCTACCATGGCTTCTGCCACGGCGCTTACTTCAACACCTTCTGGCTGTCCGGCATGACCTGCTATGTCTCCAGCATCATCACCAACGCCGACGAGCGGGGCAAGGGTTATGGCGTGAAGCTCATGGACCACGCCAAGGAGCTGGCCAAGGCCCGGGGCTGCAAGGCCCTGGTGCTGGACTCCGGTATGCCCCGGAAGCAGGCCCACCGGTTCTACGAGATCTACGGCTTTGAAAAGAGCTGCTACGGCTTCGATTATTATCTGGAGCCCTAAGATTGAGGGGGAACGATTAACTATTCTGAAATAAGTAAGGGAACAAGTAGAGCCTACTTGAACTTTAGTAGGCTCTGCTTGTTTTTTTGTATTGAAAAAATAAGTGGAAATGATTATAATAATAAAAAACAAATGAGGAAGGAGATGATAGATTAGATATAAGACACATAGGGCGCGAAATGAAAGCTGAAACATTGAAAGGAGATAGGTTATGAAAGGGAAAAGATTATGTGCAGGCGCAATCGCTTTTGTCATGGTACTTTCAACGATTTCCATGGGCACATGCTTGGCCTATAGTGATGGTGCCACAGAAAGCGGGGTTTCTTACTCTGGGTCTTTTGGAAGCGATTGGCAAAAAGTATATCAAGATGCAAAGCACGACACAGTGATTACTTATGGATTTAATACGACGCTGATCGATGAAGATTACTGTTATGCAACGCAGAGCGTGAAGTTGCACAACGCAGAGATTAAGAATGGAAATGGCTATCACTATGGGCCGTTTAAGGGCGCAGGGAAGTCTTCCAATTTGGAAGTTACCCATGCTGGCTCAAGAGTTCAGTATTATTGTTGCTGGTAAGTAAATATTTTTACCAAGAATATTTTACGCTGCACTTTTTAGGAAAAGGTGCAGCGTAATCCATGTGGAGAATAGAGATGAGAATCACCCGTTACTTTTTTGCCTTTTTTTTGTTTCTCATTGCATTTATCGCGACAGGAGAACGGTATGTATTCCATGTTACCTATTTTGACCAATCTTTTTTTGGCATTACCTTTTCTAGTGAGAGTTACAGTACCTCGGACGCTCAGTTTTTGAGAACGGAGCGTCTGGCACAGGATTTGGAGAAATATCAATTTGATATTTTTTATGTGGAAAGAAAGTATCCATCGAGTCTTCGTGCAGAGATTACCGTATATGGAACGCCAGGCGCATTGCAGGCCCTAAGACAACTTGGAATTGAGGAAAAGACCTATCGAAGCCTGTTTGTTGGGGAGGTGCAAGTTATCTTTTGCGACTTTCAGGCCCTTGGTGCCGTGAAAGAAGACGAGGTATTTTGTTACATTGGAACGGTAGGAGAGGCAGCTGCGTTCAAGGCCCAAATTGCCGGTGAATCTAGCGAGAGTGCGTCTTATTCCGTTGACGAGATCGATTTGGTGAGCGGGAGTAATGAGGGATTGCACATTACGCTATTATTCATCTGGGGCACAGTATTTGGCCTTCTGCTTGTACTGACGTTGTTCTCTGTAGTACTGGAGAAAAAAGAGATCTTTGTTCGTTTAACCTTGGGAGAAAGCCCAAGGAGATTGTTTGCTGGACGTGTGCTTTCAGATGTCGCCGTATTCTCGGCAGCTTTCTTTGGTCTAGCTTATTTGCTGCGAAGTATGGACTATCCGTTTTATAGGTTTTCCTATCTGTGTGGCGGATTTTGTGCTATGCTGCTACTGAACACTTTGTTGCATAGGTTGGCGTTTCGATATGGTGGAGAAAAAGTGCTGGGAAGTGGAAAAGAGGGGCGTACTGCTTTGGGCGTGGCTTACGGAGTAAAGGCTGTCAGTGTCTGTTTGACTTGCGCAGTTTTCTCAGTGAATGTTGCGGTTATTTCGGAGGCAGCAGAATATTTTGATCAAAATGAATTTTTCTCAACACTAAATAATTATTCATACTACAAGCTCAGCTTGACAACACAGACTAGGGAAGAAATTACGGACAGGCATTTTGAGGATAAAGTCTGGTACCAGTTAGACCAGGCCTTTGGAGCTACAGCGGTTTATCTGGTGGATCAAACAGACCAAATTGAGTCGAACGCAGTCCTAATAAATCAAAATGCGGTAAAGCGATTGGAGCCCTATTTGACTTCAGATCTGGTAGAGCAGCTTAGAAGGGCGACAGAGGAAAAGCTTTACATTTTCTTCCCACCAAACTTTTCGGAAGAGAGAATACAAGAAGTGCTGACGATAGGCAAAGCATTATTCTTGCGAGGGAGAGAGGAAGAAGCTAACCTTCTATCTGTTTCATCGTATCAGAACACGGAACGGGTGTTGAGTATTAGCAGTAACCGATATCTCAATCGAAGTGGCTTTTTAGAAAATCCAGTGATTTTCTTAGATAACACGAAACATACGGGAATAGGGTGGTATGCAAACCCTTTATATACTGCGCCGGACCTTCTTTATCAAATTCCAGAAGAGGATTTTCAGGTTTTCTTGCGAGAAACCGGGATGACGGACCAATTGGTGACAGTAACGCCGGCCCAGGAATTGTATGACTATTACTGTGAGAGCATGGAGCGGGCAGCCAAGTTATTAAGTGTGGTTTCTATGTTTCTGATTGTTCTGGAGGGAATTGTAACGGTGTTTTTGGTGCGAATTGAATATTCAGTGAACGGGTTGGAATTTGCGATAAAAAAGACTTTGGGCTATGGGATCTTTTCCAGAAGTAGGCGATTGTTTCTGCTTCCGATCCTCTTAGTGGCACTTTGCACGATAGGAACTGCCTGCATAGAATATATGCTCCATTGGGGAAATCCTGAAATTGCTGTGTGTGTGGGTGTTCTGATTGCTTTGGCTGAGATGGGTGGCGTGGTGTTTCAATGCCTTCGATTTGACCGGCTGAAAACACAAAACGTACTAAAAGGAGGAAATTTGTGATCCAGTGCGTGAATCTTACGAAACGATATGCAAAAAGAGAAGTGATCAAAGATCTGTCGTTTTCAATTGCGGATGGTGAGTTCGTCTGCTTTTCTGGAAAGAGTGGATCGGGAAAGACAACGCTTCTAAATATGATTGGTTTATTGGAAGAGCCTACCTCTGGGCGCATCCTCTTTGATGGGAAAGAGATCAGAGGGGGCAGAGCGCGTATAGACTTTTACCGAAACCGCGTGGGCTTTATCTTTCAAAATTTTGCACTAGTGGAAGGAAAAACAGTGGCTCAGAATTTAAATCTTGTTAAGAAGAACTGCCGGCAAGACGGAATTACGGTAGAAGAGGCGCTGTCCCAGGTAGGTATGGAAGAGAAACTTTACAGCAAAGTTTATACGCTTTCAGGTGGGGAACAGCAACGGGTAGCATTGGCTAGACTCTATCTCAAGAAGTGCGATATTATTTTAGCGGATGAGCCAACAGGATCTTTAGACCAAGAAAACGCTGCTATGGTTATGGGGATTTTACGAAAGTTGAACGCAAAAAATAAGACGGTTATTATAGTTACGCATGATGATGAAATCAAAAGGCAGTGCGATCGAATCCTTTCCTTGTCGTAAAAAGGAGCGTTACCATGAAGAAAAAGTATATTTATATAGGAATTGGTTTGATGATAACTTTGATGGTTGGGTATTTGGTGATTTGGGGAATCAATGTCCGGTCATACGCACCGTACATTCGGGAGGAAGATGTGGTTTATTCGAGTGCCAATGGTTATCTCATGGAGACGGAGGGTAATATTCTGTACTACGTCAAGAAGCCGAGCTTTCCTAGTTTTGTTGGAAATTTGGTGGGGCAGACCCGGGATGACCAGATTAGTGTGTTTATCTGGCCGTCTCTTTTTGGTAACGGCGTTGATGAGCGAGGCGTATTTTTGAAAACGGAAGATGGTACAGAGGTCTTTCTTCTATATGTGACAGCGACCATGGAATACGATCCGCAAAAAAGTACAGGATTGGATGAGGTTCAGGAAGCGCAAGCAAAAGAATTACTCCAAGAGAGAAGGGCGGAGGTGCTGCAAATCTATTCTGCTATGTGTCAGCGATTTGCTATTTCCGAATAGACGGATGGCACGCAATCGTTTCAGAAGAATTATTGGATATGAGTTTACAGGGACACAAGACATAAACATAAAAAAGGACCTTCCCTTTGACAAAGGGGGAGGCTCTTTTTTATAATAGAACCCAGAATAACACCCACATCGTGCGGACACACTGATGGGAAAGGAGAGCCTATGAGCTTTCGAAGAATCGAATATTTTCTCTCGGTGGCCAAGCACCTGAACTTCACCAAAGCCGCCCGGGAATGCTACGTGGCCCAGGCTGCCATCAGCCAGCAGATCAAGCAGTTTGAGGAGGAGTTGGGCTTCAAACTCTTCAACCGAGGGGGGGCTTCGGTGTCCCTCACCCCGGCGGGGGAGTACTTTGCCAAACAGTGCCAGGCGGTGCTGGCCCAGTACAACGGGGCGGTGAAGCAGGCCCGGTTCCTGGCCGAGGGGAAGAAGCGGGACCTCCGGTTGGGGATCAACGGCCCCTATACCCAGGAGTGCATCCCAGACTATCTCCGCCGCTTCCGCCAGCTCTACCCCGAGGCGGCCATCACCCTCCAGGAGGGGGGCCGCAAAGAGATGCTGGAAGCCTTGGAGGAGGAGAAGCTGGACGTCATCGTCATCCCGGACTACGGCCTGGCCCTGGACCAGCGGTTCGACGTGCTGGAGCTGAGCAGCGAGCGGCCCAAGTTTATGACCGGCCCCCAGAGCCCGCTGGCCGGGCGGCAGTATGTGGCCCCCTCGGAGCTGGCGGGCCAGACCATCTTCCGCATCGAAGGGTCGGTGGGGGAGAGCCCCAACCAGGCCCGGGCAGACTACCTGGATCAGCTGGGCCTGGGGGCAAACCCGGTGCAGCAGGTGAAGACCTTCCTGGAGGCCAGCATTCTGGTTCAGGCCGGCCTGGGCATCGCCCCCCTGCCGGAGGGGATGGAGAGGAACCTCTCCCGGGACGTGAGCGTCTTTTCCATTGAGGGGGACTCCTTCCGGATCCGCACCGTGGCGCTGCGGCTGCTGCCCTCGGTGAGCCTGGCAGGGGACCACTTCTTCCAGCTGATCCGGGAGGACCAAGCCGCGCAGCGGCAAAGGTTGCAGACGCAATAAGTTTTTCTGATAGGTACATTAGTTTTCGGTGTTTCTCAAAATTGAGGAGATGTGGTATAACAATAAGCAGAAGGGTAGTATAAACTGGTACTTCCCCAACACCACAGATCTTGAGTAAGCAATGGAACACTTGCTTTAAAGAATAGAAAGGAGCACCGAGTTATGAACGTGAATCTGGACGCCAAGTATGAACTTTATATCAATGGACAGTGGGTTGCCCCCTCTGGTGGGAAATACTTCACCACCACCAACCCCGCCACGGGCGAAAAGCTGGCGGAGTGTGCCGAGGCAACCAAGGAAGATGTGGATGCTGCCGTCCAGGCCGCCTGGGCTGCGTTCCCCGCTTGGCGGGACCTGGAACCCGATAAGCGCGCCGCCATCCTGCTGAAGATCGCTGACATCATCGATGAGAACAAGGAACTGCTGGCCACCATCGAGTCCATGGACAACGGCAAGCCCATCCGGGAAACCATGACCATCGACGTGCCCTATTCCTCCGACCACTTCCGGTACTTCGCCGGCGCCATCCGCACCGAGGAGGGTTCCGCCAGCATCCTGAAGGACCATGTGGGCGAGTTTATGAACATCATCCTCCACGAGCCCATCGGCGTGGTGGGGCAGATTGTCCCCTGGAACTTCCCCTTCCTGATGGCCGCTTGGAAGCTGGCCCCCGCCCTGGCGGCCGGCGACTGCATCGTCTTTAAGCCCTCCTCCACCACCTCTCTGAGCGTGCTGACTCTGGTGAAGCTCATCGGCCACCTGCTGCCCCCCGGCGTGCTGAACGTAGTCACCGGCGGCGGCTCCCGGGCCGGCCAGTATATGCTGGACCACCCCGGCTTCCGCAAGCTGGCCTTCACCGGCTCCACCGAAGTGGGCCTGGACGTGGCCAAGGCTGCTGCCGACAAGCTCATCCCCTCCACCCTGGAGCTGGGCGGCAAGAGCGCCAACATCTTCTTCGAGGACTGCGATTGGGACCGCGCTCTGGACGGCCTGCAGCTGGGCATCCTGTTCAACCAGGGCCAGGTGTGCTGCGCCGGCTCCCGGGTGTTCGTCCAGGAGAGCATCTATGACAAGTTTGTGGATGCCGCCGTCAAGGCCTTCAACAACATCACCGTGGGCGATCCTCTGGATCCCAACACCCAGATGGGCTCCCAGGTGGACCAGGGCCAGCTGAGAAAGATCATGTCCTACGTGGAACTGGCCAAGGAAGAGGGCGCCACCATCGCCTGCGGCGGCGAGCCCTGTAAGGACGGCGCCTGCGCCAACGGTGCCTTCATGAAGCCCACCCTCATCGTCAACGCCAACAACAACATGCGGGTGGCCCAGGAAGAGATCTTTGGCCCCGTGGCCGTGGTCATCAAGTTCAAGACTGAGGAAGAGGTCATCGCCATGGCCAACGACTCCGTCTACGGTCTGGGCGGCGCCGTTTGGACCCAGGACATCAACCGTGCCCTCCGGGTGGCCCGCGCCGTGGAGACCGGCCGTATGTGGGTCAACACCTACAACATGATCCCTGCCGGCGCCCCCTTCGGCGGCTACAAGCAGTCCGGCATCGGCCGTGAGACCCACAAGGTCATTCTGGAGCACTACACCCAGAAGAAGAACATCATGATTAACCTCAGAGAAACGCCCTCTGGCTTCTACCCTGCCAAGTAAGCAGGCAGACCTGGAGAAAACCATTGACCTCTCAGGGCGGAGGGGAGCCCCTCCGCCCTTTTCATACCCATTTTTACCCATGGCGGCCCCAGGCTGCCCCAAGGACCCAGCGTCAGAAAGGAAAAGAACTATGTCCACTTACTATTTCGTACCCAGCAGAAACGTGTTCGGCGAAGGCTCCGTGGTGGAGACCGGCGAGCTGATGAAGAGCCTGGGCGGCAGCAAGGCCATGATCGTCACCGACGAGTTCCTGGCCAGCCACCCCATGACGGCCCGCATCCAGAAGATCCTGAAGGACGCTGGGGTAGACTCCGCCGTCTTCGGCAAGGCCGAGCCCAACCCCAAGGACACCAACGTGGTGGAAGGGGAGAAGTTCTATCACGACAACGGCTGCGACTGCATCCTCTCCCTGGGCGGCGGCTCCTCCCACGACTGCGCCAAGGGCATTGGTCTGGTGGCCACCAACGGCGGCAAGATCTCCGACTATGAAGGCGTGGACAAGGCCCACGAGGCCCTGCCCCCCCTGGTGGCCGTGAACACCACCGCCGGCACCGCCTCTGAGATCACCCGGTTCTGCATCATCACCGACACCGCACGGAAGGTGAAGATGTGCATCGTGGACTGGCGGGTCACCCCGGCCATCGCCATCAACGACCCGGAGCTCATGGTGGGCATGCCCGCCTCCCTCACCGCCGCCACCGGCATGGACGCACTGACCCACGCGGTGGAAGCCTATGTCTCCACCGACGCCAACCCCCTCACCGACGCAGCCGCCATCAAGGCCATTGACAAGATCGTCCACTACCTGCCTCAGGCGGTGGCCAACGGCGACTACATGAAGGCCCGGTCCGAGATGGCCTATGCCCAGTACCTGGCCGGCGTGGCCTTCAACAACGCCTCCCTGGGCTATGTCCACGCCATGGCCCACCAGCTGGGCGGCTTCTACAACCTGCCCCACGGCGTGTGCAACGCCATCCTGCTGCCCTATGTCCAGGAGTTCAACCTCATCGGCAACCTGGAGCGGTTCGCCGTCATCGCCCGGGCCATGGACATCAACGTGGACGGCATGTCCCCCTTTGAGGCCGGCGAGGCCTGCGTGTACGGCCTGAAGACCTTTGGCCGGTACCTGGGCATCCCCCAGAACCTGCGCTCCCTGGGGGTGGACCCGGCGGACTTCGAGATCATGGCCGAGAACGCCATGAAGGACGCCACCGCCGCCACCAACCCCAGAAAGGCCACCAAGGACCAGATCATCGCCATCTTCCAGAAGGCCTACGACGGCGACTGAGCCATCCCTTCGGCTTTCTTTTCTCTCTCTTACTTGTTATCTTTCCCTTGCGTTTATCTTTCTTCTCATGTTCCCAACCTGCCCGCCCCGGAACGGATTTCCCGCCGTTCCGGGGCGGGTTTTTCTTTGCCGGGCCAGGTCCCTGTGTTATACTGGAAACTGGATGCAAAAAAGAGAAACCAGGGAGGGTATGTGTCATGAAACGCGCGTTGGGAAGTTTCCTGCTCTGGACCTTTACCATCACCGGCCTGTGCTGGGGCGGGTTGGCGATTCTGGGGCACTGGGGGGTGCTGACCCTTGCCCACCCGGCGGGAGTAGTGCTGCATCTGCTGGGGGGCTTTGGCCCCACGGTGGGCGGGCTGTGGGTGTTCTGCCGAGGCGGGGGAAGGCTCCGGCAGGTACCCCGGCTTGTCTTTGTCCCCCGTCGAGGCACCTGGTGGGTGGTGCTGCTGTTCTGCCTGGCGGAGGGGGCGGTCATTGCCCTGTCCTCTCGGCAGTTCAACCCCCAGATACCCCTGTCCCTGGTACCGGTGGTCTTCCTCCAGGCGGCGCTGATCTACGGCGGCAATGAAGAGGTGGGCTGGCGGGGCACTATGCAGCCCCTGTTGGAGCGGGCGGTGCCCTTCCCTGGGGCGGCAGTGGTCACGGGCTTGGTCTGGGCGGTGTGGCATCTCCCCCTGTGGTTTGTGGAGGGGGCCTCCCAGCAGACTATCCCCTTCGGATGGTTTGCGGTGCTGGCAGTGCTCCAGAGTTTCTGGTACGGGGCGCTCTTTCGCAGGACCCACTGGGTCTTTGGCTGCAACCTGGCCCATGGCCTGACCAATACCTTGCTCTCTCTGTTTGTCATCCAGGTCAACGGCCTTTTGGCGGCGGGGTGCCTGCTGTTGCTGGCGGCCTCTCTGATCCTGTGGTACCGAACCCCTTGGGAGACGGCCCTGGGGGAGGGAGAAAAGGGGAAAAGGACGGGGAGAATGTAGGGGAAAGGGATTGCCATTTCCCGCTCCATATGGTACAATTTCCTGTAGTTAGCTAAGACTAACTGGAGAACGGAAAGGAGCGTGCCATGGAATTTTCCCTTCGGCCGTACACGGAAAGCGACGCTACCCCCTGCGGGGAGTGCCTCTACGAGGGCTTTTTCACCGGCCCCATCGACGAAAACGACAGACGGTTCCTGCGGGAGTACGCCCAGGTCCTCATCGAAAAGTGCAACTTCACGTACGTTGCGGAGACAGAGGCGGGACAGGTGGTGGGGTTTGTCTGCGGCAAGTACAGCAAGCCCTTCTCCCCCGCCCTGGCCAACCGATACGAGACCAAGAAGCACTATGGCCTCTGGTGCCGCATGTTTTTCCAGTTCTACCTGAAGAGGTATCCTATGTCACCTTCCTTCCAAAGGCAATTTGGAGCCTTTTACCAACAGATGAGGGAGCGGCGGCAGGACGTGTTCGGTGCCTGTGATCTGGAGCTGGTTGCCCTCTCTTCCAAAGCGGCCTACCGGAAAGGCTTGGGGACGGCCCTGGTCACGGCCTTCTTAAACCGGGCGGCGGCGGACGGGGTGGGCTCCGTGCGTCTGTTTACCAACTCTCTGGCCTCCTGGGAATTCTATGAGAAGCGCGGCTTTACCCGGGTGGCGGAGTACCCCTTCCGGGGTGGCTCCGGCCACCGGTCTATGGTCTATGCCTACCAGGTGGGGGAGGAACTCCATGAAACGGGTGGATGAATCAACCGCAAGAATTTGCCATTGGCAGGCTGTCCCTGCATCAAGGGACAGCCTGCCAATATTGATCCGAAGAGAAATCATGTCCTTGTATGGATGCACGGGAACAGCCCCACTGGGTCAAGCCGAAGGTTGGGTAGGAAGCGCAACGGTGACCAGGGTGCCTTGGCCATAGGTGCTGTGCACAGTAATCTGTCCGTTGTGGAGGGAGACGATCCACTGCACAATGGACAGCCCCAGCCCGGAGCCGGAACGGTCCCGCGCGGGATCCGCCCGGTAAAACCGCTCAAAGATGTGGGGCAGCTGGTCTTCCTGGATGCCAATTCCGTCGTCGGAGACGGTGAAGGTGCACTGGGTTTGGGTCAGAGAGGCCCGTACCACCACCTTGCCCCGCTCCCGGCCATATCGAATGCTGTTTCCAATGAGGTTGATCAGCAGCTGGGTGGTCAGACTTTGGTCAGCATAGAGGGAGACCTCGTCCGGAACCTGGTTGAACAGCCGGATCCGGGAGGCAGCGGCGGTCTCCGCCAGTTCCTCCATGACGGACGCCACCACCTCTCGAAGGGGAAACACTTCCCGTTCCAGGTGATACCGCCCCTCGTACCCACGGGTCAGCAGAAGGAGCTGGGAGAGGATCTTGTGCATACGGGCGCTCTCCCGCTGGATGGCGGCGACGGGTTCCACCGCCTCCCCCTGGGGGAGGTCCTTTTGCAGTTCCTCCGCGCAGGCGGAAATGACGGCCACCGGCGTGCGCAGCTCGTGGGAGGCGTCCGCCGTAAACTGGCGCTCCCGGGTAAAGGAAGCCTGGAGCCGGTGCAGCATGGTGTTAAAAGTGTCGGCCAGCTCTTGAATTTCATCTTGGGTGGCAATGCCGGTGATGCGCTGGGACAGGTCGCCGGCCCGAATGGTTTCCGCGGCCTTGGTGATCTCTGTGATGGGGCGGATGGCCCGTTTGGCCAGGAGATACGCGCCGGCGATGGCCAAAGCCAGGTAGATGGGCACCAGAATTCCTAGCAGCACCTGTAGGGTATGCAGAGAGGCTTCCGCCGAGCCTGCGGAGATGGGAGTCCATCTCCCGACGCAGGGAGGCGGAGACTGCGCCGTACACCACCGGCAGCAGAACCGCCAGCAGGAGGGCGGTCAGCAGGGCATACAGCAAGGTGATGCGCCCCTTGATGGTCAGGGTTCTCATGGCGCAACCCGCAGGGTATATCCGGTTCCCCGGATGGTGTGGATCAGTTTGGTGGGGAAGGCACGGTCAATTTTATTCCGCAGATACCGGATGTACACATCCACCACATTGGAGTCGTAGGAGAAATCATAGTTCCAGACGTGGTCTGCAATCTGTGACCGGGTGAGGACCTGCCCTTGGTTGCGCAGGAGGTACTCCAGAAGCGCGTATTCTGTGGAGGTTAAGGAGATGTCCTGGCCTGCACGGGTGACCTTTCGGTTGGTGGTGTTCAGGGTCAGATCCTCCAGGGAGAGAACGGCGCTTTTGGTGTCACTGCCCCGGCGCAGCAGGGCCCGCACCCGGGCGAAGAACTCGTCAAAGGCGAAGGGCTTGACCAGGTAATCGTCTGCGCCGGCGTCCAAGCCGGCCACCCGGTCATCGATGGCGTCCCTGGCGGTTAGGATGAGCACCGGGGAGGCGTTTCCCCGGCTCCGCAGATCGCGGAGGAGGGAGAGCCCATCCCGTTTGGGGAGCATGAGGTCCAACACGATGCAGTCGTACTGCATGGCGTCAGCATAGTCGAAGCCTGCCTCCCCATCGTAACAGTCGTCAACGGAGTGGCCTTCCTCTTTCAGACGCTTGGAAAGAATGTGGTGCAGGACGGGGTCGTCCTCAATGACTAAAATTCGCATGATCATAACCGCCTTTCTGGATGGGGAGATGGGACCGTGCACAGGGCAACGGGGAACGAGAACTTGTGAAAATGAGAAAATCTCATGGAATTCTCATGCTGCTGTCATCTTCCTTGGGTAAACTGACTGACATCAACGATAGAGGAGGGAATCCGATGTCAGAGCCTATGGAACTACGGGGCGTGGACCTTGTGGTGATCCCCGCCTACCAGCCCTCGGCGCTTTTGCTGGACCTTGTGAAGGACGTCACCGCCGCTGGCTACGGTGCGGTGGTGGTGGACGATGGCAGCACCATGGACAGGCAGTGGATCTTTGCCCAGTTGGAAGCCCTGCCGGCGGTGGTGGTTCTCCACCACCCGCAAAACCGGGGGAAGGGGGCCGCCCTGAAGACGGCCTTTCAAGCGGTGTGGACGTGGAATGACCCCACGGCCTATCTGGTCACCATGGATGCCGATGGGCAGCACTTGCCCCTAGACGCGGAGCGGGTGCTCCAGGAAGCCAGGACCCATCCTGGTGCGTTGGTGCTGGGCACGCGAACCTTTGGGCGGGGGGTGCCGCTCCGATCCCGGGTGGGCAATGCGCTGACCCGGGTGGCCTTCCATCTGCTTAGCCGGACGAAAGTAGCAGACACCCAGACCGGGCTGCGGGCCTTTGGCTTTTCCCAGCTTACGTATTTGCTGGAAACCGAGGGGAGCGGCTATGACTACGAGATGAACGTGCTGCTCCACTGCAAACGCCACGGCATCCCGCTGGTGGAAGTGCCCATTCAGACGGTGTACCTGGACGAGCACAACTCCGCTTCCCACTTCCATTCCCTTCGGGACTCCTGGAAGGTGCTGAAAATGCTGCTGAAGTTTGCCTCGGTCTCCCTGATCAGTTTTGCCCTGGACTATGGATTGTTTCTGCTCCTGTCTACGGCAACCCAGCAGTTTGCCTATGGCCTGCTGTGCAGCAACGTTGCGGCACGGCTGGGCAGCGGCTTTTTCAACTATCAGCTCAACCGGACCTTGGTGTTTCACTCCCAGGAGAACCAGCGCAAAACCTTGGTGGAATACCTTTTGCTGGCGACCGGGATTCTCCTGGCCAACAACGGGATCCTCTCGCTGTTTGCCTATGGCCTGTCCCTTCCGCTGTGGCTGGCCAAATTGCTGACGGAGGGGTCCCTTTTCTTGGTCAGCCTCACGGTACAGACCAAGGTGATCTTTCGGGGCGGCGGCGGGCTGCCCCCAAAGAAAGGGGAGGTGAAGTCCCATGCATCCGATCCGTCTACCAAAACGGCCTAAGGGGCCGTGGCGCGCTGTCGTGGCGGTGCTTCTGGATGTGGTCATCACAGCGGGGATTGCGCTGTCCGTTTACTACTTCAACTATCGGGTCCCCCAGCGGTTTGCCCTGCCCAGTATGGCAGAGCAGGGCACCCTATATGCCGGAGGGCCCCTCCAACCGGAGGGTTCTTCGGCAGGGTCCCTTCCTCTGGAGGGGAAGTTTGCCGACCGTTTCTCCGATACGGTGACAACAACAGACACGTCCTATCGGAGCAAGGACCTCTCCATTACGGTGACCGCCCACACCTTGGGGAAGGGGAGCAACCGGGTGGCCTACTATGTGGCGGACGTCTATACCACGAACATCCGCTGCTTCCGCACCTATTTTTCCCAGGACACCTATGGTTCCGGGTTTGAAGAGCACCTGACCAAGATGAGCAGAGACGTCTAGGCAGTGCTGGCCATGAATGGAGACTCCTATTGCTACAACCACCAGCACACGGCGGGGGCGCTCATCCGCAACGGAACGGTGTACCGGGCGGAACCCACTTCAGCAGATGTGTGCGTCCTGTTTCAAAACGGCGAGATGAAAACCTATTCCCCCGACCAGTTTGACCTGCAGCAGGTGATGCAGGAGGGGGCCTACCAGTCCTGGACCTTTGGCCCGAGTCTGCTGGACGCCCAGGGAAAGGCGCTGTCCACCTTCAATACCTGGGATTATATCCGCAAGGTCCATCCCCGCAGCGCCATTGGCTACTATGAACCTGGGCATTACTGCTTCGTTGTGGTGGACGGCAGGCAGACCGGATACTCCCGGGGAATGACCTTGGAAGAATTGGCGCAGGTGTTTGACGATCTGGGATGTACCGCTGCCTATAACCTAGACGGCGGCCACTCCACCTTCATGACGCTGAACCACCAGGTGGTCAACCACCCCTACAAACCGGAGCATAAAATCGTAGACTGTCTTTACTTTGGGGAGGTGTCGTAACGTGATCAGGTGTTTGTCTCTCCTTGCCCATGGGGGGATCATCCTCTCGCTGCTGTTTTTTGTCTTTGAGATTTTAGACTGGTACAATCCGTACATGAATTTTTTGGGCCTGAAGGTTTCCACCGGTTTGATGATAGCCTTTTGCCTGCTCACCTTGGTGCAGTCGGCCTGGGTACTCCATACCCTTTGGCAGAAATCCCAAGGGAGGAAACCCTGCCCTTCCACCAGACGCCTGCCTGCTCATCCCAAGGGGCAGGGCAGACGGCTGGGACGGTGACGCGCACCGTTGGGCAGGTTTGTTATACGGGAAAATCCTAACCCCCATCTTTCCAAAGGATAACTTTTTTCTAAACAGAAGCCAGGCGATGGGGGAGGAAACGCCAGAGGGATTGCAACAGACGAGGGGTGTCCTTGGAAGGACACCCCTCGTTTTGGTGTATGCGTTTGTGGGGTTATAGGTACCGCCTCACCCGCCCCCTATACTGGCGATACGCTTCCCCGAAGGTCTCCTGGCACCACCGCTCCTCCGCCAGGATGATCCAGTGGGCGGACCCCTGAAACACCAGCACCAGGGCCAGCAGCACCCAGGACCGGGTGAGCAGGGCCATCCCCAGGAAGCAGACAAAATACCCCAGGTACATGGGGTTGCGGGAGAGGCGGTAGATCCCCTGGGTGTTCAGGCCATCCTGGTCCGGGGCGGCAAAGTGGAGGACTGACACAGCGCACAGGACCAGCCCCAGCAGGTACAAGACCAGGCCGCCGTGCCACGTCCCGGCGCTGCCACTCTGGATGCGGCCGGCGCACAGGGCCAGGAGGATCCCCAAGGTGGCCAGTTGGTAGATGGCGTAGGCGATCTTCTCTTTCCCCTGCATGGGGGCAAAGTGGGCCGCCCGGGGCAGGGCCTGCCGGTTTTTGGCGGCCAGCAGGCCGAAGCGAACCAGGAGAAAGGGGAGAAACAGCAGGACACCGGGCACGGAAGGCACCTCCCATCAAGCCGAGAAAACTGCGTCCATTCTACCGCAGAAGGTCCAGGGGGAAAAGCAAAATCACCCCTGGGGATCATGCCGATCCCCAGGGGTGATTGGGTTGCCGGGGAAACGGGCCCCTGCCTCATAGCACCCCCAGGTGCTCCAGCAGGATTTTGAGGCCCAAAAGGATAAGGATGATGCCCCCCAGCAGTTCCGCCTTGGACTGGAACCGGGTGCCGCAGAGGTTGCCCACCTTCACCCCGATGCAGGAGAGTAGGAAGGTGGTGGCGGCGATGAAGCACACCGCCGGCAGAATGGACACCTCCAAGAAGGCGAAGGTGATGCCCACGGCCAGGGCGTCGATGCTGGTGGCCACCGCCATGGGCAGCATCACCCGGAAGGCCAGGGAGGCGTTGGTGTCCTCCTCGTCGGGACATCGGGCCTCCCGGATCATGTTGATGCCCAGCAGGACCAGCAGGGCAAAGGCGATCCAGTGGTCCACGGCGGTGATGTAGGCGGCAAAGCGAGAGCCCAGCAGCCAGCCCAGCAGGGGCATGAGCCCCTGGAAGCCGCCAAACCAAAGGCCCACCACGGCGGCCCGTTGCAAGGTGACTTTGTCCATGGCCAAGCCCTTGCAGATGGCCACGGCGAAGGCGTCCATAGAAAGGCCTACGGCCAACAGCATCAGTTCCCAAAATGCCATACGGTGTTTCCTCCTGGGTTACCCTATGCACCGCAGGCGGGGTGTAGACCGGGACGCTGTAGGGGGTGCTTGGGGTTGTGGTGATGTGGAAAGGGGATTACTGGCCCAGGTTCTCCCAAGCCTTGTCCAGGAAGCTCTCGTCAAAGATCTGGTCGGCAGTGGGGTCGCCGGTGATGCCGCCCGCCAGCTTGGTGAGGTTGATGGCTGCCTGGAAGCCGGAGTCGGTGTGGTACCCGTCGGTGGTGGCCACCTGGTGGTCCTTGTCGAACTGGGCATCGTAGAGGAGCTCCTCCTCGGTGGCGCCGTCAAAGAGGGTGCCCAGCTGGGCGGCAATCTCCTCGGGGGTGGCGGTCTGCATCCACTGGATGGCCTTGGCCATGGCGTTGACCGCGCTCTGCACCAGCTCGGGGTCGGACTCGATGAGGGCATCGGAGGTGATTACGGTGAAGAGCTCATAGCTGGCCGAGCCGATGATGTCCTCGATCACCCCATCGTCGGTGCCGTCCACGATGACCACGCCGCCGGCGTCGGTGAGCTGCTTGGCGGACCAGGGGTTGGTGGAGATGGCCCCCTGGAGCTCCCCATTGGCGATGGCAGCGGCGTAGCCGGAGCTGGCCATGGTGGAGATCTCTACCTTCCCCTCCAGCCCGGCGTAGTTGATGCAGGCCTGGGCGAAGGAATAGGGGCCGCTGTTGGTGCTCTGGCCCCCGGCCAGCAGGCCGCCTTCCAGGGACTCCAAGGTGCTGTACTCCTCGGTGGCGCCGATGAGCTGGTAGGGGTACTTCTGGGTGGTGGACAGGACCACCTTGCAGCCCTGGCCGCCTTCGTTGACCATGAGGGCGGTCTCAATGCCCTTCAGGGTGAACTGGGCGTCCCCGGAGAGGACGGGGGCGGTGGCGTCGCTGCCGCGGATGGTCTGGAACTCTGCGGTCAGCCCCTCCTCGGCGAAGTAGCCCAGGGACTGGGCCAGGTAGGCCGGGGCCCAGTGGTAGCCACGGACCTGCTCGGTGATGGTGATCTTCCGCAGGTCGCCGGTGTTGTTCTGGGTGTCGGTTTCGGTTTGGGTGTCGGGGGTGTCTTCTGCTGTGGGCTCTGTCTGTCCACAGCCGGCCAACAGGCCCAGGGACAGGGTCAGGGTAAGCAGCAGGGCAAGCAGCTTTTTCATGATCATACTCCTTTTCTGTCAGTTTGCTTCTTTCTTGCCTCTATCATAACCGCCAAAGGCGGGTATGAATCAAATGGGATTAGGAGGAGCGCTGCCACCGCAGCAGGCGGCGCTCCAGCAGGCGGACCACCCCGTCCAGCAAGACGATGATGACCACCAGCACCAGCACGCAGCAGAGGACCCGTTGGGCGTTGTACACATCCCCTGCCGCAGACAGCAGCCAGCCCATCCCCTGGGTGGAGCCCAAGTACTCCCCTACGATGGCCCCGGAGAGGGCCAGGCCCAGCCCGGTGCGCAGGCTGGCCAGCAGCCAGGGCAGGCAGGCAGGCCAGATCACCTTCCCCAGCACCTGCCAGCGGCTGCCCCCCAGCAGACGGACGGCCGCCACCAGGGCAGGGTCCACGCTGCGGACGCCGGAGTAGAGGTTGAAGGCGAAGATGAAAAAGACCATCAGGGCGGAGATCAGGACCTTGGACTGCAGGCCCAGGCCAAACCAGATGATGAACAGGGGACCCAGGGCCAGCTTGGGCAGGCCGTTCAGGCCGGTCATCAAGGGCATCAGCGCCCGGCTGACCCGGGGGGAGATCCCCAATCCCAGCCCGGCCAGGGTGCCCAGTACGCCGCCAAAGAGGAGGCCCAACCCGGCCTCCTGTCCGGTGGTGGAAAGGTGCCGGGCCAGCAGGCCGCTGGAGACCATGTCCACAAACTCCTGCCACAGCAGGGAGGGGCGGCTGAAGAAAAACTCGTTGACGTGCCCCCCGGCGGCGGCGACCTCCCACAAAACCAGCAGGCCCAGGACGATCACCAGTGTCCACACACCGGGGCTGGGGGCATGGGACCGGGACTTCATAGACCGCCCCCCTCTCGCAATTGGGTTTCCAGGTCTTGCCAGATGGCGCGCTCCAGCTCCACAAAGTGGGGGGTGAACTTCACGTCCATCACCCGGCGGGGGCGGGGCAGGTCGATGACGTACTCCCGGACCACCTTGCCGGGGCGGGTGCTCATCAGAAGGACCCGGTCGGCCAACGTGATGGCCTCGGTGAGGTCGTGGGTGACGTAGAGGATGGTGCAGCCGGTGGCCTCCCAGGTGGTGAGGATCTCGTCCTGAAGGCGCTGGCGGGTGAGGGCGTCCAGGGGGGCGAAGGGCTCGTCCATCATCAGGATGGTCGGGTCAATGGCCAGCACCCGGGCGATGGCCGCCCGCTTCTTCATGCCTCCGGAGAGCTCCCGGGGGTAGCTGCGCTCAAAGCCGCCCAGGCCCATCTTGGCCATGAGGGCCCGGGCGGTTTCCCGCCGCTGGGCCTTGGGCACCCCCCGGAGCTCCATGGCCAGGGCCACGTTGTCCTCCACCGTCCGCCAGGGGAGGAGGGTGTCGGCCTGGGAGATGTAGCCCACCGAGGGGAGCATCCCTTCTACCGGTTCCCCCGCCAGGCGGACCTGGCCGCTGGTGGGGCGGACTTGGCCGGCCAGGACGTTGAGGGCTGTGGTTTTCCCGCAGCCGGAGGGGCCCACCAGGGCCACCAATTCCCCCTGTTCCACCGAGAGGGTGAGCCCGTCCAGGGCCAACAGGGGAGGGCGGCCATGGGGGAAGGGAAAGGACACCGTGACGTCCTTCAATTCCAGCAGCGACAAGGGGATCCTCCTCTCTGAACCATGGAAACTGCCGTTGTATGGTGCATATTATAAAGGATAATTTACGAAATGTCAATGAAGCCCTGGCATCGGGGGTCCGTTGACGGCGGTACCTGTCCGTGCTATACTTTTTCCATCCCATGTTACCAGAGAAAGAAGGCGGCTTACCCATGGACATCAATGCCCTCAACGGCCCCAAAATGACGGAGGGCCAGATCCAGGCCTACCTGGCCCGGCTGGGAATTTTTGAGACGGTCCCCCGCACCTTGGCGGGGCTGGGCCGGATCCAGCTGGCCCACAAGATCATGGTGCCCTTTGAAAACCTGGACATTGTGGCTGGCCGGCCCCTGTCCCTGGACCTGCACCATCTTTACGACAAGATTGTGGTCCGCGGCCAGGGCGGGGTGTGCGCGGAGCTGAACACCCTGTACAACTGGCTGCTCTACTCTATGGGCTTTGCGGTGACCAGCTACAATGCCCGGATGCTCTCTCCCCCCACCTATCTCTTCCGCCGCCACCGGATCCTGGCGGTGGAGCTGGAGGGCAAGACCTACACCACCGACGTGGGCTTTGCCACGGAGAACGCCCGGGTCCCCCTGGAGCTGACCGAGGGGAAGGTCCAGAGCGACGGCCACTGCGAGTACCGTTACCAGTGGGAGCCCTTCTTCGGTTGGGTCCAGTCCCAGCGCCGGCCGGGGTGTGACTGGGAGCGGATCCAGGCCTTTGCCCTGGAACCCCAGATTGACCGGGACTTTGACCCGGTGCTTTTCTTCTTTGAAAAGAGCCCGGAGTCCAACATGAACGAGTTTCCCCGCCCCTCTGTGTACACCCCCGAGGGGATGCTGGCCCTGCGCCGGCACACCTTCCGGGTGGAGAAGCAGGGGTTGGTGGTCTCCTCCACCCCGGTGACCCCGGCGGAGGAGATCCGCCTGTCCCGGGAGGTGTTCCACCTGGACACCACGGGGCTGTGAGCTGAGAAAATACCGAACCCAACGGCCGGGGAGGGGTTATCCCTCCGCCGGCCGTTTTTTCCTAGGGTTGCGGGACTGGCAGGGAACTCCCACCTGGCATTTCCCGCAGCCATAGCGGGGGGCGTAGAGGGCCATGGTCCAATCCACGAAGTAGGCGCAGGCCACGTGGTCCTTGCCCGCCTTCTGGGAGATGGCCCCCACAGGACAGCGGCGGACGCAGGCGCCGCAGTGGGTACAGTAGTCATACAGCCCGGTGTAAGGCCGGGGCGTGGGGAGCAGGGGAAGGTCAGTCAGGACGCTGACAAACCGCCCGCAGGTTCCCCGTTCTGTGATGAGGCCTTTGTGCAGGCCGAAGGTCCCCAGGCCGCTGATATAGGCGGCGTGGCGCTCGGACCACCGGCTGGTAAAGGCGGCCTGGGAAGGAAACCGGCGGTCGGTGCCCCGGTGTTCCATGGAGGCAAACCGGGGGTCCAAACAGGGACACAAGGCCTGCCAGCCGGCAGCCTGGAGCAGGGCGACCAGGTGACGGGCCCAGCGAAAGAGAAGGGCCTGCCCCTCCACCCGGCCGTGGAGCCAGGCAGGGGAGGGGGCATCCGGTGTCTGCCGGTTGCTCTGGATGACCGCCTGGGAAAAGGGGAAGAAAAAGGACAGCACCGAGGCCGCCCCGGGCAGCCACTCCTCCGGGGAGAGGAACCAGGGGCCGATGGCCTCCGGCGCTTTCAGCGTAGCATAGAGGGGGTCGTGGGCAGCGGAGATCCCCAGCAGCGGAGGGTCGAACAGGGGGAGCCCTGCAAGGTCCGGAGAAAGGGCTTCCTCTGCGCCCACCTGGTTTTCCCCGGGACGGGAGAGGAAGGCGTGGACCTCCTGGAGCAGGCTCTCTCGGGGGAACAACATGGGCATCACCTCCTGGGCAGGTTAAAACGTAACGGGACCCTCCTCTTGGAAGGGGCAGTCCCGGAAGAGGGCGTTGACCCCATCCCGGTACTCCAGCAGGGTCTTGGCCTTGCGGATGCGCTTTAAGGGGCCCTCCGGCTGGAGGAAGTGGCGGGACCAGTAGAACCACAGCTCCTTCATTTTCCCCAGCACCGGCCGGTCCCCTGAGAGGACCTGGCGGTAGGCCTCCACCAACTGGTCGTGGAAGGCCCGGAGTTCCTCTGGGGTCAGGGGTTCGCCCCCCTGGAGCTGCCGGCCCAGGGCGGGGTTGTACACCAGCCCCCGGCCTGCCATCCAGTGAGAGACGGAGGGGAACTGGGCGGCCAGCTCCCGGCAGGCCTGGGGGGTGAAGAGGTCCCCATTGTAACACAGGGGGAGGTCGCAGTGGTCCACGGCATACTGAAAAGCCCCCTGACGCACCGGCCCCCGGTAAAAGTCCCGGCGGAGGCGGGGGTGGATGATAAGCTCCCGGATGGGGTAGCGGCGGAAAATGGCCAGCAGGGCGGGCCACTCCGCCGCATCCTCCACCCCGATCCGGGTTTTGATGGAGATGGCCAGGTCGGTTCGGGAGAAGATGTCGGCCAGGAAGGCGTCCAGCGCCTGGGGGTGGGCCAAAAAGCCCGCCCCCTTCCCCTTGGCCACCACGGTACCCGAGGGGCAGCCCAGGTTCAGGTTGACCTCGGCATACCCCAGGTCCTGGAGCACCCGGGCGGCGGCCAGGAAGGCCTCAGCCTGGTTGGCCAGCAGTTGGGGCACCACCGGCACCCCCTGGTTGTGGTCTGGCTGGAGGTCCGACAGCCCCCGCCCGGTGAGGGGGCTGTCGGTGGTGGGGGCGAAGAAGGGGGCGTAGTACCGGTCCAAACCGGGAAAGCGTCTCTGGTGGACCTGACGAAAGACCCAGCCGGTGATCCCCTCCAAGGGAGCGAAGGAGAGGCGGGGGAGCGTCTGTGTGGTCATAGGGGAACCTCCTGGGGAATGATCTGCATATAGTATACCGAGGCTTTGGGCCGATGGGAAGGAGAAATTTGCTTCCACCGGCGCCGGCCCTTGCGAAAGGCCCAAAACCTGGGTATAATAAAGGCGTAAACCGCCCACCTACATCCCACCAAAGGAGGCAGCTGCTATGGCAGAATGGAAAGATTTGGGAAACAAGGCCAAAAACCTCACCTTAGCCGGCCTGGGGAAGGCCCGAGACCTGGGGGAGAGTGCGAAACTGAACCTGAACAACGTCTCAGAAGAGGAGAATAAGAAGCGGATCTATGTGGAGATCGCCAAGCGGTTCGTGGAGGAAAATCCCACCCCACCGGAAGGCTATGTGGAACTCTATGCTCAGCTGCGGGAGGTGGAGAGCCGGATTGAGGCCAACAACGCCCGCCTGAACCAACTGAAAGACGAAGGCTGAGGACCCCGCCCCATCCCCAATCCTATGGCAGAAAGGGAGCGCCCCAAACGGTGTGGGCGCGCCCTTTTTCGGGAAAGTTCCCGCCTATGGTACCAAACACCCCCGGCACAGTATGAAACTGTGTCGGGGGTGTTTTCACGGTGTATCCAAGGGTGCTGCCCTAGCCTTACAGAATGCGGCGGGCGGCGAAATAGTTCTCGACGTAATAGCTGGTGTCCAGACTGCTGATCTTCACCCCGTCCTGGGGGGTGGAGGCGTGGACGATGTTGCCCTCCCCGATGTACAGACCCACGTGGGTGGGATAGGACCCGTTGGTGGAGAAGAACACCAGGTCGCCGGGCTGCAGCTGGTCTTTAGAGACCGCTACGCCGTTGTTCACCTGATCCCGGGAGGACCGGTTTAGGCTGTACCCAAAGTGGGCATACACATAATAGGTGAAGCCGGAGCAGTCAAAGGTGTCCGGCCCTGCGGTGCCGTAGACGTAGGGGTAACCCACATACTGCAGGGCGAAGTCCACGATCTGCTGGGCCAGGGGGTTGGTGGACGAATTGTCCCCGTTGCCGCCGTCGGGTTTGGAGACGGAGTCCTTGTCCTCCACGGTGACAAACTCCGCGGAGACATAACCGGTGCGGCCGTTGCACAGGATCTGGTACCAGCCGTCGGTCTTGCCGGTGATGGGGAAGCGGTCCCCGTCGTAGACATTGCACAGGATCTCATAGCTTGTCCCCGGGCCTTGGCGGACCCGCAGGGCGTCCCCGCCGGCGTTGATGCAGGCGTAGGTCTCTGACTGGGCGGCCACGGCGGAGATGGTGGCGGTGCGTTCTACCCCGTTGGCGTCTTGATAGATCACCTCGATCTCTCCACTGGCCTGGCTGGGGTCTACGGAGATGGGGTTGTTGGTGCTGGAGCCGGCTTGGCTGGCGCCAGCAGTGTCGTGGTCCCGGTCCACCCGGATGGCGGTGGGGGCGGCCAAGGCGGTCACCGACAGCGCAGAAGCGGCCAGCAGGCCCATGGCCAGAAGCCGTGGGGCAAATTTGGAATGAAACATGGGAATCTACCTCCGTTCCAAGGGCGGGGTCAGCGGGCGGACAGAGCGCGCTCCAGCCAAACAGAGGCCACGTCGATGGCGGCATACAGGCTGTCCTTCTCGCTGCGTTTCACCACACGGTCCCGCCCTTTCAGGTCGGGGGCAGTGAGCTGGAGTTGGACGCTGACCTTGGTGGCTACGTTGAGATCTCCCACAGGTTTGGTGTCCAGAATCTGGAGCAGGATGATGTGAGAGTCAGACATATCGCCGTAATAGATGACATTATCCTTCCGGCGAAGGGGGTGACCTTTATACGTAAGAGGAATCTTCTCGTTTGCCATATAAACCTCCAAAACAAAGATCATTGGGGCCTGTTGGGGGAAAAACCCAAGAACCCCAATAAAAAATGTAACCAAATTGTAACACATCTGGCCGCCCTTGTCAAATTGAATTGTGTGAACAATCTTTGAATAAACGGGAAGATGGGAAGGGGGCCTTGACAGACGGGGGACAATGGAGGATAATAAAACACTACGATCCCTGGCTGCCAGGGAGGAGAGGAGGTGCCCGCAGTGTCCAAGGAGAGTAGGAAACTCATCGCCAAAAACAGCAAAGCCTTTCACGACTACTTCGTGGAGGACCGGTACGAGGCGGGCATCGAACTGGCGGGAACGGAAGTGAAGTCCATCCGCATGGGCAACGTGAACCTGAAGGATTCCTTCTGCACCATCAAGGACGGGCAGATGACCCTCAACGGCATGCACGTGAGCCCCTATGAGAAGGGCAACATCTTCAACCGGGAACCCCGCCGCCCCCGCCGCCTGCTGATGCACAAGCGGGAGATCCTCCGCCTCTTCGCTAAGATCAAGCAGGACGGCTACACGTTGGTCCCCCTGAGCCTCTACTTCAAAGGCCCCCGGGTCAAGGTGGAGATCGGCCTGTGCAAGGGCAAAAAGCTCTACGACAAGCGGGAGGCCGCAGCCAAGAAGGACGCCAAGCGGGAGATGGACCGGGCCCTGAAACTGCAGCGGCGGTGATCCCTCCCATCCAAACAATCCATAGTATCCCTGCGGATGACTGGAACAGAAAGGAATCTATCACTATGGCACAGAATCCCATTGTTACCATTGAGATGGAGGACGGCGGCAAGATCGTCGCGGAACTCTACCCCGAAGTGGCCCCCATCACGGTGAACAACTTCATCAGCCTGGCCGGCAAGGGGTTTTATGACGGCCTGATCTTCCACCGGGTCATCTCCGGTTTCATGATCCAGGGGGGCGACCCCAAGGGCGTGGGCATCGGCGGCCCTGGCTACTGCATCAAGGGTGAGTTCTCCGCCAACGGCGTGAAGAACGACCTGAGCCACAAGCGGGGCGTGCTCTCCATGGCCCGGGCCCAGGCCATGGACTCTGCCGGCAGCCAGTTCTTCATCATGCACGCCGACGGGGACTTCCTGGACGGCCAGTACGCTGCCTTCGGCAAAGTCACCGAGGGCATGGACGTGGTGGACCGCATCGCCTCCGTCAAGACCAACTTCAGCGACAAGCCCAAGGAGGACCAGCGCATGAAGAAGGTCACCGTGGAGACCTTCGGTGTGGACTATCCCGAGCCGGAGAAGCTGTAAGTACCATCTTAGTCTATCGCACCAACTGCCCCGGGCACGGGGGTCCAGGCCCCCTGCCCGGCCGGCGTCTCTTACGATCTGGGGGCGTACTGGTTTCGACGGGGACATGGGTGCGGGAATAGCGGGCGGATGTGTCTGCCATCCTTAAAACAGGCAACTTATAAATTAAAGAACAACGACAACGAAGTTCTTGCCGCTGCTTAATTAAGCGGCTGTCCTCCCCGGAAGGACCACGAGCCGGGCTAGGGCATGATCTTAGTGGTGCACGTGACCGGGGTAAGCTTTGCCCCCGGCATGACCCATGAAGCTACCAACCTATGCAGCATGACGGTTTGCGGCATGGCGCGGGAATAGAAACAACCGTCTGCGCCCGGAGAGGTTCCCGAGGAAGTGTTTTCGGACGGGGGTTCGACTCCCCCCGCCTCCACCATGAAGGGTTGACAAAAAAGATGTCAACCCTTTTTTCTTAGTATTCATGCGGGTTTGCGGGCTTTTGGACGGAAAATCCGAAAAACGGTTTTACCGTGGATGTCCAAGGCAAAATCCGCAGCGAAACCCCACGAGCGGGGCTTCCGCCTGATTTT
>OLQU01000557.1_pt1 | contig 30707 bp, 25 predicted proteins | sample 1672271 | NCBI WGS metagenome assembly OLQU01 (sample SAMEA3136666, study PRJEB25190) | human gut metagenome | biome: human gut; feature: human-associated habitat; material: faeces | place: Austria | collected 2013 | reverse complement strand
ACGCACATCTTCTTGTATTCATAACTGTATCGCATAAAAATACCCCCAATACCGGATGTCCAGTATTGGGGGTACATATCATCCTCCGACGGGGATAAAAATGGTTTGAGATTTTCCCTCTGCCGCCGCGCGCGGCAGGAAACGCTGTTTTTGAAGAAAGAAAGGAGGGCAGATGGCGAGCATCCACCCTCCGATGTGAATGGGGAATAGCGGGGGATTATTCGACCGCGTTGATCATATCAACGATGGTCTTGTACTGCGGATATTCGTCGTAAACGCTGGCGACAGCCGCCTGGAAGGACGGCACATCCACTTCGATGATCTCGCAGCCGGCGGCTTCGCACGCAGCGCGGGATTCGAGCTGATAATCCTGCATGGCCTGACGCTGCCAGACGGCGGCCTCATAGGCGGCCTTGCGGACGGCTTCCTGCTGCGCTTCGGTCATCTTATCCCAGCTGGCCTTGCTCATCAGCAGAACGGCCGGGGGCGCCATGTGCTGGTCGAGAGAGTAATACTTGGCGACCTCGTAGTGACCAGAGGTGTAGTAGGAAACGAAGTCGTTCTCAGCGCCGTCAACAATGCCGGTCTGCAGACCTTGGAAAACCTCAGCGTAATCCATCGGGGTGGCTTCGGCGCCCAGCGCGCGAACCATCGAAATGGCGACCTCAGTCTGCTGAACGCGGATCTTCATGCCCTTCAGATCCTCAACGCTGCGGATGGGCTTGCTGGTGGTGTAGAAGCAACGCGCGCCGGCCTCCCAGAAATACAGGCCGACCATGCCATAATCATCGAGCAGCCCCATGGCGTACTCGCCGGCTTCGCCGTCCAGCGCCTTATACTTCTGCTCGGTGCTGGCGAAGAGATACGGCATGCCGAACACGCCGAACTCGTCGATGGTGGAGGCCATGGAGTTGGTGTTCACGCGGGAGAAATCCAGGGAGCCGAGCTGAAGCTGATCCATGGAGGAGGCTTCGTCGCACAGCGCGCCGTTGGCGTACACGTCGATGGTCACGGTGCCCTCGGTGTACTTGTTGGCCAGTTCGGCAAACATCTTCATGCCTTCGGTGATGGGGTTGCCGTCCGGCTGGTTTTCGGCCAGCTTGAAGTTCAGGGTCGGGCCCATTTCGGCCGCGGCCAGCGCGCAGACGCACACCATGGCCAGAGCAAGAGCGAGAGTCAACAGTTTTTTCATAGTGGGTTTCCTCCTTGCTTTATATGATTTTTGCAACGCTTTGCAAAATCATTTCGATGCGGAGACGATACGCTTCAGATGAACTCCTCGAAGAACATTAAATTGTTGCGAAGAATGACGGAGATCGGAACAGTGATGCTTTCGGCTTTCGGCGCCTTATCTTTTACAAGCACCTCTGACAAGGTTTTGATCGCCTCGTAGCCTTTCTGATAGGGATTTTTATAGATAATTGCTTTCAGCACGCCGCGGCGCAGCATATCGGCACTCTCGTCGAACAGATCGCTGCCCACCAGAAGCAGCTTGCGTTTGGCTTCCAGCCGGAGTGCTGCGTTGCACAGCGGAATCGTGTTGCGTGCGCGGACGGAGTAGGCGGCGATTATCGCTGGATCGGACATACATTCGTAGTAGCGATCGGCGCTGGGGTGGGGAGATGGATCGTTGATGACCATCACGTTCAACTCCGGCCGGTGCGTTCGAATGTAATCGGTAAACCCGATGGTGTTCATCCGATGGGACGGCGAATCTTCCTTGCCCGCCGCGATCAGAATGGTTCCGCTTTGCTGCCAGATCATGCTGCACATCAGCTCGGCGCCGAGTCTTCCGGTATTTTCGTCGTTCGGCGCGATACAGCATAGCCTGTTCAGTTCGCCGATGTCGTTATCAATCAGCACAACGCGAATCCCGCGGTCGACAAAGCGCTTCAGGCTTTCCCGCGAGGCGGAGCTGTTGGTTGCCGGGACGGTAATCAATCCGTCCAGCTCGCTGCCGTATTGCGTGTAAACCTCGTCCAGCTTGGCGAGCAGCGGCTCCTCTTCAGAATTGGAGCGGCTGAGCGCATAGGGAAATTCCAGAAAGCTGATCGGGTAAATCGAATTTTCATGAATATATTCGTGGCAGCCCTTCCACATGTAATTAAAATAGTACGCGCCGGCATTCTGCGCCTCCGGCAGAATGATGGCGACCGTCGCCCGTTTCTTTTTCAGCGCGGAAGCGGCCAGATTGGCGGTATACCCCATTTCCTCGGCCGTTTCGAGGATGCGTTTGCGCGTCGCTTCGCTCACGCCCTCTTTACCGGAAAGCGCACGAGAGACGCTCACCATGGAAACGCCGACCCGCTGTGCAACCTCGCGCAGTGTCACGTTCGTATTTTCCACATCATCCCTCCGTGCCCACGTAATTTACGTTATCGTTTAAGCTGAAATCATTATAAATCAGCCGGATGCAAAATGCAATAATTTTTTTGAAATTTTTGTACTTATTTTTGTTCTGAAATTTCTTTTTCTGGATTTATTGACAATTCATTCAAAAAATAGTATGCTACTATCAAAAGAAAGGATGTGTCGAGATGCGCCCGTTCGTCATTAAAAACGTTAAAATCGTTTTGGAAACGAAAACGATAAATCTAGGTTATCTGCTCATTCGGGACGGTGTGATCGCCGAAGTCGGCGAGCAGCCTGTTCCCGAGGCGCTGGCTGCGCTGCAAACGCTGGACGGCGAGGGAATGTTCCTCTGTCCGGGCTTTGTGGATCTTCATGCCCACGGCGGCGGCGACCACGATTTTATGGATGGTGAGGCCGATGATATTCTCTGCGCTGCGCGCGCACATCTGGCGCACGGCACAACCACCATCGCCCCGACGACGCTCACCTCCTCTGACGAAGAGCTTTTCCGCTTTTTCGAAAATTACGAGATCGCCTTGCAGGAAAAAGAGAATATGCCGCATCTCGCGGGCTTCCATCTGGAGGGGCCGTACTTCTCTGCCGCGCAAGCGGGCGCTCAGCCGCCGGAATACCTCGTCACGCCGAAAAAAGAGCACTATATGGAAATTCTGCGCCGCAGCAACGGCCATATGCTGCGCTGGTCCATTGCGCCCGAGTTGGATGGCGCGATGGCGCTGGGCGACGAGCTGAAAGCACGCGGCATCATCGCCTCCATCGGCCACAGCAACGCGGATTATGAGACCGTGAAGGAGAGCTTAAAGCATGGCTTCACCCATGTCACGCATCTGTACTCCGGCATGTCCACCATCACCCGCCGAATGGGGCACCGCGTTTTGGGTGTTGTGGAGTGCGCGTACCTGTTTGACGAGCTGGATGTGGAGATCATTGCCGACGGCATTCATCTGCCGCCCGAACTGCTTCGCCTCATCCTCAAAACGAAAAACAATCGCCAGATTTCTCTGGTCACGGACAGCATGCGCGGCGCGGGCATGCCGGAGGGGCCGTCCATACTGGGCAGCCGAAGCCACGGCATGCCGGTGATGATTTCGGGCGGCATCGCCAATATGCTGGATCATTCCGGCTTTGCCGGAAGCGTCGCGACGACGGATCGGCTCGTCCGAACGATGGTGCAGAAAGCCGGCTTGCCGCTGCATGAAGCGGTCAACATGGCGTCCCTGCATCCGGCGCGGCTGATTCATAAGGATGACAAAATCGGCAGCATCGCCGTCGGCAAGCGCGCCGATCTCGTGCTGCTCGATGAAAAATTGCTGACACGGCGCGTCTTTGTTGACGGCCATGAAATAACTTCGCATTAAGCAGGAGGTACCAAAATGAACATTCATGTCTACAAAACCACGCAGGAAATGGGCGAGGAAGCCGCCAAGTTGATCGCCGTCAAGCTGAACGAGACCATCGCGGAAAAGGGCGAGGCGCGCCTTTTGCTCTCCACGGGCGCTTCCCAGTTTGAAATGATGGATGCGCTGACGAAAATGCCCGTCGATTTCACGAAAGTGACGATGTTCCATCTGGATGAATACGTCGGCCTGCCGATCACCCATATCGCCAGCTTCCGCAAGTACCTCACCGAGCGTTTCGTCAATCGGGTTCCGCTCAAGGAGGCTGTGTTTGTCAACGGCGAAGGTGATGTGGCGGCCAATATTGACTATATCTCCCATCGCGTCAAGGAAGCGCCGATCGACGTCGGCGTGATCGGCATCGGCGAAAACGGGCATATCGCGTTTAACGATCCGCCCGCTGATTTTGACACCGAGGCGGCCTATAAGGTCGTCACGCTTGACGAGCGCTGCCGCAAGCAGCAGGTCGGCGAGGGCTGGTTTGCAACCATCGACGATGTGCCCAAGCAGGCCATCTCCATGTGCGTGAAGCAGATTATGAGCAGCCGGTGCATCGTCACCGTTGTGCCGCATGCGGTCAAGGCCGAGGCCATCAAGAACACGCTGGCACAGGATATCAACAACATGGTGCCTGCCACGATCATGAAGAGCCATCCGCATTGGGATCTGTATCTGGATGCGGATTCCGCTGCTGGTTTCCTCAAACTGTAAAATCGGGCGGACAGTCTGTAAACCATAGGACTTGAAAAACCGGAATCCAGAAAACAAGCAAACTGCAGAACGGAATCCGCGAAAATCGTTACGATTCGCTGATGGAAACGGCAAAGGCCAACAGCCTGCGGTTGGATGACGATCTGCTCCCCTGATCAGAAGAAATGAAGTCGTGGTTCTCGGCAGTGTGCGTGCTGGGAACCACGGCTTTTCTGTACCGGGGTATATATCACAGAAAAATGCACGCCTCTCGGCTTTTATATATGAATCGTTCCTGTACGCTGACGCAGTGGAACGGCTCAATCATCCCGCGCTCCGACGTGCACTCAAATTACGCGATGCTTCCGGCCTTCAACTGTTTCCTCGCTTCGTCGATCGAAGCCTGCACGGCGGCGGGCGCGGGCCCGCCGGGAATCGAGCGCCCTTCAACGCAGGCCTTGAGGCTCATGGCGTCGTAAACATCCTGCTCGAAGGCAGGGTGGAACGCCTTGAATTCGGAAAGAGAGAGATCCGTCAATGCGGCGTTCGCCTTGATGCAGTACGCCACAAGCTCGCCGACGACCCGGTGCGCGTCGCGGAAGGCAACACCCTTTTTGACGAGATAATCTGCGCAGTCGGTGGCGTTGGTGAAGCCGCCGGCCGCGCCCGCCTCCATGATATCCTCACGGAAGGTCATCGTGCGGAGCATGGCGGTGAACACGGGCAGGCTCTTGAGAAGCGTATCGCGTGCGTCGAAAAAGGGCTCTTTGTCCTCCTGCATATCCTTATTATAGGCGAGCGGAATCCCCTTCATCACCGTCAGCAGGGCGATCAAATCGCCGTAGACGCGGCCGGTTTTGCCGCGCAGCAGCTCGGCGACGTCCGGGTTTTTCTTTTGCGGCATGATGGATGAGCCTGTGGAAAACGCATCGTCCATCTCAACAAAATGGAACTCGGAGGAGCTCCAGAGAATCAATTCCTCGCAGAAGCGGCTCAGATGCATCATGCAGATGGAGGCGGCGGAGAGATAATCGAGGATGAAATCGCGGTCGCTCACGCCGTCCAAGCTGTTTTGCGTAATGGCTGGAAAATCGAGCAGCTCGGCCACGCGCTGGCGGTTGAGCGGATATGTCGTCGCGGCGAGCGCACCGGAGCCCAGCGGCATGACGTTGGCGGAATCAAATGCGTTTTGAAAACGCTTGCGGTCGCGCAGAAACATTTGAACGTAGGCCATCATATAATGCGCGAGCGTGACGGGCTGCGCGCGTTGCAGGTGTGTGTAGCCGGGCATGACCGTGTTCAGGTGCGCCTGCGCAAGATCGAGCAGCGTCTCAATCAGCTCATCGAGCAGGGCACGGGTTTCCATGCACGTTTCGCGCGCGTACATGCGCGTATCGAGCACGCACTGGTCGTTCCGGCTGCGGCCGGTATGCAGGCGCTTGCCCGCTTCGCCGATCCGCTCGGTGAGAATGGTTTCGACATTCATATGAATGTCTTCCGCCTCGGTGGACCATTGAATTTTACCCGCCTTCGCGTCGGCAAGAATCCCCTTGAGCCCCTCGACGATCTTCGCTGCGTCCTCCTGCGGGATGATGTTCTGCTCGCCGAGCATGGTGGCATGGGCAATGGAACCCAGAATATCCTGTTCATATAAGCGGGAACCGAACCCGATACATGCGTTGAATTCATCGACCATTTCGTTGGTTTCCTTGGCGAAGCGCCCGCCCCATAGCTTCATGTTTTTTGTTCCTCCTCATTGATGAAAATCTGCAAGAGAAAAGATACCACGTTCGCGGGGAAAATGCAATATGGAACTCATAAATATACATCATATTTCAAAATTCATCCAAATAATCCTGCATAATCGGGATGCTTTTTTGATTTATATGCATAAAAATGAAAATAGGTGTTGACATCCGGAAAAACTTGTATTATTATGCATCCATCGAAACACAAACCCATCAACAAAACGAACGGAGGAAAACCAAAATGAAAAAAATGCTCTCTCTTCTCTTTTGCATCTTTCTGATGATGAGCGCCGCCCTCGCTGCGGCAGAAGAAGCCAAGCCGCTGGCAGGCAAGAAGCTGACCATCGCGTTGAGCCCGAACTTCATGTTCTTCGAAACGGTCTCCGAAACCGAGGAATGCGGCTATGAAGGACTGGACATCGACATCATCAAGGAACTCTCGGATATGCTGGGATTCGATTTTGAAATCGTCCCGATGAGCTTTTCCTCTCTGGTCGGCTCTCTGCAGGCCAAGAGCGTGGATATGGTCATCTCCGGAATGTCCTACACCGAGGAGCGCGCGCAGATCGTCGATTTCTCCGACGTGTATTGCACCGCCGTCGTCGGCTGCGTAACGAAGGTCGATTCTGATATCGCCTCGTTTGACGATTTGAAGAACCAGATCGTCTGCTGCTCGCAGGGCACCAACTACGAGATGCTCATCGAAGGCATCGAGGGCGCGACGCTGAAGACGTATCAGGGTCAGGCGGCCGTCGGCACGGCGGTTGCGGAAGGGACGGACGGCGTGGTTGCCGGTCTGACGAGCATCAACGGTTCCAAAAAGCTGGCCACCACGATGCTCAACGACAAAGGCGAGCCGATGCTCAAGTATTTCCCGCTCGAGGACGCGCGTGCCGACGAATACAGCATGGCCTTCCCCAAGGGCAGCGAACTGGTGCCCGTATTCAACGAGGCGCTGGCGCAGCTCAAGCAATCCGGCAAGCTGGATGAAATGATTCACCAGTGGCTGTACTGATCGCCGCCCGCATCTGTACCGCATAAACGATATCGGTTCATTAGGAAGGAACGGAAACCATGCAGTTAGATTTTTCGATCATCCTCGACTGGCTGCCCGCGTTCGGCAGTGCGCTGCTGGTCACACTGAAAACAACCGTCTTCTCGCTGATTCTGGGGCTTGTGATCTCGGTGCCGCTTTCGCTGTGCAAGATTTCAACCTTTAAGCCGCTGCAATGGTTCGCGTTCTTCTACACGTCCGTCTTCCGCGGTGTGCCGCTGCTGGTTCAGGTCTTTATGATGTATTTCGGCATTCCGCTCGTGCTGCCCGTGCGTTTCACCGCCTTTCAGGCCGGCACGCTCGTCTTTGCCATGAACTCCGCCGCGTATATTTCTGAAAGCCTCAAGGGCGGCATCGGCGCGATTGATATCGGTCAATACGAGGCCGCCATGGCGCTGGGCGTGCATTATCCGTCGATGATGAAGGATATCATCCTTCCGCAGGCCATCAAGAGCGTGCTGCCCAGTCTGGTGAACGAGTTTATCAGCCTGCTGAAAAACACGACGCTCATCGCCTCCATCGGACTGGTGGATATCCTCTGCGTCGGCCAGCAGATTCAATCGCGCACATATCGCGCATTCGAGCCGTTTTTCGCCATTTCGGTGTTCTATTATGTGCTGGTGCTGGGGCTTTCCATCTTGGGCAAGGCGCTTGAAAAGAAGGTGAACGCAAGTGATCGAGGTTAAAGGGCTGTACAAGGATTTCGGCGCGCTGCATGTGCTGCGCGGCGTGAGCCTGAACGTCGAGCAGGGGGATATCATCTCCATCATCGGGCCTTCGGGCAGCGGAAAATCGACGCTGCTGCGCTCGATCAACCTTCTGGAAAAGCCGACCTACGGCGAAATCTGGGTCGAGGGCAAACTCATCACCCCGCCCGACCCCTATCTGCACTGGGATGTGATCCGCGCATCGTATACCTATGCAGCTCTGCGCGCCGAGGGGATGGACGATGAGCCCGCCATCATGAAAATCAAAAAGGAAGACCTGCTCAAGCCGCACGAGGGCGGTGCTTACAATCGCCTGATGAAGCAGATCGTCAAGGACCATTTTGAAGATACCTATTCCGTGCGCCGCCGGGTAGGCATGGTTTTCCAGCATTTCAACCTCTTTCCACACATGACAGTGCTGGAAAACATGATTTACGCGCCGATGAAGGTGAACAAGGTATCCCGCGAGGCTGCCATTGAGAAGGCGCGCGCGTTGCTCAACGATGTTGGGATGCTTCCGAAGATCGACGCTTATCCAAGCAAACTTTCGGGCGGGCAGAAGCAGCGCGTTGCCATTGCGCGCACGCTGGCGATGTCGCCGGACATCGTGCTCTTTGACGAGCCGACCTCGGCGCTGGACCCGGAAATGGTCAAGGAAGTGTTGGACGTCATCAAGAAGCTGGCGGAGACGGGCATGACGATGATTCTTGTTACGCACGAAATGGGTTTTGCCCGCGAGGTGTCCGACCGCATCTGCTTCCTCGACGAGGGCACGCTGATCGAGGACGCGCCTCCGGATGTGTTCTTCTCCACGCCGAAATCGGCCAGAGCGAAGGAATTTCTCGATAAGGTGCTCTAAGCGATGTGCCCGCGCGGTTTCTGGTTTTAGCAAAATACAGAAACCTCTGATTGAATCGGGAGCAATGAAATACAAACCCCGCATCGACCGGGAGAAGGACCGGCAGATGCGGGGTTTGTGTTAAGGGAAACGCGGCTGTACCGCAGAAAGGAGAATGGCGTTTTACAGGAGCACCTTGGTCAGGATACTCGCCACGATCAGGATCAGCGCGCCGCAGATGCGCGTTGCGATCTGAGCAAAGGGCAGAAGCTCCATGCGCTTTGCCGCCGACAGCACGGCGATGTCGCCCGTGCCGCCCATGTTCGTGGTGCAAAGACCGGCGGTAATGGCGGATTCGACGGGGTAGAAACCGACGAGGTAACGATTCACAATGGAGACATTGTCTTTGGCGATATAGACGGTGTGCTGATTATTCCGAAGGAAATTGCGCCGGAAGTGATTGAAAAAGCGTTGATCAAAGCCAGTACAGAAAAAACAACGAGAAAAGCGATTGAGGACGGAATGATGGTAACCGAGGCGTTTGCAAAATTCGGTGTGCTTTAAAAACAGAAAACCAAGAAGGCGGAAAGCATGAACATGCGCTTTCCGCCTTCTTGGTGGATTTAGGTGTTGATTGAAATATCAGACTCAAATGTATCTAGTGCATTAAAGTGAACGATTGGATCGCGCAGGTCTGTTTGATCAAAAGCGGCTGATAGGTCAGTGACTTTGAAGTGACGGACGAAATGCGTTATCAATACGCTTCCGGCACTCAAGCAGACCATCGATCGGCTTGTACGATGACTTTCTGCGGTTCATGCGGGAAGACGGTTATGAAATCAAGACCGGCCAATATATCTCCTTCCGCGCTGAAGGTCAGGAGCGATTTACCCGGTCTAAGACCATCGGGGAGAACCACGCGGAGGAACGTATAAAGGCGCGGATTGCTGGATGGACGCCCCGAAGAAGACAGAGACAGACCACGCCGAAGGGCATCTCTCTTGTGCGGAAAAGAACAATGCTGCTTTACAATAACATTGTTCAGAACTCTGTTGACATTGTTCTTTTACTTGGGTATAATGTACTTGTGATTTTATGCGTGGAGGTATCCCCTATGGCTGAAATGATCTCGGTAAGAGAGGCAGCAGTGCGCTGGAATATAACGGAGCGGAGAGTTGCGACGCTCTGCAAGAATGGGAGAATCGCCGGTGCGAAAAAGCAGGGCAATCGTTGGCTGATCCCGGCTGATACGAAGAAGCCGGCGGATCAGCGGCTCAAGACGGGCGCTTTCCGCAAGACGGAGCGCGCGCCGAAGCTGCCCCTGCCCATCGGCGTGTCCAACTACTGCCTTGCCTCGTCGGAATACTACTACATCGACAAGACGATGATGATCAAGGACTTTATCGACGAGCGTCCGATGGTGACGCTGTTCACTCGTCCCCGCCGCTTCGGCAAGACGCTGAATATGGATATGCTGCGCACTTATTTTGAAAAGAGCGACAAGGATACCTCCGTCTACTTCCGGGATAAGAAGATCTGGGCCTGCGGCCAGAAATACCGGGATTATCAGGGCAAGTATCCCGTAATCTTCCTGACCTTCAAGGATGTGAAGTTTGATACTTGGGAGGAGACCTTTGCGGCCATTCGGGATATTTTCGCAAAGGAGACTCGGCGGCACAAGGAGCTGTTGACCAGCGATAAATGCGACGAGTACAGCAAAAAGACCTATGAAAAGCTGGCAGACGGCAAGGTCGGCGAGGTAGAACTGACTTCGGCACTGCTGGATCTGTCCGCTATGCTGCACAAGCACTATGCCGTTGCGCCCATCATCATCATCGACGAGTACGACACCCCCATCCAACAGGGCTATCAGAAGGACTATTACGACAAGGTCATCCGGTTTATGCGAAACCTGTTTTCCGGCGGGTTCAAGGATAATCAGCACCTGTCCTTCGGCTTCCTCACCGGCATTCTGCGGGTGGCCAAGGAGAGCATCTTCAGCGGGATGAATAACCTGTCCATCAACTCCGTGCTGGACAACAAATACAGCGCCTACTTCGGCTTCACCGCCGACGAGGTGATGGAGATGGCGGAATACTACGGCGCTGCCGATAAGTACGACGAAATTTGCCAGTGGTACGACGGCTACCGCTTCGGCAAGACGGAGATTTTCAACCCGTGGTCGGTGGTCAACTACTTCAGCAACGAGTGCGAGCCGAGGCCCTTCTGGGTCTCCACCGGCAGCAACGATATTATCGGGGAAGTGCTTGCCCAGGCGGACGAGGAGATTTATAACCGTCTGACCTCCCTGGTCAACGGCGAGACCTTCACCACCTTCATCGACACCGGCGTGATCTATCCGCAGATCAAGAGCAATCCCTCCACCATTTACAGCTTCCTGCTGGTGACCGGCTATCTGAAGGCACTGAAAACCACGCCCTCCTTCAGCGGCGATTTTATGTGCGAGGTCTCCCTGCCCAACCGGGAGATTTCTCTGGTGTATAACAAGGAGATTTTGCAGCGGCTGGAGAATCTGATCCCGCCGTCCACGGCGATTTCCGTTCAGGAGGCCATCTTCTCCGGCGATAACGCACGGCTGAAAGCGCAGATCCAGACGCTGCTGACCCAGTCGGTCAGCTCCTTCGATACTGCCGGGGAGAACTTCTACCACGGCTTTATGCTGGGGCTGTGCGCCCTGCTGGGCGGCGCTTTCGTGACCTCCAACCGGGAATCCGGCGACGGGCGCTATGACATTCAGCTGAAGCCCACGAAGAAGGGACTTCCGGGCATCCTGATTGAGCTGAAAGCGGAGAAAAATTGCAGCGATGAGCAGCTGAAAAAGCTGTCCGAGACGGCCTTGCAGCAGATCAACGATAAGAAATACGAAACCGAGCTGACGACTGCCGGGGTCAAAACGATTTATAAATACGGCGTAGCATTCAGCGGCAAAAAGGTCGAAGTGACGGTAGGATGAGGAGAGAAAGCAATGGTTAACGAAAAAAGCAGCGCCGTGGGCGTGAATATACAGGAAAAGGCCACGATGATCTGGAATGTGGCGGATGTGCTTCGCGGGCCGTTCAAGCCCCACGAATATGGACTTGTGATCCTGCCGATGACGGTGGTCAAGCGGTTCCACGACTGCCTGCTGCCCACCCACGATGCGGTAATCGAGCAATATGAAAAAGTCAAGAAGCTGGCGGTCATTGACGGTTTCCTGACCCGTGCCTCCGGCTATCAGTTCTATAACACCAGCCGTTTCACATTTGAGAGCCTGCTGGCCGACTCGGACAACATTGAAGCGAATTTCCGGGACTATCTGGCCGGATTCTCCAGCAATGTGCAGGATGTGCTGGCCAAGTTTGATTTTGACAACATCATCCACCGCATGGTGGAGTGCAACAGCCTGTATCTGGTCATCAAGGAGTTCAACTCCCCCAAGGGTTACCTCGGCCCGGACAAGATCAGCGCCGTGGATTGCGGCTATATCTTTGAGGATCTTGTCAAACGCTTCTCCGAGTCCTTTGGCGAGGAGGCCGGAGCGCACTTCACCAGCCGGGACATCATCTATCTGATGACCGACCTGCTGCTGTGCGATGCCAAGCTGGATGACGGCAATGTGACCGTATACGACATGACGATGGGCACCTCGCAGATGCTTTCCTGTATGGAGGAGCGCATCCACGAGCTGAACAGCGATGTGGAGGTGACCTGCTTCGGGCAGGAGTTTAACCCCTCCACCTTCGCCATTGCAAAGGCGGATATGATGATCCGGGGCGGCGACCCCAATAATATGCGGTTCGGTGATACGCTCTCCGACGATCAGTTCCCGGGCTTCACCTTCCGGTACTGCATTTCCAATCCGCCCTTCGGAATCGACTGGAAGCGGGAACAGAAGGCGGTGGAGGCCGAAGCCGCCAAGGGCGAGCTGGGGCGCTTTGCACCCGGTCTGCCGAAAATCAGCGACGGCCAGCAGCTTTTTGTGCTCAACGGCCTGTCCAAGCTGGCACCGGGCGGCAAAATGGCGATCATTCAGAACGGCTCGCCGCTGTTTGCTGGGGACGCCGGGAGCGGCCCCAGCAATATCCGGCAGTATATCCTGGAAAACGATTGGCTGGACGCCATCATTCAGCTTTCCACCGATCAGTTTATGAACACCGGCATTTCCACCTATATCTGGGTGCTGTGCAAGGACAAGCCCACCTACCGCTGCGGCAAGGTGCAGCTCATCGACGCTTCCCACTGCTATGAACAGCGCCGCAAATCCATCGGCACCAAGCGCAACGACATCAGCGACCACTGCCGGGAGCTGATCGTGCAGGCCTACGGCGAATACCGGAACAATGCCGTGTATGGGGACAAGTCCGGCGTGTACTGCGAGAGCAAGATTTTCGGCAGCGAGGAGTTCGGCTACAACAAAATCGTTGTGGAGCGCCCGCAGCGGGACGAAAACGGCGAGATCGTGATGAAACGGGGCAAGCCGGTGGCGGACGCCGCCCTGCGGGACACCGAAAATGTGCCGCTGGTGCAGGATATTGACGCCTACTTTGCACGGGAAGTCCTGCCTTACGCTCCGGATGCGTGGATTGACAAGAGCAAGACCAAGGTGGGCTATGAGATTCCGATGACCCGCTATTTCTATGAGTATCAGCCGCCGGAGCCGGTGGACGACATTGTGGAGCGGATTCAAACGCTGGAGCGCGAAATTGCCGACAGCCTGAACGCGCTGTTCCATAAGGAGGGGTAAAGATGGAAAATGAGAATATTGTAAAAGAAACCGCATTGTCTGTCGCAAAAGAAACAGTTAAAGAGGTCTATGCGGACACAGTACAACCAACAGCAAAGAATGTGGGTGGTTTTTTCGGGACATTGTCCGGCTTTTTCAATCATGTGGTCATGTATCCACTGAAAAAACTCAACATAAAATATGAGCAAAAGGCAATCGCATTTGAAAAAGAAATGGAGAAAAAATATAATAGCATTCCAGAAGAAGATAGGATTGAACCGCAATTACATATCGTTGGACCTACAATGGAGTCACTTAAATACAACATAATGGACGATGACCTAGCAGAATTGTTCTCAAACTTACTTGTGAGCGATATGGACAGGAGAACGCAAAATTTGTGTACACCTGCATTTGTAAAAGTTATTGAACAGTTGTCACCGGCAGATGCTAGGGTTTTCAAAACAATTTTTAATGAATGTGCTAAAGTAGAAACAATCCCTATTTGCAAAATGGATTTGTGCAAAATTGATGATGAGAAGCGCAAAATAAGAAAAGAATATCTGCCGCTATATTTGGTGGGCATAGAAGTTGATGCGCTAAACCCGAATGATTTATCGAAATCACTTCAAAACTTATCGAGGTTAGGCCTGCTGACTATTGACTTCCTAAAGTGGAGCAGTAACGATGAGGTTTATAATAAGCTGATCGACAATAGTTTTATTGAGTCTCTAAAAGTATGGGCAAATCAAGCAACCAGGGATTCTTATGTGGCAAAAGTAGAGGCTAAAGGGCTATTGGAGCTTAATGATTTTGCAAGAGATTTTGCAAAGGTATGTCTAAGGTGATGTTATGCGTGAAATGAAAGACAGCAGGATTGTTTGGATTGGGGCTATACCAAAGAGGTGGCAGCTTTCGAAAATCGGAAGTTTATATACGCAGCGAAATGAAAAGGTTTCCGACAAAGATTATCAGCCGTTATCGGTGACAATGCAAGGCATTCTGCCGCAGCTTGCTACCGCTGCAAAGACGGACGACGGAGACAACAGAAAACTGGTGCGGGTTGGAGACTTTGCAATCAACAGCCGCTCTGACCGTCGTGGTTCCTGCGGTATTTCTCCTTTAGATGGGTCTGTTTCCCTAATCAATATCATTTTGACACCGAGGACGGCTATGCATCCCGGCTATTACAACTGGCTTTTCCACACCACATTGTTTGCGGATGAGTTTTATAAGTGGGGACACGGAATTGTAGCCGATCTTTGGACAACCCGTTGGCAGGAAATGAAATCTATTACTGTTCCTGTCCCGGAATATGCCGAGCAAGAGCGCATTGCGGCGTTTTTGGATGCAGAGTGCGCCGAAATCAACGCTGTATTGGAAAAGACCCGTGCGTCCATTGAAGAATACAAAAAGCTGAAACAGGCGGTCATTATGCAGGCAGTCACCAAGGGCGTCCGTGGCGACAGGCCGATGAAGAACAGCGGCATTGAATGGATTGGAGAAATAAGCCAGGATTTTGAAATTGTCAAATTAAAATGGCTGTGTGATATTTTGGACCAGTTTCGAAGCCCGGTCACGGCTGATAAAAGAAATCAAAATGCGGATGTTTTATACGATTACTATGGTGCGTCTGGTGCTATTGACAAAATAGACAGCTACACGATTGACGATCATGTGATGCTGATAGGAGAGGACGGTGCTAATCTCCGTATGAGAAATCTCCCAATAATGTATGAGATCAATGGAAAAGCGTGGATAAACAATCATGCACACATCCTTAGACCCAAAGAAGGTGTAGATTTTCATTTTGTTTTCTATGCACTCGAAGCACTCGACTTAAATTACTATATCACTGGTTCTGCGCAACCAAAACTTAGTCAAGATAATTTGCGAAATATTTGGATACCAATTACTGATTTTTCCGAACAAAAGAGAATTGCAGCTTATATTTCCGATGTTTGCGTCGGGTTAGATCGTCTAATTGCGAAAAAACAGCAATACCTCACCGAAATCGAAAACTACAAGAAATCTCTGATTTATGAGTATGTGACGGGCAAGAAGGAGGTCGTATAAATGAATCCACTCTACAACATTTGGAATTATGACTATATCCGGCAGCAGGCACAGGCGGAGCATCATTTTTCGCAGGTCAAGCAGGTGCAGGACACAGCGAAGGCACTGTCTGATTTTCTGGACGGCTACGACAAAATCGAGCCTGCCTATCAGCAGCAGGCAATGGCAGAGTTTTGTGCTGTTATCGCTGCGTATTTCAACAAGCACAACAGAGGATAACTTTACATAAGGGGAACGAACTATGATTACCACCGAAAAACGCTTTGAAGCGGATATAGAATCCTTCTTTCTCTCCCCGGCGGGCGGATATACCAAGGGCGCGGATACCTATGACGCGAAACAGGGGCTCTATGTGCATACCCTGATCGACTTTGTTCAGCGCACCCAGCCCAAGGAATGGGCGCGTTTTGAAAACGCCAATCAGGTGGACCCGGTGCGGAAATTCTGCACGGCGTTCAACACTGCCTGCGAGACGGAAGGTCTGCTCTCTGTCCTGCGCCACGGCTTCAAGCACCGTGGACTGCGTTTTCGGGTGTGCTATTTCAAGCCGGAGTCTGCCTTGAATCAGGTGACGGCTGCCCAGTGGGCGGCAAACACCGTCGAGTGCTACCGCCAGTGGTACTTCTCTGCTGACACGAAAAAGAGTGTGGATATGGTGCTGGTGCTCAATGGCATCCCGGTGTTCGCCTTTGAGCTGAAAAACCAGTACACCGGACAAACGGTGGACGACGCCAAGCGGCAGTGGATGTATGACCGCGACCCGCGGGAGCTTTGCTTCCAGTTCAACAAGCGTATTCTGGCCTATTTCTGCGTGGATCACACCGAGGTGTGGATGACCACAAAGCTCGCCGGAAAGAACACCTATTTCCTGCCCTTTAACCAAGGCTCCAACGGAGCCGGAAACGACGGCGGCAAGGGCAATCCGCCTAACCCCAACGGTTATCCGACGGCATATCTTTGGGAGAATGTCTTTCAGAAGGACAGTATGATGGACATTATCCAGAAGTTTATGAACCTGAAGGACGGCAAGACGCTGATTTTCCCTCGCTATCATCAGCTCGACGTGGTGCGCAGGCTGCTGGCCGATGTCCGGCAGAACGGGGCGGGGCATAATTACCTGATCCAGCACAGTGCCGGAAGCGGCAAATCCAACTCCATTGCGTGGACGGCATATCGGCTGGCATCGCTGTTCAATTCGGAGAACAAGCCGGTGTTTTCCAGTGTGGTCGTCGTCACCGACCGCACCGTGCTGGATGCACAGCTGCAAGAGACCATCTCCGGATTTGACCACACCCTCGGCGCCATTGAGACCATCGGGGAAGATAAAACCTCCAAGGATTTGCGGGACGCCATCAACGGCGGCGTGCGTATTATCGTCACTACCTTGCAGAAGTTCCCGGTCATCTATCAGGAAGTGGACAAGGTGGCGGGGCGGAATTTTGCGATTATTGTGGACGAGGCTCATTCCTCCCAGACCGGCAGCTCAGCGCTGAAGCTGAAGGCCGCCCTTGCGGATACCGAGGATGCTCTGCGGGAATATGCCGAGATTGAGGGCAAGACCGAAGAAGAACTGGACCCGGACGACCGCCTGATGCGGGAGATGACCGTTCATGGGCGGCATAAGAACCTGTCCTTCTTTGCCTTTACCGCAACGCCCAAGGACAAAACCCTGGAGCTGTTCGGCACGGAATATGAGGACGGCAGTTTTCATCCGTTCCACATATACAGTATGCGGCAGGCCATTGAGGAAGGCTTCATTCTGGATGTGCTCCAGAACTATATGACCTATGATACCTGCTTCAAGATCGTCAAAACCTCCGAAGATAACCCGGATGTACCCGCCAGCCGTGCGGCTAAAGTGATCCGCAAATATCAGGAGCTGCATCCCTACAACATCTCGCAGAAGGCGCAGATCATCGTAGAGACCTTCCGCGAAACCACCAGAAACAAGATCGGCGGCAGGGGGAAGATGATGGTCATCACCTCGTCCCGCCTTGCGGCAGTGCGCTACTACCACGAGGTCAAGCGCTACATAGAGGAACAGAAATACGACGATGTGCAGGTGCTGGTGGCCTTTTCGGGCGCTGTGCAGGACGGCGATACGGAGTACACCGAGCCGAAGCTGAATGTTCGTGCGGATGGGACGCACATTGCCGAAACACAGACAAAATCGGAGTTCCACGATCATTTCAATGTGCTGATCGTTGCCGAGAAATACCAGACCGGCTTTGACGAACCGCTGCTGCACACGATGATCGTGGACAAGAAGCTGAAGGGCGTCAAGGCTGTGCAGACGCTGTCCAGATTAAATCGAACCTGCACCGGCAAGGTGGATACTTTCGTTCTCGATTTTGCCAACAAGAAAGAGGACATTCTGGAGGCATTTCAGCCGTTCTATCAAGAAACCTCGCTTTCGCAGGAGGTCAACGCTGACCTGATCTATCAGACGCAGAAGGAGCTGCGGGGATTTGCGGTCTATAACGATGCAGATATAGAGGCCTTTGCCAAGGAGTATTTCAGCACCGGACGGCAGGATGCCCGTGCGATGGGACGAATGACCAGTGTGTTGAAACCGGTGGCAGACCGTTACAATCAGAAAACACCCAACGAGCGGTATCAGTTCCGCCGTCAGGTACGCAATCTCATTAAGTGGTACGGCTATATTTCGCAGATCCTGCGGATGTTCGATAAGGAACTGCACAAGGAATATGTGTTCTGTTGTTATCTGATCAATTTGCTGCCTGCGGAAACCACGGATATGATGGATCTTGAGGGTAAGCTGAAGCTGGAATACTACAAACTTCAAAAGACCTTCGCCGGAAGCATTGAGCTGGAACAGGTGAAGGGCGTGTACGAACCGGCCAAGCAAAAGGGCGCAATGGGTCTGGACACAAAGTCGCCGTTGGATGAGATCATTGCCAAGATCAACGAAAAGTACAAGGGCGAATTCACCGAGGGAGACAAAGTGCTGCTGACGGCTCTGCGCACCCGCTTGATGGCGGATAAAAAGCTGACCAAGATGGCACAGACCTCTGACCCGCAGATCTTTGTGGAGAGCATTTTTCCCAAGGCCTTCGGCGCAGCGGCTCAGGACAGCTATCTGGAATCGCAGGATACCTATATCTCGCTCTTTGAGGATCAGCACAAGTACAATGCCATAATGAGCGCATTGGCCGATGTGGTGTATCGGGAGATGAGAAAGAGCTGATTGCTGAGTTGATTTTGTTGCAGTCAAAAAGAAAAGTGCATTGTTAAAATTCCAAGTTCTTTGTAGAATGGGGTGCGGTTGTGAACATATGTAAAATTGATATTTTAAATTTTCGGGGAATCAAAAAGCGTCTATTTTAGTAAGCGAAAATGCGGTGTTTGTCGGCGATAATAACTCGGGAAAATCCACTCTATTTGAGGCTATTGATTTGGCTATGGAAAGAATTTTGTCAAGGAATATTTTATCCATTAAGAAATCCTGTGCTTTTCCGTTCTATAATTCATCTGGTTCATTAAGGCTTCAAACAAAAATAGGCTGGCACTGTTGCAAGCATTTTCTGTCTGCAACAGTGCCAATTTGTCTTTGTTTTAGCTTTCCATCCTTAAATTTATACACCTAATGTAAAAAAGATTTCCATTATACACGGCGTGAATAATGATTCCAATCACCTAAATTATACTGGTTAAAAAGGTATAGAAGGTGATCGAAATGCGTCGTAGGACAACCCTTGGAGATAGAAACCTCGTAGGTGAAAACATTATTCGCATACGAGCTGAAAAGAAAATGAGTCAAGGTGAACTTCTCTCTCAAATTCAGCTGATGGGTATAGATATGAACCAAAGAAGATTGCAAAAGAAAATCCGAATTTTTTTCTCATCATGCCGTATCTTTTGATACTGCTGGGCGCTTCTAAAAAGTGAAAGGTGGGAAATAGACGTGGATGCCACCTCAATGGCCCTTTGCCATACTAAAGTTGAGAAAATCCGCCGTAGAATCTCCGAAGGAGAACTCACGGCCCAACAAATCCATGACATCCTGATTTCGGAGATCGAGAACGAGTTAAACCGACCGACGAAGGAAGTGAATATGGCCTATGTAAAGATTTGTGAAGAACTCTTATCCTCCCTCGGTGCTGACGATGAACCATTGGTCGATCAGTATTAAATATGGTCGGAGTCAGATGTCTTGCAGCCCCTTCCACTTGCGCATGGATTCCTTTATCCTGGCCGGATGCCAGAATAGCTGGGATATTTTTTTGAGAGAAGGGCGGGGCGTGTATTCCAATGCCCGTTTGCAGGCATTTTCCAGCCGTTCCAGGGTGTACTTGTTTGTCAGCCTCAGCAGATAGATCCACGCAGGACTTGTAGCCCTGTTGCTCTACCTTGTAGCTGCCGAGAATGGCTTGGACAGCGACCTGCGTGTTGCTGCTGACTTTACCAATCCAGTGAATGAACCGTTCACCGTTCCACTGGACATACTTCTGGTGCTCTGGCGGCATATGCTCCTGGAGTGTACTGTATTGGTTAAATCGGCCGTACAGCCTGAGAAGGGAACAGATGCGGTTTCTACCGTAGAAGACCCCCACAGTGGCTCTGGTGAGCCGGACATCTACCTTCTGATTGATGTACTCAAAGGGAACAGAATAGTTCATACGCTCCACAGAAATGTGATAGGCAGTTTCCGCTTCAGAGCCATGCTGATTGGTATTTGAGAAAATTGGCACACGACCTTCTTTTATCACTATAAATATATGCGTTATGTAAACAATGCAATTTCACTGTGAGTACTAGCGATACAAATGATCTGAACATTTATTGGTAAAAGTAGCTCAAGAGATGGCCATAACATGGCTCGTGTCTCAATTTACATTCATAATTTGACTAAAGCGTTGTGCTGTTTTTTGACATTTTAGCGTATGTAAAGAAATGCCTCTTTTTTTTGTCGAGCCAACAGTGCTATAATTACGACACAAAGGGGTTAAGGTCATAAAATACAACTACGTTTGAGCGAGAAAGTAGTTGAAAGAACTGTCAATAAAGTTATTGTTACCGCGTCAGTAATCTTGACGATTGTACCATCTTGAGCAGCGTATCAGATAAATTTTCTGGAAGCATCTTTCGACTAATCTAATTAAAGGAGGGTAGAAGGAATCCCAAAGCAGCTAATCTAATCAAAGGAGGGTAGAAGGAATTCTCAAAGGCGATCTCACTAAAAAATAATAAGAAAAGAAGGAGAATTAGTATGAAGAAATTGTTTACATTCGTTGTTTCTGTTATTCTGTTGTCCTCTATTATTGTGCCCACTATCTGCGTTGCAGAAGAACCATTCGTTATCACAATGCTGACAAATTATGTTTCTTTTGAAGCTCCTCCCGCTGATCATGAGATCTTTAAGATCATAGAGGAAGAAACTGGCGCAAAGTTTGATGTAACTTGGATTCCCGATTCAGGCTATAATGAGAAAGTATTGCTGACATTGGCATCTGGCGATATGCCTATGGTGTTTAATGCTTGCAATCAAACCCGTAAGCCTGCTATGCTCGAAGCACAGCGTGCCGGCATATTCTGGGAATTGACACCCGAACTTCTCTCTGAGTTTCCGACTTTGTCCAATCTTAATCCTGCAATCAACAAGAATCTGATGGTTGACGGTAAACTGTATTGCTTGTATAGAGAACGTCCAGTTGGACGTAGTAATATTGTTTTCCGCAAAGACTGGATCGAGAAGATGAATCTTCCTGTGCCTCAGGACATTGAATCTCTTGATAAGGTTCTCCGTGCTTTCACAACTCAAGATCCCGACGGGAATGGGAAAGACGATACTTGCGGTATTTATATCCACGAATCCGGCTTCGTTGAATTTCTCGTGAACTTTATGAGCCTGGCGTTTGGTGGTTCCAATAAATGGGAAGAAAAGGATGGAAAGTTTACTCCTGCCTTCGCAACAGATGAATTTATCAAAGGCCTCGATCAATTGAAAGCTTGGTACGCAGATGGAGTCCTGAATAGTAATTTTGTTGCTACTACAGCAGTTCAGGATGTGTATGATCAGTTCTGTTCACAGAAAATTGGTATTTTGATGCCTTTTGCGCTTGATGATGCTTTGAAGCAGGGCGATCTGTATACTGTTGCTCCCGATGCGGTTATTGATATTCTGCCTACCTTCTTTGATGTCAATGGCGGTGAGTATGTACTTGGTCAAAATGGCAACTCTGGCGGATACTTCTTCCCTAAGTCTGCTATTAAGACCGAGGAAGAACTGAAGAAAGTCCTCCGCGCTATGGATATTATCAATGACAAAAATGGGCGTGTGTTCGAGGCTATGGTTTGGGGGCTTGAAGGTCGTCATTACACTCGAAACGAAAAAGGTCAGATCGTTCAGACTAAGGAACAAAAGGAACTGCGCAATCGTGAAGTAAATAACTTTATCCAGATGCGCGTGAATTATGACCATTGGGGATACACGGGCGACAATGCGGTGGTCAGCGATCTGCAGGCAGCGATTTTCAAGGGATGGCAGTACAACCAGAACTTTGCCAAGTATAACCCTGCGGAGGCCCTGCTGTCTGATACATATATGGAAATCGGTTCTGATTTGGATCGTATTCGTAACGATGCGATGGAAAAATACGTTATGGGCGAAATTACTCTGGACGAATACATGGGTGAAGTTCAGAAATGGTATGACTTCGGTGGCAGCAAGGTAGTTGCTGAATATGAAGCGGCTTTTGCTGCTAGTAAGTAATAATCACTTAACCAGCTTATTCTCATTGCAGAATGAAGAAGCGTATGGGTGAGCATTAGAAAATCTCTTTAATGGCGTTTTGTAGATTGTGTTGAAGAACGGTAAGCAACAACTTACCTTCTTCACACTTTCTCGTATAGATTCTATGCAAGGTTTTGCGGATTTGATTTTGAATTCTGGCAACTAATAATGGGGGAGAAGATGAAAAAGTTGGAGAAGCAAACATTGGCATCAAATAAACTACGCCTCTTTTCCATTTTTATTGCTGTATTTCTTATACCCATGCTGTTAATGTGCATAATGAATCTATGGGCAGTACATAATGATACAATAAATACTGCAAGTCAATTTACCGGACAGCTTCTACAGCAGAATAGCACAACCATAGATAATGTATTGAGACTTATTGATGGAAGTTTCTCACAATTATTCATGAATGGTGATGTACTTGATTTTTTCCAAGCTACTTCACTGCCTTCAACGTTTGACGAATATAAAGGGATTGCAGATATTTTTTCGGAAATGAGATCTGTTTTAGATCGAGGAAACGGGTATGTTTCGAATATTTATTTGTATAATGAAAATACAGACGTGCTGTTAACTTCTCGGCAATCCATGAAATATGAGACAAAGCTGAATGAAAAACCGTTTTTTGATTCCTTTATTGAAGAACCCGGATTTCACGTAGGTTCATATAAAATAAACGGAAGAGAAGAAGCTTATATCATTGCTTCTAGAGTCGTTTATAGCCATATGATGCGATCTGGGATTATTCTTGTTGAATTAAATAGAGACCGACTTCATCAATTACTTGACCAAATGTCTACAAACAATAGCGGCTCGATTCTTATAATTGATGATGAAGGCAATATGGTTGTTCCCAATGAAACTATCAGGAGTAGCCAAATAATTGAAACCATAGCAGCACCGAATCATAGTAGGATTCAAATGAATTTGAACGATGAAGAATATCTCATATATACGCAAAAATCCTCCATAAATTTTTGGACGTACATTTGGATGGTGCCATGTAGTATTCTAAACCATTCATCTTCTTCAATTATTACCCGGATGCTCCTGATACATATTGTTTTTTTTCTTGCAGTCGTTGTTGGATCCTATTTCCTTTCGCGTGAGATGTTTTTACCGTTTATATCGCTATACAATAGAATGATTGGTAAGGATACCCGTGGTAATAGTTATCTTTTAAAGCGCTTAGCAATAATGTCAGAACTTGACAAGGGAATAACGCAAATGCGTGGAGAACTTGCGGAAGTGAGAGCAAGCGGCAATATTATTCGATCGGAAAATGTTGCGTTGCGTGAACAAATCAATCAATATACGCGCGAGTATTGTGACCGATTTGTACAAAGACTGATAGATGGGAACCCGATAGGCTCTACAGAAATATCTGGCCTTGTAGAAATGGAACATATTCCTGTCGATTGTTCAAGTGTTATAGCTATCATTCAGACTAAGGAATTTTCATATTGGAAAATAGATGAGCGACTTAGAAATCTTTTGCAATGTTGTGTAGAAAACACTGAAAAATTCGACTATCGCCTATTGTCGCAAATAGAATCTTGCTTCTATGTACTGTTCATCTTTGAACCATCTAATGTCAGTAAAGAACGAGGAATGCTCAGTGTTGTTAATGCATTGGAAGCATTAAGACAAAATCTGACAGAAGAAATACAAAAACCAATTTGTATTGTCCTGGGCGATCACATCAATGATCTTCAGTTTCTTGATGAAAGTTTTGAAGCAGCCAATATGCGATTGAAATATGCTAACGCTTTAGGACGTCTGGGCGTTTTATACAATTTGAAAGAACAAAAAGTCGTTCCGGAACAGTTGCTCGATCACAATGATACCTTGAACCAAGCGCTTGATAATGATGATCTGGAATACGCAGTCGAAGAAACAAAGACAATTTTGATTGTGCTGCAAGGTCAGATGTTGCCATCTGCGTTTTGTATGCTATTTCTGAAGAATATTGCATCTATGTTTTTGCAGTATATGGTTGAACATGGTTTTTCCAAGCAACAAATTGATCAGACATATGAAGATATTCAGCGGTTCTTCACGAAATTTGAAAGTATTGCAGAAGCAGCAGATTATATATCTGATTTGATGAGGATTATACAAGAAAAATACCATGCTATTCCAAAGCGTGCACGTAAAATTGCCGAACAAGCCAGGGAGATTATTCATAATGAGTTTGCCACAGATATCAGTCTTCAGGAAACTGCTGAACGTCTTGGGGTGAACGCGTCCTACTTAAGCAGAATTTTCAAGGAATCTATTGGGATTAATTTTAAGGAATATTTGATTGAATATAAGTTGACAATTGCAAAGAAGCTTCTTGAAGAAGGCATCAATGTTACCAAAGTAGCTGAAAAGGTCGGTTATCAGGACGTAAGGCAGTTTACCAGAATATTTAAGAAATACATGGGAGTGACTCCGAATGTATATCAAACCTCACATAAAACATAGAACAGAGAAGGTGCATGAGATGAAGGTGAACGTAACGAACAACAAGAAGCCCAAACCTATTTCATCTTTAAGACAGAGTTTCCCTTATTACGTACTGCTTATTCCAGCATTTCTTTATTTCTTGTTTTTCAAGTATATTCCTATGTGGGGAATACTGCTGTCTGTAAAGGACTACAAACCATATCTTGGATTTGCTGAGAGTAAGTGGGTTGGCGGAAAATACTTCCTTCAATTTTTTAACAGTCCTCAATTTTGGCCTCTTTTACGAAATACAATTGTTATCGCTTTGAATAATATTCTTTTCTATTTTCCTCTGCCGATTATTCTCGCTCTGATGTTGCATGAAATACGGAACAAGGTAATCAAACGATCGGTTCAATCTATTGTCTACATACCGCATTTCATTTCATGGGTTGTTGTAATTGCTATGACTAATAACCTGTTTGGAGATCGTGGAATTATCAATACAATTGGAATTTCTTTGGGCGGGACAATGCAAAAATTTATGTATAGCGAAGAATGGTTCCGACCTATTGTGCTGCTGCAAACGATATGGAAAGAATGTGGATGGGGAACCATTATTTTCATTGCTGCACTGACTGGCGTAAATCCAGAATTATACGAAGCGGCAACAATTGATGGAGCTGGACGATTTGGCCGATTATGGCACGTGACTTTGCCTGCCATAAAGGGGACAATTATCGTGATGCTGATTCTGCGAGTAGGACGATTTCTGGATACCGGCTTTGAACAGATTTTCTTAATGCTAAACGTTATGAACAGATCGGTTGGGGAAGTATTCGACACGTATATTTATGATCAAGGTGTTTTACAGGGTAAATTCAGCTATGCCATGGCAGTAACAGTATTCAAGTCTGTCCTTAATTTTGTTCTTGTGATGCTTACTGATCGTTTGGCAAAGCGTTTCGGCGAAGAAGGAATCCTTTAAGGAGTGGTGTGATAGTTATGAAGCCAACTAAGCGAGATTACCTGATCAATGGCATAATCAGTTTCGTTTTGATAATGATTGCGATTGTTATGCTGCTCCCTTTTATCAATATTATTGCTACTTCGTTCGCCTCTCCGATCGACACGATAAATTCAAATTTCATCCTATGGCCCAAACACCCGACATTAAATGTGTTCAAATATATTTTTCAAACGGATACAACAACACACGCACTCAAGGTCAGCATTTTTATAACAGTAACGGGAACCTTGCTGAGTATGATTCTTTCAGTTATTACAGCATATTCTCTTGCTTATAGAAATCTTAAAGGAAGGCGCATCATTCTACTGCTAGTTACATTTACAATGCTTTTTTCGCCCGGAATGATTGCGAATTTCGTTACCTTTAGATTGTATGGAATGCAGGATTCTTTCTTGGCGCTTATTTTCCCTCGTGCAATTAATGTATTTTATTTGCTGTTAATGAAAAACTTTTTTCAAGATATTCCTGAAGAAATTAAAGAATCCGCAACAATTGACGGGTGCAGCGTAGCGACGACATTGTTCTGGATTGTCCTGCCGCTATCTTTACCGGCATTGGCAACTTTTACTTTGTTTTATGCGGTTGATAATTGGAATGCTTTTTTTGATGCGTTGCTGTATATTAGTGACAGCAAGAAATGGCCAGTTACTATTATTATGAGGCAGATTGTTTTAATGGTATCCGGAGCAAGCGGATCTGACGCCGTCCTTGGGACGGAGGCATCCCCTGTTTCAATTCGTATGGGTATTGTCACTGTTACGATGTTGCCCATTCTGATTACCTATCCACTGCTCCAAAAATACTTTGTCAGTGGGCTAATGGTTGGTTCCGTTAAGGGGTAAAATCTCATACAATACCGATATAAAAACAAATAAAGTCATATTTGACTAAAAGATGGAGGTATTATCTATGATACTGGACAAAACACTGGAAGAACTCAGATCTGAAGCTATTGCGTCAGATGGTAATCCATCAAAGCAAAAAACCATGTATTTTGATGTCCCGATGTATAATGATGATATGCGGGAAAATCTGCCTGCAATGATTGAAGTGCACAAAGCTCATCTTGTAATGCTTAAAGAGCAAGGAATTTTGAACGAAACAGAATGTAAGCTGCTGAAAAAGGCGATTGGTGCATTGGACGTAGATGAAATTCGAAAATTATCCTACGATCCTAAAGTTGGTGACTTCTTCTATACCGTTCAGAAACTTCTGATTGATTCGGCTGGTTCTGTTGGAGGAAGCCTGCATTTAGGAAGAAGTCGCAATGATTTGGGTGCCACATATTTCAGAATGGTACTCAGAGAAAGTTTGTTGAAGTTACTGGAATCTGTGAATAAACTAGCTCAGGGTTTGCTTGTTTTCGCTGAGGACAATAAAGACACATTAATGGTAGAATATACTCATATGCATCATGCACAACCCGGTACAATGGGGCATGTACTGTCTGGGTTCGTCAATGTCCTATGCCGTGATTTGACTAGAATGGAATGTGCATATAAACTTTTAAATCTTTCTCCCTTAGGATCAGGTGCAATAACAACTTCCGGTTTTAATATCAATCGCAGGACGACCATGGATTTGTTAGGATTCGATGATATTATGGAGTGCTCCTATGATGGAATTGCTAGTACGGATCATGGCGGTGGAACTGCAGCAGCAGTTGCAGTTTTTGCAACAGATCTCGGTAGATTTTTAACAATGCTGATGAATTGGACTACACATGAATTTGATTTCCTTCATATTGCCGACCCATATGTTGTTACGAGTTCCATGATGCCGCAAAAACGTGGCCCCCAGTTTGAAAAGTTACGTGTTGAAACCTCAAATGCCTTTGGAGATTGCCTTTCTACCATGACGGCACAGCACAATGTTACTTATGAGGATTGCTTGGAAGTTAATTTTACAACTCATTCCTTGCTTAGGGGAATGCGTTCTCTGTCGAATATCTGCGAAATGCTTTATACAACGATTGTTACAACGACTGTATACAAAAAGAAGTTGGCGGAAAACGCAATGAATAGCTTTGCTGTAATGACAGAATTCTGCGATACACTCGTACGCTCTGAACATATCTCCTATTTTGAAGCTCACCATGTTGCCTATGCCTTGGTTGATGCATGTACAGAAAAGGGCATTGGTGTGCGTGATGTGCCAGAAAAGCTGATCGCAGAAACTTATGAAAATGTTCTTGGAAAAAAGCTGACCTGCCCTGAATCGGAAATTCATATGGCTCTGGATGCTAGACATTTTGTTGCTATCAGGAATGTTGAAGGTGGGCCTGCACCTAAGCCTATGGCACAAGTGATTGAGAGAGCAGCGAAACATTTACGCGAGCATGAAAAATGGCTACAGGATAATCAAAAGCATCTACAAGCAAGTGATGCAAAGTTACAGAAAGCTTTCGCTTCTATTTAATTAATTAAAGCCCTGCAAAATGAAGTCCTTTCTTGGGTGAACGATAAGCCAAGAAAGCGGCTTCATTTTTGAATAAAGCAACCGCTCGATAATCCCGTATCCTGACAACTTCCTCTAAACACGCGATACTTATCCATAGTACTTGAAAAACTGGAATCCAGAAAACAAGTAAACTTGAAAAACTATGGAGGGAAGCACATGACAATACCGGAAGCAAAGCGAGCCGCAGGAATCATCGAGCGGAGACGGCTGATTCATGGGCGATAGCAGATCGGTCAAAGCGTGAGTGCATGGCGCCCGTGCTCGACATATTGCCTGAGCGCGCAGAGCGGAACAAAGACTTTGAGGGTGATGATCTGCTCCCATGGTCAGAAAAATGAAGTCGTGGTTCTCGGCAGAGTGAGTGCTGGGAACCACGGCTTTTCTGTATCGGGGGATTATTGAGCGGTTACTGTTGATGTATCAGCCATTTCCACCTGGCATAAAGTCATCCGTAATGGGGTCTCCCGGTTTGCCAAACCATGACCCTTCAAGATCATCGCCGGTAGGGGTACTCCTCTCGAAATCAGGAGCTGGCGATAACCCTTCACGGAGCATGAATCCAACGTGCCCATCTTCGGTCTGTACATGACACCAGTTTTCGCTTACACCAAGCACGCAAACTGTCGATCCGTTCTTATACAGGCCTAAGGAAACAGAGCTGGTTGATTGCCTCTGCCGCAAATTCAATCCTATTCCATTCGCATTTTCAATTTTTACAGATGGCATGGCATAGCCGACTGCGGATTGATCCTGCCCAAAGGCTAGGTATTGGGTCATCATGTAGCCTTCCAAGGTGTGAATCCGAACCTTTGTCCAGCCATTCTGATCGCCGCCTAGCACTTCAACAGGCGTTCCGCTGTAATATTTTCCAAGCGTTGGCGCATCCTGACCCGGCTTTGTTCTCAGGTTGAGGCGATCAATAGAATTGGGATTGTTGACGACAGCACTGCTATTGGCTGGTCGCATTGTGCTGCCAGGGATAACGGTGCTCGTATTGCCATTTGCGCCGCCACTGCTATTCTGGAATTCGAGTACGGGTGACAACCGCTCCCGCAGCATGAATCCAACATTTCCGTCCTCCGTCTGTACATGGCACCAAGTTTCGCTTACGCCGAATACTCGAACTGTTGCCCCGTTTTTATACAGACCCAGGGAAATGGAGCCGGTCGACTGTGATTTACGCAGATTGAGACCTGAGCCGCCTGAGTTCTGGATTTTCACCGTGGGAACCGTCGCGGCGCCGGTCTGTAACTGATCCGGATACGTCAGGAATTTTGCCATCATGTATCCTTCTAGATCAAAAATGCGAACCTTTACCCAACCGTCCATTTCATCGGATAGAACCTCAGGATAGGTACCATTGTAGTATTTACCGAGCGTCGGCGCATCCTGACGTGGCTCTGTTCTCAGGTTCAGACGATCTTCGGCGTCTGGGTTGTTGACCACGACGACCATCCCGGCTTTTATTTTTGAAGCTTCGCTGTTTGCCATCGCAGTTGGCACAAATAACAACATAAACGTCATGGATACTAAGGCAGATAGAATACGAATCTTCATAAATGTTCCCCCTTTTACTCTGTTAGTTAAGTCCAATACGTCCATTTTCTTTAACAACGCAGGAATTTCCTGCTAGTATTACAACGATTCTTAAGCTGTTTTTCGTGCAATTAAGCAATTGATTTTAAGCGTTATATTTATGGACACGGGTGTGTTTCTAAAGTAGAATCAATGACGGCTGAACGAAAAAACTTGCAAAACCAAAAGGAAATTAGAGCTGAATGTCGAATCTTTCTTTATACGAAGTAAGGAGAGATTTGTATGGTGCGACGCTATGAAGTAATGGATGAACAGTGGAAAATCATAGAACCTCATCTGGAAAATAAGGCTAAGCGAACAGAGAGACCCCAAGCCGATAACCGTAAACTGTTCAATGGTGTGCTATGGATATTGAGAACGGGAGCACCATGGCGAGATTTACCGGAATATTACGGACCGTGGCAGACCGTGTATAAGCGTTTTGCTCAATGGCAAGAGAATGGAAAATTAAAAGAATTGTTTGACCAACTTCGAGAAGGTGCGGATATGCAGGATTTGTGCATAGATGGCACCTATATCAAAGCACATAGAGCCAGTGCCGGAGCAAAAAAAGGGACGTGGACAGCAACCAAAAACCAGTCTATTGGTGTTAGTGGGTCTATCCCGAATTTTGTGTAAACGTTCTCCGCGAGTGCAAACAGCAGAAACTGGTATGAGGCGTCAGCGGTCTGACCGATGCCGCCTTTTCTCTACCATAACGCCGACGGAACCGGATGTCAAGGGCGGCGAAGTCGGGCTGCTTGCAGCCTTTACCCTTGGCGTCTGGATACGGCGGGTACCGTCAAGTATTATGCGCAAATTCATTTACAAGTCTGGCAGAACTCAGTC
>OLQU01000553.1_pt1 | contig 30787 bp, 20 predicted proteins | sample 1672271 | NCBI WGS metagenome assembly OLQU01 (sample SAMEA3136666, study PRJEB25190) | human gut metagenome | biome: human gut; feature: human-associated habitat; material: faeces | place: Austria | collected 2013 | reverse complement strand
CACCCACCGGGCGGGGGGCGTCCTTGGGGTACTTCTCAAAGGGGAATTCGTGATCCAGCGTGGAGAAGCCGGCCACCGCCGCGCCGTATTCTGCCATCACTTCCACGGCCTCGCGCCAGGTGCCCCGGCCACTCGCCAAGCCGCCGTCACCCTGCACATCCACCGAAGCAATGATGGGGGCATCAGTCACCTTGCGCAGGCCCATGAGCGCACACTTCAGATCATCGGCCGTCGTGAACCCATTCAAGAAGAAGGCGTCGAAGGTGCAGTCGCAAAACAGCTGCGCTGCGCGGGCGTACTGGTCGCGATTTTCCACAAGCGACGCCTTGGAGTCGGGATCCAGCGGCAAACCGCAGGGGGCGATTTCCACAAGCGTGTGCTGAGGCTTGAACTCCGCCATGACCGCAAGAGCCGCCTCAGCCAGCGCTTCGCCTTTGCCCTCGGCACCAACGGCCACCAAGCGAGCCGGCGTGAAATCGGCCACGGGGGTGACCATACACTGCGGGCCGGCCACCGTTTCCATGCGGTAAGCTTCTTCGATGGTTTCCGGCTCCACCAAAAGCGCGAGCGCCTGATCGCACACCGACTCGATGCCGGCCCGACGCAGGGCCTCCTGAATCGGCGACGAAACGACGAGCATGTCCTTGCCAAAGCGCAGCGCGAGATCGGCCATGAGGAGTTCCTTTCCACGAATTTGCTGCCTTCCATGATACAAGATTGCTTGAGGGATAAACCTTTTTCGACATGAACCCCTTCCAAATAATCTTTTGCGACCGCCGTGCATCCTGCGTCCTAGAGGGTGACAAAATCAAACAACCAGGGGGTGACATTCTTATTCGTCCATAACACCGCCGTGCATCCTGCGCATCGTTTCGTACATCCAGAAGGCGTTTTCCGATGCCGAGGGCCCTGCATCAACGAAGGAAGATAAAAGGTTCGGAAAGGAGGGAGACGGGCAATCTGAAACTTTCTTATTGAATGTGAAGAAAATTCTCAGAGGGCGAACGGGCTTATGACGCGGGTAAACGGGCTCTGACAAGGGGTTATATGCTACTCACCGCCGAAATGATGCCGTTCTTCGTGGAAAATGAAGCACATTATGGTGACCAAAACAAGTCTTGACCTATAATTCGTTTCAGCGATTTGGAAGTTCCCCTGCTTCCATCGCTCTGCTTCAATCCCCTTGAAAGCAGAATGCGGCACTCGATGCCGCTACCCCCTCCTCCGAGGCGGCGAGGCACCCCTCCTTGCCGCCTCACTTCTTTTTTGGCGCTGCCCTTGAAACAAGCGCCGTGCTCGCGACGATGAGCAACCTGCCAAGCCGGTGGAACTGGATCGGAGTTCCGCCGGCTTTTTTGTAGGCATCAGTTTTCTGCGTCTGCTGAATTCTGGAAATAGTTGCGAGTTTCGAGCAGCCGAACCGGGCAAATCTCACAGTGACCGCCCAAATCCGGAAGTAGATGAGAGTTTCGAGCATCATTTCGCACCGCACGCGCTGATTTTGTCCAAATCGCGCCCGAAACTCGCATCTATTTCCGAAGCCTTCCCTCGTTACGCCCGAAACTCGCATCTATTTCCGAAATTCTCCTTCGCTATGCTCGAAACTCACATCTATTTCTATCGAGAGGCAAAATCCGGCAAACATATCCTAAGCCGCAAACAAAATACGCCAGCTCTGCCACAAAGACATGAGCTGGCGCTCGGTTCAAACCTATCGACTCAGGCAGAGCCGCGGTCAAACTATTCCGTAGCATCCTCCGCATCAACCACGGCCACAGCCTCTTCAGCAGCCTCGGCGAGGTCGGCGGCCTCGGCAACTTCGGCAGCCTCTTCGGCGTCATCTTCGTCGCGGTAGCGCTCGTCGATCTCGTCGTCGGTGTAGGCGACCGGCTCTTTCAGGGCCGCCATGAAGTTCGGGGCCTCGCCGATGTAGGCGGCCTCGGATTCGAAGGTATAAGCGCCCTCGTCATCGACCTCATACAGATAGGCGATGGCGTAGCCCTCATCGGCGCCCGGCACGCCGCCCTCAGCAATGAGCGCATCCTTCACGCCATCGTCGGTTTCAATGTAGCCGTCGTAGCAGAAGGCGTAGCAGTCGGCCCCGCGAGCGCCACGCACGTTCTTCTCGGCCGCCTCGAAGCACTCCTCGGCGGAATCGCCCGGGTGCGACTCGATGAACAGATTGTCCTTCACGACGAGCGTGGTGAAGGGGATGACGTCCTCGCCGCCCTCGATCTTCTCTTTGGCCTCGTCCAGGGCGAAGACGAGCACGCGTTCCAGCTCGTCGGGAATCTCCGGCACCTCGGTGCTCGCGTTCTCAATGTTGCGATCGGCCACGGAGGGCCTCCTTTCCTTCAGGTTCACAGGCGGCGCAACCTCCTGCGCGTCGGCCTGCATCACGGGGCGCCTTCTTCGGCGCTTCGTTGCTTGCCCGTAGTGTAAAGCAACGGCATCGCAACTCAAGCCACAACACGGCGACAAACGGGCAGCGCGGGCAACCGCTTCGGTGAGGCTTCGCCCCTTGCCGCAGAGCAAGAACGAAGTTCGGCGGGGACAAACGGCGACCGGAGCGCGTCACTTTATCGTCAGACGCAGCACCCGTTTCAGCATAGCGACAATCCCCCGCTGTCCGTGGCGCAGAGAACTTGATGTGGGAAACTTTTCTCATTACAAGCAAGGTCAGCAAACGGGCAGAGAAAGGCGCAAGCGGGCGCATATGCTGAAGCGGATGCGGACATATCTGGGAGTGATCTTCGCCATTTTCGCGCGGGATGTGAAACGGGTGCTGCGCAACCCTGTCGCGCTCGTCATCGCCTTGGGCATGATCGTTATGCCGTCGGCTTACGCCTGGTACGTGGTAGCAGCCAACTGGGACCCCTACAGCAACACGGCCGATATGCTGGTGGCCGTGGCCAACGAGGATGCGGGGGCCGACAGCCCTGAGACGGGGCATTTGGACGTGGGCGCACAGGTGGTGGCCCAGTTGCACGACAACCACGAGATGGGCTGGGAATTCACCGACGCCGAGGCGGCCATAAACGGCGTCTACGAGGGACGCTACTGGGCGGCACTCGTCATCCCGAAGGATTTCAGCGAAGACTTCGCCAGCGTGTTCACCGGCGACTTCACCCAGCCGACCATCGACTACTACGTGAACGAGAAGCCCTCCTCCATCGCGCCCAAGGTGACCGACGCGGCGGCCAACGCCGTCGAGGCGGCCGTCAACGAGAACTTCGTGAAGACGGTGTCGGAGAAGGTGGTGGAAACGACCCAGAAGGTGGGGGCCGAGGCGGAAGAGAAGGCCGACGCCGCCGAGGGCAGCCTCACCGCCGGCGTTCGCAGCGCCAAGGAGACCGTGGGCGAAACCCGCGCGACCCTGGAAGGACTCGTCGGCAACGTGGACGACACGCGGACGTCCGTCGCTCGCGCCGACGATACTCTGGCGGGGCTTCAAGACGATGTGCCACATCTGCTGGAGGCCATCGGGCAATCGAAGGAACTGCTCGCGAAGGCGCGGAGCACCGTGAACGAGTACGGAACGGCGCTTTCCAAGAACGCCACCGACGGAGCGTTGCAATTGTCGAGCGCCGCTGCGCAGGCCCAGCGCGCCTTGGGCACTGTGAGCGGCGATGTCGCAGCGGCCGAGGCGGCCACCAATACGGCCCTCGCCACGGCCGAGGGGCTGCTGGCCGACAACAAGACGCTCGTGAGCGACCTCACCGCCCAGGCCGGAGCGGCCGACGCTGATCCGGCCATCGCGCAAGCTCTCTCCGAAGCCCGGGCCGCCAACGAGCGGCTGCTGACCACCACCGACGCCCTGCGCACGGCCTCAGACGACCTGGCTTCCACGGCCGACTCCCTGGAAACCGAGGCGAGCGCGCTGGATACGGCGGCGCACTCGGCCTCTGAAACTATTCGCGCCACCGCGGCCACCTTCCAGGGCAGCGTGCTGCCAGACATCACGACCAGCCTGGATTCCCTGGTGGAAGCCTGCGGCACCTTGGAAGGGGCCCTGCGCGGGCTCACTCCCTCGCTCGCCGAGGCGCGGGCCATTTTGGGGCAGCTCGGCGACACGCTGACCTCTTCCGAGACCTCGCTTTCCACCACGTCCGATTCCCTGGGCACCATGGAGACGAACCTGGAGCAGTCGCTCACCGACCTGACCGCCCTGCAGAATTCCGCCACCGTGAAGGACTTGGCGGAATACCTGAAGGCCGACCCGGAGAAGATCGGCGCCTTCATGGCCGCACCCGTGGCCCTGGACACGCAACTGGTGTATCCCGTGAAGAACTACGGCAGCGGTGTTGCCCCCTTCTTCACGAACCTGGCCCTGTGGGTGGCCGGCTTCATCCTCATGGCCATGGTGAAGCTGCGCGTCGATCCGGAGGGGCTGCCGAAGTTCACCGCCGTGCAGGCCTACTTCGGACGCTGGCTGTTCTACGTGGTGTGCGGGCTGGCCATGGGGCTCGTCTGCTGCGTGGGCGATTTGGCCCTCGGGATTCAGTGCGAAAGTCCGGCGGCCTTCATCGGCGCGGGGCTGCTCACGGTGTTCGTGGACGTGAACCTCATGTTCGCGCTGGCCTACGCATTTAGGCACATCGGGAAGGCCATCGCGGTCATTCTGCTCATCGTGCAGATTCCCGGCTCCTCGGGCATGTTCCCCATCGAGATGATGCCGGACTTTTTCCAGGTCATTCACCCGCTTCTGCCCTTCACCTATTCCATCGACGCCATGCGCGAGGCCATCGGCGGCTTTTGCGCGATGGATTACCTGCACGACATGTTGCTGCTGGGACTTTTGTTCGTGCCCCTGGGGTTCGCCATCGGGCTGGGCATCGGGCGCTGCGATTTCAATTTGAACCTCATGTTCGACGAGAAGCTGGGAGCAACCGACCTGCTTCTGGCCGAGCCGGTCACGGCCAGCGCCAAAGCCGCGGGGCAGACGCCCGCCCGATACCGCACGCGCACGCTCGTCCGCGCGCTGCTGAACATCGACGCCTTCCGCCAGGCTCTCATCGCCCGAGCCGAGCGTTTCCACCGCGCCTACCCGGTGCTGCGGCGCATCGGCTGGGTGGCGCTTGTCGCGCAGCCGCTTGCCACCTTCGCCATTATGGTGCTGGTGCATGCCGATGTGGACACGCGGGTCATGATGCTCATGGCCATGGTGGTGGGGGTCATCGTGGTGGACACGTATCTCATCGTGATTTCATACCTGGACACCAACCTCGCGCACCAGCTTGCCCTGGCGAACCTGAGCACCGAGGAACTGCAGAAGCGCGCCAGCGGGCAAATCGGTGGTGATTCGGCGTGAGGGTGATTTGGGACATTTTCATCGGTGACGTGCGGAACCTGTTCCGGAACGTCATTGCCGCCATTGTGGTGATGGGGCTCGCGCTCGTGCCGCCCATGTACGCCTGGTTCACGACGCTCGGCTTCTGGGATCCCTACAGCAACACCGGCAACATCAAAGTGGCCGTGGCCTCGGAAGACGCCGGCTACACCTCCGACCTTATCCCGACGCCCATTAACGCCGGCGAGCAGATCATCGGCAAGCTGCGGGCCAACGACCAGTTCGCCTGGCAGTTCGTCAGCGCCGATGAGGCCGTGCACGGCGTGCGCTCGGGAGAGTATTACGCGGCGCTCGTCATCCCGAAGGAGTTCTCGCGCGACCTCATGACCGTGTTTACCGACGACATCACCGAACCGAGGATCATCTACTACGACAACGAGAAGGAGAACGCCATCGCCCAGCGTGTGACGGCGACAGGCGCGAGCACCCTGCAGGAGACCATCGACGAGACGTTCACGGAAACCGTGGCATCGGTGGCCCTGGGCACCACGAGCAGCCTCACTTCGTTCATGAGCGGGGACGGCATCCTCACCTACGCGCAAACCCTGGGGTCGCGCCTTGGCGAGGCCGTGGGCGAAGTAGGAGCGGCGGCCGATCAGGCTCAGGCCTACGCCGATCTCATGAGCTCCACCACCTCACTCGTGGATGCGACGGCAAGCATTCTAAAGGAGGCAGGGAAGGCACCGGATGCCACGGCACCTCTGGTGAGCGAAGCGCGCAACGGGCTGACGAGCGCTCAAGACGGCCTTTCCGCCGCAAGCACCGCAGCCGAGAAGACGCTCGCAGCCGCCGACGCCAGCTACGATGCTGTGGCCCGCGCCGCTGATGAGGCCTTCGCCACCATGAAGGACGATCCGGCGGCGGCCCAGGGCGTGCTAGCCGCTTGCCGTTCGGACGTGCAGGGCCTTGCGCAGGCCTACCAGACCATGCGCGACGCCCTGGCCGGCGCCGATCCGTCAAGCCCCGCCATTGGCGCCCTTGACCGCATCATCGCCCAGCTGGATACCCTGGAGGCGAACCTCGACACCGCCGAGAACGCCATTGGCGCGGACGCGGCATCCATCGACGAGAAGCACGCCAAGGTGACCGACAGCATCAACCAAGCGCGGGCAGCTCTGCGTGATTCGATGAGCACCTACAACGACCAGCTGAAGGGCGAGCTGGCGTCGCTGGCCGACAGCCTGCAGAAGGTGGGCGCCGACACCCAAACTCTGGCCGGCTCGCTGAAGGACACGGCGGACAGCCTGGGGGATTCCACCGATTCTTTGGCCGCGAACCTCGCCACCGCCGAGGCGTCGCTGCGCAAGACCGCCGAAACCCTGCGCACGGCAGAAAGCCAGCTCGCCCAGGCCCGCGACGACCTGCGGCACGCCCTGGACACCGGCGACATCGACGAGGTGCGCCGCATCATCGGCGACAACCCGGTCGCCATCGCCCAGTTCCTCGCCGCGCCGACGCACCTGGAGCGTCACGCGGTGTACCCCATGGCCGACAACGGCAGCGCCATGAGCCCCTTCTATACCTCCCTCGCGCTGTGGATCGGCGCCATCTTCATGGTAGCCCTTATGAGCGTGTCCGTCTCCCCCGCGCGCCAGGCCGCCCTAACGCGGAAGTTCGGGCGCGCGCCGCGGGCAGCTGAGTTGTACCTCGGACGCTACGGAGTGTTCTGCCTGATAGGCCTCGCCCAAGCGCTCATCGCGAGGCTCGGCAACGTGTTCTTCCTCGGCGTGGAATGCGAGCACTTCTGGCTGTATCTGGCGGCGTGCTGTTTGGCATCGGTGGTGTTCACGAACCTGGTGTACACGCTGACGGTGTCCTTCGGCAACATCGGGAAGGCGCTGGCCATCATCGGGCTCGTGCTGCAGCTGGCCGGCGCCGGCGGCCTCATGCCGGTGCAGATGCTGTCGGCCCCGCTGTTCCAGGAGATTTACCCGTGGCTGCCCTTCGCCCACTCCATGCCGGCGCTGGAAGGAGCCATGGCCGGCATCTACGGCGACCAGTACCTCGTGCAGATGGGCCTGCTCGCGGCCATCCTCGTGCCGAGCCTCATTCTCGGCCTCGTCCTGCGGCGCCCCGTCATCCGGCTGAACCGGTGGGTGCTCGCCAAGCTGGACGAGACGAAGTTCCTCTAGCGCCTCGCCGCGTACAGGCACCTGTCGATGGTCTTAAGCTCGCCAAGCTAGATGAGACGAGCCTCGCCGCGCTTTCGTCAAATGGCCAAAAAATACGCGCTGACTGCTTTTCGGAGGGCTCTTTTTCTCCTTTCGCTTTCCTCCGCGCTCGCACGTTCGCTACAACGGGATTCTGACCTGGTAAAACTTGACACGCGGGAAGCGACGCCTTCAAAATCGCGGGCCAATACTGCAGCTGTCGCGGGTTTTTTGGCCAAAAAGCGTCAGGCACGCCCCTTTATATACAGTTCACGCATGGTTTTTGGCCAACAGCGGCTTAATCATGAGACGCTTGTGCAGTTTGCAGACGCTTGTGCAGTTTGCGCGCCGTTTTTGGCCAGTAACGACCTAGCGAGGGGCACCCGTGCAGTCTGCACACGGTTTTTGACCGCTTTTCCTCTCGCGTAGCAGCTTCATTCCAGCGGGGCGAGGGCGCGGGGGAGGATGTTGTGGGCGCGGGCGATGGTCATGCCGTAGTTGGTGAAGGGGGCCTGCTGGGCGCGGGCGCGCTGGAGGCGCGAGGCCATGTCGCGGGCGTTCAAGGTGCAGCCGCCGCAGTGGACGATGGCGGCATAGGGGGAAAGATCGTCGGGGAAGTCGCGGCCGGAGGTGAAGGCGAACTGGGGCTCGGCACCGCTGATAGCGCAAATGAGCCGGGGCAGCTTCACCGTGCCGATGTCCTCGCAGGTACGGTGGTGGGTGCAGCCCTCGGCGATGAGCACGGTGTCCTCGTCGGTGAGGCTTTCCAGGGCGCGTACCGCTTCTAGTTGAGCGGCCAAGTCGCCCTTGTAGCGGGCCATGAGGATGGAAAACGATGTGAGCGGCACATCCGCCGGCAAAAGGGCGTCCACCTCGCCGAAGGCCTGGGAGTCGGTCACCACCAGGCGCGGCGGTCGGGCGAGGGCGGCCAGCAGGTCGGGCAGGCCTTCCACGCCGGTGGCGCAGGGGAAGGCGCCGGCGTCCAGCGCGTCGCGCATGACCTGTTGCTGGGGCAGAATGATGCGACCCTTGGGCGCGGCAGAATCCAGCGGGATGACGAGCACCACCACGTCACCGGGCGTAAGCAGGTCGCCCACGAGCCGCCGCTCCTCCACTGCACCAGTGGCCAGGGTGGCAAGCGCGCGCTTCAGGTCGCTCAGCCCCTCCCCCGTCAGCGCCGACACGCGCACGCGGGCGGCCCGTGCGGAAGCGCCATCGTTTTCGGCGGAGGCCGTGGCGTTGTGGTCAGCGCCTTCCGAGAGGGGCTCGCTATCCGAAGCGTCCGTCCCCGGGCGCGGCGAAGGCAGCGACGACTCCGCAGCGCCGGCTCGCCCGCTTTCCGCAAGCAAATCGGCCTTATTCTCCGCAATCACATAGGGAATGCGGCGCGTTTGGAAGGCGGCGAGGAGTTTCTCGTCGAAAGGGGTGAGGCTGCGTGTGGCATCCACCACGAGCACAGCCACGTCGGCCTCGTTCAGGGCGGCCTCGGCCCGCTGGACGCGCAGGTCGCCTACGTCGCCGGCGTCGTCGATACCTGGAGTGTCAACAATGAGCACGGGACCGGCCGGCGCCAGTTCCATGGCTTTGCGCACCGGGTCGGTGGTGGTGCCGGCCACATCGGACACTACGGAGACGGTCTGGTTCGTCAGCGCGTTCACCAGGCTGGACTTGCCGGCGTTGCGCACGCCGAAAAAGACGATGTGGGCGCGCTCGCCGGAAGGGGTATCGTTCAGAGACATGCGGACTCCTCCTAGAACCGGAAGTCGCGCTCGCCGGTGCGGACGCGGGCGAGGTAGTCGGCGGCCAGGGCGCGGCGGCGGTCGTCGGGAACGCGGGCGAGCTCGGTGTCGATCATCTTCCACCCCTTCTCCGCCACGGCGGGGCTGGCGTAGTCGCACAGGTACTCCCCCAGCGTGAGCAGGGCGTTCGGCTGGCAGAAGTCCTGGATCTGGCCGCTCTTGCAGAACTCCATAAAGCGGTCGCCGGTGCGGCCGGCGCGGTAGCAGGCAGTGCAGAAGCTGGGGAGGTGGCCCTCGTCCATGAGCCAGCCGATGACCTCGTCCAGGGTGCGCGTATCGGACACGTCGAACTGCTCGGTGTCGTGGGGGCGCTCCTCCTCGGTGTAGCCGCCCACGCTGGTGCGGCTGCCGCCGGAGATCTGCGAGACGCCCAGCTGAAGCGCCGCCGCGCGCACCGCCTGCGACTCGCGGGTGGAGATGATCATACCCGTATAGGGCACGGCGATGCGGATGAGTGCGATGATCTTCTCGAACATCTCGTCGGGAATGCCGTTGTCGAAAGCGTCGGGGTCGATGTCGCTCGCCGGCTTCACCCGCGGCACCGAGATGGTGTGCGGGCCCACGCCGAACACCGCTTCCAAATGCTCCGCGTGCATGAGCAGGCCGGCGAACTCGTAGGCGTAGCCCTCCAAGCCGAACAGCACGCCGAGCCCCACGTCGTCGATGCCGGCGGCCATGGCGCGGTCGTGGGCCTCGGTGTGCCAGGCGTAGTCGGCCTTGGGGCCCGAGGGGTGCAGCTCCTCGTAGCGGGCGCGGTGGTAGGTCTCCTGGAACAGGATGTAGGTGCCGATCTCCGCGGCCTTCAGCTGGTGGTAGGCGTCCTCGGTCGTGGCGGCGATGTTCACATTCACGCGGCGGATGGCCCCGTTTTTGTGCTTGGTGCCGTAGATGGTCTCAAGACTCTCCAGAATGTAGTCAAGCGGGTTGTGGATCGGATCTTCCCCCGCCTCGATGGCCAGGCGCTTGTGGCCCATGTCCTGCAGGGCGACGACCTCGGCGCGGATCTCTTCCTGCGTGAGCTTGCGACGCGGGATGTCGCGGTTCTTCGCGTGGTAGGGGCAGTACAGGCACCCGTTCACGCAGTAGTTAGAAAGGTACAGCGGCGCGAACAGCACGATACGGTTGCCGTAGTAGGCCTGCTTGATGTCGCGGGCGAGCCGGCGAATTTCGGCGTTCACCTGCGGGTCCTCGCAAGCCAGCAGCACCGAGGCCTCGCGATGGGTGAGCGTTGTGCCGTGGTCGTGAGCCGGCGCCAGGTTCGTCCGGGCCTTTTCCAGGATGGAACGGGCCAGGGCGGCGTCGCTTTTGTGCGCCTCGGCGTAGGCCAGAGTGTCGAGGATTTCCGCGTGGTTGATGAACTCGTCGGCCCGGGGCGAGCGCACGTTGTAGCTGCTCATGAGGGGTTCACTTTCGTTGAAGGGACAGAGGGGAAGGTCGAAGGAAAGGAAGCGGCGGAAGACGAACCAGGCGCGGTAGCGGCGGCGGCAGAAACCGGGCGCGACGCTGCTGCCAGTACCACAGCGCCCCGAGCGGGCGAGACAACCGATGCCGCAGCAGGGCCTACAACCGAAGCCCAGGCTGCAGCGGGATCGCCGCGGTCTTCCACAAGGCGGCGCCCCAAGGGCTCAAGCCGCGCCGCCAGGTCGGCCCATTTGCGGGCCGCATCGGCCGACGAGCGGGGCTTGCCGTCGTAGAGCGCATAATCGCCCTGGCGCTCGGGCGGCGACAAGTTCGGCATCACGACGTTGGCGCCAGCGAGGATGCCCTTCTCGCGGCTGCGGGGATCCAGCGCTTCCAGGGCCGTGGTAGCCGGCAGCAGCACCGTCGGATGCGCCAGACGCACGAGGGACAGCAGGTAGCAGGTAAGCTCCACCGTGCCGGGTGTCTCGGCGGCAAAGGGGGTGTCGCGATGGGGCACAAACGGCCCGATGCCGCACATTTCGGGGCGAAACTCCTGGATGAACGCGAGGTCGGCCGCCGGGTGCTCCGTCGTCTGGAAGGGGGAGCCCACCATGAAGCCGGCGCCCACGGCGAACCCGGCCTCGCGCAAGGCGGACAGGCACGCCATGCGGCGCTGAAGCGTCATGGCCGCCGGGTGCAGCTGCCGGTAATGGGCGGCCGTGGCCGTCTCATGGCGCAGCAGGTAGCGGTCGGCCCCGGCGGCGCGCAGGTGCCGGTAGCTTTCCCGCGAGCGCTCCCCCACCGACAGCGTGACGGCGCACCCCGGATGAGCCGCCTTCAACGCACCAATAAGCTCGGCAAGCCACTCGTCGGTAACAGCCGGATCCTCCCCGCCTTGCAGCACGAAGGTACGGAAGCCCGCTCGCCAGCCCGCATCAGCGCAAGCCAGAATTTGCTCGCGAGTAAGGCGGTAGCGCTCGCAGGCGCCGTTGCTGCGTCGGATGCCGCAGTAATAGCAGTCGTTCTTGCAGATATTCGTGAACTCGATGAGCCCGCGCGCAAACACCGCGTTTCCGTAGCCGGCCTCGCACGCCTCTCGGGCGCGGCCAGCCAGCTCATCGGCCAGCGCCGGGGTGCGGCCGTCGATGAGCATGGCGTACTCGTCCTGGGAAAGGGCGTGCTCGCGCGCGAGCTTATCCACGAGCTCGAGCATCAAATCTGCCAGCTCTCCTGGTCGGTGTGCAGCCACTCGTGAGCCGTATGCGACAGCGGCTCGCCGATCCAGTCGGCGTACAGCTTCGCGATGTCGGGGTTCTCGTGGGAGTAGCGCAGCTTGTCCGCGGCGTCGAGCCGGTTCAGCACGCCGGCCCGCACCTGGGCCAGTTCGCTGTTGAACTGGATGGGCTGGCCGCCACCACCCACGCATCCGCCCGGACATGCCATGATTTCTACGAAGTCGAAGGCGGCTTCCCCGGATTCCAACGCGTCCAGCAGCTTCGACGTATTCTCCAGGCCGCTGGCCACAGCGATGCGCACGGTGGCGTCGCCGATGGAAAGCTCGCGGGACATCCAGGGCGTCTCGGACGTTGCAGCCGTAGTGTCGCAGGCGCTGAAATCGGGGTTCTCGCCGGTGATGAGGTAGGCCGCCGAGCGCAGGGCCGCCTCCATGACGCCACCCGTGCGCCCGAAGATGGTGGCCGCGCCCGTGGAAAGTCCCAACGGGTTGTCGAAGGGCGCCTCGGAAAGCGCCGTGCAGTCGACGCCCACCAGGCGCAGCAGGCAGCCGAATTCGCGCACCGTGAGCACGGCGTCCACGTCGGGCGCGGCCTCAGCCGCCAGCTCGGGCGCGACCGGCGCGTCGGGCACCAGGCCCGCGTCACTCGCGCCAGCCCCCCGGGTCGCGTCATCCGTACTGGCCCCCTGGGTCTCGCCGACCGTGCCAGCCCCGTGGGTCGCACCATCCGTGCCGGCCCCGTGGGTCGCGCCGACCACCGTGGAAAGCTCCGGCACGTCGCACTCGTACTTCTTCGCCACGCAGGGCATAACGGACACGACAAACAGCCGCTTGCCAGCCTCGTCGGCCTCGGCGGCGAGCGTGTTCTTAACCACGGCACCCATCATCTGGTGCGGCGACTTGGCGCTGGAAAGCTGGGCCGTGAACTGCGGATAGTGCTGCTTCACGAAGCGCACCCAGCCGGGACAGCAGCTCGTGAACATGGGGCGCGGCGCGTCGGAGCCGAGGAATTCCACGAACTCGCTGCCCTCTTCCATAATGGTGAGGTCGGCGGCGAAGTCGGTGTCGAAGACGCGATCGAAGCCCACGGCGTGCAGGGCCGCGGCCAAGCGTCCCGGCGTCGCCTCCTCGCGGGAAAGCCCCAGGCCCTCGCCCCAGGCCGTGCGCACGGCCGGCGCCACCTGCACCACGGTTTCCACCGCCGGATCCAGGATGGCCTCCATGATGAGGCTCACGTCGTCACGGGCCGTAAGCGCCCCGGTGGGGCAATGGGTGATGCACTGGCCGCACAGGGCGCACCCGGCCTCGGCGATGGGCAGGTTGTCGCGCACGATGATCTTCGTGGACGGCCCCACCCCCGTGAAGTCCCACACCGCGCAGTGCTGCACCTTCTCGCAGATGGCCACGCAGCGCATGCACTTGATGCACTTGCTGCTGTCGCGCTGCAGCGGGAAGTCGGCGTCCCAGGGCGCCGGCTCGGGCAAGGGACCCGGGGCGTCGGTCAGGTTGAAGGTACTGGCAAGATCGCGCAGGGCGCAGGTGTCCTGGCGCACGCACGTGGCGCACAGCGCCCGATGATCGTCCATGATGGCTTGCAGGTTCGCCCGTCGGGCCGCCGCTACCTGCGGGGTGTCGGTGCGCACCCGCATGCCCTCGCGCACGGCGGTGTTGCAGGAGGCCGCAAGCCCCTCGCCTTCCACGTCCACCAAACACACGCGGCACGAGCCGATGCAGTTCAAGTCCTTCAGGTAGCACAGCGTGGGGATGGTCACACCAGCCGCCGTGGCCGCGTCCAGCACGCTCGTGCCCTCGGGGGCTTCCACCGCCTGACCGTTTATCGTGATAGTTACCATGCTTCCAGCCCCCTTCCGGTTAGCGCGCCTATGCCGTACACGTCGCAGCGCAGGCACCGGCCACACTCTTGCGCGGCTTCCTCGGCGCTCACCGGTTCTTCCACGTACTTGAAATCGCGCTTGCGCTCGCACGCCGGGCGCTCGGCCACCTGCACGCGCCCGTAGGCGGTGCGGTCGTTGGGGTGCGCCGGCGGCACCGCGGCGCCGCAGTCCAGCTTATGATGGAAACCCAGCAGCTCGTCGATGTTGGCCGCCGCCGTCTTGCCTGCGGCGATGGCCATGATGACGGTCTTGGGACCCCACTGGCAGTCGCCGCCCACGAAGACGGCGTCGAAGCCGGGCGCTTGCAGGCACGCGTCGGCGCACAGGTAGGTGCGGTCATGCTGCATGCCGAACTCCTCGAAGGGGGCACATTCGATAGCCTGGCCCACGGCGATGATGACGAGGTCGGCGGCCAGACGCACCTCAGGCTTGTCGGCCGGCACTGGGGCCGGGCGGCCGCCGCGCACCGCGCCGATGCGCTGGGGCTGGCAGATGAGCGCCGTCGCGCAGCCCTCCGCGTTCGCTTCAATGCTGGCCGGCGCCTGAAGGCAGCGCATTTCCACGCCCTCCATCATGGCCGCCTCCACCTCGGAGGGCAGCGCGGTCATGTCCTCCAGGCGGCGTCGATAGGCCACGGTGACCGAGGCGGCACCGGCGCGCACGGCGGTGCGAGCGCAGTCCATGGCCACATTGCCGCCGCCAATGACCACCACATTCTTGCCCGTGAAGTCGGGATACTGCTCGTCGCCGATGGCCTCCAGCACGTCCACGGCGCTCATAACGCCGGCCGCATCGGCCCCTTCAATGGAAAGGGTCTTGCCGCCCTGGGCGCCCACGGCCACGTACACGGCGTCGAACTCGTCCACCAGCGTGCGCATCTCGTCCGTCTGAACGTCGCAGCCCGTACGCACCTCGATGTCGCCGGCACCCAGCACGGCGCGGATATCCTCGTCGAGCCGCTCGCGGGGCAGCCGATAAGCGGGAATGCCGTAGCGCATCATGCCGCCCAGGCGATTGCGACGTTCGAATACCGTCACCGAATGACCCATGAGCCCCAGGAAGTAGGCGCAGGTGAGCCCCGAGGGGCCGGCACCCACCACCGCGACGCGTTTGCCCGTGGCGGGCAGCGGCGCGGGGGTTTCCACGGTATCGGCGGCCACCGTGTCCACAATGTACTTCTTTATGCCGCGGATATTCACCGGCGCGTCCACCATCGTGCGGCGACAACGCTCCTCGCAGGGGTGCTCGCACACAAGCGCGCAGGCCGTAGGGAAGGGATTGTCCTTGCGGATCATCTTCACCGCCTCGGCAAGGCGGCCTTCCTCGGCCAGCGCAATGTAGGCCGGCACGTTCACATGGGCCGGGCACCGCGTGACGCAGGGCACCGTCTGACGCGTGCCGGGAGCGCAGGTGCCCGCATCCACGTGGCTGGCGAACTCGTCGGCAAAGGCGTCAAGTCCCGCCAGAACCATCGCCCCCGCCTGCCAGCCCACGGCGCAATCGGCGGTGTCGCGCAGCAGCGTGGCCGCATCTCGGATCTCATCCACCGTCGCCGCCGTGGCGCGGAAGGCGGCCACATCGCCCAGCAGCGCCTCAATTTTCGGCATGCCCTGGGCGCACGGCGTGCACTTGCCGCAGGTCTGCGCGGCGCTCGCTTGCAACTGTCCCAGCACCATCCCCACCGGACACTGGCCCGGCGGCATGGCTTCCACGCGTCGGGCGAAGGCCTCGACGAACTCCCCCGTCCGTGCATCGGCCCGCGCCGCCACCTCAACGGTCAAACGCCCCATAGCTCTCTCTTTCCTGTATTGACGCTAACCGACACACCATAACGCGTCTAGTATTTCCGATTGGTAACAAGCCCATGGGAAAAAGCACTACGGCGCAGAATTAACTCTAAACCACCTGAGAATACCTTCTAGAGCTCTGCCACGGTGCCGAGTCCGCGCCTCGCGGCGGCGTCCAGGGCGATCTTGGCACAGGCAATGTCAAGCAGCGCGGTGCCCGCCGAGTCGAAGACCGTGACGTCCTCGGCGCTCGTGCGGCCCGGCACCTTCCCCACCAGCACGTCTCCCAGCTCGCCGAGCACATGATCCAGGCCGAAGGCGCCCTCAGCCAGTCCGCGCTCGATCTCGCCGTTGCTCGCGCAGTTGGCCGTATCGTCGGAGTAGCCGTAGCCCACGCGAAAGCTCTTCGGCTCCTCGAAGCAGTCGCCCGGCGTGACGAAGGCACCGTTGAACTTCACCATATCGGTGCAGAAATCGTAGGAGGGGATGTCGTAGTCGTAGTAGACGAGCGCCGTCGTGCCGGCCTCGGGCGGAACGACGGACAGGTGCGGCTCCGATTCCACCCATTCCAAAAGCGTAGCCAAATTCTCCCGCACGATACGGCGGCTGCGGTCGAGGATGGCGTCGGCATGGGCCAGCGCGTAGGCGCCCACGGCCTCGTCGAACAAGCCGCAGGAGATGAGGTTGTAGTCGCGATGGGACAGAAGGTCTCGGCGCAGCTGTTCGTCCTTGGTAATGCACCAGCCCAGACGGATGCCCGCCAGCGACCACACCTTGCTCATGGAGCTGGTGGTGACGCCCTTGTCGTAAAGGTCGACGACCGACTCGGCGTACTCGTCGGTCTGGTTCAAGTGGCGGTACACCTCGTCGCAGTGCAGCCACGCGTCGTTCTTGCGCGCCACCTCCACGATGGCCCGCAGCGTCTCGCCGTCGAGCAGGGCACCCGTGGGGTTGTCGGGATTGTTGATGCAGATGACCTTCGTCTCCGGCGTGCACAGGGCGTCCAGGGCCTCCACGTCCACGTGGTAGCCGTTCTCCTTCTCCAGATGCAGCACGTCCACCGCAGCGCCGCACATCTCGGGGATGGAGTAGAGCTGCTGGTAGGTGGGCATGACCGACACCACGTGGTCGCCCGGGTTCACCAGCGTCGAGAGCACGAGCGCGTTGGCGCCGGCGGCCCCGTGGGTGGGAATGATGTGCTCGGGCGCCACGGTGCGGTAGAGCTTGGCGATGCCAGAAAGCAGGTCGGGGCGACCCTCGATGTCGCCGTAGGTGAGGCGGCGCGCCGCGAAGGCGTCCAGAAACGCCTGCTTGTCGCCGCCGGTCAGCTCGAAGAGCTGGTCGAGGGACAGCGAGTACACGCACGTCTCGGCGACGTTGTAGGTGCACTTCGTCTCCCAGAGGTTCATCCACTGCTCGACTTCGAAATCCTTGATCTCCATGGGGGTTCTCCTTCTCGCTGATCCACGGTCTCCGCTAGGAACGTGAGTCCAGCATAAAAGGCGAACCCGAAGCAGGATGTGGAGGCGGCCACAGGCTCTCAGGCGGCCCGTTGTGGGCGCCCACAACGGGGCTTGCGGCCGCCCACGGCGCAAACGAGCCGCGCCCTGTCGCACGCAGCGCTCTGCGAAAGCGAGGTGCCTAGAGGAAGATCATCGACAGGTAGGCGAACAGCTGCTTGTCCGTGGCGTCTTCCATCGCCAGCACCGCGCGAGCACGGTTGACGCGGTTGCGCACCGAATTGGGGTGCTGGCAGAGGCGCTCAGCCGCCGCGTTCGCGTCACCGCCGCAAGCCACGTAGACCCGCAGGCTCTCGACGAGATTGGAGCCTGCTTCAGCATCGGAGGCAGCGAGTCGATCAAGGCCCGCTGCGCAGGCGCGCTCGAGCAGCCAGCCGTTTTGTCGGGCAACACGGAAGGCATCTGGGCCCAGCATGTCCCACGAAACAGCAGAGTGGCCCATCCTTTTTGCCGCCTCGCCGCATCCGAGAGCCTCGACGATGGCCCCATCGGCCCAATCGGTACCGAACACCTCGGAGAGCCCAGCCGCGCAATGCCCTCCAAAGCCGGCGATAAGCACCTCGATATCGCCTGCTTCCAGAGACTCGAAATCATCGGCGACAAGAAGGGCCAAAAGACGCTGCGCCGACGGCTCGCAGCAACGACGCGCTCTGACCGCCAGCTGAGAAATCCGAGACTCTTTCGGAGCCCCAACAGGGCGGAGAAAGGCTTTTGGACAACCTTCTCGCTACGGGGCCAGGCAGGTTATCGGGACGACGTAGACGCCGTCCGGTCGGCAATAGGCCGCTTGCTGGCCCGTGAGCACCATAAGGAACGAGGGAGCTCCCTCTTTGGAATCGTCAACACGCGAGGCGAGCTTCAACAAGTGGGCCGCGCCCTCTTCAACCTGCTTCTCGCCGAGCTTCACCTCGACGGCCCCCCAGCGACCATCGTCCAAGACGACGACGGCGTCGGCCTCGAGACCCGTCTTATCGCGATAGTGGTAGACGGTTCCCCGCAGCTTGGCCGCATACACGCGCAGATCACGCACGCACAGCGATTCGAAAAACAGCCCGAAGGTACTAAAGTCCAGCAAGAGCTTCCGCGGAGACGCGCCCAACAGGGCCGCCCCGATGCTCGGATCGCAGAAGTGCCGCGTCGGGCTGGTGCGCACGGCGGTCTTGGAGCGCAACGCCGGATTCCACGCCGGCAAGTCCTCGGTAACGTAGGTGCGCCGGAGCGCGTCGAGGTAATCGGCGACCGTGTTCTCCGAAGGTGGCTCTCCTCCCATATCCGCTGCGATGGTCGCCTGGCTCGCCTCGGTGGATATGTTGCGCGCATAGGAGCGCAGAATGGCCCGCAGCCACGTCGAGTTGCGCTTCTTGTCGTCCATCTCGTCGATGTCCGAGTCGAGCAGCTCGGCAACGTAATCCTTAGCCTGGTCGAGGGCGATCTCCGGATCGCTTTCCAGCACGGCCTCCGGCCAACCGCCACGGCAGAGCGCAAAGGCGATGTCCTCGATGGAGCGATCAGATATGGCGCCCACCTCGGCGGCACCATCGAAGAGCCCCGCTAGTGAGACCGCGCCCGTAGACTCGCGGGACTCGAAGAGCGACATGGGGCGCATATGCATACGGGATATCCGTCCCACGCCGGAATGCTTCGGTCTCTTCTTGGGCGTAGCCGAACCGGTGAGGATGAACCGGCCCTTGCCCTTCCCCTGGTCGACCGCGAAACGGACGGCATCCCACAGCTGCGGCGCCATCTGCCATTCGTCGATGAGGTGCGGCTCGGCGCCTTCCAAGAGCACCGACGGGCGCACTTCGGCCAAAGCGACCAGAGAGGGACCCTCGTCGGGATCTTGGAGGTACACAGCACTTTGCGCCTGCTGCTTGGCCGTCTCGGTCTTGCCGCACCATTTCGCGCCGACGATCTGAACGGCGCCGGAAGCCCGAAGCGCCCGCTGAAGCACAGCGTCGGCCACGCGCGGCCAATAGCCCTCCTGTCGCTCTTCGTCCTTCTCCACCATGGCGCGCCCCTTCCATCAATGATCGATCGGTGCGCCTACTATACCACGTCAGCGAGGTGATTGCGGAAGTTGGATCGTTTTCATTGAGGAAGTTGGATCATTTTTGTTGAGGAAGTTGGACTTTTGGGAGACATTTGGCGCACCGAGGACGTAACCCTTCTCCAGGTGGTAATTACCCACGTCGAGGATCTTGCCGAGCGCCTTGTGCCGTGCGAGGGAACAACAACGTCAACTCTGGCCGCAACGCCGCCAACGCTGCTGCGGTTTACCTAGCCGCATAGCGCGAGAACAAGGATAGTCGCCAAAACCGCCGGCTACTCTCGTCTAGTCGCTCTTCCCCATACAGGCCGCCACGTATCTCCCTCCCCTGCGTGGCAGCCTGAGCGGTGTCATTGTCCTGCGATCTCCTTGTGGAAATAGGCACCGAACGCGTACAGTGGCACGTTCTTAATCACTCCATCACGTGAGAAAGGGGCCAACGAAGTGCGCAAGGCCAGTACTGGGAGATGCTTTTTGACGAAAGCGGCAAGGCTTTTCGCCCTCAGATTGGTTCCAGCCTTCACTTCAATGGGCACGGGCTGCGGCACTCGCTCGTTTCCATCTACGATGAAATCGATTTCGGTGCGCGTCGACTGGTTCATGAAATAGTGCAGCTTGTTGCCCGTATCCACTTTGTTGCCCGCCTGGCCGCTCGCAAGCAGTTCTTGGGCAACGAGCTGCTCTGCAAGCGCCCCCTTGAATGAACTGAACAACGCCTCGCTATCGAGAATAGTTCGGGCACTCAAGTTGCACATTGCGCCAAGTAGACCCACATCGAGCACATAGACCTTGAACACTCCCTCGTCTTCATAAGACGCAAGAGGCGACTCGGGCACGCTCACACAACTCGAGGGACACACAAGCGAGGTGTCGGTCAGCCATTGCAGAGCATCTCCGTACTCCCGGGCTCTCGCCGACTCCCGTATCTTGGAAAACATAAACTTACGGTTTTCTTTGGCCAAGTTTGTCGGCACCGCCCGCCAGACACGACGAATCCGTTCTGCTAGCGCATCGTCGGCATACTTTGAGAAATCGGCGCTGTAGGAGCGCAAGAGCTCGCTGTGCACACGGCGCGCCTCCGCTGGATCCGACGTTTCTGCGAAGGAAAGCACCGCCTCCGGCATTCCCCCTACGAATAGATATTGTTTCAGCAGCTCGATCAACCGGTCGTGGAACGGGGCCATGGCGTCCCAGTCAAGAGCAGACACCAATTCAGCCAACAATTCCTCACCAACACCGTCTAAAAACTCCCGGAAACTGAGAGGGTAGAGATCGAGAAAGCTCACTTTCCCCACAGGGAATGAAGCCCGCGCCTGCGGCTTATTTTCCGTTCGCTTCCCCCGCCGCAACGCAAGTCCGAGCGCCGATCCGCCCGCAACAACGGGAATATGGGGAGTTTGCTCGTTGAAGTACTTGAGCGATTGAATGGCGCGAGGGGATTCTTGTATCTCGTCAAGAATGAGCAGAGTATGCTTGTCGATGCGGACGCCTGCTTCAGCTTGGAGTATGGGAAGGAGCCTGTTCGGCGACAACGATCCTTCGAAAGCGGCGATGAGCTGGGGATTGTCATCGAAGGTGATGTACGCCGTTTCCCTGAAGTACGCTCGCCCAAACTCCTTCATAAGCCACGTTTTCCCCACTTGCCGGGCTCCGCTCACGATGAGCGGCTTTCGTCGAGGAGATTCTTTCCAGCGCTTCATATCTTCGATGGCCTGGCGCTTCATGGCATCCTTTCAGGGTGATTCACGTTTTTGCATAGGAGAATTTTGGGATTCACCACGTTTTTATATAGGTAACGGTATCCCGACATCAGCAGCTGAAAAGTCAACCTCATTCCGAATCGAGAAACTTAGTGAAACTTAGAACTCCTTAGAAGAACTTAGTTAAACTTAGTGAAACTTAGAACTCCTTAGTAAAACTTAGAAGGAGGCATTGTGGGCATCGAGGAGAATCCTTTCACCCCAAGGAGTCGGCGTGCTCTTCACCGTCGACGAAGTCGACCCGACGCTCGACGAAATGGTTCAGCTCGCCGCCTTCTACCAGCACTTTGTTCGGGAGGGGCGCAAGGTAGCGCTCCTCATGGCGGGACTGCCGCACAACATCTCATCTTTGCTCAACAACAAGACCGTGTCGTTTCTCCGGCGCTCGAACCGCAGGGCACTTGACCGCATTCCCGACGGCGAGGTTTCCGCAGCGCTCGTGCGCACGGCCCAAGCAGGCAACCGCAACGTTGACGCAGCGGCGCTGACTGCAGCGACGGAGTCCATCGGCGGCTTTCCTTTCATGCTCCAGCTTGTCGGGTACTACGCCTGGGACGAAAATCCCCGGGCTAGCACACTCGATTCGGCCGACTTCGCGCGCGGTATCGCCATCGCACAGCAGGAAATGACCTACCGTGTTTTGGACGCCACCTTCGCCGAGCTCTCCCCCGGCGACCTTCGTTTCGCTGCAGCTATGCTGGAAGATGAAGGGGACAGCCGCATCGCCGATCTCGTCGAGCGGCTGGGGCGTTCCTCTTCCGTCGTGGCGCAGTACCGCAAGCGGCTTATCGACACCGGCATCATTGGCAAACGCGCACGCGGCCTCGTGGGGTTCGACCTCCCTTACTTCCGCGACTACTTGCAGGAGAAGCTCGACAACGGAGAACTGCTACTCGAGAATTAGGCTTCCGAACCCCTCCCCCTACAGCGCCAGCTTGTAGATGGCCTCGGCGTCTTCCAGGGTCAGCTTCTTGAAGGTGCCGAAGGGGATGCCCTTGTTCTGGGCCAGCGTCGGCAGCATCTTCGGGATGTCGGTCTCTTCCACGTCCAGCTCGGCAAGAGTGGTGGGCATCCCCAGGCTCGCGAAGAAGGAGCGCGTCTCGTCGATGGCCGAAAGCGCGTCGGCTTCCACGTCACCGGTCGGCGTCAGCCCGAATACGGCCTGGCCGTAGAAGGCGAAGCGCGCCGGGTTCTCGCTGTAGACGTATTCCATCCAGGCGGGGAACATGACGGCCAGGCCCGCGCCGTGGGTGATGGACGGATTCAGCGCCGACAGCTCGTGCTCCAAACCGTGGGTGGCCCAGTCCTCATGGCGGCCCACTCCGGCGAGTCCCTGATGGCAGAGCATGCCGGCCCACATGATGTTGGCGCGGGCATCGTAGTTGTCGGGGTCGGCCAGCACGCGCGGCGCCTCGGCGCGGATGGTGTTCATGAGCGACAGGTTCAGATTGTCGGTCACAGGCACCGCGCCCAGGTCGTCGAAGAAGCGCTCCAGCAGGTGGCAGAACATGTCGGTAAGGCCAGCGGCTGTCTGGAAGGGCGGCAGGGTGAAGGTGAGCTCCGGGTTCATGAAGGCGAACTTCGGTCGGTGAGCGTTGTTGGCGTACCCGGTCTTGCGGCCCAGCTCGTCGTTGGAGATGACCGTGTTCTTCGACGCCTCGCTGCCGGCGGCGGGGATGGTGAGCACCACGGCGATGGGCAGCACGTCGTGATCGGTGGCCTTGGTTTCGAAGAGCTCCCACACGTCGCCTTCCACGCAAGCGCCGTTGGCGATGGCCTTCGCTGAGTCGATGACCGAGCCGCCACCCACAGCGAGAATCCAGTCGACGCCTGCCTCCTTGCAGAGTTTGACGCCCTCGCGCACCAGGGTGATCTCGGGGTTCGGGCGCACGCCGCCCAGCTCCAAATGCTCGATGCCCGCGGCGTCCAGCGAGGCGCCCACGCGGTCGATGAGCCCGGAGGCCACGGCGCTCCCGCCGCCGAAGTGCACGAGCACCCGCTTGGCCCCGGCCGCCGCCAGCTTCTCGCCCACCTGCTCTTCGGCCCCGCGTCCGAAGACGAAATGTGTGGGGGAAACGAATTCGAAGTTTTCCATGGGAGTCCTTTCTGCTTTTCGACCGGGCGACACCTTATCGCCATCGCCGCACCATCGCCGTCGGGCGCGTTCTCTAATCATGCTCTGTGTCGATGCTAGGGCATCGCTGACAAACAGGCAACTGTCAGACCACGGAAAATGTCTCGCAATCTTCGCAAACAGGGCAGCTTGTCACAGGATCGCACCCGGGCCATCGCATTGGTCAGGGAGGCTAATCCCCGTGGGCGCGGGTTATGAGGTCGGCCATTTCGGTAGCGGTTTTGGTGGCTATGTTGGCTTGGGCAGCCAGGCGCTTGTCATGGGTCACCAGATAGCTTGCCTTGCTCAGCTCGCAGCAAGCAAGAACCGAGGCGTCTTCGTAATCCGAGGTGATATCGCGATAGTGGCGAGCTAGCCACGCCGTACGATCGTCCATGGGAACCGATATCGCAAGATCGGTCATGTGGTCGACGCACCCCCACGCGAAGTTGTTTATAGCACGAGCCGTGCACTCGTCGACAGTGCCACCGTTCTCACGTACTTGCTGCTTCAAAAACTTCCCAATGGTGTAAAAAACTTCATTGACAGCATCCGCTGGTGTTCCCAAATTGGCGTTGTGTTTCTCCGCAACGCGAATAAAGCGAGCAGCTTCTTCATGAAGGGGCCGCTCGTGAAGATAGAAATCGAGCCAAATGTTTTTGTCTACAACAATAGCATTCTCCGCAACCGTCACCAGAGTCCCCTTTCAGCCAGTCTTTCGGTCTTCGCCTCGTAGAAAAGATTGTCCCAATATTCATCCGAGAACTCCTGAGGCGAGGCAGCTGGCGGAATACCCAGGACCTCGCGTTGCGCCTGAAGCGATGCCAGGAAATCATCGATCGCTCGGGCGCGTTTCTCGCCCTCGCTCATGGCGTCGGCTTCCTCCGTCTCGGAGCCGATGACCGCCTGCAAGGCCGCTTCGGACTCGTCGTCATAGCGCGCCGCCACCTCGTAAAGCCGCCGCATGGCCTCCGACGGCGTGCACCCGAACCGGGCAAAGCGCTCGTCCCCGCGCCGCTTCAATTCGGCATCGATACGGAAGTTCATCTGCATGTTCGGCATAGCAACCCCTTTCAGAATTGCTAGCAGTATATCATAACTCTCGACCTTCTATCCATAGTAGGTCGAGAGTCCCCGACAAACCTTCCCTCCGCAGCTCCCGGTTTTTATTTGCTTCGCTGGGCCTGAGACGTGAAAACATGGGGCTCGGCGAGGCTGTGCTAACATGGAAGAAGCTGGGGTACTGTGCGCCTTCACCATCGAGAACCGCCGCGTTGAGGTGGGCGACCCTGTAGAGGCCCTTCCCCGCGTGCGCATCGCCGGCGAATACACCCAGGAAGGCTTCGAATACCTCGTAGAACCCAACGGCGGCGAGCAGTAAAGGCGAGACTAGCGAAGAGGCTTCTGGGCGATGCCCGCCGTTTCCACAAGCGCTCTGCCAAGATCGCCAGTTTGGTATCCTCCGACGCTGCTTGCTGTCGCTTAATCCCGCTCGCCGGGCTGGCGAACGCGAATTTCCTGCTCCTTCACGGAGACGCGGGAATGGGGCGGCACCGAGAAGGTCACGAAGGTGGAGCCCGCGATAACCGAGCCCTCGCCGATGACCGTCTCGCCGCCCAGCACACTGGCGTTGGAGTAGATGGTGACGTTGTCCTCGATGGTGGGGTGGCGCTTCACGCCGGCCAGGCGCTGGCCGCCGCGGGTGGAGAGCGCGCCCAGCGTAACGCCCTGGTACAGCTTCACGTGGTCGCCGATAGTGGTAGTCTCGCCGATGACAACACCAGTGCCGTGGTCGATGAAGAAGTACTCGCCGATATGAGCGCCAGCACCGATATCGATACCCGTGGAAGAGTGGGCGATTTCGGTCATCACGCGCGGGATGATGGGCACGCCCAAGTCGTAGAGCACGTGCGCAATACGATACACGTAGATGGCGTACAGACCCGGGTAGGTGAAGATGACCTCCTCCTTCGAGCCGGCCGCCGGGTCACCGTCGTAGAGCGCCTGCACGTCGGTGAGCAGCGTGCGCTGGATTTCGGGCAGGGCGTCGAAAAACTTCGTGCAGATATCAGCCGTCTGCTCGCAAATGGAGTCACTCGTGCAACCGCCGCACAAGTGATTGCCGCTACCGACGAGGTCGTCACGATCATCGGAGGTGTAGGTGAGCGCCAAAATGAGCTGCTGGCGCAGCACCGATTCAATGTCGATAAGCGTCTGACCGATGAAGTAGCTGGGGCTCGTGGAAGGCGACAGCATCTCCGGCCCGAAATAGCCGGGGAACAGCACGCGGCGCAACTCGGTGATGAGCCCCTTGATAGCCGTGCGGCTGGGGAAGCGGCGGCCGGGCTTGGTGAAGAAGATCTCGTCCGCCTCGTAGTTCTTCTCGATGGCCGCGACGATGCGCTCTAGGTTGTCTCCGAACATGGGCCTTCCTTTCCGAACGGGGCTGCCGGCACGGGCGGCCCCTAGGGTGGCGCCGCGGCGTAAGGGTTGCCAGCGCCTCTGGTGTTTTCGATAGGATAGCAGATCGGAGACGCTTGACCGCCCGCAGCCCTCGCCGCCGCGCAAAACAGTTACTATCGGGGTAAAGATACCGGATGCCCCCTCCCAGCGCACCGCCGCTTGCCCGCACCGTCGCAAGCAAGCGCACAATCGCACCCCGCGCACCTGGCGTCTTCCCATACGCACGGAAGCCGACCCTGCGGCTTCCCACACGCAAGCAGCCCCGTTGCCCTCGCTCGCCGGGGCTGCTTGAATTTAACACTCCTCGCAGGCCTCTTCCACACACTCGTGCTGGCCGGAGGGGCCCTCACCGCAGTAGACGGCGCGCTCCGGATGGTCGGCCAAATAGGCGGCCATGGAGTACTGGGTGATGTCGCTGCGGTTGATGATGCCCACGATGTGGCCCGCTTCCAGCACCGGCACCTTCTTCAGGTGGTTCTCGGACAGAACACGGCACACATCGGTCAGGTTCGCGTGCACGCTCACGCAGATGGGGCTGGCGGCGCCAATTTCGCTGGCGCGCATCTGCATGACCTTCGCCAGCTTCTCGTCGTAGCCCTCGTCGTCGTTCACGGTGCTGTTGATGAGCACGATGGGATCGGTGAACGAGTTGCTGCGCGGGCTCAGCCGCTTCAGGATGTCGCCATCGGAAATGAAGCCCACCGGCTCGCCGGCCTCGTCTACGATGGGGGCTGCGGAGATGTTCTTCTCCACGAACAGGCGCATGGCCTCTTCCACCGTAGCCTCCCGGCTCAGCGAGTACACGTCGGTCTTCATGATGGACGTGAGCAGCGACTTGCGGGTGCCCTCCTCGTCCACCGCGGCCTCCTCGCCGGGCTTGTCCTTCACAAGGGCGATAGTCATGACCAGGCCGATGAGGCACAAAAACGTGCACACGAGGAAGGCGGCGTTGATGCCGAACATGGTGCCCTGGGCCGCGCCGAACTCCGGCGTCGCGAAGCTTTGCACCTGGGTGGACACCGCGATGATGATAGCGGTGCCGAGCGAGCCCGCCACCTGGCGCAGCGTGTTGTTCACGGAGGTGCCGTGGTTCATGACCTTGTTGTCCAGGGCGTTCATGCCCCAGGTGGTGATGGGCATGTTCACCAGCGACATCGAGAACATGCGCACCGTGTACACGATGGTGATGTAAATGATGCTGGACGTGAGGTTCAGAATGGCGAAGGCGAAGGTGGTCAGCGTCAGCAAACTCATGCCCACGATGGCCATGCGGCGTGGGCCGTGGCGGTCGAACCACTTGCCGGCGAGCGGATTCATGATGCCCATAAGGATAGCGCCAGGCATGAGCACGAGGCCCGACACCGTGGCCGACAGCCCATGAAGCGACTGCACGTAAATGGGCATGAGGATGCCGGCGGCCAGAAGCGCACCCTGCACGAGCATGCCGATGATGGTGCCCACGAGGAAGCGGCGGTTCTTCAGCACGTCGACGCGCAGCATCGGGCGGGGCAGACGCGTCTGGCGGATGAAGAACCACACAACGCCGACGATGCCGAGCGCGGTGGTGAGCAGCGGCACCAGCGTGAACCCGGCCGAGCCCAGAGCGGAGAAGCCGTAGAGCATCAGCCCGAAGCCCAGGGTGGAAAGGGCCAGCGACAGCGGGTCGAGCACCGAGTCGCCCTTGTTCGCCGGCGCCTTGTTGTCCACCAGGAACAGCGACGGGACGATGATGACGATGGACAAGGCGAAGATGAGGTAGAACAGGATGTGCCAGTCGGCTTGGTCGATGACGAAGCCCGCCACCGTGGGGCCGATGGCCGGCGCAAAGGCGATAACCAAGCCGAAGATGCCCATGGCCGAGCCGCGGCGATCCACGGGAAACACCAGCATGAGCACGGTCATGGTCACCGGCATGAGGATGCCGGCGCCGGCGGCCTGCACGAGACGGCCTCCCAGAAGCACCGGGAAGTTGAGGCCCACGGCCGCCAACAGCGTGCCCACGGCAAACAAGCTCATCGAGAACACGAACAGCTTCCGCGTGGAGAACCGATCCTGCAGAAACGCCGTGATGGGGATCATGATGGCGTTCACCAGCGTGAACCCGGTGGTCAGCCATTGGGCCGTGGACTGATCGACATTCATCTCGGTCATGATGGACGGCAGTGCCGGCGTCACCAGCGTCTGGTTCAGCACCGTCACAAAGGCGCCCAGCACGAGCACTACCAGCATCATCCATTGTTTGCGCGTTAGCTTCATACACAACACCTCACTCGCTTCTCGCCCCGCTCTCGCTTGTTTTTCCTAGTATGAGCGTCGCCGGCATCTTCTGCGGTATCAGTTCGGCGACTGTTTGGGAAAATCATCTATGGATTCGCTCATGTTATCTCCCGCACCTCTATAATGCGGAACAGAGTTTTTGCCCTGAAAGGATGATTGATCGGTATGCAAACCGCTATATGCCTGTTGCTCGTGGTGTTCTTCTTGCTGATGAACGCGTTCTTCGTCATCGCGGAATTCGCGCTGGTGCGCGTGCGCAAGAGCCAGATTGACATGGCCGTCGCCGAGAAGCGCCGCGGCGCCGAGGCCGCCCGCGACGTAACCACGCACATCAACGCCTACCTGTCGGCCTGCCAGCTCGGCATCACGCTGGCATCGCTGGCCATCGGCTGGTTGGGCGAGCCGGCCGTCTCCGCCGTTCTGGAAGCACCGCTTCTGGCCTGGGGCTTCCCCGAGGCGACGGTGTACCCCATCTGCGTGGCCGTGGGCTTTTTCATCGTGACCACCCTGCACGTAGTGGTCGGCGAGCTCATCCCGAAATCCTTCGCCATCTTCGCCACCGAGAAGTACGCCCTGCACACCGCCGGTCCCTTGCGCGTGTTCTACCGCGTCACCTACCCAATCATGGTCATCTTCAACGGCATTACCAACGGCGTCATGCGGCTGTTCGGGCATGACCCGGCCGACGAGCACGAGGTGTACACCGGCGAGGAGATCAAGCTGCTCATTGACGAGTCCACGGAAAGCGGCCTCATCGATCCGGAGCAGAACGAGTTCGTCGACAACATCTTCGATTTGGGCGACAAGGACGCCGAGGGCATCATGACCCCGCGCACCGACGTCATCTGTCTGGATTTGGAAGACACGCTGGAAGAGAGCTGGGACATCGTGCGCCAGTATAAGTACACGCGCTACCCGGTGTGCGACGGCTCGAAGGACCGCATCGTCGGCTTCGTGCACACCAAGGACCTCGTGGACGTGCCCAAGGACGCGCCCATGAGCGATTGGAAGATTCGCGAGCTGCCGCCCGTGCCCGAGGGCGCGCCCATCGCGAAGCTGCTGCAGGCCATGCAGGAGGGTCGCACCGAGATGTGCGTTGTGGTGGATGAGCACGGCGGCACAGCGGGCATCGTCACCATGAGCGACATCATGGAGCAGATCGTCGGCCGCATCGACGACGAGTACGTGCATGACACCGACGATGACATTGAGGAACTGCCCGACGGTACTTACCAGATCAATGGCACACTGGCCATCGACGATTTGGTGGAGCTGCTCGGCTTCGAACCAGAAGAGGCCAACGACGTGGAAACCGCCGGCGGCCTGTTGTTGTCGCTGTTCGACCGCATTCCCAAGGAGGGCGACGTGGCGGTGCTGGAAGATCGCGGCACGAAGGTGACGTTCACCGTGCTCGCCATGGACCGCCTCCGCATCGACCGCATCTGCATGGCCATCGACCGCCCCGACGAGGAATAACGGGCGGCCCCGAGAGCTTCGTATCCGGGCGGTCTTCGGGCCGCCCTTCGACCGAGCGACGGCCTCATGTATAATGTCCCCATATGATCGAGGGCCACAACAAGAAGGGACATACCGTTGCAGCGCAATCATGGGCGGTGGCTCGGCAGAAATCTCCTGATAGCTGTGGCGGGTATCTCCGCCCTTCTGGCGGCCCAGTCATTTGAGGCGCCCTGCGAGATTTCCTGGCATCTTCCCCTGGGACAAGGCAGCGTGCCGGCGACCATTGTAGACGTAGCCGTCGCCTCCCTCGTTTCTTGCGCTTTGATCATCGCGGGCAACCGAGGGAGACGCGCGCTTGCGAGTGTTCCCCTCGCCATAGCAAGCGCCTCGTGCTGCCTAATGGGCCTGGCCGTGCAAGGCACGGGAGAGCCCCTCTCCATTTTTGGACTCATCCTCATGTCTGCCGGGGGAACCGTTCTTCTCTTCTGCTGGCTGGCGGCAGTCTGCGCCCAGCGCGATATCGGCATTGTCGAGCTGATGATAGAGATCGAGGTGCTCGCATCGGCGGCGGCGATTCTCCCCTCGCTTCTGTCTGCGTCATGGTGCCAAGCCCTCGCCGGCATGAGCGTGGCAGCCTCTGCGGTGGCACTTTGCCTCATCCAGCGCCCCGCGCCTTCCGCATCGGAAACCGAGCGGTCTTTTACCCTCGAGCCGTCTTCGCTGGCGAAAATCCTCTGCAGCTTCTTTGTTATCGGACTGGTGGTGGGATCCTTACAGTATTCGGTCTTCCTGCAGCAGGCAGAAGGCGAGATGTTCCCCGTCATCATTACCGCCATATCGCTCGCACTCGTGCTCTGGCTCTTTAACCGCGGCCGGGACTTCAACCTGTCGGTGTGGACGAAAGTGGTTGCAACCCTTTCGCTGGTCGCTCTTATCTTAGTGCTGTTCTCATCGACTCTCACCTACCTTGCCTACGTGTTGGCCGGCATCGCATACTCTCTTTTGGAATGCGGCGCCCTCTACATGGGATTACTCCTGGGGAGGCTGTATCCTGGTACTCGTGTGAGAATCTTAGCCACTGCTTGGTGTGTGGGGACTTTAGGGTCCCTCCCCCTGCTGGCTTCCGCTTTTTTCGGACCCCACATCGCGAGCAGGGTCGCCATGCTCTTCATGGCCCTTCTGCTCGTCGTGGCATCCATTTGGATTCTGGAGGATCGAACCATGTCGCTGCTGTTGTCCGCAAGCGGCGGCGCGAAGCTCACCTCACTCTCGGGTCGTCTCCTTGAATCATTCAGCGACAGCAGGGGCCTGACTACTCGCGAACGCGATGTATTCAATCTCTATATCGTCGGACGAAGCGCCCCCTACATTGCAGAGAAGCTCGTAATCAGCGAGAGCACGGTGAAATCTCACCTGCAGCACATCTACACCAAATGCGGCGTCCATTCGCGCCAAGAGCTAGTGGCCCGAGTTCGCAGCCTGCGCGATGGAGCCGAGGACAGGCCTAGCTGATAGCCGGGGCAGGGGCGGCAG
>OLQU01000551.1_pt1 | contig 30868 bp, 45 predicted proteins | sample 1672271 | NCBI WGS metagenome assembly OLQU01 (sample SAMEA3136666, study PRJEB25190) | human gut metagenome | biome: human gut; feature: human-associated habitat; material: faeces | place: Austria | collected 2013 | reverse complement strand
TCAAGCCTTATCGCTTGATATATTTATTATATCACATTGTGTCTTGTGATGCAAACAAAAAAAGGCCGGGACTCGCCCGGCCTGTAATCACTCTTCCTCGGCGTCTTTCCTCGCTATTTCGATGATCTTGGATACCGCAGCAGCCATGTTCTTGATTCCGTTACGTGAAGCGAACGATGTCACTTGATGCACGAACTCGTCGTACAATTCCATAGGCACCAACCCGAGCATGTCCGAGTTGCAATCATCCACGAACTGTTCAAGTTCTTCGTATTCGCGGGTCAGAAACAAAAACTCCACGTCCTTATACTCGTACTTCACATTCAAACCGTTCAGGTTGATTTGCTGCGGTTCGACGTGCGGTAGGCTGTCCTGATCGAGTCCGCTGAGCAACAAGTCGTCTACGTCGTCCATTTGAGTGACCAGCTGCGCCAGTAGTTTCTCGTCGGCGTGGCCGGTGAGTTCGTTGGCGGCTATCTGCTTCGCCGTTATGGTGGAACGTGTCATAGGCTTCGTGTCCACGATAACCGGGATACGTTGGATACCGGCGCGGGCGGCGGCTCTTGTACGATGATGGCCGGAAACAATACTTATCGGCCCTTCTCCGTTCGGTTGCGAACAGTACGGCAATGACTCCAACATCCCTCGTAGCTTGATGTTCTGGGTCAGTGCGTCGAACTTACGTGGTTCCATGACCTGCGCGTTCAGGTCTTGTTCCTTGAGATTGACCACGTTAACCCACTTGATTACCAAACCGTCGGCTATGGTCATTTCTTGCGACGTGTCGACATCGGCCATTATTTCCTCCTGTTCTCTTTGGCTAGGAACTGTCCGAGAATGTTCCTTAAGCCGATCTCTTCGTGCCAATCGCTCTTATACTGCAATTGGTACTGTCCGTTTTTACGGTCGCGTCTGTCCAGTTTCATCAGTCCGCGAAGTCCCTTGGCTTCGGGGTATCGCGTGTACTCAACGGTTGCCAGCCCATCGCACGCATCGACGAGTATCTGTGTCTTGGGCGTCGCGCAGAGCTGGAACGTGGAACGACGTAACGCTATCATCGTGACCAGCTTCGTAAGCCGATACCGTTCGTGGGATACCCCGAATGCTTGACGCAATACCGCGTAGCGAATCGTGTACATGGGATTAGGCAGACCATATCCGATGATTCCGGCAACGTAACCGTCGATTAGTACGAGAACACACATCGGGCTCACGTTTCCCGATATCCTATGCCGCATCACTTGCAGATACGAGTCTTGGGCCGCGCTATCGCGCAACGGTACGACCTTGATTTCGGAACGTTCGGTAATCTGATGATCTCTGGGCAATATCGGTATCGGTATCTCCGCCGATTTCGACGACGCCACAGTCACCATGTTCCCGCCGACAAGACGTTTGACCTCGTTCGGACGGTTGGAATTCATGTAAATCACACTGTCCAAACCCAGACGCCTAGCGTAGACCGGGCTATCAGTTGCGGCGTTTCCGGGCGTTTGCTGCTGCTGGCAGATCAGCAACGCCTTACGCCCATCGAACAGCTTGCAGAGCTTGGGAATATCGACGGGCGCGTTGAATACGTTGTATTCAGGTTCCGCCCATTGGAATCTCCCCCCGGTATCGAAGAATTTTTCATAAGCTCCCGGATACGTAGGAGGATTGGCGAACACGATGGTGTGCGGGTCATCCATAATGCGTTCCGCATACTTCATCGGGTCGGTGGGCTCGTATCTCAGCCCACCAAGTCTGATCATATTCGCTGCGATTCGCTCCCGTAGCTGTCCGACGTGTTCCGAATCGTTGATGTCAAGATCAGCCAGAAGTTCACGGTAGTAATCGATATCATCGTGCTTGCTGAGACGCATACGGTATTGCGCCATGATTACGGTAGCCGCGTCATCCGCAGCGTTCCCGGAGAGTGGCACTGGAGAACCGTCAATCGTTGCCCGCATTTCGGTGAGAGGCTTACCGCTGTACGCATATCCGAGCGCTGCGGTGTACGCCCACACGTCGCACGCCTCGATTTGCTCCGGTTTCCAGCCGTTCTCCACGGCGACCATGCAGTTTGCGAAGGCTCCGGCGTACAGTTCGACGTATCGCGTATACCCTGACGCGGGTGCCTGTCTAAACAGATTCCCGTTCCAATCACGTTCGGGCTTATCCCAAGTGTTGAGGAACAGTATGGACGGTGAGTTGAAACCTGCCATCAGACCGCCCCCCAAGAGTCGAACTTGGTGCCTCCCAATTCGAGATTGGGCGCTCTATCCGGTGAGCTAGGGGCGGAATAGCAACGGTCATTAGAATAGCACATTTTGATCGGCCTCCAAACCTTTTTGTAATTCCTTGACTTCTTCACCGGTCTTTTCCTGCCACCATTGGGCGAAAATCGTTCGGTGGCACAAGCCTTTTCTTACGTCATCGAAGCATAGAAGCACGATGTCTTTACCGCCGTTGAGTTGCGATATCGTTTCAAGTTCCGTTCTGATGCGGGCGACCCCGTGTGAGTCCAGCATGGCACGATACCGTTCGGTGAATTCTTCGTCGGTTCCTTCCATGAACCATCGGCCCGGCGTCACTGTTTTCGCCGATGCTGCGATTGTGTACGGAAGTCGCCATCGTGGCGAACCGTACGTTATGCGTACCGGTATGCCTTGTGACGGGGTGAAGTCGTGGTATCGGTTTGTGTAAATCTTCATATGCATCCTTTCCATGCGATGTGTGATATAAATATCATATCACACTGTTGGTTCTTGTCGCAAATTGCCCACATTCTTAACTTCGTCTGGGAAGAATTCCATTTCCAAAGCCTCCACACCTCCAGTAGCACCCCAATACGCACGCCTCGCACGCAGAACGGTCGCCACATCGGCGGACATGGAATCGGGAAGCCTATGGGACATCCAATTCGACAGCTTCGCTTCGCTGCGTTGCTCCGGCTTCTGGGCCCTCCAATTAACCGGGGTGGCCAGCCACACGGGGAGAGTCCGCACATACTGCAATGGCGTACCCTCGCACGATTCCACGAAACGCTTCGCCGCCCTCATAAGCGCGTCGGCACCGACTTCATCGAACGCCTGATTAAAGCACTGAATGAATTCGTTTGACACCCTGCATTTCTTCGGCCACAATCCCATAAGCGCTTTAAGGGTGTCCACTGAATGGCAGGTGACTGTGATTTTTTCTTCGCCGCGAGAGTATTGTTCTTGGGTTTTGTTCTTTTGGGTATTGTTCGTCAAAACCTCGTTTTGGGGTAGGTCAAAAGCAGGTTTTGGGGGGTCAAAAGCAGGTTTTGGGGTCGGTACATGGTCATAACCCTGTTTTGGGGTGGGCTTCCACAGCGAGACGTGATACCGGTTGGCCCTGCCATCGGACTTGACCCGTCGGATATATCCAAGTTGTTCAAGCACGTTGAGGCTCTTGGATACCGTGGGCTGTGAGCAACGCGCGATCTTCGCCAGCCGCTCCAAGCTGGGCCAGCATACGCCGGTGTTGTCGGCGTGACGTATCAGCGCCATATACACCAGCAGGTCGTAGCCGCCCAACCGGTCATCATCCACCGCCCAATTCGGCAACATCGAAAAACCCGAGTTCTGTGCTATACTCGTATCGGACATGTTTCCACCTTTCTGTTAGCGCCTCTCTTCCGTTATCTCGGGGAGGCGCTTACTTTATTCCTATTACTATCTTATTTGATCTTGGTGCGCACGGCTCCAGTGCGCATATATATATTATATATGCTACACATGCTACTTGCAATTAATAACAATCTGATGTATAGTTAAACCATGTACGCTAAAGACTACACCGTAACGACGGAGCAGTACGCGGAACGCTGGCACCTCAACATCCAGACCGTCCGCAGATACTGCCGTGAGAAACGACTGCCATACATCAAGGTAGGCAACCGCTACTACTTCAACCCCGACATCACACCACTACCCGTAGGAGCAACGATCGACGATGAATGACCCAAGAATCACACTGCCGATCGCACGCTTGGCGGCAGACCCCGAACGCAAACAGACCCGCAACGGCACCCCCTACATGCTTATCCGAGTCGCCGCCACAGGCGGACACATGGACAAGACCACAAAACAGTGGGTTGACCACGACACCATGTGGGCGACCATATTCGAGTATGACCTGAGACTTGCGGAAACCTACGAACGCATGCTGCGCAAGGGCACACCGGTAAGGGTCGAGGGTGTCCTGAAATGGAAGACCGGCACCGACAACCAAGGACAGCCGCGCACCGACTTCATCATCGAACACGCGACCATCAGCCTCTCCATGCTCAAAGCCAAGAACCAGCAGCCTCAGCAAGACCAGCAGACCGGCAACCAGTGGCCGGGACCGACACGTTCGGCCCGACCAACTCGCTCAACCAGACCGACAACGAATGGGACGTGTTCTAAATGGCAGTGAACGTCACCGAGAAAGACAAGACGCTCAACGAGATTATCGACTGGTGCGAACAGTTAGCAGCGGAAAGCCTGAGACTGGCGAGCGCTCTTCTAAGGCAGCATGACATGGCCGCATACGGTGTCGTGAAGGGACAAATCAACGCATACGAAAAGACAGCCGACCACTGCCGTTCCATACTCGGCTACAGCGGCTCCATGCCGTCCGAGATGCCGAATCAAAGCAAGGACACGAAATGAGCAGGACTGATACCACCGACCCGGACGGTCTGCACTTTTTCCGCGTCAAAAATTCAACGATGCCGGAGAAATGTACGGACTGACCCAAGTCACCACCGATTGAAAGGAATTACCATGACCCGCTATCTCGTAACGGACCAACAACTGCGTCACGCAATACACTCGGCCATAAGAGCTCTGGACCTCAGCAAGCAAGATGAGAATTACACCATCGAATCAACTGCCAAAGTCTCCGATAAAGCTCTAGAATTATTGACCTCATCGAAGACCACCGAATCGGAACAAACCGAGAATCCCAAACAGGCTGCTGGCCGTGAAATCGATACGAGCGAGTACCCATTTATCCAACTAGAGGCAGACGAACTCGTCCGGATGATCTGTGACGCCTACCAAACCGGCGTATTCTCAGGAAAGGAGCAATCATGAAATTCACGAAACGCGCATACGTCAAAGTTTGGCAGAACTACCCAGAAGAAGAACGCGAAGACACCACTATAACCCTCCTAGACCACGAGGACGCGAACGAGCTCAACAGTATCCCGGTAACCCTGCTCTATCTGCTGGAACGTTATGCGTTCGTCAACAGTATGGACGAATTCGACATTCCTGAACACTGCCTTACAGCCGAATCGTTCGACCTCATAGGCTTCGTCAAAACCTACCGGGACATGCTCAGCAAAACCGGCGGCTTCTGGACACCCATGAAGTTCATCACCGCAAGCCCGAAACCCGTAGACGGTATCCCGCCCATCTCGTACCGCCCACGCTGCGGAGCGTTGATCTGGCCGAACACCACACAACGCTGCATCAACGGACAACCCGAAAACGACGCCGAATATTACAAGCGAATTCTCGAAATCCACAAGAACAACCCTGACCCGCTGTTCTGCCACAATTGCGGTCAACACTTCAAACACGTCAGCCAAAACCAACTAGCCTACAAGCACCAAAGCAACCGCACCGACATCCTACGCACACTCAAACTCAAGGCAGAAACACAACCGACGTTCGACTTGACGGAGGTCAACCAATGATAGACGAACCATTCTCGTTCAGCCTGTTTATTCCCGGTATCCCTGCCAGTAAAGGCTCCTACCGTCCAATCACCGGCAGGAGCCGCACCACCAACAAACCCGTCACCCGCCTCATACCAATGGACAAGAAGGAACGCCCGTGGCGCGACCACGTGCGCGACACCATCCTCAGCCACAAACACCCAACCATCCCCCACAACTCATACATCAAAATAGAAACCACGTTCTACCTGCCACGCCCCAAAACCATCCCACCCCACAAACGCAAACACCCCACAGTCAAACCAGACATAGACAAACTCCAACGCGCCCTATACGACGCCATCACCGAAACACACATCTGGCGAGACGACTGCCAGATAACCGACGTAACCAGCCACAAACGATACGCCGACAACACCACCACCGGCGTATCCCTCACAATCACATGGAAGCCAAACCAATGAAAAAACCAAACGAATTCGACTACTTCCGCAACACCACACCCGGCTACAAGCTAGGCCGCATTCTCGGCGGGCTACTCATCACCCTAACCGTACTCCTCACCACCACCGGCACTATCGCCCTACTCAAACTACTCATAACCTACATCCTCGCCTAAAGAAACCATCATGCCCCTCAACCAACACAAAACCGAACTAGCCCTCCAATGGCACCGCAAACACTACAACACCGAATACATCGCCAACCTACTCAACACCACCCCAGAAGAAATACAAACCATCATCAACCAACACCAACACCAAACTAAACCCAAGAAAGAATAAAATACCCCTTATGAGCAACGTAACCAGAGACGCCCACGGACGAATCACCGGCGGCGTAAACAACCCAACAGGTAAAGGCGGTTTCCAAGAACGCCCACAAGACCGCAGCCGTAAGTGGACAAAACGCGGCAGCGTGAAATACAACCTCCAGCAATTCCTTGAACTCACGAACGAGGAACTCGATGAATGGGTGCAGCGTCTGGACGAACTGACACAAGCCGAACAGATCGCCCTTCGTCGTGTTCTTGAATCGAAGAAGGGCAGTGAGAAAGCATTTCGATCCTATCAGGACATCGCCAACCGTACCGAGGGTATGCCCCGCCAACAGGTTGACCAGACGGTGCAGATGTACGAGCCGCCTACGATCAACGTTACAGTGAAGTGAACAAACCCGAGCCTACTATTCTCAATAAGGCTCGGGTTCCCTCGGGTGAAGACCATACTATTGAGAATCGCGCGCACATTATGGAACAAAACGGAACATTCAACCTCGTAATCCCCAAAGCATACGAAGATCTACTGTTCTTCCTCCATGACCGTGACAATCCGCCATACCGCTACTACGACTACAGCGGAGGCCGTTCAAGCGCGAAAAGCACCAGCGTAGCCCTAGCCCTAGCGCTCGAAGCCAGCATGTACCCCACCCGCATCCTATGCACCCGTGAATTCCAGAACAGCATTCAGGAAAGCGTCAAACAGCTCCTAGCGGATATCATCAGCCGCTATGAGCTTCCCGGTTTCACCATCACCCGCGAACAGATAACCCACGTCAACGGCAGTGTGTTCTGGTTCAAGGGCTTGCACGAAGACCCCGAAAGCACGTTGAAAGGCATCGAAGGTGTAGACCGTTGCTGGATAGAGGAAGCCCAGTTCATCACCGACCATAGCCTAGACGTGTTGCTGCCGACCATCCGAAAGAACGGCAGCACCATCATCTTCACACGCAACCCCCTAACCCCGGAAGATGCGATAACCACACGCTTCGTCACACACCCCAGCCAGCTCACCCAACAACGCACCACCCACCATCACACCACATGGCGGGACGCCGAACAGGCCGGAATACTCCCGGAAGAGATTCTGCGACAGGTCGAGGAATCACGAAACAACCCAGACTTCGCCCACATCTGGGAAGGAATGCCCTACGAGAAAACAATCAACCAGATCATAAGCTGGCAGCAACTCACAGACGCGACCGAACGCCAACCTCAAACAGACGGCGGCGTAAGCTTCGGCGTTGACGTGGCCCGATACGGAGCCGACCGAACCGCCGTAGCCATCGTAAAGGGACGCCACCTAGTAGACCTCGTGAGCTGGAGCAAAACCAGTCTCGTCGAAACAGCGGAACGCATAATCACCCTTGCCGGAACACATCATCCAAGCATCATCAACGTGGACGATACCGGCGTGGGCGGAGGAGTAACGGATATTCTCCGCAGCCGAAACCAACCAGTGAACGGCGTCAACTTCGGAGCCAAGCCCAAGCATCCCGACCGCTATCCGGCAGTCAGTTCGGAATTATGGTTCGAGTTTGCCGAACAGCTTTCGGAAATCACCATCAACCCGAATCTGGAACACCGGGCCGAACTGTTTCAGGAACTCAGCACCCGCGAATGGGCAATCAACAACAGAAACCTACGCGAAGTGCAGCGGAAGAAAGACTACAAAACAGAGAATCAGACTGGTAGCCCCGATCTAGCGGATAGCGTCCTTCTCGCCTACTACAAGCCGCTGCAACTTCCATCGTGGGACGTAGCCGTTTGCTAGGTTTAAGCCCTGCACCCCGGTAGACTAGACATAGGGTCTTATGACGAATCGAGGAAAATGTGAGCCTGCTGAACAATCTCCGTGAAGGTTTTATGAGCGCGTTCGACCGTAACCATGCGCCCAGCATGTCCCCCACACCAATGGGCGGGAACATCTGGCAGCCGATGGGCGGCAACACCATCCCCATGCACGACACCTACGACAACGTGTTCCCGTATGTCAACGCCATCGCCCAACGGTTCAGCACGGTAATCCCCTACGCCGTGGACACGAACAACAGGCGCATCGAACCGGCCCCCGCACCGTTGACCGCGCTCTACGCGCCAAACGACACGTATTCGTGCTTGGAATTCCTCAAGATCGTTTGCGCCACCATCCTCACCCAATCTCACTTGGACGTACTTATCTGGACAACTAACGGGCCGGGCGGAGACATTACAGCCGACAACATCATCGGATATACGCTGCTACCGTCGAACAGCCGCCAGTACAATTCTTCTCGCTCGGACTGGTATCATCGCGTTACGATGGACTTGGGCGACGGCGAACGAGTCTACGAATTCTCCCGGGACGAAACCATCGCCCTCAGCTACAGCCAGCATCCAAACGACCCGACGCGCGGCATTGCTCCTGCCATGACGGTGAAGAAGTGGGCGAACGTGGACGATATGATCGCCGACTATGAGCGTGGTTTCTTCGGCAACAACGCTGTACCCGCTGGAATGCTCGGCATCGTATCGGAAAACACCGAGGACTTCCAACGCAACCGCGAACGCCTCGAAAGCACATTCCGAGGCGCAGGCAACAACAACGGAATCGTGTACAACATGATCCCGGTTGACCCTATGACCCATAAGCCCAGCACCACCAGTAAGCTGGTGTGGGTGCCGTTCCAGAACGACAATGGCAGTCTGGACTTGCAGACCGTAAACGACGTGGTAAACAACCGACTGTCGAACGCTCTGGCAGTACCGGACATTATTCGCGGCATCGATAACGGGCAGACCTACGCCAACGCCGAACAGGCCGAACGCGCGTTCATCGAGAATACGTTGAAACCGTTGTGTATGACGGTGTGGGATAAATGGCAATTCGAGCTAGACCGCATCACCGGTGGACTCGGGTATGGCATCACTTTCGACCTCGCTCTGCCTTCCCAAACCGACGTAGAGAAGGTTCAGGCCGACATCCAGAAGGTACGTATTGACTCGCTCACCCAGCTCCTGAACATGGGTGCCAGTCTGGAGTCTGCCGTGGACGCGCTCGGCTTACCCGACTCGTACAAGTGTCTTGACTTGTATCAGCAGGCTCCTACGCTGACTATCCCAGTAGCCGCAAAACGGTATAGCCGTAATATCAAACCGCAGGAAACGGCAACTGAGAAACGCATTCTGCCCGCCACTCGAACCTACGTTGACAGAGTTATCAGGCTCGCCCGTCGCTCTCAGAACAGTTTGCGCGATGATTTGGAAGCTATCGGCGACCAGTGGATTAACGACGTGAAAGATGACCTGATGACCAACCTCGCCGCCTACGCCCGCCGTACCGGCTACGAGTTGGAACAGGTCATTACCGCGTGGACGGAAGTCCACCCCGAAAGCTCCATTGCCGTGGAAATCGAGAACTATACGGCTGATGATTGGCGGCAACTCTACTTCTGGACTGAACTCCCCGACACCGTGCATGAAGCCTACATGGAACACTTGCGAAGCATCGCCAAGTCCACCAGCAAGACCATCACGAACAACGTGCTCGAACTGCTGAACCGTGCCGACGTGGAACAGTGGGACGCCGAACGCCTGCGTGACGAGCTCGAACGCATGGGCAACGATCACGCCAAACTGATTGCCCGCTGCGAAACCGTGCAATCGCAACGGCTCGGCAGTCTCTACAGTGCCCGCAATCTCAGTGAAACGCTCGGCGTCCGACTGTACAAGGTATGGCGTACCAGCGGAGACGAAAAAGTGTGCGAGTTCTGCCGTAACATGGAAGGCAAGCGAATCGCGCTCGATGACACGTATCTGGCTGAAAACGCCAGCGTCGAAATCGGAGACCGCACCTACGTGAACAACTTCGAGAGTATGCAAACCCCGAACGGACACCCCAACTGCCGGTGCTACGAGGATTACGAGGTGGTGGAATCATGACTTACGACATCCATTGCAAACATTGCGGACGGTATCTAGGTTCCTGCGCCCGTGACACGATGGTCACATTGAAGTGTCCGAACTGCAAAGGCTTGTACGTGTACCGCATCGTGCTACTATGGGGGCCAGAACATTAAGCCCATTAAGGACGTTCGACCGCACCACTACCCTACTATTTGAAAGGGCCAAAATGAAGACTCGTAAGAGCTTCGCCAACAGCGGTGCCCCAGAAACCAATGGTCGTACCCTCACCTTCCTTGCCAACAGCGGCAAAGTGATGTGCGACGGACTCACTGTAGATTTGAAGACACTGAAAGCGCCGTTAATCGACGGCACTCTGAAACTGGTGTCTGACCTCACCGAGTCCGACAAACTATCCCTTCCGCTCCTGATCGACCACATGCCCAGTATCGAATGCCAAGCGGGTGCAATCACCCGACTTTGGATGACCGATGATGGGATGATGGCCGAAGCGAAACTCAGCGAGGTAGATCAAGGCGAACGTATCCGCCAGCTTGCCGCCGACGGATGCCTGACCAACAGTTTCAGCATCACCGTTGAATTCAACCAGCGTCCCGGCAAGGACGGTATCATCCACGATGGCGAACTACTGGAAATCAGCGTCGTCTATCGTGGGGCCGACCCAAGGGCCGCTTTCACCGCAATCAACAGCCGCAACAACAAGAATGGAGACACCATGAACCCGGAACTCCTGAAGAAACTGGCGCGTACCATCGCCCAGTTCAAACTCACCCCGGACGAGGCGGAACAGCTCACCGATTCCATCGGTGACATCATGCAGTCCGCTCTCGATGACATCACCGCTGCCATCACCAACCAGAAGGAAGGCGAGGGCGAGGGCGAGGGCACCCCGGCACCGGAAGACCCCGTGCAGGCTTCCAACGGCCGCCAGACCATCATCATCAACAAAGCCAACCACGCCGCCCACCAGTCGGGTACCGTGAAGTTCTCCCACGACCGTAAGACGTGGCTTGACTCCGACGACGCCATGATCGCGTTCGAACGCGCCCTGATCGACACTGACAACAAGGGTGTCGAAGCATTCCATCGTGAGTGGACTGACACCGTGAACCGTAACATGTCGGACACCGCATCGTTCGGCGTTGACCCCACCGACGTGAACAAGTTCATCCCGACTGCGGCAATCACCACAATCGCGGACGCGCTGAACACGCGCGGCTCCGGCCTGTGGAACCTGCTGCGCAAAACCGGCATGGATAGGCTCACCATCGGCGGCAATATCGCCGGTCTGACCGACCAGACCCGTGCTCACGGCTACCCGGTGGCCTCCTACGGCACGAAGAAGAAGGAACAGGCGCTTTCATTCGTGAAGCGTGAGCTTCAGGCCGATTACACCTACAAGTACATCAACCTGAACAAGGGCGATATCCGTCGCACCCAGCGTCCGGGCGCTCTGCTCCGCTACGTGCTTCAGGAACTCCCGAACTACATCGTCCAGACCATCGAACGTCAGATCACGCTCGGCGGTTACACGGACATGGCTCACTTCCGTTCGGTTGTGACCGACGCTGGAGACAACTCGTCCGAGTGGAAGGGCAACCGTTTCGCGCTCTCCTACACCATGACAGATGACACTCCGCTGATGGACTTCGTGCGTGCCTCCCACATGGTTCGCGCTCAGGGCAACAAGGTGCTGCTGTGCAACGCTGACACCGTGGCCGACCTGATGATGTCCGCGAACGCTAACGGCAACACGTACATTGCTCTCGGTGGTGACGATACTCTGGCCCGCGCCCTCGGCGTTAACCAGATCATTACCCCTGAATGGTGGGCGGACACGGACGACACCACCACTATGGGCGTCATCATGTCCGCGTCTCACTACGCGGTGGTTGGCGATACCTCCATCGAAGCTTTCACCAACTTTGCGCTGTCCACTAACACCAACGAGTATCTTCAGGAGATTTACGCTGGTGGCGGTCTGGACGCGGAGAAGTCCGCCGTGGTCATCAAGCCGAAGGGCAAATGAGGTGATCTGCCGTGACGATTAAACAGGTTCGACTCGTTAAGACGGACTCTCGTAACCCGGTTCAAGACATCGCCGAACTAGCGGTGTTCGACGCTTCGGATAATCCCGTTGACCCTCTGGCCCCCCTTGATGATGGCAGCGTGACGACCGCGAAGCTGGCTAACAATGCTGTAACCGCGACCAAGATCGCGAGCGGCGTTCTGCCGACCAACGCGACCAAGGAAAAGGCCGGTCTGGTCAAGCAGGCCGCGCACGTTAACGACCCAGCTGGCGAAACTCCGACTAAAGTCGAGTTTATCGCGCTCCGTAACGCCTTGGTCGCAGCCGGGCAGATGGCGTCCGCCTGACACGCTACCCTAAACAGTAGCGGGACTGCACCGCAAAGGCCCTATCTCCTACAATGGGAGGTAGGGCCTAACTTATTTTCCCGGAAGGAGCGATCATGGACATCGACGCAAGCGTAATCGATCAAGTGGGAGAGACGATCTACGCGCGATGGAAGGACGCCGCGCTCGCAGACCTCGCCAACATCATATGCCAAAAAACCTTAACCCAGCTTACAGATGATTACGTGGGAATTGTCGTAGGAGATGGCCGCCACATAGCGTTACTGGCATGGTATTCGGATGTGACCAACGTGCAGACCACCGACGGTGTGAAGCTCGATTTTCATGTGAACTACGATATGGGCGACGGGTGGACGCCAGAAACCAAATACGCCAACTGCCTGACAATCGCGCAACGTCTTAATGTCGGCACGGCAATAACCGTGACCGGAACGCACGGGTTCGCCAAGCTCCCAGCACCATTATCTTCAGTATTGGCGGCTGTTATAGAGGCAGACCAGAACGTTCTTGAACAGACAGACCGCATCACGTCGAAGAGCATCGAGGATGTGAGCGTGAGCTACGCAACGATCAACGGAACGGCTATGGAACGTGCGTTGACCCCGTACCAGTCGCTTATAAGCCAGTGGAGCCTATGCCGGAACGGCGTCCAGACTGGTGGCATTCTCTCCATGCCTCGCAAGCATCATCAATTACCGTGGTGGTTGAACGCTCAGGATTACATGGGGGGTGACTACGCTTATGGCAACGTTCTGTGACCCGTTCCGCTTGTTCCCGAACCAAGTCCAGACAGCGACGCTTTGGCGGTACACGGCTCCCGGTCTGCCTAACGAACGACTGGCCGACTTGCAGGTGATTGTGAAGCATTCCACCCAGTCCGACCAGCCGACCGAATACGGTTCGCGTATCAGCATCCGACGCTTCCATATTCAAACGGACACGGTTCCCGAGAACTTGCGGGAAAACATGGAACTATGGCCCGACCTCATGCTGGAACTCTCCGATGGCAGGGTATACCAAGTCACGCAAGCCAGTCGAGGCGATGACATGGACATGGGGGAAACCCGGTTCATCACCGTGTACGGGAACCCGTATGGAAGGGACAGTCTATGAGCTACCGGTTACAGTTGTCCGCTGATTGGGCGCGCAAACTCTCCACCCAACAGTTGAACAAGGGCGGCGTGAGAATGATGACGGACATCCTCAAGATGGCACGTCAGAACGCTCCCGTACTCACCGGCGCTTTGCGTAACAGCGGACGCTTCCAACAACTTTCCACAATGAAGTGGCGTATCACGTTCGGCAACAGTCGCGTGCCTTACGCTCGTATCCGCGAACACACGAACCGGTTGCACCCAAACACGGTACGCTACCTCCAGCGAGCGCGGAACACTGCCGCTAGCCGTGCTAAATCATATTTCAACCTAGGATAGGAACGCCCATCATGATTGATCTAGCCATGTGCATGACCCTCCAGAACGAGGGTTTCGGCACTTACGGAAAGACATTGTTCTTCGGCACCAGCCCAGTACTGGACACGGGTAGCGTCACGAACGCTGAAGGAATCTGGGTCAACGCGAACACGGTTGACATCAACGGCGACCTATACACCGATCAGCTCACGATCAGCAGCCGCTACTTCGACGTGATCGAACAAGGCCGTCTGATGCTCCGGCTCCTGCACTTCGTCAACAATCGTCTGCATAAGTATTGCCGAATGACATGCAACCCCATAGCTGATATAGACTTTGTATCAATTCGCGTGCATCCGGCGACCGCCATCGACATGGACGCCATCGACGGGGAAGGACGCTGGGTGAAAAGCATCCGGTTCAACGTGGATTACAAACTCGACCCGGCAACGGTAGAATAGGAACCGTCCATTAGTCGCCGCGTGTGCAGTCCCGCCCGACGAAAGGACATTACAATGGCCTCCTACCCCCTGATTGGCAAAAAGACCGTCTACATCGACGATATGGTGATCTCCCCAGACTACGTGCAGGACGAAGCCGGTAGCATCACTCTGACTCCCGGCACTACCGAGGTTGCTTCGCAGTCCGGCACTATTAACGTGCCGAACGGTTCCTACGAGGAAATGAGTTTTGAGCTGAACATTATCTGTCCGAGCGTTCGCTACCTCGGCATGCTGTTTCCGGAACTGTACCATAATGCGAAGTTCAAGCGCGTTATCTCCGGTTCGCTGTCCGAGACTGGTCAGGTGCGTTTCGGCGGCAACGAATGTATTTCCAACACTCCGCGTGACATCATTATCCATAACGTGTGCGATGGCCATTCATCGGCGCAGGACTTCCGTATCCCGCAGGCGCTAACCAGCGTAGGCGGCGAGTTCACCGTGAGCCTGTCCGACCCGTTCGTGGTCACACTGTCCGGCTCGATGACTCCCGGTGCAAACGGTGCCGTGGTCATGGGCGAGCTTGATCTGGATAACCCATCGTACTACGACGAAGATTCCGGCACCATCAAGACGGAGAACGTTCAGGTCGCCGCGCTTACCGCGTCCCCGGCGAACATTTCCGGCAAGGTCGGCGGTCATGTGACTGTGAATGTGATGGCGTCTCCGAATGGTGCGACTGGTACCATCACCGCCACTGTAGCTGAAACTGCTAAGGCTGTCGCTACGGACAACGGGGACGGTACTTGGGATATTCAGTTTAAGCAGACTGGTACGGGTACTGTCACGTTCAAGGCTGGCACTGTTCAAACCGTGGTTAACTTCAATGTCGCCGCTAGTTGAGCATAAGTAACGCCCGTCACCGTAGCTGGCACGGTCGGGTGGCGGGCGCGTGATAGAGAAGTTTCCGAAGGGGAATAATCCCATGATATCACACGAATGGAGCAACAATGACTACCCCTGTTTTGAGCATCGACACCCGAGAAGCGTTCCGCACCCTCACCGTGAAAATCGACGGCACCGTGTACACCATGCGACCGCTCGGCTCGAAGGATATGCTCACGATCTTGGATAATGCGGAGACAATTGACAAGCTGAGCGCTGGTGTGGCTAACCGTGAGACCTTGGAAACCGCTGAAAAGATTATCTTCCCGCTGGTTGAATCGCTTATGAGTCCAGCCGATAAATTCTCCGTGTGGGCTTCACAGACCCGTAAGCGTAGCGACCTTGCCTATCAGCGTGCCATGACCGCGTTGTGCGGGCTTATGGCGAAGAACGTCACGGTTGACATCAAAGGCGAATAAATGAGGTCGTGGGATAGTCTGCTCACTCCCGCCGAACGGGAGGCGATGAAGGATTACAAGCAGAAGGAGGCGTCCAGCAAGCCGCTTCCGAGCGTTCATATCCTCGCCGAGCTTGGTGATTTGTATGGGTGGCAGGCTATCCGCGACGTGCTGGAAAACAACGTGTCTCCTTCCCTGATGATGAAACTGCTCAGGGAAGGACGCCGTATCCGACGGCGGCGACTGGCGGAACAATACCTCATGACGTTCGACTGTATCGCCGCCGCGTTCAGCAAGCACGGCGACCGCAATATTAACACGATTATCGAAAAACTCGGGAAGGACGTGTGATGGCAGACTCGACACTGACCCTAGACGCCGAGATCAACACCGGCGATTGGAACGCTGGCGTAAAGGATATTCAATCGGGTAGCCGTCAGATCGAAGAGTCGGCGCGACATGCTGATGAAGCGTTTGGGAACGTTGATAAATCTTCAAGCAAGTCTTCCAGCGGGTTAGGGAAGTTCGGTGCCGCCGCCGGTGCCGTTGGCGGTCTTGTTTCCTCGGGTATCGGAATGGCTGTGGACGCCATCGGTGATCTTACCGGAGACATTATCGAAGCCTCCGACTCTGCGGACAAGTTCAAAAGCACGCTGAACTTCGCAGGACTGGATACCGGGACTATTGACGCGCTCACAGCCAGCACTCAGGCATACGCCGACCAGACGGTTTACAGCATCAGCGATATCCGTAACGTGACCGCACAGCTTGCCGCGAACGGAGTACAGGGCTTCGACAAACTAGCCGAGGCGGCAGGTAATTTGAACGCTGTCGCCGGTGGTAACGCGGAAACTTTTAGCTCCGTTGGTATGGTGCTTACGCAGACCGCTGGCGCGGGCAAGCTCACCACGGAAAACTGGAACCAGCTAGCCGACGCCATCCCCGGTGCTTCCGGCAAGCTTCAAGAGGCGATGTTGAAGAACGGCGCTTACACTGGGAACTTCCGCGACGCGATGGAGAAAGGCGAGATCAGCGCGGAGGAATTCAACCAAGCCATAATGGACTTGGGTATGACCGACGCCGCGAAAGAAGCCGCTACCAGCACTAGCACTATCGAAGGTGCGATGGGTAATCTGGAAGCGTCTGTTGTCGGCGTGGGTACGACGATTCTTGACCAGTTCAAAGGCCCGTTGACCTCCGGTATCAGCATGTTGGCGCAGAGAATCAGCGGACTTAGCGGCGTGTTTACGGGACTAGTGCAGACTATCGGCCCGATTCTCTCACAAATCGGCACAACGTTCCAGACAGCGTTTCAACCAGTTGTGGGAATGGTGCAATCTCAGTTGCTTCCGTCACTCAAGCCGCTTATGAGTGCCTTACAGAATATCGGCAATGCCGTCATGCCTGCAATCCAGCCCATCGCATCAGGGTTAGCTACCGTGGTGAGCATCATCGTGCAAACTATGAGTGTCATCTCAACTGCCGTAACGCCGGTGATTAATAACATCGCCTCGTCGATTCAGACGGTGCTTCCGGCACTCCAGCCGCTAATGAGTGCCTTACAGAATCTCGGTAATGCCATCATGCCTATTATCACGGCCGCAATCCAGACCATTGCACCAGTGTTGTCTACCATCGTGAGCAACATCGGGCAAACCATGAGCGTTATCGCGACTGCTGTAACGCCGGTGATTAATAACATCGCTGCGTTGATTCAGGCCGTGCTACCCGCCATCCAATCAGCGTTCCAAATCTGGGGCACTTACATTCAAGGCGTCATCAACGAGGTGTTCCCATTCATCCAGACGGTTATCACATCCGTTATGAACGTTATCAACGCGATAATCACCACCGTATTGGCAGCGATTAACGGCGACTGGTCTGGAGTATGGGAAGGAATCAAGAATATCGCTTCCAGCGTTTGGAACGGCATCCAAAGTATCGTTTCCGGTGCCATCAATGCAGTGTCAAGCGTCATCTCAAGCGTGCTGAACGGTATCAGCGGTATTTTCAGCAATGTGTGGAACGGCATCAAGGGCGCGGTAAGCAGTGCATGGAGTGGCATCACCAGTGCTGTCAGCAGTGGTGTAAGCTCGATGATGAATTTCATCACCAGTATCCCAAGCCGTATCATGGGCGTGTTCAGCGGAGCCGGATCATGGTTGCTGAGCGCTGGACAGAACATTATTCAAGGTTTGATTAACGGTATCAAGAACGCCATCGGCGGAGCCATCTCAGCAGTCAAAGACGCTGTTGGCGGTATTATCGACGGTGCCAAGAGCCTGCTGGGTATCGCGTCCCCGTCTAAGGTGTTCGATCGTGAGATCGGTCGGATGATTCCGGCTGGTCTTGGCCGTGGCGTATCTGAGAACGAGCGTGCGGCCACTCGCCCGGTGGAAGAAATGGTGAACTCTCTTCTACCATCGTCCATGGTGACGCCCCTGCCAGTCGTGTCTAGCCCGGTGCCTGTGAACATGAACAGTGGCCCGCGTGTGAGCGCGCCTATCACGGTGAACGCGCTTGACCCGAACGCGGCCGCTCAAGAGACTGTGAGGGTGATTAATTTCCATTACGTGTGACAAGCCGCGCGGGTAGACTGAGGGTATGGCTATCTTTACCCTTGACCCGCGCGACATTCGCCTGACCCTGAACGGGTTCCCCTTGTATGGGACTGACTCGTATGGGTGTGAGTGGCACGTAACGTTTCAGAACGTTTCGGGATTGTTCGACGGTGTTGGTTCGACCTTGCAGACCAAGGACAAAGCATGGTCGGATGGCTGGTTTAGCAATATTCCAGTGGCTCAGGGTCGCTCGATCAGTGTCGAGGGTCATATTATCGGCAAATGCACGGAAAACTGTATCAACGCTTGGGATGCGTTCAAACGTTCGTTCAATATCACCAGTCAATCGCTTGTCGTGGAGTTGGGGAACATCAGCCGTCAGGTGCAGGTCATGCAATCGTCTTCCGCTCCGCTGGTGGAGTGGGCTGGTGTGAACATTCTCAAATTCAGTATCGGATTGACCTCTTTGAACTCGTATCTTTACGATACTCAGTCAGTGAGCGGAAAAACCGGGTTCCCGCACACTCAGGGCGGTATGACGTTCCCGTATCATTTTGAGGATATGGATGCGGGCAGTGAATCAACGTGGGTGTGGGCTGAAACAACCGTGTCAGGTAGCGTGCGGCTCACGAACACGGGTAGTGCTCCGAGTCCGGTGACAATTCGTATCGATGGGCCTGTGGTCAATCCGCAGGTTGAGCATAGTCCGAATGGGCATATCATGGCGTTCGATCTCAGTTTGGGTGAGGGTCATTACATTCTTATCAACGGTGCCACTCATGAGATTCTTATAGATGGCACCGACCCGGCACGTGGCAGTGTGACCAGACGAGAATGGAGCTACGCGGAGGTAGGTGAGAACATCTGGATGTTCAACGCCGAGGAACCATCTGATAACGCGCGTATGACGGTCACGTTCAACCCTGCTTACATCTAAGGAGGTGCCGGATGTCTTTTATCTCCAACCGATTGCCGCAGTCGAACGGCTTATACTCGGACACTGCGCGTTTATTGTGGCAGCGTTCCGGCTTGCAGTTCGTCGCCGTCACGTTGAACGACGGCACGGTGATAGCCGAACTCCCCGACCTGCAATTAACCCACCTGACGTACCGTTTCGAGGAAACAACCAGCGAAACAGCCACGCTCCCGTGGCGCAACGCTCCCCGCAATTGGGATGAAGCCACCACACCGTATCAGGTCGCCATACTCCTGTTGCGCGAATCTACCGTGTTGTGGGGCGGTATCGTGGTCAAACGCGAGCGTGCAATGCGCGGAGACGGATTAACGCTGACGTTGGCAACCGTCGAACACTATCTCGATAACGTGTACGTGCAGGATCATACTTATACGAATCGTGACCAGTGCGAGATCGTGGAAGACCTCGTAACCACCACGCTTAAAAACCACCGTTTCAATCTCGTTGTCGAAGCGTCCCCGAGTAGCATTAAACGTGACCGCACATATGAGGCGGAAAGCGACAAGACCCTGCTAAGCGTGCTTCAAGAGCTGGCCAACGTGCTGAACGGGCCGGAATGGTGTACATCATGGCGTGCCATCAACGACGGGCATTATGAACCTGTGATGACGGTAGCCGACCATATCGGCTCCACCACGCCAAGCACCACGTTCGATGAAAGCGTTATGACCATGTTTACTCTGCTGGAGGATTACACGAAAGGGTACGGTGCTAACGCGGTCATGGCGGTGAGTACGGCGGACGCGGGCGGCCGTCCGCAATCCGATTGGATGATCGCAAACCAGCCCAACCGGCCCATGCTGGAATATGTGTTCCAGCCGTCAACCAGCATCACGAACAAGGCGACGCTGAACGAACACGCCAAGGCCTCGTTGTTGCAGATGCAGAACGGTACCCAGACCATCACAATGGGGCTGAGCCTTCTGTCAGCTCCAATGGTGTACGAAGAGTGGAAACCGGGCGACCTCATATCGTGGACAGTGGAAGAAGACGCCGAGCATTTCCCCGACCATAATCACGGTACCGCCCGTATCATCGGGTACGAGATAGATTTTAGTCAGGCGTGGACCATCACACCTATATTGCAGCAGGAGGATGATAATGCCGAGCAAATTCAAGTTCAGTCTCGATAGCGCGGACTCTACAGCCCGCCAGTTCTCGGACATTAAACGCCAGTTACAAGAGTTGCCGCCGAGCATCGTCAACAGCGTTAAGCCTATGGTCGATCAGATCACGGATATATATGAGGAAGTGCAGACGCTGACGAATAATCTTGATCAGCGTGTGCAGGAAAGTATCACCCGCAACAGTTACACCCGTTCCGAGATTGACGTTAAAACTCAGACGTGGAACTGGGGGGTATTGGCTCCCAATCGTGGGGGTACGGGTACCACCAACGCTTATAACAATGTGTTTTCTTCAGGCACTTGGCGCGCGGTGTGGGTGTTGTCTGACGGCACTATGGGCACGGCTCAGTCGATTCGTGCGGCGAAAACCGATATCGTAGACGCCGACGACTACATTCCCGTTGACGCTCTCCGCAAAGTAAAGTGGCGCGTCTATCGAATGAAGGATGACAAGAACCAGAATCTTGATGATGCTCGGCCGTTGGTCGGTATGATCGCCGACGATTTGGACGAAAACGGGCTGGGGTTCTTCTGCGAATACGATGCAGACGGCACTCTGACGGGCATCAACTATCCCATGCTTGGTGTGGCGGCGCTCCGACTCTCTCAACAGGTAGCGGATGAATTGGACGCGCTCAAAGCTAAGGTGGAAGCTCTATCCACCGACGAAGATAAAATAGGTGTAGACGATTCGGAGGATTGATTATGGCTATCATCATGCACCCGCTTACCGCGAAGAACGGTTCCCCGAAGTACACGGCGAACGATTACAGGCAGGCCATCAACCCTCTATTATTGCCGTCCGATGGTAGCGCGTTCAACGGGTTGTCTGGCATCCGTTACGGTTCTCCGAGTCCGCTGGTCACGGTGAGCGGCCTGACCGTTACCGTCAAGGCCCATTGCGGTACCGTCAGCCCGTGGGATGGCCTCGGCGCGTACACCTACGCCATCACCACCAATACGACGGTGCAACTCGCAGACTCCACCAACAGTTACAAGATCGCTGTTACCGTGGAAGACCCGTCTCAGTCGCATGGTACGACTCCGCGCGGCAAGATCGAAGTGTTCACCGCTGGCACGCCTGACTCGAATATCAATGGTCTGGTGATTGCCAAGATTAACGCCGGTGTCGCGTCTGATGCGGCCCCGATTATTCGTAATAACACTGTTTTGATGGCGCGTGATCTTGAACAGCTTAACACTATTGCCGCGATGGATGGGCAGGAGGCTGTGACTATTGCCGATAATGCCCCTTATGTCAGAAACGGTGGAATGTGGAAACAGAAGAACGTTGTGATCAACCCATATGCTGTAACAACTTTCACTAGATCAGACGGGCAATTGCAAGTAAACAACGGCCTGACGTTAATGCGGATGACGCTTATACATAACGACTTCGACAGCGTATCCATCATGAACGATGGTAACGGAGCGAACGTAACTAACCTACCCGTAGGCGATTACGCCGTCTACCTTACACTGCCATTGTCGAGTGACGCCGGATGGCTGAATCTCAATATCGGTGGCAGCAGTGGAATAACGAATTTAGGCCCGAGTATAAGCGAACAATTAACGGGAGGGAACGGGTTTACCCGATTGAATTTGGCCACGATGCTGAGAATAACTCAGACGAACACGAAGATACGGGTTTTCACAAACAATAACGTTTCCGGTATCATGCGTGAAAAAGGGCTCATGTTCATAACCCGGCTAGGCTAGTCATTATCTCCGGCCAGTTCCTCAAGCGATGCAATACGGTCGCGTAGATCATCGGGCAACGACGGTTTAGGATGATTCTCCAAAAATTCAGGATCGATAATCTCGCAGAACTTCGACAGCCAGTGCCCCAACGCACGAATATAACCCGTCTCCAAGTCGATCGTGTATTGCAACGCATCCCGGTTCTTGATTAGCGCGTTTATTTTCTGGTCTTGGGCATCGATCTGCCGTTTCATCTCACCTTGAGCGGAAACTAGCGCCTGATACGCGCGGGTCAGGTCTGACCTACGGTTAGCTGCCCATGTTATAATGCCTCCGAGTGCTACGCCGCCTACGCCGATGATTGCCGTGAGAATTTCCATCATGATTTCATCTTAGACCGTGAAGATAATATCCATTATCATGAACAGTGGAACATGGGATGATGTCGTTTATCATGTAAAGACGGCAATTGGGGGATGTGGATTAACTTTGGATGGTAACTACCACGGCACAATTTCAGCAGGCCCCGTATATGACACCCAATACGTGTTCCGCCCATTGGGGAGCTTCGTTATCCAGATTCCGAGTAATGTAGCGGTGCGTGCGGAAGGTGGTACGCCGGTGTAATCCGGTTCGGTCGGCGTATTACCGCGCGAATCCTATAAGAGAATTGACTCGCAACGGAGTATTGGCCTTCAGCGCGGAACTGAGACTAAGCAGGATGTTGTTGTTCTGCCTCATGGCTCCGTTAATCCATATGCTAGTAGTGTTCCAGTCTCCGTTCATGACGCTAATGCACGGGCTGTTAAGATTTCCAGTGATGCCGTGTTCTTGCGCGAGGGTTTCCAATTCGCCCGGGGAGTATAGTACGGGATTCGACGTGTCGGTCGATGGTCGGATGACCTTGGAGTTGGCGAAGACAATCATTTCCTGCGGTGTGTCGGACGACTCCCATGCGCCGTCGTTTCTGACATAAGGGGCATTATCGGTGATAATAATATCGATTCGTTTTTGATGATAAAATGAGCATATGAGACGTTTCAAACGGTGCATGATCATTATCATGTCGCTCTCTGTCGTCTCGTTGATAGTCCACGTCCTGATAACGGCCTAAGCCGTTTTATGCATGGCGTGGCTGTTCTACATAATCAGCTTATAGGAGGAGTTTCGATGGCTTTGAACGGTATCGACATTAGCAATTGGCAGGCTGGTATCGACTTGTCTGCCGTACCGTGTGATTTCGTCATCAGCAAGGCGACGGAGGGATGCTGGTACGTGTCGGCGGATTGCGCTCGACAGGTGGAACAGGCGTTAAGTCTGGGAAAGTGCGTGGGCGTATACCATTACGCCAACAGTGGTGATGCTGTTTCCGAAGCTGACTTTTTCGTGAACAATTGCGCGAATTGGGTCGGCAAGGTCGTATGGTGTTTGGACTGGGAGGCACAGGGTAACGGACTGTTCGGGTCTGGCGCGTCTGCTCAGCAGTGGATTAGGTCGTTCTGTGACCGCGTGTACGAGCGTACAGGCTCCCAGCCTATCGTCTACGTGGGAGCGTCCATGCTTAACGATGCTCAGAATATTGGAGATCGTGGATTGTGGGTAGCTCAGTACGCGAATATGGACGCTACTGGGTATCAGGATACGCCGTGGAACGAGGGCGCATATGCGTGCGCGATCCGCCAGTATTCGGGCAATGGTCGTCTGCCCGGATATTCAGGCAGTCTTGACCTTGACAAGTTCTATGGTGATGTGAACGCTTGGAATGCTTATAAGGCGGGTCATTCGAGTGTGACCAACGTGCCGACCCCTTCCGCTCCTGCTCCGTCTACTCCCGCGTCTGACACGTACACTGTGCGCTCTGGTGACACGCTGAGTGGTATCGCGTCGATGTATGGGACTAGCTGGCAGGTGCTGGCGCAGATTAATAATCTGTCTGACCCGAATCTGATTTATCCGGGTCAGGTGCTGAATATCAATGGCACTGCCAATACGGTTCAGCCCGGTAGCGGCACGTATACGGTGCAGTCGGGGGACACGCTGAGCGGTATCGCAGCCAAGTACGGGACTTCATGGCAGACCATCCAGCAGATTAACGGCATTGCCGACCCTAATCTGATTTATCCGGGTCAGGTGTTGAAGCTGCCGGGCGGCGCACCGTCACCGTCTGTTACGACGTACACTATCCAGCCCGGTGACACGTTGAGTGGTATCGCCGCCCAGTATGGTACCAGTGTTTCCAATCTGGTGGCGTTGAACGGTATCGCCAACCCTGACGTGATCTACGCGGGCCAGACAATTCGCATCAAGTAGACTATTCGATAGGAGGTTTGTCATGAATATGAATACTGGTGATCCGACCACTGAGACAGCGGTCGCCAATGAGATGCCGGACGGTAATGATAATTACGTGCCGACGTTCAACGCCGCGACTCGTAAGTGGGCGTATCTTGTTTCCGGTCTAATCGGTATCGCCGGTGCGGTGCTGAGTTTCGTGAGTGCCGTGCCGGACATGCCGTCGTGGGTGGCTGTGCTGGGTGGCGCTTTCGCTCTGGTCGGCTCCGGCGTGGCTGGAATGTTCGGCGTCCACTACGCAGGCATCTCCAAGTGAGGTAATGCTGACAATCGCATTGCTTGAAGTCAATCAAGCAATCATGCAAGGAGCATAACCAATGTTCGAAACATTCCAAACCCTCATCAACGCCGGAGGCTACGACCTCGCTGACTTCACCGAGCGCATCAAGACCATGTACGTGATGGGCGAACTCACCGAGGATGAGATGAAACAGCTACTCGAACAGGCGCAGGATAACGCCAAGCCCGACGATTCCTACGCCCCATTGGCCGACCGTGTGAAGGCCCTCGAGGAATGGGAGACGACCATCGAGGAGCGTTTAAGCAAGCTGGAATCAGGTTCATCGACCGACCCCGGCGAACCCGAGAAACCCGGCGACAAATGGCCGGAATACAAGCAGCCGACCGGTGCGCACGACGCCTACCGCGTAGGCGACAAAATCACCTACAACGGGAAGCACTACACGTGCGTGTTGGACGGGTGCGTGTGGCCTCCGGACACCTACCCGCAGGGGTGGCAGGAAGAGGCATGACCCGCATCTACACTGGCACCTCCAAGTGATAGACTGGGGTTGCTCCTTTCGAGCGATGGTGTGATGACCGAATGAACTAGCCCGGCACTGGTCTTGACGACTGGTGCCGGGCTATTCTTTCTTTTTTCAGTTGTTCAAGAGGAATTTTCGATTTCGGTATTCGCTGAACACTGGAACGTCTTCTGGGTGATCGTTGTAGGCGCTGACCAGCCACCCCTTCTCGTATGATTCCTTGGGGTGGGCGTGGATGCGTGCGTGGCATCCCATAGTACCCGAGCCGCAGACGGTAATAAGATTGCTGGGTAGGTTCAGTCCTTCCCAAGCGTGTGAGCGCATACGCCGGTGATGCAGATTAAAAGCGGAGGCGCTTAATGTTCTCCCACAGATGAAGCATCTGCCGTGGTCTCGGTGGAACACTTTCATACGGGTTTCGATATCAGGGTCTGTTTTGCTCACTCGGATACTCCTTCGCAGTGGAAGAAGTACAAGGTTATCGGGGAGACGAGTTTGAAGAAATATTGCCTATCGGTGTCTGTCTTGCATTCATGAATGGCCGTGATCTTAACGCCTTCAACGCTGCCCAGAACGTCGTAGAGTTTGAGGAACGCTTTGGCGTCTTTAATCCCGATTTGACCGAACGTGAGTTCCTGTCCGAGTCCTTGGGTGTCGATGATTTCCTGTGCTTGGGGGGTTTTCTGCAAGAGGCTGATGATCGAGGTCAGATAGTTGATGGTTTCCATTGTTGCTCCTTTGGTGTGATGATGATGATTGGATTAATCGTGCAAGGTTCTAGTCTTTGGTCAGGATGTCATAGCCGAGGTGTTCGGCCAACCGTAACCGGTATTGCTTTTGCGGTTTACGGCGTCCGGTTTCCCACATGGCTATTACGTTTGGGCTGGCGACGCCGATTCGTTCGGCTAGTTCCGCTTGTGAATACCCGTGTCGTAGACGCCAGTATTTGATGCACTGGCCGATGGTCACCCTGTCGCTGATAGTCGCGTAGTCAACTGGGATGTTGCCGATGTTCTGTCGTGTGAAGAACTGGCCGGTCTGGCTGTCCTGTTCCACGGTGACTTCTTGACCGTTGATTACTGTATTGATTTTGTTTTGCTTGCGCATGTTTCACCTCCATACGATGTGTGATATACAGACGATATCACATTGTTTCTGTTTCGCCAAACAGCTCGCTAATGGCTTCGCGCCCATCGTCAGTCAGCGCGAACCGCCAGCAATGACGGTGCCGACTGTTCACACCATCCCGATCGACACGGCACACATGACCGGAACGCTCAAGCTCGATCATGCGCGTCCTCAATCCCTGCGGAGTATCGTCATACTTCGCTAAAACCGCCATACGTTCGATTTCCTCATGGGTAAGCGGACGCTTAGCCACCCAAAGAATCAACAGCACATGAACCTGTTGTCTGCTGAACATTACGCCACCGCCGTTTCAGCCGAGTGGCGGAGGAATGAGGCCATGCCAGCGGCCACAATCCACCCGGCCGCCCACTTGACTCCGAACCGTACCCCGTTGATCTTGGCTGCCATCGCCCACACCGGAAGCGACACCCACGGGCTGAGACACCAGCCGCAATAGGCGAGTTCTCCGAGACTGTCCACGTAATCCTTGGCCCACGTGGGGAGCGAGTTGGACAGGCTCTCGGTCTTTACGGTCAGCTTGCGGCGGAGCGCGGAGAACATATAGCCGGGGCCGGGAGAGAGCTGTACGACAGTGGTCGCGTATCCCGCCGTGATTCCAGCCGAAAGCACGGCAGTCCACCAATTGCCATTAGTCTTCATCGGTTTTCCTTTCCTCGTGGCGACGCCAGCAGTGATACCGCTTGTCGTAATCCGCGTACAGGCTTTCGTAGAGTTGTTTCGCCTCGTTGGTGGCTTCGTCGTGGTCGAACCCGTGCTGTTGCAAGACGTATTGAGCGGCACCGACCCAAATGGAGCGTCGAACGTGCTGATACCAACGGTCAAACAGTTTGCCGCACACCTTGTCATGCTTGTTGTCTCCGAGAAAGTCGGCAACGCTCTCCACCACGAACTTCCGCAGAGTGTTCGCGGTGATATGGTTACGGTCGAACAGTTCCAGCACGTCGCTGGTTAAAATGTTATTCTTCATTGGGTTCCTCCTCTTCTTCTTCGGTTTCGTCGTCGTCCGCTAGGTAATCGTCAAGGCTGATGTCTTGCGGTTTGAAGTAAATCAATCCGTCCAGCAAGATCATCGGGTAACGCACAGTTACCCCTTGGTCTTTGGCGATTGTGCGTATCGTCCGGGCGGTGGGGCTGCCCGACGATACGATGCGGAGCCTACGGCCCATCTGTTGGGCGTACACGTGGCACGTCATCAGATAAACGGCGCTCTGCCGCTTGCATGTGGGGCATCCGTCAAATAGTGCGAACATGTCCGGGCTTTCCAGAATGGTTGCGGTCTTCATCAGAACGTCACCCCCAGAGCGTCGGCCAGCACATCGGAGATATGGAGCGTGGTCAACTGGCAACGCTTATGGTTTTCGATCTTTTCGGTGATGTCCTTACGGTACACGGGGATGACCTGATGGTTTGCAGTTCCGACCACGCGCGGGTCAAACATCGAGAAATACAGGACTTCCAGCGAATCGCACACGACGAAGTATTGCAGCACCTGCGCCTTATACTGGTCGGGGATGAAGTCGAAGCCGGTCGCCTTGGAGTCCAGAGTGTACTCGGGCAATACCTGTTCAATGACGTTCACCAGTTCGGGTTTCAGGTTAACGATATGAGATCGCATGGCGTCCGTGTGCATCATCCACGGTACTACCGTCTGCAAATGGTAGGCTGAGCCGAGCGACTTGCATTCGATGGCCCACGTCGGCTTCTCAGTGTTCTCGTAGGCGTCTGGACTACATGCGATACGGTTGTCGTCGTCACTCTCCCAGATACCGCAATCGGGGACGCAATCGACGGGGTTGAAGCCAAGCGTTTTGAGCGTGATCCGAATGTTCTCGGGTTCGAGACGGTGGCCGCGTTCCATCGGAGGTTCACCGTCCGCTGGTTCTGCCCACAGTTCCGCTAGGAACTTCCAGAAGTCCACGCCGACCTTAAGCCGCTTGTTCTTGGCTTCGGCGTCCACGATCTTCTCATCGTAGTTCTGGGCCTTCGTGTAATACTCGTTGGCTTTGTCTGGCGTCTTCGCCTTCTTCGCTTGTTCCAACGCCTTGTCTCGGTACTCTTTAAGTTTCTCTACGTCGGTCTGAGCGTAGTGTTCCAAGGCGAGTCCGCCGCTTTTGGTGCCGGTGATACGGCCCACTCGTTCATCGAGCCATGCCTCGGTTTCGTTGGCTTGTGATACGTTGATGATCTTCATTGTGGTTGTCCTTTCGGTTGGGTGTGGGCGGGTGACGAGTCCCGCCCACAAATATCAGTTATGCAAAGCGGGGAGCGTACTGGTGGATTACGGTGCGAATCTCCTTGAACAGATTCCACTCGGTCTCTTGGATGATGGACTCGGGGCAGTCGATGAAATCGATCGCTTCAGAGTATTCCATGCATCCGTCCGTGTAGATCGGATCGTCGGGTTCCGCCCATCAGAAGATAGAAAACAGAAAGACGTGGTTTTCCGCGTCATCGGTGACTCGGGTGCGCAGTTGGGTATCGGTGAACGTGATAATCGCCGTATCATACGGTTTTTGTTCCGATTCATAATGGAGGCTGCTGACTTTATCGAAGTCAAACTCACACTGGTTGATGACGGCGGAAAGGTTGAAGTCGTTCATTGTAACTCCTTGGGTTATATATCAAGCCGTTTGCGATATATATAATATATCACATGTGGTGGGACTAGTCAATCAGCGACACGCAGGGGGGCATGTCCCAGCACCCTAGTAGGACGTGGATAATCAACGGTGATTGATGGGCGTGATTGATAGGCTCACGCACAAAAGCCCGGAATATAAGAGGGGGACTACTTACGTTCCCCTTTCATGCCTCGCTTTCGCAGTCGGAAAGGTCAATGTCAAAGCAACGCGCAATATAATCGAAGTTCTCACGCTGCTCATCAGCCGTCAACGCCCGAACGAGATTATCCAGCAGCGTTTCCGCGCCGAGCGAGTCAAGCAGCTTGTCGAAGGCAAGTTCGTTGTCAAACATTTCAGATACTCCATTCCAGCTCCCTTATTAGAACAAGAGGGCTTATAAATCGGTTTGTTTTAAGCAAAATCCCAAAAGTGCGCCAACGCGAAAGGCCACTTACATTCGGTTGACGGCGTTCATCAGACTGTTCAGGTCGGTTTGCGTGAGTTCCTTCCATCCCCTGACCCGACGTTTCAGAGTGCCGTTGATGAAGTCTCCTCGATCCGCGGATGTGATATTGTGCGCCTCCATAGCCTTGACCAGATCGGTGTACTGTTCGGCGCTGATCGCACGGTCTGCGGTCTCGTAACGCTGCTTGGCATACGCTCCGTCGTCGTCCTTGTCGGGGAAGATGTCCAACACTGCGTAGAGACTATAGCGGCGAGCGTAAGTGATCGCGCTACCGACCTGCTGGGGGTCGCCGGTCACGAAGAACGGATAGGAGCAGACCACCATCTGGTCTGTATCATCGAAAATGATGGTTTCCACTGTTCCGATGGCCTGTCGCGTTTCTCCCGTGTTGTCGAACGTGACGCGCTGGCTGAATGCCAGACCGTACTTCTCGAAAACCGGTTTGATGGTTTTGAGTATCGTGGCGAGGTTGAGATACTTGTAAGTCCGGTTGCCTGCCTGTGCGGTTTCGTCGGTGACGAAGTTGGGGACTTCGTTGAGGATTTTCATGAACTTTGTGTAGATGTTGTTTTCCATGTGTACTCCTTGGGGTATAAGGTCAAGCCGTTTGCGATATATATAATATATCACATGTGGTGAGATTAGGCAATCAGCGACACGCAGGGACAGGTTCCAGCGCCCTAGTAGGACGTGCTAGGACGAGTGTCTAGGACGCCATAACTGGCGAGATAATGCCAATTAGGACGCTAGGACGCTAGGACATGTATTAAGTCAGATTGGCCATGCCTCGCCGTTCGTCAAATACACGTTATCCGCGCCCCAGTTGTCGAACTGGTCATCCAGAAGCCCGTCCAGCATTGGCATCCCGCCGAGATTGTACGCTTTCACGAAGGCTTCGAGGCGGTCTGGTTGATTGCCTTCAAGCACGTACATGGGGCGCGCCCACTCGGGCTTCCCGTTACGTTCCTCATAGTCCCGGAATGCTTGCTTGTACACGTCGGCGTCAACGTATCCGTAATCTCCGATACGCCAGATATCGTCCGTCTCGGTGTATGTGTCGAAGTCGCGGCATTCGGGGATTAGACTGGTGTCGATGCTGTGAATCATGTCGCGGGCCTGTTCGACGGTGAGATTTCTAACTGTTTCCATTGTTTCCTCCTTGGGTATATCTCAAGCCTTATCGCTTGATATATTTATTATATCACATTGTGTCTTGTGATGCAAA
>OLQU01000537.1_pt1 | contig 31301 bp, 28 predicted proteins | sample 1672271 | NCBI WGS metagenome assembly OLQU01 (sample SAMEA3136666, study PRJEB25190) | human gut metagenome | biome: human gut; feature: human-associated habitat; material: faeces | place: Austria | collected 2013 | reverse complement strand
ACGACCTGCAGCGCCTGGCAGTGAAGCCTGGCATCACCGGCTGGTGGCAGGTGACCGACCGCAACGATACCGACTTTGACGGGATGGTCCGCCGTGATTTGGAGTACATCGCCAAGCGCGGCCTCATCACGGACTTGAAGATTGTTCTCCTCACGGTCGTTGAGGTCTTTACCGGTGGAGGTGCTTGCTAAATGACTGAACCGGTTAGGGTGGCTCAGGTTGTTGGCAAGATGGTTGGCGGCGGCGTCGAAGCTGTCGTTATGAATTACTATCGTCACATCGATCGCAGTAAAGTGCAGTTTGACTTTCTTGTTGATTCCGATTCGACGCTTGTTCCCCGTGATGAGATCGAATCGCTCGGTGGCAGGGTCTTTGAGATACCGCCCTATCAGCATGTAGCTGAATACCAGCGAGAGCTTCAGCGTCTCTTTAAGCAAGAGGGCTGGAAGATTGTCCATAGTCACATCAACGCGCTTTCGGTCTTTCCTCTTCGTGCTGCGAAGAAGGCGGGCGTCCCCGTGCGTATCGCCCATAGCCATTCTACGAGTGGTAAGGGGGAGTATGCCAAGAATGCCCTAAAGGCCGTGCTGAAAACCCAATCGAATCGGTATCCAACACACCGTTTTGCATGCAGTCAATTTGCCGGTGAATGGCTTTTCGGTAAAGCTGCACACTTCGAAGTCGTATACAACGCAATCGATTTGGATCGCTTTCGCTTCAATGCGGAGGCTCGCGCGCAAGCGCGAGCCGACCTGGGCCTCGTCGGCAACCAGTTTGCCATTGGGCATGTGGGACGTTTTACTGCTCAAAAGAACCATACGTTTCTGATTGACATTTTTACTGAGGTCGTAAAGCGCCGCGACGATGTCGTCCTGTTGCTTGTCGGTACCGGCGAAGCCGAGGCCTCCGTAAAGTCCTTGGTGGATGAACGCGGTCTTACCGATCGCGTTATGTTTCTGGGACAGAGAAGCGATGTCAATCGTTTGTACCAGGCGTTTGATGCGTTCGTTCTGCCAAGCCTTTACGAAGGCCTGGGCCTCGTCGGCGTCGAGGCACAGGTGTCTGGCCTGCCGTGCCTGCTGAGTGATGCGATTACGCGCGAAGTGGACGTAACGGGGGAATGCAAATTCTTGCCGATTGATAGTCCTGCCGTGTGGGCCGATGAAATCGATTCACTCTTGCCGTACTCGTATGAGGGTCGATTGTCTATCTCAAGTGGGCAATTCGCCGATTACAACATTGAGTTGCAAGGCGAGCGACTGACTTATAAATATCTAGATCTCTACTCAAGGAATTAGATGGCAAACAGTAACTTGGTATCGGTGATTGTGCCGGTATATAACGTTAAGCCTTATCTGCGGGAGTGCTTTGATAGCATTTGCCGTCAAAGCTATCGTAACATCGAGATTATTCTTGTCGATGACGGCTCGACTGATGGTTCTGGCGAGCTTTGTGATGTTCTTGCTGCAAGCGACGACCGTACCACCGTTTTGCATAAGGAAAATGGCGGTCTTTCCGACGCTCGTAATGCAGGGCTGCGTATTGCTCAGGGCGACTGGATTTCCTTCGTTGATAGCGACGACTACATTTCTCCTGTTTTTATCGAGGTTCTTTTTAACGCCTGCCGCGATACGGGATGTCAGATATCTGCTGTTCCATTTGGCAAGCCGTTCAATGATGGTGATGCTTGCCCTTTGGTGGAGTCTCTTGACCCCGTGGCGCCTGCGAAGGCACTGCCTTCGCCCGATGTCCAGCGTCTGATGTTATATCAGACGCTGGACACCGGTGCCCAGTGGCGCCTTTACGCAAAGGCGCCACTGGGCATTGACCCGTTCCCTAAGGGGCTGTATTACGAGGATCTCGCTAGCGTCTATAAGATTATTCACAAGGTTGATTCCGTTGCCGTTGTCGATTGCCGTGAGTTGTATGCATATCGCATGAGAAGTAACAGCATTATCAGGCAAGAATATCGACACATTAAAGGCAAGTCTGCATTGATAATTGCCGATCGGCTCTACCAGGATATTTGTAATTGGTATCCGGACCTAAGTAAAGCCGCCGCTTCGCGCTGCTTTTCTGTTTGTAGGATGGTTTACGCACAGATTCCGATGGCTGGGGTCTCTGAAAGCGACCTTAAAGACCGCGATGACCTTTGGAATAACTTATCTACATTTCGTTTGCCTGTTCTGAAGGATTTCGAAGCTAGAAAAAGAGAACGCTTGGCAGCATTTTTTGCCTGCTGCGGAAGAAGAATTTTTTCCGTATTTTGTTCTGCCTGTCGCTTATCTGGATTAATGCAATAACTAACTTGAAAGTAGCTTAAACAATGATAGTTCTATCATTAATGACGTTATATTTTCTTTTGCTGCTTGCAATCTCTCAAGAGCTATCAAAAAGTGATTGGATGAATCCAGCATCAATTTGTAACGCCTCTTTCTTTATTTGCTCACTCGCTGAATTGTATAACTGCCTTGTCTTCGGTACTGAAGTCTCCCTCCATGGAGGATTACTTATTTGCTTCTTTGTTACCGTCTTTGATGTCGCATCGCTATTTTTCTTGCTTTATTTTAGACAGATGAAAGTGCAGCGAAGCAAACTTAATGCTAGTGTTGAATCGACGACTCTTGTAAGGATTCAAGTTCCGACATCTCTTGTTCTATTGGCTGTTGTCCTTGGGGTCGTTACTGGCGTTTTGTTTTTGAAAGATGTTCGATCAGCTGTTTCGGGTCCTGTTGCTGGGGACTGGAATTCTTTAATGAATTCTTACCGAACTGCATCTGCTTATAGCGGCGATGATCCTTCAGTCGGGCTTTCGTCTTTATCCAATATATGCTTTAAATTGCTTACCATTTTTTCGTTTGTATATCTAATTATTGGTTTTAACAATATTATTTGCGATGGATTTAGCATCAAAGATGCTCTCATGCTTCTCCCCGCTGCGTTTTATGCAATTTGTCAATTATTGAATGGCGTAAGGCTAGGTGCCATTGTTTTTGTCTGTTCATGCGTTTGCTGCATATGGATTTTACTATCGATTAACAGTGGGTGGACGATAAGAATAACCCTTGGGAAGTTTATCAAAATTGTATTCGCTCTTGTTTTTGCCTGTTTCTTATTTTGGGTTGCCTCTTGGTTTGTTGGACGAGAAGTTACTCTTGGACCATTGGATTATATTTGCAGCTACATTGGCTATTCATTTGTTTTATTTGATAAATTTCTTCAAAATCCTGGTGTTGCAAGCAAGTACTTTGGCTCGGAGACTTTCGTAGCACTATATTCTTCTTTTGGACGAAATTTTGGCTTTACTAATTTAGTTTCATCCGGTAACCATGAGTTTCGTTCTTGGGGTTCAATCGATCTCGGTAATGTATACACGGTATTTCGATTGTGGTATCACGATTTCGGTTTTGGCGGTACTGCGCTATTTAGCCTCTTAACTGGTCTTTTTTATTCAAACCTCTATGAGCATGCTCGCATGCTTCATGGTGGGTCCCCGCTGTCTATTTCGATGATTTCGTATACCTATCTTTCTTCGGGCATATTCTCCATGCCGCTTGTTGGAAAGCTCACCTCATCTCTCTTTACTCCAACGACTTGGTTTTTAGCCATCTCGTCTCTGTTCCTAAGTGAGTGGATAAAAAGATATCAGAAACGACAACCCCCTATGAATTAGTCCATTATCTAGAAAAGGTATCAGAATGAAAAAAGTTTCAATTATTACTCGTCATAACGTTCTCAACTACGGGTCTGTCCTCCAGGCTTATGCTACGCAAGAAGTTGTTAAAAACTTGGGGTACGATCCTGTTGTTGTTGACTATCGGAGATGCGCTGAGACCCTTGATTCTCTTGTGAAGCGTTATTCAGAAGGTAGGTCTTTGCCTCATCGCATCTATAGGAACACGGTTTGGCGTTTGCTGTACAGTGCAGGTGAGAAGCGTTTTAAGAGCATGAGAGAGCAGTATCTGACTCTTTCTCCGCATTGTGATGAAACAAGTATCGACGCCTTGCTGCCTAACACAGATATCTATTTGACTGGCAGCGATCAGGTCTGGAACGAACTTGGCGATGGCTCTCTAGATCCGGTATTCTTTTGGGACGGGCTTTCTAAGGTCGAGGGAAAGAAGGTCGTATCCTACGCCGCTAGTTTTGGACGTGGTGGCGTTGTAAAGGGGTATGAGTCGCAAATTGGTAACTGGCTCAAGCGCTACGATGCCATTTCCGTCCGCGAGGATTCAGGTAAGGATATCGTTGAGAGCTACGGTCTCAAAGCTGAGCAGGTTTTGGATCCGACCCTGCTTCTCAATCGCTCCGAGTGGAACAAGATTGCCAGTAAAAAGGCTCCCGTTGAAAAGCCCTACGCCCTCGTCTATAACCTCCATCCTGATTCAGATATGCTGCAGTACGTTAAAGATAAGACCGCTGGCTCCAATCTTGAGATTGTAAGTGTTTGCCCTACGTTTAGGAGAAGGGTAGGAAAACAGGTCGTTCTTCCGCCCTTGGAGGATTTCCTTGCGCTGTTTAGGGATGCATCCTGCGTATACACGGATTCATTCCACGGCACTGCTTTTTGTATCAATCTCGGCACCCCATTTGTTGAGATCTTTCCAAAGGCTAATGCCGCGCGAAATAAATCTGTTCTTAGACTCTTTGGCCTAGAGCATAGGGCCTGGGACACGTTCCAAGGCAATGCTTGGGACGACGATATCGATTGGCAGCATGTTGGCGAGGTTCTTGATGGGGAGCGCAACCGCAGCCTCTCCTGGCTTGATCGCGCGTTGAAGGAATAGATGAATGCAAAGTATCTGCGAAGACAAAATGTGTGCGGGCTGCATGGCATGTGTCGATGCCTGCCCTAAAGATGCGATCGCTGTTCTTGAAAGGCGCGAGTACTATATCCCCAGTATCGATCAGAACAAATGCATTGATTGCGGTAGGTGCACGGCTGTATGCCAACAGTGCAATCCGCCTCAAGGCTCTAAACCGAGTAAATGGTTGCAAGGATGGGATTCTAACTCGGAGAGCAGAGGGACCTCTTCATCAGGTGGCTTGGCGGCCGCGATTATCCGAGGGTTTATTTCTGCCGGCGGAGTAGTTTGCTCTTGCTGTTTCCGTGACGGTCAGTTTGGGTTTGAGCTTTCTAGCTCGATTGCGGATGCCGTTAAATATAAAGGATCTAAGTACGTTAAAAGCAATCCAATTGGCTCTTACGCTCGTATAAAAAAATTGCTGGTTGAGGGTAAAGAAGTCTTATTTGTAGGATTGCCTTGCCAAGTGGCCTCTCTTAAAAACTTTGTCGGCAACAAGCTTCTTTCGAATTTATATACGGTTGATTTGATTTGCCACGGTACTCCTTCGCCTGCGATTCTCCGCCAATTCCTGAGTGAGAATGGGATTGACATGAATCAGCTTGAGTCGATTGAGTTTCGTTCTAAAGGCAGCTTTCAGCTAAGGGAGAACGAGCGAACGATTGATTTGCCCGGTGTTTTGGATGGGTATACAGTAGCTTTTTTGGCGGGGCTGGACTATACGGAAAACTGTTATCACTGCAGGTATGCAAGCATTGAAAGAGTTTCTGATGTTACATTAGGCGATTCCTGGGGGACGAATCTTACCGAAGAAATGCGTCGGGGTGTCTCCCTGGTTTTAATCCAGAATCAAAAAGGACAGCGACTGATAGACCTTGCTGGTGCTGAGTTAATGACGGTTGATATCGAGACCGCCATTAAGAATAACGGTCAGTTGAGGAGTCCCTCCGAGAAGCCATCTGCGCGAGCGCGATTCTTCGAGGACCTTTCATGCGGTAGATCAATTACCGATGCGGTAAGAAGGTCTTTGCCCAAAAGGTATTTCAAACAATCGCTTAAACGTTTGCTAATTCGCATTGGTTTGCTCAAGCGCGGGGGGGGGTACGGAATTAAGGTCTCATTAGCACCTGATTCCAACCCCTTGCATTACATTAAAGGAAACATTCAATGAAGATTCTTCTAATTGGTGAAGTTACAGGTAATACTGGACCTACTAATGTTCATAAATCTTTAGTGGAGTATTGGCCTTCTTGCGATTCGATACGGCCGCTATATTCTAAAAGTAAAATCCTTAAGCTATTTGAGGCTATTTTCAAGGGCCTTGAGAGCGATGTGATTATCTCTTGCGGAGCTGGTTGGACTGACATCATTGCACATCGGCTGCTCTCTGCCTTCGGCAAACCTGTCATTTGCTTTAATCATGGGTACGTCCCTTTTGAGAATGAGATCAACGGGCTCGGTTATAGCGATAGAACCGTCAAGGCAATCATTAAGCATTTGCGTACTGCAGATTTGATCGTTGCGAATTCTTTCCTTCAGGAGAACTTTGTTAAGAAACAGCTACCTGAATGCTCCGATAAGGTTAAGCACGTTTGCCTTGGGGTCAAAAGGTTTAAACAATGCGGCTTCGAAGGCCAACGTGAAAATATCGTTGCTGTTAGCGGGGGCACCCGTCCAATTAAGGCCAACGAAATAGTCGCGAAGGCCGTCTCAATTCTCAGAGATCGTGGTGTCGATTGCTCTTTAAGGGTGTACGGGCGACGGTACTCTGATAACTCTTCCTTAGATAATCTCATGACCTCGGCTGAAGGTGAATATAGGGGTCAAGTTGCCTCCGATCAGTTTGTGAACGAGCTTCGAGAATGCTCGGTATTCGTTATGAATTCTAGGCATGAGTCCTTTGGTCTCTCTGCCCTTGATGCGATTGAGGCCGGATGCTCGCTCCTTCTTTCGACTAACTGCGGAATTGCCGAAGTGATGTCGATTCAGGGATCCGATGTCGTGAAAAACTGCGAGGACCCGATCGAGGTTGCCGATAAGATCGAGGGATTGCTTCGAGCTCCTAACTCCAAGCGGCTGTTTGATTCCATCGATTTTGATGAATGTAGCTGGACCAAAACGGCCGAGACGCTACGAAATTACTGTGCGGAGGTATTAGGGTAAATGGCCGAAAGCAAGAAAGTGACCGTCTCCAAAAGAGATGTGATTTGGAATTATGTCGGCACGATCGCGTCTATGGGCAGTAACTTTTTGCTCTTGCCGCTACTCCTATCTTTTTTATCGAGTGCTCAAATCGGTCTCTGGTACGTGTTCGTAGCCATTTCGGGTTTTGCGCAGCTGCTTGAATTCGGTTTTACTTCTACCTTGTCCCGCAACATTCTTTATTGCCTGAGCGGGGCAAAGAAACTGACCAAACAAGGCTGCGACTATTCTTCTGTTGATGGAGAAGTTGACTGGCACTTGATGCGCGTCGTTCTTGATACGTCTAAAACGATATACGCTGTCTTGGGTCTCATCGCGTTATTTGTTGCGGCAACGTTGGGAACTTTCTACGTTTCTTATGTCACTGATTCTTTTTTAATTGAGGGTTCGTTGCCTGCATGGATTGTGTTTGTCGTTTCCATTTTCACTAACTTGTATTTTCTTTACTGTCTCACGTTTCTCCGTGGGCTTGGAGACGTTGCCGGTGAGAACAGGGCTAAAACGCTTGCCAGGATTGGGCAGCTTGCTATTACGGCGGTCCTTCTGTTTTGTGGCTTGAGCCTTCTCGCTGCCGCACTCGGCTTCTTGGCTTACAGCACTTTGCTGAGGTTATTTGCGATTAGGACATTTCGGAGCCATCATGACGTCGAAGAGGGGATTAAATCCGATGCCGCAGCTGTTGCTAAGGACGAAATGCTTGACGTTCTAAAGACGGTTTCGTTTGTGGCGTGGCGTGATGGTGTCGTATCTCTAGCCTGGTATGGCGCCACGCAGGCAACATCGCTGCTTTGCTCGGCTTTCCTAGGGCTTGAACAAACTGGTACGTATTCCGTCATGTTGCAGTTCGCGACGGCGATCCACCAGATTTCAAGCGCCTATTTACGTTCATGCTTTCCCACCTTCCAGTCTGCCTATGTCAGGGATGACAAGCAGACTCAGAAGGCGGTGGTCGAACGCGGTATTTCCTGCTATGTATGCATGTATATTGTCGCTACAGTTCTTGTAACGGTATGCCTGCCGATACTCACGCTTTTCAAGCATGATTTCATTTGCGATCCAGTTTTGTTCCTGGGTATTGCCCTCTATTACTTCCTGCTTAATCAGCACTCTCTGTTTTGCAACATTATTGTTAGCATGAACGAGATTCCGTACTTCAAAGCGTATTTGGTATCAACTGCTGCTGGAATCTGCGTAAGTTGCGTTTTGTGTGGCGCCTTTAGCTGGGGAGCCTGGGGTCTTGTAGTTGGCCAGGCAATTCCGCAGCTCTGCTACAACAATTGGCATTGGCCACAATATGTTCTAAAACGTACCGGGCTTGGATATGTACAGGCTATCTACAGCGGTCTTGATTGGTGGAAAAATAGAATGGTTGGGCAAAGAGCCTAATTGAAGCATGTGCCTTTGCATGGTGACACGTAATTTCTTTCACAAACTGACATCCGCATGGCGAACACGGCCTGCGCCCCGTCATATGATTTCTAGCGGCTAAACAACAAATCATTGACGAAGGGACACGGGTCGTGTCTGCGAACATCGTATAAGTCGACGAGGAGTCGCTGCGCAAGGACATATAGAATCTGGTGAGAAAGACCATCGAGGAGACGCTCAGCGCGCTGGTAGACGAGAGTGCGTCTGATTTTGTCGGGGCCGGCCGGTTAGGTGCTGGGGCTTTGAAAGCCCCAGCACCTTTTGCTTTATGGAACGGCCATGACTATGTGACGTTGCCGCATGTACTCTTTGCCGTGGGCAAACAAAGGTTATCGACAATATGATTTAGACATGCTGCTAAAGTTTCCTAACGCCACCTGAAGACCACCGTTGCGCTGGCATCCAATCAAGTGATTCTGATGTAAGAAATACCCTGTCAAAACCAGCATCTGAATTGGAAACTGGCATAAAAGCGAGTGATTTTCTTCTTGCATGTATCTTTACTGTCACATGGCTCCAGAAGATTCGAGTAGGGGTGGTCCTATGTCATGTTTATTGGGGCGTTGCGGAAGCACCTTGCGATAAGCTGTTTCGCCATGGGCCGTCGGAGTGCTTCGACTATTTCGTTGGCGTCTTTTCCGAGGGCTCCCTGCGGCTTTTCTCTGATTACCTTGGTGCAGACATCTCGATAATGACCGTTCACTCCGCTAAGGGGCTCGAGTGGGATATTGTTTTCATTCCGGGCGATACGCGTTCCGATTGGCCTGGAGCGATTTGCTCTCGGTGCGAAAGTGCTGGTATGTCCTCGCGTTCTCCGCGTGGATGCCGGATTGTGGATGCGAAGAAAATGCCAAACGGGCTTATTGAGGAAATGGACCTGCTGTACGTCGGTGTCGCTCGCGCCCGCAAAGCGGTATATGTCTCCGCTTCTATGCAGCGCAGGACAAATAACGGGAACTATCAGGTTGCCTGCCCCTCTTGTCTAACGTCTCTTCCGGGCATTGGGCCCGTGAGCTGGACGGCCATGGACGGGGAGGGGTGATTGTCGGCGGGATGGAGCGCGCCTGCTATTGGCGTTCCTATTCCAATTCACATGTTGTTAGGGATACGCAGGTCCTTGTCCTGCAATTGAGTGCTTGCTAAAACTGGCCTTTTTGCTGTATAGCGTTGACTGAAAAGGGAATAAAGTTTCCTGCCCATCGCGAACTGGCGATGGGGTACGCTACTGCCGTCAATATAGCAAACGACGAAATTCCGACGTTCGCCACATTGACACCAGCGTTGCCTGCGGCTAGCTGGATAAGAGCCTCGATGGTCATAAGTACCAATTCCTCGCTTTCGTCTAGTATGACATAGGCAATCATTGTTCTAGGCGGCCGCGAAAGCGTTGGTTGCACTTGCTGCACCTTTGATTAGCCTGTCCGGGGAGGGTTAGCCGCCGCTCGTTGATCCGGACAGGTTGATTTATTTGGGGGTATTTTGACCGAGTTCGACATCGCTCGTATTCCTCGATATAGTTCCAAAAGCTCTTATGCCCATTTCGATCATAGGGTGTCTTTTGCCGATGTCCAAGACAAGATCTTAGATCCAGGGTACGTTTCCCATCACGCGTTCTATCCTCTAATTTCCAACGAGATCATCGCCGTTCGGTATCGTGGAGGTAAGAGAAGCTGCAAAGTTCGCAATATCGCTTATGCCTCGCATTTCGATCACCGCGTCTTCCAGTACTATTCTTATCTGTGGTCGGACTTATATAACAAGAGGGCCATTGCCGAAGAGTTTAATGAGGTTGCCGTAGCGTACCGCTCCTCGCTTTCATCAGACAGCGCCGTAACCGCTGCCAGCAATATTTCCTCAGCTAAAAAGGCCTTCGATTATATACGCGAGCAAGATTCGGCGTTTGTGCTTACAGGTGATTTCGAGAGCTTCTTCGACAACTTAAATCATGTTCATCTAATGACGTCGTTGCGTTCGTTGTTTCCCAGCGGACGCTTGCCGGACGATCACTATCAAGTCATTAAAAATATCCTCCGCTATTCGTGCTGGCCTATTGCTGATTTGGCTGCTCGACATGAATTGCCATGGCCATCAATCGATCCTACTCGGGAGAAAATGATCAGCGAAGTAGCTATCGAGCTTCGGTTCAAGTCTATTCGCGAACTTAATAAGCTGGATGTTATCTTGCCAAAGTCTGAGTTTCTTGCAAATAAAAGTAAGGTCATTACAAGACCGTGGAAGCGAACGGGTATTGGGCTGGGAATTCCTCAGGGTCTTGCCGCAAGCGGAGTGCTCGCTAACATTTATATGGCCGATATCGACATGAAAGTCCGGCTTGCTGTTGAACGGGTTGGTGGCTTGTATCTTCGTTATTGCGATGACTTTATTGTTGCCGTTCCAAAGTCTGGCTTTGATGCACTTGTAGAGGCCATCAATCTAATGGCCGATGTTGATTCCGTTAAACTGCAGCCTGAGAAAACCAAGGCGTTCCGGGTTGATAGCGACGGAGTTGCTCAGCTTGATTTTGAAAGCGTTCGTGCGGGTAAGGTCTATCCGTACTCCGGTGTACATCCGGCGCAGAAAGTCAGTTTCCTGGGGTTTGACTTTGACGGGCGCGTTGTAAGACTTCGACAGTCTACGGTTGGAAGGTACCACAAGCGTCTCCGTGAGGCGGCCACTGCGATTGGGCGTTCTAATCAGGGGGAGGGAAGGCACGCATCAAAAAAGCGCGTCTCCGCTCTGTATCAACATTATTCACCGCTTGGTATTAGGGGAAGAAGGTTATGCCCATCGGCTGACGCTGACTCTTCTGCATTTTTCCGCTACGGGAACTTTCTTTCCTACGCAGCGAGAGCCCAAAAGGCGTTTCCAAATGATCCGATTACCCCTGATGAGGCTAAGATTTACAGGAAGATTAAACGCTTGAGTGCTCGGTAAACGATGGCTTTAGCGCTGGATTATTCATAGCCATAAATACTTAATCGATATCGGCCAATTCCGGTCACCGGGTAATAATTGATGTGCCTTCACACCCTCGCGGAACTATGCTTCTGAAACTCGTGCCGAACATTAGAATGATATGACAAGAACGGTAGTATCGCGAAAGTTGGTGTAATGGACTCTTTGGCCCCCGTGCCCAGGATCCGAAATCTATCGATATCCTAGGCCGACTCCATTCTGTCGGCAAGCTCAAGGCCGGATTTGACCATCTTCCTGGTGGTCTTTTCCGGCTCGGCCCAGTTGTGACAGCCCGACGTACCCCTCCGGAGCGCCGCGTCGTGCATCTCGGCCATCTTCCTCTCCGAGAAGTAGCGCGAGGATGCCGTGGAGACGGCCAGGATAGCCCCGAAAGCGGCCTGGTCGCGACATGGTGGGCGTATTCTAGGCGAAGGCACGGACCCTTCCGAGCCAGGACGGGCCGCTCGCTCGGGCCAACTTTGGCGTACCCTGCTGGAACGGCTTCCGTCAACATCCGCAAAACTACCGCAAGGAGGAGGCCACAGTGATAGATAAGAGGCTTATTGAAGCCGTTCCCGGAGCCGAGAGACTTAAATCCGCAATGATTACCCCAGAATTGTTTGTTAAGGACCTCATACAAGACTATTCTGGGCGTCCGTTATATACATACGAGGAATGGACGCGCGAGCTCATCAACCACTCTAACGCTTTCAAGGAACTGACCAGAGGTGCGGAGTTTCATGCGCCCGTATCCGAGGCAAATGGGGAGTGTGATGCGGTATCAGACGCGTATCAGTTAGATTTCAAGCTCATCTTCGGAAAATCCATGATGCGCGCCGTAAGCCTCACTTCGTCAAGGCGAGTTTCAGAACGCGGAATTACTTTTAGACAACCTGGCATAAGTTATGCAAAAGAACAGAGAGGCTTACGCCTGCATGCGATTCTCAGGGATTACAGCCTCGCCAAGCTTGACGAGCTTCTAAAAACTGAGAGTGATAAACAATTGAGCGAAGAAGACCGTGAGGCCCGAGGACTTCTTCGCTCCATCAATCGTTCGAAAAATTTGCTTCTAGTATATCCTTGCCGCTTTGAAGGCATCGACAGTCTGCCTGGACTTGAGGAAACCATAAACGCCGCACTTTACCATGACTTCCGGAACGCGCTCGACGTCCGACGGATGCATCATCCCGACAAGGACACCTTCCTTTCATATTTTTGCAATGACCGCATGGTTGTCACAAGAGCGAGCGGGCACGTCCTAGCCAAGTTCGACGATATCATGGTCGCAAAAAGCAGAACATACATGGATATTATGCGTATGCGTGATCCCGGAGAGTATCAAAGGCTGCTGAAGCTTGTTTAACCGACCGCAAGGGCTAGTTTTTTGGACATCAACCCAAGATGTGACCTGCCAAGAGGACCGGACGCCGGTGCGTTCGGACTCGCTTTTCTGCATTCAAAAGCAACGCTGAGCTTGACCTCACGGCTTGCGCCTGCTGCTCGGCGGTCTCCTGAGGCTGAACCGCCTCTGCAATGGCTGCCATAGGCAACGTCGCGCCGACCATGGACGTGCACGCGATCGCGCAGATCAGGTAGTAAAGGAGTCGTTTCATAGCGGAGCCTCTCGGTGAGCAACCAACGGGGTCCGAAGACAGCTCCAGGCCAGCACTCCGCACATATTTTTTGGGGTTTATTTTATGGGAACACCGCTCAACATCAGCGAACTTTCTGGGGAATGTTGGGGAGGGGGAGGAGTAACTGACTGTTGGGGCGTTGGCCATTGGCGGCGTCCCGCCTACGCTTCGTTGGCTATACGCTATGCGGCAGCTTCAACATGAGGCCGCCTTGCGCCTCTTCGAGGCTCGGCACCGAGGCCTTCCAGGTAAAGTCCGAGAGGCTGCTGCTTAGGTCAAGCTCTGCATGGGCGTACTTTTCGATTATGCAGCCAGGGTGATTCTCGTCTGGTAAAAGGCGACATTCGACCGGTCGCGACCCGATGATTCGATACTCCTTCTGATATGCGTACTTGGGCGTTTTGATAACGAGGTTGTGCGGGATGCCCTCAAAGATCTCGCGGATCAGTTTTGGCCTGGGGACGCCATAGGAGATGGGACCGTGCGCGTAGATGCTTCCGTCGTCGGCGATGTGTCTGTCGGCGAGGCGCGCGAAGCTGTCGTACTGCACAATGCCGATCCACCCGTCCGCGCACCCGAACTCTTGGATCATGCGTATCGGGATTTTCACGGTGTTGTCGACATTATTGTTCTCGCGGACCGTGTACATGCAGTAGATGGGCAGGCAAGCATATCTGTAGAGGCATACCCCAGGGGCCATGGACGCCTCGAGCGGATCGCCCCGCTCGCCAGGCAGGCCTTGGTAGTAGCCGGCCGCGTTCATGTAGAGACGACCGTTCAGTAGGTCTTCGATGAACGCCTCTTTGGGCGCGAACTTAAGTAGGTAGACGATGTCGTTGTTGGGCATGGTGTTTCCTTTCTTTGGTAGTGGTGTCCCAGGTCGCTTTGTGCGTCCGGGTTGCTTGCTACCAAGGTAAGGGCGTCTGGTGGGATCCTCGTGCGGGAGTGGTGTGTGGCGTTTGCCTGGACTGTGCTTTTTCGAGATGACTGGGCGGTCAAGAAGTTTAGACCTGCGTCGACTCCATTTGTCATGTCCACAAAACCGTTGGCATTTGGTGCTAGCATCCCTAGTGTTCGCCTTGCTAGGAACGTTGTTAATTGCCATATGTATGGCTATTGCTCTATTAGGGGGATTCCCTTGGCAGATTTAGTCCATGTTTTGCCGTTCAAATCGGTGAGTGTCGAAGCTCAGAAAGCGCTCTCAAAGATTGAGTATCTCGAGGGCGATTCTGTAACCAAAGTGAAAGAGTATGACGACGTTGTGCGGTCACTTTGGGAGGCTAAGCAACTGTATGAACAGTTTCGATGGAACTATGGTGAACTGAGGCGCTTGGTTCCGTGTGATCAGTTTGACTTCTTACCCGACGGCTTTGCCAATGGGGGTTTTGGCGAGAGGACTGTTGTTAACGCTGCTTTTGGAAATTATGTTTCCGCAGCCCGTGGTCTTGTCGATAGAATGCAGGCAGTTATGCGGAAGTATGACCGAGGTTCAAATAAAGAACTGTATAAAGACTATTGGAAACTGCCTTCTTCTTGGTATGACGAAGGTGGCCTCTATGTTTTTATGTATGAGATTCGAAATCCAGTTCAGCATGGTCAAACCGTTATTTCGCTTGTCAGGGAAAATGATGCGACTAGGGTTAGATTTGATCTTGATCAAATTGTTGATATGCGCGAATACAATACCTCGCCAAAACTTCGCGCCTTTCTAAACAAGACAATTTCGAAAATCAAAGACCATGATTCATCCGATTGTCCGTATCTTTGTTTTCGATATACAAACATGAGGTACAACGAACTTGTTATTGAGTTATTCTGTCATTTCCTGAAATGTGCCGAGCCCAGAATACGCGCCGCTCGTAAGGATATGCAGAGTTTGCTATTACAGCACAGCAAAGCAGTCGGCAAGCTGGGCGGCTCTTCCTTTGTTGCATATGTTGATGGCGATATGACCCATGTTTATGATGAAGTTGATGTTGACCCAGTTAAGCAATTAAAAGATATGCACCGAAAGGCACAGAAGCATCTAAAGGATGCTCGAAATGCAATTGCGGCTGAGCGCAGATCAATTCGCTAGAGAATAGCTCCAGCATTGCGGTTCTGCTCATGTTTGCGGTCGGACGGGTGCCTCTGCGGTTGCCGATAGTCTGCGCCCAGAGTTCCATTAGCCCAGGTTTTTTATCCCAGCAAAATCCAGGATCTGCTTAGCTATCTATGGCTACGCTTCATTAAAAAAGTCGTTCTTCTTTAGCCGACCGAGATATCGGTCGAGTTCGTATAAAGCGTCAATGTAGACCTGAGCTGAGTTGCGAATATCGCGCATATCTAGACAGCATCTTTCAAAATGTAGCTTGCCAGTTTCTGTTTGAGTGCTACGACAAGTCATGAGTGCGATTTCGTTCTCAGCAACGTTATCAGTCTCTTCTAATCCTTTTGGTGTGATGCGATAGATCACTGCACCCGGATATGAGTCGAGAAGGCTTTTCCCTCTCACATCAATACAAATTCGCTCCGCTGGACCAAAGCCGTATTCTTCATGCCTCGTCGAATTTAGAGGGTGTGCAATTACGATTGAGCGAACCGCTTCAAGATAATTACGCGCCTCTGTGAGTTCATTTTGTCTCGAGAGCTCGAATTTGGTTCTAATTACTTCTTTCAAACAGGTGTAATTAATCTGCCAGTATGCATCTTTAATCCAGGTGGCGAGTGCTACTAGAAATACGGTGTCCTTAATGTTGGGAGAAAATCCGTCTTTGATGGCAGCATTGAAGTCTTGAATGCTGTAGTTGGCCTTAAGAATAAGATCAGACATTAATTCATAGTGATCTAGGTCTTTCCAAGGCCACTTTTTCCAAATGCCGCCTTTGCCTTCACCCAGACCGTCCGTGGACTTTAGATGTTCGATTGATTGCACGTTGTTCCCGTCTACTTGAGTTCCGATCGGGCTCCTCATCGTTGTACGTTGTTAATTATCATAATGGCTCGACGGCAAAGCGAGGGGTTGGGTCACATTTTCGGGTACCGTCAAGATACTTTCGTAAATTGATTTAGCCGTCCTCGGCCTCGTCCTCTTCTAGCCCTCCGCTTTTCCCTTCAGCTCGTCCATCTCCTCCAGTTTGGACATGTCCAGGTACCTCCTCTTGCCCCATTCGTGCTCCGCTATGTACTTCAGTCTCGCTGACACCAGTATGACGACCGAGTTGCCGTCCGGGTAGGTCCCGACGGCCCTCGTCCTCCTCCTGATCTCGCAGTCGATGCGTTCGATCCCGTTGTTCGTCCTGATCCGGCGCCAGTGCTCCGGCGGGAATTCCGTGTAGGCCAGTGTCTCGGCGAACCCGTCGCTCACCGTCCTCGCGGTGGACACCGGCGCCCCCCAGAGGAGCTCGGAGACGTCCTCGATCCTCTTGGTTGAGACGCCCGCCAGGTACATCTCGACGATAGCCTCCTCGACAGAGGTCTCGCGCCTGCGGTAGCGCTCGATGACAGCCGTCCGGAAGGTCGCGCCGCGGAGTTTCGGCACGCCGAGCTCGACTTCCCCGGCCCCGGTGACGAACTTCCTCGCGTAGTGGCCGCTGCGGTAGACCTCCCGGCCCGCCGCCCTCTCGTAGCGTTCGGCCCCGACGGGCTCGGACGACTCGTCGTCGACTGATACGATGTTCGCATATACTGCCCGTGCCCCTTTCCTCGATGGTTTATTGTCTAGTCGCCAGAAATCATATGAATACGCGTGGACCGTGTCCCTCTATGTGTTTGTCAATTTGTGAAAGAAATTATGCGTCACCTCCTTATGCGCAACTACTTTCCCTATGGGTTATTAAGACTGCCCAAGACGGATTGTTGGTCGCCGGAGATTGGTTTGCCCAACTGCGCTTGAGACCCTTGGTGCGGATTTCCCAGTCGCCCTACAACGCTCTTGCAATGAGTGTTGTAGTGGTCATTGCCCAAACGTTCCTCGCGATTTATGCACTGTTTAGGAACATGAACTACTACGACATGAACGCACCGTTTCTCGAGAACTTCTTCAACACCGTTAAGGGTGCGGCACTGAAGCTGTCCTCGGCGATCTTGGGCGAACACGCGATAGATGTGCTGCGCAAGAAGAAGGGGGAGTGAGGGCGAGATACTCAGAATGTCAGGCCGTTAGGTACTGCAATCCCTCCCCGTTGTTGGCTGTATCAATGTGGGCCTTATACATCATGGACTTGATGTCGGTATGAATAGGGTGAGACAAAGTGGACGAGCTTTCCAAAGAAATTGCATCTCTGCCATCTGATGTATTGAGTAAAGCATATGATGATGCTCTGCATCCTGTGCTCTCATCGGTCGGAGACACTCTGAGTTTAGTTCCCAGAACCGTTGGCGTATTGCTTGGCCCCTGGAAGAAATGGGTGGTTAACGGCGAGAGCAATATTGAGGAGGCGATTCGGCAAATCGAAGAAAAGATGGAAGACGTCCCGGAGGACTGCTTCTGTGAGCCTGCACAGAATGTTGTGGTGCCGGCTATTCAGCAACTGTCATATTCGTACGACAGTCAGGACCTAAGGGGGCTGTACGTTAATTTACTCGCGTCCTCTATGGATAAAAGGGTTTCTCCTCTCGTCCATCCGAGTTTTGTTAGCATAATCGGACAACTGACTCCCGATGAAGCCAAAATGATGTCGTGGCTTTCTGAAGGGCTTGGTAAAGATCATATTCCGGTTATTGACTTACGCGTTGTCGAAGACGATGACATGCCAATTAAAGCTCGGTGGCGAGTGCTTTGCGAAAATTATACGAACGTATTCGATGCTATCGTTCAATGTCCTGAGAATGTGTCTTTGTATTTGAATAACTTGGAGCGACTGAAACTTTTAAGCGAAGAAACGTACTGTTACGAGGGAGAAGACGATTATCTTGGGATTGAGGATTCTGACAGGATCCGAAATATAAAGAAGGATAATACGCCTTCTGATGGATGGCGGTTTGATTGCGTACATCATGTTTTTAGGCTAACACCGTTCGGGAAGCTTTTTATTAAGTGCTGTGTTTAGTCTTCTCGGCAGTGCTGGTACGATTCGATTCTTGGCGGTTTGCTAATGGGTGAATGCGTTGGTCAGATTTGATGGGAATACCTTCTATTTCTTGTCAATTAGTCTTTTAAAGCTTCCGACCGTCGTCCTGGCGGTTTTTCTTTGTCCCCGCAATGATGGACAATTTCCTTAAACGATTTTGGTCCGTGATAGTTTCTCACGGTTCATTTTCGCTTCATTTTACGGTGATGGTGCCAAATGGTAAGAGGTGCATATGAACGAAGCGGTTTTAAGGGTTTTAGCCAGGCTGGGGCTCGACGCTAAACCATTCAAGCAGGAGAAAGTGATCGAGCTGGTCAAGAACCCCCTTTCCGGAGCATGGGTTACCGTCTATTCGCACCATGACGCTGCTGATGGAAGGCCTTCCGTTTTTGCCTGTTTTGCCGACCTTGCACGGAGGCAGGAGATTCTTGCAGGTGATGATTGGTTGAAGCATGCTTCCAGTTTCTCGCCAGGCTTCTGCGTATGTGCAGATGACGTCACTTATCATGACGGGCGCGATGAGGGCTATGACTTTATTGTTGCCGAGCAGTATTTCTATCCGCTCGACCAAGCGCAGATTCTGGTCAACCAGGAATTTGTCATGCTGTTTGAACTCTACCGCGGCGAAGACGGTTGCTACTATAGCGTCGACAAGTGCGGCGAGAGAGAAAAAGTCGTTGACTTTGCTGGAGACGAGGTGCGTGTCAGGACCAAATATATACTGCGCTTCATTGCAGCTAAGCAATGCTTCTTCGTCTACTTTGTTGACGCTCGGCTGGCATCTTCGTCCAACTATCCTTTGGGGAGCACTGAGTGCATTTCAGAGAGTGATGAAGTCGGAGGGAACTACCATATCGGACAGTGGTACACGAGCGATATTGATGAAGGCTATCTGCTGTCCATGCTCTACGCTCGAAGCTTTATCGAGCCCGACGACGTCGAGACTTGTGGCGTATGGCCGTTCGATGAGAAAAATGAACGGTACCCCGAGTTCGTCATCGGCGAACGGCCTGACGGCTCGCTCGTTCGATACACATGTGACCCGAATAAGCTTGGCACCTACTTTGATAAGGAGCCTCGCGCCCCACATTACTTAACCCCCGTTTTCTTTAAGCCCGCTGTACTTGATAAGTACAGGAGTAGCCCTCACTTCGATGTCAGCGAGCGTCACATTTCATGTGGGAGCCAGTGGAGGTGCGAGATTGACAATGTTGACCCGGACAGAGTTATGGTTTATCTCGGCGATTTGGGACGCGATCTTCCCGAGAGTGAGCGCACTCATTTCCTTTCCTTCGAGATGTCTCCCGTTGACCAGCGCATTTCTGATGAGGTATTCAAGACAGATTTGCTCAATATGTGGGTTAAAGATCCGTCGGGCCCTGTTTCCATGCTTATGCGAGCGCGAATGGAACTTGATAAAGCATGGAGGAAACGGTTTGGCTTGGCGCTGTATAGGCCTTTCCACCGTGCAGACGAGGGCATTCTTGAACAAATCCACATTCCATCTGGCAACGGCGAGTCTGAATTTGAGTCCGTGACTATGGCCCTCACGAGAGCCCTCGTCGACTACATTGATGAAAGTGCTCTAAAGGACGCTGATGCGAAGGGTAGTATTAACAAGCTGGAGGCCTTTCTTAGCGGGAATGACATCGTGATCGACCTAAAGCCTCTCCGTGATCTTCAGAACCTTCGGTCGGCGGGGGCAGCGCACGGTAAGGGCTCAAAATACGATAGGCTTTACGGCGATGTGGTCACCGAAGACCATAGAGAAGATGCGAAAAGACTTATTGCTCGGCTTACGACCATGCTGAACGAGTTGACTGAGGCCTTAAAACCTGCCGACGATCGGAAAGAGTAATTGCAGGGTGATGGGCTGTCATGCGCTAGGGAAACAAGGCTGTTGCAGTTGGCGGATTTAGATATTCTTGCATCAAGACCTTCCGATTTCCTATAGATAGAGACAGGTCCAATTAACTTTCAATGTGTATCCTCCTTATTTTCTGAGTTTATGTAGCACTAGCTGCGTTTATAGGAATGGGCTATGCGCGATACGGCGGTTTCAGCATGAGGCCGGCTTGTACTTCTTCGAGATTCCATATACTGACACCTTTCAGGTCCGGCTTATGTCCGCGCCAGTATTTATGCTTTAAGCAAAGCGGCACGAGTGAACTTGCTGCGAGCCTCATGCTGTGAGCACGTTAATCAATCGGTCGTGAAGGCGAGGTGAGTATGAAAGGTAGAAACCAGCACGTTACGAAGCGGGCGGATGGCAATTGGCAGGTTAAGGGCGAGGGGGCGCGTCGCGCTTCCTTTGTTACGACGACCCAGGGCGAAGCTATAAAGCGCGGTCGTCAAATTAGTTCTAATCAGCACTCTGAGCTAATCACCCATCGTCCTGATGGCAGGATCCGCGCAAAGGATTCCCATGGGCACGATCCCTTCCCGCCGAGAGGATAGGGACTTGACGCCATTGCGGCTGCGGGCATGGATTAGCGTGTCCGCAGCCGCAAACGCCTGCCGGAAGTATGCGGCAAATTCTGGAACCCCCGAGCACAACAGCTTTTCCACATAAAGGATCCGCAGGCAGAAGCATTACGGCATTCCGGAGCGCTCGGCACGCTAGGGATTTGCCGCATACTTCCGAGTTTTGGCCTTGTACCCTCTGCTCCAGATGCTGCAAACACTTGATTGATGCTATTTAAGGTCTATAATCAAATAAAAACTCTGAAATATCTTTTCAAAACAATGAAAGGAATGTTGAGGACGATGCTTTGCCAGTTCACCTTCAGGAACTATAGATCCTATCGCGATGAGGCGGAGCTTTCCATGCAGGCGACGCCGATGAAGGAGTTCGAGCGCTCCCTCATAGTGTGCCCTGACGGGCAGGGCTTTCTACCAGTGGCCGCGGTGTACGGACCCAACGCTGGCGGTAAGTCAAACCTGCTCGAGGCTCTCGATTACGTTCGCTCGGCGGTAGCCAGACCGATTAGGCTGCTGTCTGCCAGTGCTGATGCACCAGGGGGTGATCGCCCTTCGATACCCCGTTGCTCTGCGTTCGAGTTCGATGACGTGTCGGCTGCTAAGCCCACCGAGTTCGAGCTCTACTATCGCGCGGGTGAGCATGAGTACCGCTATGCCCTGTCCGTGCATGCGGACGAGATCGTGTCCGAAGGACTGTGGCGGCGCAAATTGGGGGCGTCACGCACGGCGATGCTTTTCGAGCGCGAGGGCACGGGGGTTGAGCTTGGTCCCACGCTGCGTAAGCTCGTGACGGCCGCGAGATTCAACCCGAGCCTGCCATACCTGTCGTTTCTCTGCATCAACTTTGACGCGCCGGTGATCAAGGAGGCTGCCAGTTGGTTTCTTGATGGGGTGTTCCTGAACTACAACAGCTCCTATCTGGAGCAGATGCTCGAACAGTTGCTCGATGAGGATGACTCACCCGAGATCACGCGTTTTCTGCGTGCCGTTAACGTGCGTATCGATGGCTTTAGGGTTGAGAAAGCTCCGGAATGGCGGGGCCAGCGCGTCTTCGTAAAGCATGAGGTGGACGGTAAGGGCTATGAGCTGCGCCTGTCCGAGGAGTCGGCCGGTACTCAGAAGCTCATGGGGCTGGCGGCGTTTCTGCTGGCGGCGCTCGAACGCGGCGGTACCGTCGTTGTCGATGAACTCGACGCCAAGTTGCATCCGAAGCTCCTGCGCTACGTGATCCTGCTGTTCAAAGATCCCGAAGTCAACAAGAGCGGCGCGCAGCTCATCTTCTCGTCTCAGGACGTGTCCACTATGCGAAACGATGTTTTTCGCCGCGACGAGATATGGTTTGCCGCACGCGGCGAGGGGGAGGCGAGCCAGCTATGGTCGCTCGCCGACATCCACGAGTCAAATGGCAACCTGGTCAGCAAGAACGCGGCATTCGACAAGCAGTACCTGTCTGGCCGCTATGGTGCCGACCCGTATCTCACGCGCATTGAGGAGTGGGATTAGTATGGCCGCGAAAAAGTCGAGGGACTGGCGCAGCGGCAAGCGCGAGGGACGCTCTCGCATGGTACAGATGACGCGCCATCTCGTGGTGACCGAGGGCAAGGAGACTGAGCCTCGCTACTTCGAGGGCGTGCGCGCCGCGTTGGGCGCAGCAAACGAGCGGAAGGTTGCCGTAGTCGTTAAGGGGACTGGCAAACATACTCTCGACCTGCTCGACTTCGCCGTCGAACACTGCCTCTATGCGCCCGAGACGTTCGACCACGTGTGGCTCGTGTATGACAAGGATGACTTCCCTGCGTCCGACTTCGACGCGATGGAACGTAAGTGCAACGAGCTCTCTGATGGTTCGAGGACCTTCCACGCGTTGTGGTCCAACCCCTGTTTCGAGCTGTGGCCGCTTTTGCACTTTCGCTACACGACCGCGCATATGTCCGCGTCCGACTGCCAGCATGCCCTCGCGCAGGAGATGTTGAAGAACTTGGGTATCGAGTACCGCAAGAACCTGGACGGGATGTTTGGGGCAGTGGATGATAGGCGTGGCGAAGCATTGCAGCGTGCTGGGCGTCTCGTCACATACCATAGGGGGCTGGGTAACGTTAAACCATCTGCGCAAAACCCTGCAACCAAGGTGGGCGAGATATTCGATGTGATTGGGCCGTATCTGGTTGGATAGCCGAGTTCGATCGGGCTTGATAGGACTGGAGATTCATGAAAGATGTTGTTTTGGGCTGCCTGCCGTCTTTAATTGGATTGACCTTTTGGGACTCGACAGGATACTAGAGCGAATCTAGCGGTATTGACTCAGTCAACCTACGGACCTGCGTCCTGCGGAGGGGCGGCTTTTCTTTTGAATGGCCGCCCCTTTTGAACTGCCTCCCATTTCTTGGACATGAGAAATGGGAGGCTTTTTATGCGTGTCGACTTGAGAGTGAAACACGACATCGAGGCCAGGAGGGCGGCGATCGGGCTCTTCGAGCGAGGGCACGGCTTCAAGTCGGCGGCGAAGGCGCTGTCGGTCCCGCGCGACACCGTGAGACAATGGCTCTACGTATACCGGTCGTTCGGAAGCGAGGTGCTGCTATCCATGGACGGCAAGCAGACCAGGTACACATACGAGCAGAAGGTCGCCGCCGCCTCGGCCGTGGTCGACGGCGGCATGAGCAAGCGGGATGCCATGGAGGCGTTCGGGGTCATGTCCCTGGCGCCGCTCAAGAGATGGTGCGCGCTCTACCGCGAGGGCGGCGCCGAGGCGCTCAGGCCCAAGCCCAAGGGCAGGCCGAGGGGGTCCGGCCCCAAGTCGCGCGGGCGCACCCGCGAGCAGGAGCTCGAGGAGCGCTGCCGAAGGCTCGAGACCGAGGTGGCCTACCTAAAAAAATTGCGTGCCCTGGTCGGGAGGGACGGGCTCTGACCAGGGCGAAGGTCGAGGCCGTGAGCGCCCTGCGCGAAGAGGGGTACGAGCTGGGGCGCCTGCTGGAGTGCGCCGGCATGGCCCGGTCCAGCTACTACTACGCGCTGTCGCACCCGGCCAGGCCGACGCGCCCGGAGCTGTGGGACGCGGTGGCGGAGATCTTCTCGCGCACGGCCAACGGGTGCGGCCACCGCCAGGTCGCCATGTGCCTGCGCGCCGAGCTGGGCGCGCGCATAGCCTGCAAGACCGTGCTCAAGATGATGCGGGAGATGGGGGTCCGCTGCGGCATCCGCCGCGAGACCGACTACCATAGGTGCAATTCGTACAGGGGCGTCGTGGGCGAGACGTTCGAGAACGTCATCGGGCGCGACTTCGCCGCCGACGGGCCGTGGCAGAAGATGGGCACCGACGTCACCGAGTTCAAGCAGCCCTGGGGCAAGGCCTACTTCGCGCCGGTGTACGACTTCGGCAGCAAGGAGATAGTCGCGTGGTCGACGTCGACCAGCCCGGACATGGCGCAGCAGGCCGAGCTGCTCGACCGGCTGCTGGCGAAGATGCCCGAGGGCGCGACGCCGGTGCTCCACAGCGACATGGGCTGGCAGTACCAGCACGCCGCATGGTGCGGGAGGCTGAGGGACGCCGGGCTCGTCCAGAGCATGTCCAGAAAGGGCAACTGTATCGACAACGGCGCCACCGAGCAGGTCTTCGGCCACATGAAGGACGAGTTCTTCCGGGGAAGGACATGGCCCGACTTCGAGTCCTTCAAGGCGGACCTGGACGCGTACATCGCCCATTGGAACACGAGGCGGAGGCAGGTTAAACTGAAGGGGCTGACCCCGGAGGAGTTCCGGAACCAGCCCCTTGCGGCGTAGTTCTTATTTAAGACGTCCAAGTTTTGGGGTGCAGTTCATTTTCATTTAAGGGGCTGTTTTTGGTAAAGACTTCGTTGCGCTTTCCTGCTTAGAGCGCTCGGTTTTTTTATCGTAGCTTTCGAAAACATGCGGCAAATTCCGGAACCCCCGAGCACACCACCTTTTTCGCACAAAGAAACCGCAGGTAAACGCGTTGGCGCCACTTGGCGTGGTCGACCTGTCCTGATTTTGCCGCATACTTCTGGTTTTAGCCATCTTTGCGGTCGATCGACCGTCAAAACTATTCGTTTAGCAAGACTTTCGAGGATAATCATTTCTAGATTTCGGAATAATTTATAACTAATTCGCAAAAATATATCGATATCTAGTATGATTATCAGCAACTTCCACGCTAGGAGACTGCTGATGGTTCGTATTGTTCAGATCGCGTTGCATGATTTTAAGAATATTGCCTTTGGCGAGATTGCCTTTACGAAATCGAAGCCCGGCTCTGCCTTTGTGCCCGGGGCGGACGTTATTGGCATTTATGGCCAAAATGGCTCCGGCAAGACTTCTGTAATTGAGGCGATTGACCTGGTCAAAACCTTGATGACGGGTGCCGCATATGACAGGCAGAAAGTTCTCGATTACTTTTATCCTGGCAAAGACTCTTTTTCAATTGACATTGAGTTTAACATTGATACCACGGATGAATTATTTCTTACGTTCTACACCGTCACTTTTTCGCGTAGAGCAGCCTCTGTCTGGATTTCGCACGAAAAAATGGCTGTAAAACAATTTAATGTCGATATAGACAAATGGGGGTCTAAGAGGACTCTCGTGGAGCTTGTTCAAGAGGCCCCCGAGTCTGCCGCGGCTGTTCTGCCCAAAAATCGCTGGTCCCATCTTTTGAACGCGGATCAACAGCTTAAGATGTCGATGTTGGTTTCGTTAGGTGTTCTTCAGCGGGGCAACATGTCCCCCATGCTTTCCATACAAACTGTTAAATATCTGATCTCGCTTTTTGCCTGCGATTTCAATCTTTATATGCAGGAGGAACCTCCGGAGCAATTGCAGATTAATGAGGCTGTGTACGAGCTGCAATCGGCTTCTTTCAAGAGTGCCCATCAAGAGATTCTCACTCCGCTGTATTGCCTGCTCGCCGAGCTTGGGCTTTATTTCCGTTACCGCGTCAATGTGTTTACGACACTGGCAAATGCAACTTGCAGCTTAAACGTACTTTCGATGGATATTATCGATGATCGCGTGTTTGGCCAGAAGGGTCACCTTTCTGTCAATCTTTTTAAGCCCGCTGTTATTAAGGACGATGATTTCCCAGCCGTTTCGTCTGCGATTAAGCGTGTGAGCGGATTAATTGGCACGCTTGTACCGGGCCTTTCCATCGAGGTTAAAGTCATTGGCTCTCAGCTTTTGGATAAGGGCGATTCACCCGCTAAGCAAGTCGAGTTTCTTTCTTGCCGCAATGGGGTCGAGATTCCACTGCGCTGTGAATCTGAGGGCGTAAGAAAACTCATCTCTTTCTCGCTCTGCCTTATGGAAGTCCATTCGTACTCTGACGCATTTCTTGCAATTGACGAGCTCGACTCAGGCGTATTCGAATTTCTCTTGGGGCAGCTTCTTTCCGTGCTTGAGTCGTTTGGCAAGGGGCAGCTCTTGTTTACTGCCCACAACCTACGTGTTCTTGAATTGCTGCCGGCATCAGAGATTCTTCTGACCACTGCAGATCCTGATAATAGGTTTGTTCGCTTTAAAGGCGTTAAGCCCACCAATAACATGCGTGACCAGTATTTGCGCGCGATTAGCCTTGGCGATAGCGGACAGCGTTTGTACGATTCTACGGACAGGTACTCGATCGATGCCGCGCTCTGCTTGGATGGTGACGAGTAGTGGGTGCCACCGAGTTCGTTCTTTTTATCGTCGAAGGCGAAACTGATGAGCTGGCATTGGGTCGTGCTCTTACAAGTTTGTTTGCAAGCGGGGAGCATCCTGGTCCTCGTTTTGGGATTGTGCGCGGCGACATCACATCGGTACATGCTCTCGGTGCAGGAAATCCCGCTTCGACTATTAAGAGGCGGTTGGTTGATACCGTGAAGGAATTTCTCGCTAAGGACAAGTTGCGTGCCACCGATTTAGACGCCATTGTACTGTTGTCCGATACCGATGGTGCATTTATCGATGATTCGCTGGTTGTCTATGATGAAGATGGGCCTCGTTGTTCCTATTTTGAAGATAGGATTGAAACGTCGAACGTCGCCTCGCTGCGTCAGAGAAATCAATGTAAATCTTCGTGTCTTAAGACGTTATCTAGGACGCATGAGCTGACCTGTAACAAAAGGAAGATTCCTTTTAAAGCTGCATATATGTCACGCAACCTTGAGCATGCTTTGTCCGATTATTCGGGTAGGGCAACGCAGCAGAAAAAGTATGATCTGGCGCGCAAGTTTTCTAAAAAATACGGTACGGACGTTATTGGTTTCTTGGAGCTCCTTACGTTCCTTGCTCCCGTTGGCTCATATCAGGATAGTTGGGTTTATATCGCCCAGGACAATAACTCTCTCTTGAGGGGCTCCAACATGAAACAGACGCTCGAGGCTTTGCCCTCTAGTCCAATCAAAGCTGCCTCCTCCCTCTAATGATGTTCTTAAAACAGCCTTAAAGATTTTGGACACGTGCGTGGGTAGCGTACAATACGCATGTTTGACTATGACAAATGTGGATTTTAGGGGAGGGGTGCGCCATGGAGGTGCTGGTTGTTGGCAACACCGCATATGTTGACGATGACTTTTGTGCCAAGGCGTTCCCCGAGGACCATGTGCAGGTCGTAGCCGCGCAGGACACGCGCCGCGACGAGTCATCGCCCCATTCCTCGTGGAAAGAGCTTCTGCAACACCTGGATCAGGCCTACGAGTTCGACCGCGTGGTCTACCTGTCTAATTACCTTACCCCGCATACCGATATCGTGGGCGATATCGAACTGTTGCGCTCGGTCTTTCGTGCGTGCGCGGGTCGCCGGGTCCAACTGCTGTATGTAGCGGGGCCCGCGGGTGCCGAGGGTGCCGCCGATGCCGCGGGGCGAACGGGCAAGGGCATTATCGCGCGCGCAGCCAACGACCTGTGCCGCTACTATGCCGCTAGCGAGGGCATTCAGACCAAGATCCTGCGCGTGCCGTTCCTGTATACCGCGTCTGCCGCGCTGGAGGACCCGTTTTTGGTGCCGCTGTTCGACGCGTGCTCAACCGGATCGGTTGCTCTGCAGGGCGCGGAGGATGCGGCGTTTCCGCTGCTGTGTGCCGAGGAGCTTGCAGTGCTGGTGCGCCGTATCTTTGACAGCTGGGATGGTAACTTTGAGACGCTCGACGTTGCCGATACCTTCCATCACACGGCGGGTGAGGTGGGCGACGCCCTCAAGGCGCTGTTCCCCGGCCTTACCGTTGCCTATGGCGATTCTGCCGGCTACGCCCTGCCCGCCAGCGACGTCGTTCGCGTGCGCTATGGCTGGTTTCAGCGCTACGACCTGCTGCGTGATCTTTCGACCATTCAAGCGCGTTGGGATGCCGGCCGCGCGAAGAAGGTCAACCCCTTGCGTGCCGCCATCGACCGCATCCAGATGCGCTCGCTGCCCATCAAATGCCTGGAGACGGGCGTTGCCTGGGTTCTGTTCGAGGTGCTGGAGCATCTGTTCTCACAATCGGCCCAGCTCAACGTGCTCGATTATCGCCTGCTCTACGTGGTGTTGATCGGCACGCTGTATGGCTTGGACTTTGGCCTGGTTGCGGCGCTGCTGGCGTCGGTGGGTTTGGCCGCGAGCTACTTTACTCAGTACGGCTATACCTTCCAGGGCCTGTTCTACGAGCCGTCCAACTGGCTGCCGTTTATTGCGTACTTTGTGGTGGGTGCCGTGTGCGGCTATGTGCAGCTGCGCAACAGCGAAGCCATTAGGGCGGAGCGCGATCAAAACGAGCTCGTGCGCAACCGCAATACGTTCCTTACGCAGCTCTACCACGACGCGATCGAGGACAAGCGCGCGTACAGGCGCCAGATCGTGGGTCGCCACGACAGCTTTGGCAAGATCTTTGCCGTGACGCAGGAGCTCGACGTACTCAACCCACGCGACATCTATCGCAAGTGCTGCGAGCTTTTGGGCGAGATCCTCGAGAACGATTCGGTGGCGATCTACCATGTTTCGGGCGGGGCATTTGCACGCCTGGTGGCAGCAAGTCCCGCGATTGCCGAAGATGCCGCACGCTCGCTCACGCTTGAGCAGCTTGCACCTCTATTGGGCGACGGGGGCCGTTCGAACCTGTGGGTGAACCGCGAGCTGACGCCGGGGCTTCCCATGTTTGGATACACGATCGAGCGCGACGGGGCACCCGCCGTGTTGATCTTTGTGCGTCGTGCGGCCGAAAACCAAATGACTCTCTATTATCAAAACCTGTTCCGCATCTTGTGCGGGCTGGTCGAAAGCGCGCTGGGCCGTGCCTTTGACTATGAGGCGGTGGCGCAGGATAAACGCTGCGTTGACGGCACTTGCGTGCTCAAGCAGGCTGCCTTTGGCCAAGAGCTCGCGGCGGAGCAGGCGCTCGCAGATAGCAAGATGGGGAGTTTTTTGCTCCTGCGCGTGGTATCGGGCATGGAGCCTGTCGGCGAGCTGGTGGGCGCAATCGGGTCGGCAATCCGCGAGAGCGACGCGGCGGGCTTGGTCGACGGCGACGTGCTCTACCTGCTTATGCGCCAGGCAAAGGCGTGCGATCTGCCCATTATCCGCGAGCGCCTGAGCGCAAAGCAGATTGCGGTGGAGCCCGTCGATGGCGAGGACATCGTGGCGCTGTTGCAACACATCTCTTACACCGGTGACGGTGAGGGGGGGGTGCCGCTTGATCTCGCTTGTCGTTGCTGCCGTCTTGCTGCTGATTCATGCGCTGGTTTGCCTGATGCTGTGGACGCTCATGAAGCTGGGCCTGCTGCCGGTGCGCGGGCATATCCTGGCTGTGATAGTGCTGGTGCCGCTGTGGGGCCCGTTGCTGGTGGTTCTGCTACCTGTCCGCAGCGCGGTGTTTTGCGAGGGGCTGAAAGAGTCTGCGCTGGAGTCGCTGCGCTTCAACGACGACCTGCATCGCAGCATCTTGGTGCACGACCGTGACGCCGATGCGGGCGTGGTCCCGCTCGAGGAGGCGCTCATCGTCAACGACCCGGCATACCGGCGCCGCCTAATGCTCTCCATGCTCACCGAGGAGCCCGACGCGTACCTGGCGCAGCTGCAGGCGGCTAAGCTTAACGACGACGTTGAGGTGGCGCACTATGCCGCGACGGCGGTGGCGCAGATCTCCAAGGAGTCCGACCTTAAACTGCAGCAGCTGGAGCGTGCCTTTAAGACGGACCCGAGTGCGCAAAACCTCAACGAATACTGCGATTTTCTTGGTGAATACTTGGGCTCGGGCTTGGCTGAGGGGCGCGTGGCTCAGATTCAGCGCCAACAGTACGCGCGCCTGCTTGCGCGTCGCTGCGAGCGCGAGGACGCCCTTGAGCTGCGCATTCGATATGCGACGGCGCTGGCTGATGTCGGACAGATCGACGAGGCGCAGGCCGTGATCGACCAGCTGGTGCTCGACGTGCCCGAGGAGCAGGAGGTTTGGATGCTTTGCCTGCGCTTGGCCGTGATGCGCCGCGACGGTGACGAGGTTCACCGTGTGATCGATGCGATTGACAAGCAACATGTGTATTTGAGCGCCGACAACCGCGAAAAGTTGGCGTTTTGGCGCGACGGGGAGGAGGCCAGATGAGCGTGGCGCAACATATTCGCGACCGTGCAGGCCGCTTTCGTTGGATGGGACTCCTCGTGGTGTGGGCGGTCTTTATTGCCATGGCCGCCGTGCTGCTGGTGGAGCGTGCCGGCGTGCAGTACAGTGCGGGCCAGCATAAGCTGGGGATGCTTGCCGCCAACGATGCAGTGCCGGCCTCCTCGGCAATCTTTGGCCAAAAGCCCACGTGCCTGGTCATTACCGACTCGGACCAAGATGGCGTCGACGATGTTAAAGACCAGTTCGACCAGATTTTGCTGGACATGAAGATTGCCCATCGCGATGTTGATATTGCCACCGACGGTGCGGACGCGATCCCATCGCTCACGTCGTTTGATCGCGTGATTGTGCTTATGCCCTCGCTTGACGGACTGGGTACGCATCTGACCGATCTGATGAGTTGGGTGAGTGCGGGCGGCTCACTCATGCTGGGCATGACGCCAGATAACTCGAACTACCTGCAGGCTGTTGCTTCCAAGCTTGGGATCGAATCGGCCGGATATGACTATGCGACAGCCGAAAGTATTGTTCCGAACGATGACTTTATGTTGGGCGGAGGAGAGCGCTACGAGTTCTCGGATCCCTTCGATTCTTCGCTTTCGGTTTCATTGCGCGAAACGGCGCGCGTATGGGCAAAGACCGGTGACGCGGGCACGCCGCTCATTTGGTCTAACGATAGCGGCAGTGGTCACACCGTGGTGTGCAACATTGGCATCTACGACAAGGTCATGCGTGGGTTCTATGCTTCGGCCATAAGCTTGCTGGGTGATGCCACGGCTTATCCGGTCATCAACAGCGCCGTGTTCTATTTGGACGACTTTCCTAGCCCCGTGCCCTCGGGCGATGGTACTTATATCAAGCGTGACTACGGCCTTTCCATTGCGGATTTTTACACCAAGGTCTGGTGGCCCGATCTGCAAAAGCTTGCGCAAAAATACGGCATTCGCTATACCGGCGTGATGATCGAAAACTACGAGGACGTGGTCAATCAAATCGAGCCCGCGCGCCAGGTCGATACCACGCAGTTCCGCTACTTTGGCGGCATGCTGTTGCAGATGGGCGGTGAGTTGGGTTTTCATGGCTACAACCATCAGCCGCTGGCGCTCTGGGATACCGACTATGGCACGCTGTACGACTACAAGACATGGAAGAACAAAGAGACGCTTG
>OLQU01000526.1_pt1 | contig 31658 bp, 28 predicted proteins | sample 1672271 | NCBI WGS metagenome assembly OLQU01 (sample SAMEA3136666, study PRJEB25190) | human gut metagenome | biome: human gut; feature: human-associated habitat; material: faeces | place: Austria | collected 2013 | reverse complement strand
AATTTGTGCAAAATTACGGATTTGCTCATTTACTAAAAGCATGAAGAAATTGGAGGGAGCAGGCTGTGGAACAGGCGGGCGTCGCCCATTATCATCTTCCGGGGCTGTTTGAGTTTTACGAGCTGTATCGCGTCTTTCTGCCGCTGTTTCGCGAGCATCGGGAATATTTCTACGATTGGTGCGATATCGGCTCGATCTATGGCGCGCCCGCGGACTGCGTTTGGGGCGGAGGCCGTGTCGGCGGCGGGGCGCGCGATCCAAGAGATGTGCGGGCGCTGATGCGCGAATACGGCGTTTCGGCGCGGCTGACGTTCAGCAATTCGCTGCTGCGGGCGGAACACCTCCCGGATGCGCGCTGCAACGCGCTCTGCGCCCTGTTTTCATCGGACGGGCAGACGCGAAACGGCGTGATCGTCCATTCGGATGTGCTGCTCGATTACCTGCAAAAGACCTATCCGAAGCTCTATTTCGTTTCGTCCACCACGAAGGTGCTGACGGAATTCGAAGACCTCAGGCGCGAATTGGCGCGGGATGCGTTTTCGTATGTTGTGCCGGATTTTCGGCTCAATAAGGCGTTTGACCGGTTGGGTGGGCTGAGCGCGGCGGAGAAGGGCAAGGTGGAATTTCTTTGCAACGAGTGCTGCTGGTTCGGCTGCCGGGAGCGGAAGCGCTGCTATGAGGCGGTCAGCCGCAAAAACCTCGGGATGGACGGGGCGGAGCACCGCTGCGCTGCGCCGGGGGCGGACGGCGGCTATCGCTTTTCCCGAGCGATGACCAATCCGGGGTTTATCGGCGTGGGCGACATTCAAAACGTCTATCTGCCGATGGGGTTTTCCCATTTCAAAATCGAAGGGCGCGGGCTGGGAAGCGCATTGATTCTGGAATTTTTGCTGCATTACATGACCCGGCCGGAATATCAGCTGCACGTCCGGGAGGCGGTCTATCTGGATAACGCGCTGGATTTGTTTTGAGCGAAGGAAGGCGGCTCGAACCTTTTTTGACATACGGAAAGTGATAAAACGCATCGGGGGTTGACGGGCGGAATGGGCGCGTATATACTATTCATGGTATAAACAATATACTTTTGCGGCAGACGTATGTATGAAGGGAAGGATGATTCGATGATGAAGAAATTCATGGCCTTGTTCCTTGCGCTGATGTTTGCTTTGCTGTGCACCGCGGTGATGGCTGAGGGCAGCACGGAGAGCGTCGTTTCGATCCCGAACGGCGACCACGAGGTTCCCGCGACGGTCTGCATGCCTTCCGGCGAAGGGAAGTTCCCTGTCGTGGTGATGCTCCACGGAACGGGCTCCAATCGCGATGAAGCGGGAAACGGCTACAAGATGGCCGCGCCCGTGCTGGCGGAAAAATACGGCATTGCGACTGTCCGCATTGACTTTATGGGCAGCGGCGATTCCACCGCGGATTACACCGGCTACACCTTCGAAAGCGCCGTGAGCGACGCTGTGGCGGCCGCGAACTACGCCAAGACGCTCGAACAGATCGACGGCGAGCACATCGGCGTGATGGGCTGGAGCCAGGGCGGCACGGACGCGCTGCTTTGCGCGGCCCGCGCGGCGGATGTGTTCACCTCCGTGGTGACTTGGGCGGGCGCGCCGGATCTGAGCGACATGCTCACCGACGAGTTGTATGAGCAGGCGAAGGCGAACGGCTATTTCGTCATGGATTTTGACTGGCGCGAGCCGCTGAACGTGTCCCTGCAGTGGTGCGAGGATGTGAAGAACACGGACGTGCTGGGCGAGTTCGAGGCGGGCTATACCGGTCCGGTGCTGGCGATTGCCGGCAAGGAAGACACGACCGTTGATCCCGAATGGAGCAACAAGATCGTCGCCGCCAGCAAGAACCCGGCCTCCAAGACCTGCTTCATCGAGGGAATGGATCACACCTTCAATGTGTTTGCCGAGGAGGATCTCCACTCCCTGTATCAGGCGGTGGACGAGACGGGCAAATTCTTCAGCGAGACGCTGCGCTGATTTTCCGTAACCCAAAACTTCAAAGCGCCGGGGAAACTGCCGCATCCCCGGCGCTTTTTTTAATGTTTACTTTCCGAGCACGACGGAGAGCTTCACGTCTTTTTCCGCTTCGCTCAGGTCGAACGCCCCGCCGTCGGCGACGGTGACGCGCACCTCGTAGAGCGTGCCGTCGGTCAGCTCGGTCACGGCTTGACCGGCTTCATCCGTCAGCGCCCACAGGTCGTCCGCCACCTGGGTCAGCCTGCCGTCCGCGCCGTAGGCGTAGAGCTTCAAATCGGCAGCCGCGCCGGAAAGGTTGTTCATGCGGAAGGCAACCGTCGTGTTGGGGTGCGCGTTGCGAACCGCGGCCGTGTTCAGCCAGCTCGCGACGCTGCCTTCGCCGCCGTCCGCTGCGAATTGATCCTGCGCCAGCACATTGCGCGCCGCGCGATCCAAATCGACCTTGCGATACGGCATCTCGGGCAGGTATACGAAGCGATCCTGCAGGCGCAGCAGCTCCAGATAGCCCGTCGGGCAGTAGAGCGCGTTGCCGCTGTTGCCCGCGTACATGCCGATGGCCATGTTGTTATAGCCGTATTTGTTGGATACATCCATCGTGAATACCGTTTCGCCGGTTTCAAAATCGAGGATGATATACTGCCACATGCCGGTGCTCAGATCCTGCACATAGCCGTAAATGTAGCCGGTTGCGGTGGAGAGCTTGAGAATGGACGTGTCGCTCAGGTCGTTTCTGCACCAGACGCTCTTCATCTCATAGCCGTCGGCGGTCTTCACGGTATCCACGCGCTCGACGCCCGGCGCGATCATAACATTGCCGCGCATGAGCCAGTTCATGTCGTAGATGTTGGCGTAGCTCTGGATGGAAGAGTCGCTGTTCGGGTCGGCCAGCCCCGCGCTGCCCGCGCCGAACCAGTTGCACACGATGGTGCTGACGACGCCCTCGCCGTCGTCATAGACGATGGCTGAGTTTTCAACGGCAACCTGATAGCCCTCTGGCAGATCGTCGAGCACCGGGCAGCTCGCCACGACCTCGCCGGTCTTCATATCCAGCGCAAGCAGGTTGACGGGATCCTGATTGTCGGTAAACATCACGAGGTTCGGCGTGAGCGTGGGCGAGCAGCCGCCGCCCCACGCGAGACCGCCGCCGGTCGTCTTGTCGCCTTCACCGCTGACCTTCGCGCCGACGCTTTCATACGGCGTGCGCCACGCGACGGTCACGCCGTTTTCCGCGCGCAGCAGGTAGCAGTTCTGGTTGGTCAGGATGACCGCGCCATCCTTGGAGGCGGCAATGCCGTTTTCCGCGCCTTCGCCAGGCGTCAGCTCATGGACGAAGACCGCGTCGGCGAGCTCGGCCTGTTCGCCGCGCAGGATGGCCTCGATGGCCGCGTGGGCGATGTAGCCGACCACGCCCTGCTGCGCGCGCTCGGGGTAGATGCGGAAGCCGCCGGTGGCGAACCAGAGGTTTCCTTCGTAGTCAAAGACCACGGACAGGAGATTCTGTTCCAGCGTCTTGCCCAGCGCGGTCTCCGCCGCCGCCTTGACGTCAATGTCCAGCACCTTTTCAAACTCCGGCAGCACGTTCCCGGCTTCATCCGTCGCGCGCAGCATCAGCACGTGGTTGTTGCTGGTGGGGCAGACGATGCGGTTTTCCGCATCCAAAAAGGTGTAAGAGCTTTGAATCAGATAGCCGCCGCCGTCGTGCTGCTTCGGGGAGAAGTAGCCGAGGGTTTTCGCTTCCTCCGCGTTCAAATCGCGGATGGCGATGCCGCCGAGCAGCGGAACGACCGCGTGGCCGTAGCTGTCAAAGTAAATGGCGGGTGAGGCGTTCGCGTTGGTCGTCTCGTAGGAGACGTTGATCTCCGGGTAAATGGCCAGCGGCAGAATTTCATCCGTCGAATCGGTGTTGTAGCCGTCGTGGTGAATGTTGGCGTCGCTCTTGGCCATGTAGGGGTTTTCCTCGACCTGCTTGGGTTGCAGCGCCTTGACGGGCAGCGCCTCTGCGCTGCCGCAGGCGGCCGTAGCCGCGAGCAATGCCGCCGCCAGCGATGCGCTGAGCGCGGAACGCAGCATGGTGTTTGTTTTCATCAAATAGACCCTCCTCATCAATGGTTATTGGAATCGAATGAACATGGAGCGATGGACGTCCGTCCTTCCAGCCAGACGAGAAGCCCCCGTCGGAAGCCCTCCTCCGTTACCGGCTCCAGCAGAAAATAATCGACGCGCAGCCGGAAGGCGTGGAGCGAAAAATCCAAATCGCTGCACCAGATGATCCTGCACGCGGGGCATAGCGCGCGCAGGTGTTCGACGGCGTTCAGCCCGGCGACGCCCGGCAATGCGATCACCGCATGACTGAATGCCGCGGTCAGCACAGCGTTAAAAAAACTTTCCTGATTTCGGTAGGGCTCAATCCGGGGAAAGCGCCCCTTTTCCTTGCAGAACCGGGCAATCTGTTCTTCCATCTGCGCCCCTCGCGTTTCCTGCTCCGTCAGCACGGCAATGCGATGCATCCCTTCCCTCCTTTCGCTTTGCGCTTGATTCAGTCGGTGCCTGTCTTGCAATCAGTATAGCCAGAGGGGAAAGGCTTTGGCAAGCCGGTTGGCACGAAAGCCGCGCAAACGGCACGAAATCCGGCGCATGAGCCGCGCCGGAGCCGGATTTTTGTGCTATAATCATATTGGATGATTATGATGATTGTGATGATTGATTGGAAAGGGGCTCGTCTGTGATGAGAATTGCGATTGTGGATGACCTTGCCGGGGATCGGGCGCTTCTGCGGGAACGGCTGGAGCGGCAGCTGCAAAGGCGCAGTGTGCAGGCCGATTTGCTGGAATTTGAAAGCGGCGAGGCGTTTCTCGCGGCGGAAAGGGAACAGCGTTTCACCGCGGCGTTTCTGGACGTCTATATGACGGGCATGAGCGGCGTGGACGCGGCGAAGGAATTGCGGACATTCGACACGGACTGCCTGCTGATCTTCACCACGACCTCGACCGACCATGCGCTGGAGGGCTTTCAGGTGCGCGCCATGCACTATCTGGTCAAGCCGTTTGCCGAGGAGGAGCTGGAGCGGCTGACGGATGAAATGCTTGAACGAATCCCGCATCCCGATAAATACATGGATGTGAAGGTCGGGGGCAGCGACATCCGCCTGTGCTATCAGAACATCCTATATGCCGAGCATTTCGCGCACGTGATCCAAATCCATACCACGGCGGGGAAAACGCTGGCCACGCGCCAGCCGTTCAAAACCTTCGTCGAGCCGCTGAAGGACGACCGCCGCTTTTTCGTCTGCGGCCGCGGCGTGGTCGTCAATCTGGAGCACGCGGAGGATTTTGAAGACGCTTCCTTCCGGATGGCGGACGGCAGCCGCGTCTATGTCAGTCAGGAGCTTTTGAAAAGCGCCCGTCAGGTGTTCATGGAATTCCTGCTGCAAGGGGGGCGCGCATTGTGAGGGAGGTTCTTCGCCCGATTCTGGAGCTCACGGTGGTGATTCCCGGCCTGCTGCTCGCGTATTTCCCGGTGAAATCCTATTTGAAGCAGCCGGCGGGCAGACTCGCCGCGTGGCTGATACCGGCGATGCTGGGGCTGTGCGTGGCCGGAGGCGCGCTCTGCCGGTATCTGCATGCCTCCACGGCGCTCGCGACGGCGGGGCTGACGCTGATAGCGATGCTCCTGTACATCCGAACGACGCAGATTTCCCTTTGGAAATCCGGAACGATTGCGCTGTCCGTCTGCGCGGTATTCGCATGCCTAAACAGCCTGTCCCGAGCGCTCAACGCGGCCATGCTGATGCGCGCCCAAACGCCGCAGGCGGCGCCGTGGTTCTGCCTGCGGGCGGGCGTCGTTTACAACGCGGTCTGCTGGTTGGTGACCGCCGCCGCGTATTATCCGGCGACCCACGCGGTGAGAACCATGGTGGAGGACGACAATTTTGCGCAGACGTGGTATGTGTTCTGGATTCTGCCGCTCATGTTTATCGCGCTCAACCTCTTTATGGTTCCGATCTATCCGACGACGCTCTATACCGGCCGTGTGCTTCAGGGCTACATCGTTCTGAGCGTCGCGCTGCTCATCCTCATGTTCATGTTCAACACGATCTTCCTGCTGATGGCAACGAGCCTGAACCGAAACGCCAGACTGCGGCAGGAGAACCAGCTTCTATCCATGCAGCAGCAGCGCTACGAAAACCTCAAGGTCGCCATCGAGGAAGTGCGGCAGGCGCGCCACGACATCCGGCACCACCTGAACCAGATTTCCATGCTGGCGGAGGCCGACGACATGGGGGCGATCAAGGCGTATCTGGCGCAGACCGTTTCCCGGATTCCCGATTTGGATATGCATTTCTGCGAAAACCGCGCAGTGGACAGCGTGCTCGGCTATTACTGCGCGCTTGCGAAGCGGGAGGGAATTCCGTTTTCCGCGCAGATTGATTTGCCGCAGACGCTCCCGGTCGATGAAATCGACATGGGCTTGGTGCTGTCCAATCTGCTGGAAAATGCGCTGGAGGCCAGCTTCCGCACCGCGCCCGCTCGGCGGCAGATCAAGGTGAAGGCCTATGTGCACGCGGAAAAGCTGCTGTTGATGCTGGTTGAAAACGCATGCGACACGGAGGTGAAGGAAACAAACGGGGTATTCCGCTCCTCCAAACGCAAGGGAAACGGCGTCGGAATTCAGTCCGTTCGGCACATTGCGGAAAAAAACGGCGGCGCAAGCACCTTCACCTATCGGGATAACGTCTTCTCCGCCAAAATCATGCTCCGCGGACGGGCGGCCTGAACGATTCGCTGGATGGGATTGCCAGATGGGCTCATGCGCATAAATCGCGTTGCCTGCCGCATAATAGGGGTGCCAAAGAGAGCGAAAGTTGAAGAAGGAGGCAGCATAATTGTGCGAGCAACGGGCATTGTGCGGAGAATCGACGAATTGGGGCGCGTGGTGATTCCCAAGGAGATTCGAAGAACGCTGAGAATCCGCGAGGGCGACCCGCAACAGACGGCATTGGAAGGCGATGCGCAGGAGGACGCGCAGATGCTTCTGGCGCTGCTGGCGGGCGTGATCGAGCAGAGAAAGAAATATGCGTGAAAGCGGAAAATCGAATGATCGAGCGCGGCTTGCAGAAGCTGCGCTTTTTCAATAGGATAAAGAAAACGAAGCGGATTCCCCCATGAAATGTGGATGCTCGCGGAATATTCGCTCATAAAATGCTGAATTTGGAGAAATATTCGCTCATTTTTTCGCAGATTACGTTGTGCAAATCGGAAAGACGGCGTATAATTGAAGAAAGAAAGCAGAGGGGAGCGGTTGCGATGACGTATTTGAAGCGGAAAATAGATGAAACGCTCAGACAGTGGAAGGCTGATCCGAAACGAAAACCACTGATCGTTAAAGGACCCAGACAGATTGGAAAAACGGAATCGGTTCATCACTTTGCCGAAGCCAATTATACGAGCGTCATATACATCAATTTTGTTGAAGAACCCAAATACAAGCTGATTACCGAAGATGGCTACAAAACAGACGACATCATTAAGAACATATCGCGAATGGATCCGGCTAAACGCTTTATTCCGGGCGAAACACTGATTTTTTTCGATGAGTTGCAGGAATTCCCGGACATCGCAACGGCGCTCAAGTTTTTTCACATAAACGGAAGATTTGACGTGATTTGCAGCGGCTCGATGCTTGGAATCAATTATCGAAAGATTGAAAGCAACAGCGTAGGGTATAAAAGCGATTATGAAATGAAGTCCTTGGATTTTGAGGAGTTCCTTTGGGCGAAAGGTTATGAAGCCGATTTCGTTGAAGATATTTATCAGCACATGGTTCAGATGAAGCCGTTTAACGAGGTCTTGCTGAAAACGTGCCATAATCTGTTCTTGGATTATTGTATCTTGGGCGGGATGCCTGCCGTCGTCAAGGAATATATTGAAAAGGGAACGTTTGAAGGAACGCAGGAGATTCAGAAACAACTCATTTTAGATTATAAAGAAGATATTCGCAAATATGCGGACGGCGTAGACCAGACACGGATTTTGAATATTTTCAATCAGATTCCGGTGCAGCTTGCGAAAGAAAACAAGAAATTCCAAATTTCTAAAGTGGCGTCCGGAGCGCGGTTCAAGGATTATCGGGGCTGTATAGAATGGCTGAATGACGCGGGAATTATCAATATTTGTTATTGCCTTCATTTCCCTGAACTGCCGCTTAGGGGAAACTATGACGATACAAAAATGAAGGTGTATTTTGCCGACAGTGGGCTGCTGGTGGCGCTCTTGGATGAAGAAGCACAGGAAGATTTGAGAGCGAATAAAAATCTTGGCGTATACAAAGGCGCACTGTATGAAAATGTCGTTGGAGAAGCGCTCGTAAAGAGCGGATATGAATTGTATTACTATAAACGGGAGGATTCAACGCTGGAGGAAGATTTCTTTGTCAGGACGGCTTCCGAACTGATTCCCGTTGAAGTGAAGGCGAAAAGCGGAAAAGCGAAGTCCATGCAGGCATTGATTGAGAATGACAGGTATCCTGAAATCCATCATGGAATCAAGCTGACGGGTGGCAACATTGGATTCAGTGATAACGTTTATACCTTTCCGTATTTTTGCACGTTCCTGATGAAACGGTATTTGAAAAGCGATCCATTCAGCGGTTCAGAGGAGCGATGAAACTGAGAAAAATGCCTAAAAGCGGAAAACCGAATGATCGAGCGCGGCTTGCAGAAGCTGCGCTTTTTGTATAGGGAGTATCGTCTTGAAAATAAAAACGCATTGTGATATACTGAAATGGATAAAATATGGTCTATTAAGCGTGGCTCTTAGAAATTTGTATCAAATATGATCCGCTGGAGGATGACATGAAGTTCGTTTGGGAAACGCCGGAAGAAATCGACAAAGCGTTGGCGCAGCGTTTAAGCCGCATCCGCAAGCGCCGCAATCTTTCACAGCAGGCGCTGAGCGAAAAGAGCAACGTAAGCTATGGCAGCATCAAGCGCTTTGAAACGACGGGGCAGATTTCGCTGAACTCGCTGACAAAGTTGTGTGTTGCACTGGACTGCGCGGATGAAATCAAAAATCTGTTCACGAATGTGGAATACGGCAGCATTGAGGAGGTTATCCGTGAAAGAACGTAAGCTCGAAGTCTACCTCGGCGAGCGATTTGTCGGAACGATGGCGCAGACCGCGGATCGGCGGGTAGCGTTCGCTTATTCGGAAGAATGGCTGGACAACGGCTTTGCAATCAGTCCGTTTTCGCTGCCGGTGGAGCAAAAGGTCTTTGTTCCGACGAGCCAAGCGTTTTCCGGATTGTGGGGCGTGTTTGCCGATAGTCTGCCGGATGCGTGGGGGCAGCTGCTGGTCGATCGGATGTTAAAGGCGCGGGGAATTCTTTCTGCGGATATGACACGGTTGGAGCGTTTGGCGATCGTCGGCGATTCGGGAATGGGCGCGTTGGCGTATCGTCCGGCTTGGAATATCCAGCAGGATGCGGCGATTGGCGATCTGGACGAGCTTTCCGCTCAATGTCATGCGATATTGAATCACGAGGATGCGGGCGATCTGGATGAACTGTTCCAAATGGGCGGCAGTTCCGGCGGCGCAAGACCGAAGATTATGACGGATGAGTGGATCATCAAGTTTCCGGCTTCCGATGAGATGAAGGATAGCGGCACGATGGAAAAAGCCTATATGGATTGCGCCGCGGACTGCGGAATCATCGTGCCGGAAACCAAACTGATGCCGTCTGATGTGTGCGCGGGCTACTTTGCTGTAAAGCGGTTTGACCGAAGAAAGACGGATGGGCATATCGAGCGGCGGCACATGCTGACTGCGGCGGCGATTCTCGAAGTGGATTGGCGCACTGCCGCGATGGACTATCATACGCTGATGAAACTGACGAAGATTCTTTCTCTGGATAATCGGGAAGATTTGGAGCAGATGTACAGACGGATGTGTTTCAATGTCTTTGCGCATAATCGCGATGACCATGCGAAGAATTTCAGCTGGATCTATGACGAACAGATGGATTGCTGGCATCCGTCACCGACGTATGATTTGACGTGGAGCACGACCTACTTCGGAGAGCATAGCACGACGGTGGATGGAAACGGCAGGAATCCGGGGATGAAAGAACTGCTGGCAGTTGGAAAAGCGGCGGGAATGAACGCGAAGAACTGCAAAATGATTGCCGAGGAGATTTGGGAAAAGACGCGGACGCTTGAAGCGACATACCGGGGCTGGAAATCGTAGAATCTGCGTTTCAGTGAAAATGGATGACAGAAATGTGAATTGCTTTGAAACGATAACAGTATAGACGAGAGAGCGCGGCTTGAAAAGGCTGCGCTTTTTGCATATTGAGAAGGAAAACGAAAAAATGATGCTATGGTTGAGAGCGATTTTTCGAAAAGAAAACGAGCTACGAATTGCGATTTATTGATTTATATCCGACAAAAACGAAAAAAGGTGTAAATATGAGAAAATTTTTACGTCTATATAAGTGAGAAAGTTTAGATGAAAAGGTTGTGATTCCAGTGGATTAAGAAGGCATAAAAAAGTTTACGGAAATAGAGTCAGGCGAGGCTTGTACAGTTGGAATAAAGGAGCGGAACAACTTACCCATTATTTAAGGAGAGAGAACATGTTTAAGAAAATTCCTGCCTTAATGTTACTTTGCGCCATACCGTGGGTAATAGGCATGACTAAACCGGTACGCGCGGAATACATCGGCATAAATGAACTCCAAACAGAAGCGAATATCGAGTGGAAAAAAGACTACGTTGACCGATATGGAAGGACAGTTAGCGTAGATGTAACGCCAATCATTCCTCAAGTAGATAAAGTGCCGATTCAGATTATGGAAAATCAGATTCTACCTGTAGAAAATGTCTTGAACATTTATCCTCAATCAATGGTACAGGAAGAAAAAAGAGAGGAAGATAATGTTATCATAATGAATTATCTGAATCAGGACAAAAATGAACGAGGCGCTGTATATATTTGTCAGAACGATGGAAATCTGGTTTTATTCGAATACGATGATCTGAATACAAAAATAAATAAAGAAACAACAAAATTGGAAAGTTTCAGTGGAATTCAATATTGTTCAAACGAGGTAGATCGGTTATATCCATATTTAGACGGATACGATTTTACAGTCCAAGACAGTATAGATTATGCTAATCAAGAACTCGGAAAATTCTTCCCAGATTATGATTTGAATTTAGATGTAACATGGGTGACGATTGTGCCCAATACCCGTCCATGCTACAACTGCACATTGAGGCAAAAAATAGATGGAATTCCCATTTTAATGGGTGCCGGAGATATAACGTATGGCGCTAATGAAAAAGAAATGGGGTTCAAATTTCCGAAAAGCTGGAAGACGAAAGGAGTCGAGTATTGGGGATACTATATATCCCCAATATGGGGGTTTATTGCATATGTCGATGGCGGATATCAAATACAGTTCCGACCGCTGAAAAAAGTTGCTTCGGTAGTCGATGATGTGCCATTGTGTACGCTTGATGAGGTTATATCAAGCGTCGAAAAGCAAATTGAAAAGGGCAATATCCGCAATGTCTATGAGATAAGATTTGGATACTGCTGTTATCTTGATGAAAACGAACAAATCGTATTATATCCTGTGTGGCAAGTCGAGTGCGATTACTTCTTTAATCCTAAAGAAGAACAAAAGCATTATGCAGAAATGGAAAATGTACGAGTAACGCAAGGACACGATTATCATACAATGATTGTAAATGCTCAGACAGGCGAATTCATGAATCCGGCTGATTTGAAAGATAATCTGTTAAAATGTCCCGATATCATTACTTGGGACGACATTACGAGATGAGAAAACACAGAATGAGGAGCTGTTGCAGCGGTGTTCTGCCAGTTCCTTTTTCATCGGCTGCATAAATCGTCAGCCTGTCCAACCCAAAAGACAGCATAGGCAAAACAAATTAGGTTGGCGGTCTTTCTGCATATAATTACATCTGGGTATATGCAGAAACATGAGCCTCTTTTTCGGTTACTGCACATATCTCCGCAAAAACATGTGCAGAAAGCATCGGAAATATCAATAGTTTTTGCTGTTATTCAAGAAAAACTTTCTGATTTTAATGACTTTTTCGACATGTCCCATGCTGACAGCATGGACTATCGAGCTATGATAAACCTGAAAGGACAATTCTGATCGCGAGATAAGAAAATTCAATCTCAGCAACTTGGGGACGCTCCGACAACGAGCGTCCTTTTTGTATTCATCGGGAAGGAGAAAACATGGATACGCAAATTATCAGTCTGTCGAACCAGAAGGGCGGCGTAGGCAAAACAACGACCTGCGCCAATTTGGGTATTGGTTTGGCGAGAGAAGGAAAGCGCGTGCTGCTGGTAGACTGCGATCCGCAAGCCAGCCTGACGCTCAGTTTGGGATGGAGGAAACCGGAAACCCTGCCGGTGACGCTGGCTACGCTCATGGGCAGAGTTCTTCAGGAACAGCCCGTTCATGCCGAAGAAGCGATTCTGCATCATGCGGAAGGGGTGGACTTGATTCCCGGCAGCATTGCCTTATCAGGCGTGGAAGCGTCGTTGGATACACGGCAGAATGTGCTGAAACGGGTGCTGGACGATTGCAGAAAAGACTACTCTCATGTGCTGCTGGATTGTATGCCGTCGCTGGGCATGACGACGATCAACGCACTGGCGGCGGCAGACAGCGTGCTGATTCCGACCATACCGCATTATTTGTCGGTAGATGGACTTGGTAAGCTGATGGAAAGCATCGGCAGGATGCGCCGGGGATTGAACAGGGGGCTGCGGGTTGAAGGAATTCTCATTACAATGGCAAGCCGCACGACGTATGCCCGTGAAATCAGCGAATTGCTTCGGACACAGTACGGAACAAAGATTAAGGTGTTTGATACCGTAATTCCGCACTCCATCAGGGCTGCGGAGTGCAGCACCGAAGGGAAAAGCATCTTCGTGTATGATCCGAAAGGCAAAGTCGCGCAGGCGTACAGCGCGCTGACGAAAGAGGTGATTCAGCATGAAAAGCAGCGCCAGAAACATCGAGCTGAAATCGGTCGATGATCTTTTTGCGACGGAGGAAATTCGAGAAGATACTCAACGGGAAAAGGTACAGAATATCCCATTAGAAGAGTTGCATCCGTTCAAGAATCACCCGTTCAAGGTTAAGGACGATGCGGCGATGCAGGACACAGTGGACAGTGTGCGTGAGTATGGCGTACTTGTCCCCGCGATTGCGCGTCCTGACCCTGACGGCGGCTACGAGCTGATTGCGGGACACAGGCGGCATCATGCTTCCGAGCTGGCAGGCAAAGAAACCATGCCGGTCATCGTCCGTGATCTCGACGACGATGCCGCTACGATCATCATGGTGGACAGCAATTTGCAGCGTGAGGAGCTGCTGCCGAGCGAACGGGCTTTTGCCTATAAAATGAAGCTCGAAGCACTCAAACATCAAGGCGCACGAACAGATTTAACTTCGTCCCAAGTTGGGACGAGGTTGCGAGCTGACGAGTTGATTGCTCAACAATTAGGTGAAAGTCGAAACCAGATACAGCGTTTTATTCGCCTGACCGAGTTGATTCCTACGCTGCTGGACATGGTGGATGAACACAAAATTGCGTTTAATCCTGCGGTCGAGCTGTCCTATTTGAAGAAAGAAGAACAAACCCTTCTGCTTGAGGCGATGGACAGCGAACAGGCAACGCCGTCGCTTTCTCAGGCACAGCGGTTAAAGAAATTCAGCCAGCAGAAGATGCTTTCCCTTGACGTGATGCGGGCAGTCATGAGCGAAGAAAAGAAAACCGACCTTGATCGGGTGACGCTGAAAAACGAAACGCTGCGCAAGTATTTTCCGAAATCCTACACGCCTAAGCAAATGGAGGATACCATCATCAAGCTGCTGGAAGGCTGGTATAAAAAGCGGCAGCTTTCGCAGGAACGGTAATGAATCATAAATGCTTGCGAAATCATAAGCGACGTGATAAAATAAAATTGAAATAGAGCATGGACGGATGAAATGATGGCTCAAAGGAGAGAAAAAACATGTCCATTCAGGATACGGCAACCAAACAGTATGTTTCGGAAGTGGAAGTGTTTGCAGATGCCTTTAACTATCTGATTTATGATGGCGAACAGGTGATTAAGCCGGAACAACTGACCGATATGGATACAACGCAGTATGTGATCCCATATCATGAGGATGAGAAAGGCAAGCCGGAAGCGGCGCAGAAATACCGCGATACGCTTAAAACGCTGGCGGTTAAAACGGATGATCGGTACACCTATCTCGTGCTGGGAATAGAAAATCAGAACCATGTGCATTATGCCATGCCGGTTCGCAACATGCTGTACGATGCCATGCAGCTCGAAAAGCAGGTGCGTGATCTGGCAAGCCAGCATCGTAAGGAAGGAAAAAATGGTACATCGGAAGAATATCTTTCTGGTATGAAGAAAGAAGATCGGCTGTCCCCTGTGATTACGCTGGTCATTAACTTTGGCGGAAAGAAATGGGATGCGCCGCTCAGCCTGCGCGAGATGTATGGCGAGCAACCCGAAAAAGTCCTTCCGTTTATTCAGGACTATCGGGTTTTCATGATTGACCCGATGGAGATGAGCGACAATGACCTTCAGAAGCTGAACAGCAGTCTGCGTGAAGTGCTGGCGTATATTAAATACCAGCGGGATAAGGCACGGATGGAAAAACTGCTGAATGAGGATTCAAAGTTCAGTTGTCTGGAAACAAATGCGGCACTGGTTATCAATGCTATGACGAACGCGGGAATTGCGATTGACCCGAATAAGGAGGCTGTAAATATGTGTGAAGCGATTCGACAAATGGTTGATGAAGGAATCATGCTGGGCGAGAAGCGCGGCGAAGAACGTGGCGAGAAGCGCGGCGAAATGCAGAAGACACTCGCTATTGCTCGTCGTATGCTTGAAAAAAACTACCCCATAGAGCAGGTTGTTGATCTAACAATGCTGACAAAGCAGGAAGTTGAAGAATTGAGCAAAACAATCAAGCAGTAAAGGCTATGCTCAAGTGCTTTGAAGGTGAAAATACGAGTATGTGTGAAGCAATTCGGCAGATGGTTGATGAAGGAATCATGCTGGGTGAAAAACGCGGCGAAAAGCACGGCGAAGAACGCGGCGAGAAGCGCGGCGAAATGCAGAAGACACTCGCTATTGCCCGTCGTATGCTTGAAAAAAACTACCCCATGGAGCAGGTTGTTGATCTAACGATGCTGACAAAGCAGGAAGCTGAAGAATTGAGCAGAACGATCAAGTCGTGAAATATAATGATAATTAAGTGAATATGAAAAACTGCTCGCCGAAAAAAGCGGGCAGTTTTACGTTTCTATGAAGGTAAATAAACCTTAGATCATCCAAATTGGAATAATATAGTTTTCTTTATCGATGGCACCAAGAGCGAGCTTCATGCAAAGGATAGCCCCTTTTCCGCGAGGAGTGGAAGCCTTATCGAGCAGAAAAAACACTTTTGTCAGTTCGCTGCCGGGATTGGCAGTTTTTTTGATTTCAAGAGGATTTAGGATACCGTCATGCTCCAGTACGATATCAATTTCCTTGGCATCTTTATCCCGGTAATAGTACATGAAAGGCTCTTTTCCACTATTCAAATAGGTTTTTGCAATTTCAGAAACAACGTAATTTTCCAGAATTGCGCCGTTCATAGCACCAGCTTCGAGCGTTTCGGCATTACTCCATTTTGTTAGATAGCAAACCAACCCGGTGTCGTAAAAATAGAGTTTAGGTGTTTTTACAAGACGTTTGAGCAGATTGTTCGAGTAAGGATGAAGATAAAAGATCAAGCCGAGCGTTTCCAAAATGCCGAGCCAGTTTTTGGCTTGCTGTTGGTTGATGTCGGCATCTTGCGCGATATCGGCGACATTTAACATCTGACTGCAACGAGCCGCAACAGAGGTGATAAAGCGAAGAAATTTCAAAGAGTCAATGGAATCAGAAAGATCTTTAACATCGCGTTCAATGTATGTGCTGATGTAACTGCTATAAAAAATCTGGCTGTTACTGACAGAACCACTGAGCAGCGCAGGCATGGAACCTTTGAAGATACGCTCAAATAGGGCATGCGCATCGGCGGCTTGCCGGTGCTTTGCACGCTCAGTCAGACTTTCAAGATCAACAGTGAAGGGAGTGACGGATTCGCCGCAACTTTCCGCTTGCGTTAAGCTGGTCATAGACAAGACTGCAACACGTCCTGCGAGGGACACATGAATGCCCTGCAACGACTTGAAGATATGTGAACTGGTTAGCCAGAAAGAACCGGGTGTGTGATGTTGATCGACATAGATTTTGATGTATGTGAATAATTCAGGCGCATATTGAACTTCATCAATCAAGATGGGTGGTTTGTGGAGCTGCAAAAAAAGTTCAGGATCGCTTTTTGCTAAGGCTCTTTCACTCAAGTTGTCAAGCGTTACATAGCTGCGCTCGGAACCTTCCATCAGTTTCATCAGCATGGTGGTTTTACCGACTTGACGCGGTCCCGCGAGAAGTATGACAGGATATTCCAGTGTCACTTCTTGAACGATTTTCTCTAAATTTCGCTTGATATAAGGCATGTAAAGCACCTCTGTTGGTTAATTTACGAATAGGTATAGAGATAAAACAAAAAACGACGCATATTGAAACGTCGTTTTGAAGTTAATCGTCGGATTCGATCAATGCAGGTTGATATTCGGGAATAAAGAAACAGCAGGTACATAGAACTGGAACTTTAGATTCAGAGGCGATCCAATTCAGTTCAGATTCTAAAATGGCGGATTGGTTAAAAGGAGAGTTATTGTTGAGAGAATGGGTTAAATAGAGCGCTTTTTCGATGTTTTGATGAATGACAATGTTACAAGTTTTACGGTTTGATGCACAAAGTTGATAGTTTTTTGCATATTTTTCGTTTTGCACACGCTGTTTATAGGCTTTGCGCCTCAATTCATCCATAGAAGCAAAGCGCTCGTCATAGTTAGCATCCGGAAGTGATTTGAGGTGATAAAATGATTCAACCATTGGATAGTTTAGATATAGCTTTCCCATGTCGGAAGATTCATGAAAAAATTCGATCATTTTACGGATTTTATCAGGAGAAAACCCGGTGTCTTGAGGATCGAGATCAAAAACAAGATAAATATCAGAGTAATGTTCATCGAAGATGTATGCATGGTCTGGATTTTTATCTCTTGATTTAAGAAGAAGCAATAGATCAAGATTTTCAGGATCGTCGCCAGAATCAAAAAAATCCTTATATAGTCTGTAAATATTGGTACAATATGGGATGATTTCATAATCTATATTCAGATTATAGACAGTAAGCAGCCGACACATTACAGCTATATCTGCTTTTTCTCCTTCGACTAGAAGAAGTATTTTTCGTTTAGACATCAAATTCACCACTCATATACAGCTTTTCGAGGTTGTGCCCAGCACGGAGTTCACGCTTTGTTGCATTAGCAAATGATGTGAGTCTACCGTCTGAAAGAATGAAATAGCAGTCTGGACGCATAATGCGATTAGAAAGCAGATTGGTATTGTGTGAAGTAAGAATTGCCTGACAGTGCGGCATTTTCTCAATCAATTTGACAATGGTTTCAGATAGTTCGTAGTGATAATAGGCATCGAATTCATCAATAAACATAAGGGAAATATCCGGGCAAGTTTCAGTAAAGTAGAAATAGGTGTAAAGAGCACGCGTTCCACTTGATGCAACCATAAAAAACGGAAGAGGGGAAGGCGTATCAAAATAAAGTTTTTTCTTTCCTTCCGGTGTGGTTTTTGCGACGAGGTTTTCTTCTACGCCGGCAACGTGTAGAAAATCTTCAAGTTTCTTAATACGGTCTCCTTCAAAAATAAAGTCATAGTAATCAGAACTTCTTGATTTATAGCCAATGTAGCGATTTTCGTCGAGAGAACGAAACCAAAGCATGTGGGAAATAAAAGACATCATCTGATAAAGAGGATGATTGTCTGGCAAAGCAGAGTTTGTGATGGCATATTTGAGCAGTGAATCGCTGCCTCTGAAGTTCAGGTTGAGAGTAGGAATTAGCTTTTCGAGTCCGGATAAATTTCCCCGTTTCTCAGCATAATTGTATTCAAATAGCAGATCATCATTAAGAATAACACGTTCATATACCAAATCTTGATTGCCATTTTTACGGTATAAATAATCAATTTGATAAGGAGTGAAAACAAAAACATATCGGAATTCAGCAAATTCGAGTTTTGATTCGGAATTGAGATAAAAGTTGTATAACCCAGGTGTGACATTGTTTGTAGTCATGTGGGAGACAATGTCAAATAAGGCAAGCCCAAGGTTGGATTTGCCAGAAGCGTTTTTTCCGTATACAATCAGTTTTTGAAGAAGATTGTTACAGATACAGTTTTCGTTGAACTGATAATTCTTAACATCGGAAAAGTCAATTCGAATAGGAGAAAGAAAATTTTTAAAGCCTGATACTTCAAAGAGTTTCAGCATGTATAATCACCCTTTCAAGAACATTCTAAACGAGATAAATCTGAGTGTCAATAGGAGTCCGTAAAAAAATTACGGATATTTCAATAAAAGTATAGGCAGAAGCAAGATGAACTATGCGGCGTTTTTGACGAAGGGAGGTGAAACGCAATGACCGTAGTCTTTCGAGTTGTCAAAACCAAAAACTACACGATGATGTCCAATCAGCATTTGAAGGATAAACGCCTGACGCTCAAAGCAAAAGGGCTGATGTCGGTGATGCTGTCCCTGCCGGAGAACTGGGATTATACGCTGCGGGGGCTGTCGGCAATCAGCAAAGAGGGCGTGGACGCGATCAGCGAAGCCGTCAAGGAGTTGGAGCGTTCGGGCTATGTGATCCGAAATCGAAAACGGGACGAGCGCGGACGGCTGAGCGGGACGGAGTACCTGATCTACGAGGACTGCCACATGAACAGCCAGCCTGCGCAGGACGCACCTGAGCCGGAAAAACCAAAACGGGAAAATCCAAGACTGGAGAATCCGGTTCAGGAAAAGCCTGTGCAGGAGAATCCAAAGCAGGAAAAACCTGAACAGGAAAATCCCGCACAATTAAATACGAATAGATCAAACACGAATTCAGAAAAAACGTATCCACCAAATACTCAGGGAGAAAATCCTTATCCATCAATCCATCTCAGGGAAAGGCAGGAAGATGTTGCGGCGATTCGGGACAGCGTGCGGTCGCAGATCGGGTATGACTGCCTTGTCACGCCGTATAACCGGGATCGGATGGATGAGATCGTCGAGCTGATGGTGGAAATCCTCTGCACCGGCAGGGAAACAATCACGATTTCCGGGGCGGAGTATCCCGCCGAGCTGGTCAGAGAGCGGATGCGCAAGATCAACAGTATGCACATCGAGTACATCTTCGGCTGTCTTGAGCAGAACGCGAGCCGTGTCCGCAACATCAAGAAATATCTGCTGACCACGCTGTTCAATGCACCCGCGACGATGGGCAATTACTACGACGCTCAGGTGCGATACGACCGGCGAAAGCGGGAGGAAGATTATGAAAACTGGCTCGATGAGCTTTAGAAGGGAGTGGTGTCCATGAAAAACGATTTTCAATTCGCCTGTGAACTCGAACCCATTGACCGATTTCCCGGCTGCATGAGCAAAGACGACCTGCTTGAGAACCTGCTGCGGCAGGATACGCAAGCAGGTTTTCTTTTGCCCGAAAAGCGGACGGAAACCGCGCTTCGGGTGATGCAGCTGGAGCAGGAAGCCGAGCAGCGGACGTGCGAGATCAGCGGCGGCTGGTTTCCCAGACGGGTGCTGTTCTTCGCCGTGCCGCCGGTGGACGGAAAAGCCTGCCAGCTCTGCGCGTTGACGCAGATTGAATCCGGCAGGTGTTACCTGTTTACGCCGGACTGTACCCCGATTCTGGTCTACGCCATACAGGGCAGGAAGCTGTACTGCCTGTGAGAAGGGAGGAACATCATGAAGCAAAAACATGCGGATTCGCCCTCAGCTTTTCTTGCGGCGGCAATGGCTGTGACGGGCGCGGCAATGCTGCTCTGCCCGCTCATCGGGCAGAACACGGAAATGAATCGGAGCGCGGCAGAATATGACGACCTGCGCGTTCAGCTCAAAAGCGAGGAACCGGCGCAGGCAACGGACGCGCCTGCACAGGATAAAAGTGCCCTGCGCGTACTGCTTGGTTTCCCAGGCGCAACGCAAGAACCGCTTGAACTGCCCAAAACGGATGAATCCCCGCCTGAAATCGACATCGGGACAGGAGCAGACTTTGCGGCGTGTTTGGCACAGAACAACGATTTCATCGCGTGGATCAGGATTCCCGGCACGAACGTGGATTATCCCGTCGTCTGGACGGACGACGCCGAGCATTACCTGCATCATACGTTCACAGGAAAGCAGGGCGCGGCGGGAACGCTGTTTTCGCTGATGAAAACGGATTACAGCATCCCCAGCCGCAATATCGCTATTTATGGGCATCATCTCAAATCCACCGGCGAGAAGATGTTCACGTCGCTCGTGCGGTACAAGGATGCGGATTACTATGCCGGACACGAAACCGTGCTGCTCGATACGCTGTATGAAAGCGGATCATACCGCATTTTCGCCGTGCTGAATTTTCACAGCAGCGAGTGGGACGCTTCACAGGCGGATTTTGAAAGCGACGCGGCATTTCTGGAATTTATCCGATACGCCCGGCGGAACGCACTGTACGACACGGGCGTGACGGTCGGCGCGGAGGATTCCATTCTCACGCTGATAACATGTGACCGAAGCTATGGCGGCAAAGCGGGACGGCTTGCAGTCGTGGCTGTACTTGAAAAAAGCAGGAGGAACTTATGAAACACAAAATCAAACGTCTTTTGTCTTTGCTGCTGTCGCTGACGATGCTGACGGCGGCTCTGCCTACGTCGATATGGGCGGAAGAAACGGAGTTTGCTCAAGCAACAGGCGCGGAAGCAGAGCTTCCGAACGAGCCGGTAGAAACAGCCGAGCCGGAACCGTCGGTTGAATCACCGGAAGCAACAGGCGAGCCGGAGCTTCCAAGCGAGCCGACGGAACTGCCGTCGAAAATCGAAACGCCGGAGGGCACGGCAGAGCCGACCCCGCAGGTTACCGAAGAACCCCTGCCAACGCCCGAACCTGAAGCGGCGTATCAGGCGGGCATGTTCGTTCTCGTCACGGAAAATACGCGCGTGTTTTCGGATGTGGATGAAACGGCGGACGAGGCAGACGGCGAGTTGTACGACGGCAGTTTTGTCCGCACCGCAAACGTCCGGGTGGAAGAAGTCCGGCAGGACGGCATGGGGCGAACATGGCTGCTGGTGCGCTATCTGTACGGCGAGGAAGAACCTGATGGGGAGATGGCGTGGACGGACACGGCGACAGTTTGGGTGATGGCAGAGGAAACCCAGCCGTCCGATGCGGCAGATTATGACGTGACGGCTTACGCCTTCCCGTTTACGCCGGTGGAGCTGTACGCGGCGAATAACCCGCCGAGATTGCAGACGCTCAGCGGCAACACAGGCGAGTTTTACGCGGGGCAGACGGTATACGCCTATTCCGTGCATGACGACGTGCAGATTGCGTCGCTCAAAAACTATGGCGCAATTTACGCCACTCAGCATTACATCAACGAACATGTGGTCTACTGTCTTGAGCATACGATGAACAGCCCCGGCATCAAAGACAACCCGGAAGGACCGTATAAGGTCGTCGATCTGGCGCAGTACGGGCAGACAGCAGGCTACTCCGGCATCATATACAGCGAAAAGACAATGCACGCCATCGGCTGGGTGCTGCGGCACACGTTCCCCTACATGGGACTTGACCGTTATGAGGATGAATGTCTGGAATGGTCGAGAGCGGCGGGGCAGTTCGCCATCCGCGAGGTCATCAAACAGCTGGAAGGTTCACAGTATGTCCGCGATTATTGGCGTATGGATGATTTTTACCGCGCAACAGGTCAAGCGCCCAAGGAATATCTCGAATATGCACGTTGGCTGGCGGCAAACGCCCTGACCTATGCGCAAATGACCGGCGAAATCACGGTGTCGAATGTGTCCGTATCCGTCGCCAACGGCGTATGCACCGGCACGGCGACGCTGACCACGGACGCGCCGCGCATCCGCATCCGCCGCTCGGTCGGAACGATTACCGGCTATACGGGCGGCGAGGACGGCACATACGTCTATCTGAACAGCGGCGACACCATTACCGTTTCCCAAGCAGGAAGCGGTTTTTCTTTTACCGCGGAATCCGTTTCGACGGAGGAGCTGGAAGCCAATTTTCTGGTCGCCGTGCCGGATGCGAATGTGCAGAAGGTCGTCATTCCGCAGCGGGGATCGCCGTATCCGCTCAAGTCCACGGAAATCCGCTTTGATATGCCGAACGGCGCACTGGTCGTGACTAAGACGGATGCGGCAAGCGGCGCGGTGCTGGCGGGCGCGACGTTCGAGCTGACGAACGCTTCCGGCACAGTTGCGGCGACGCAGACCACAGGCGCGGATGGTGCGGCGCACTTTGATAACCTTCCGGCAGGAAATTATACCGTGCGCGAAATCAACGCGCCGACGGGATATCTCGTCGCTGTGCCGGATAGTCAGAGCGTGACCGTCACGGCAGGCGAAACGACGGGCGCGGCGTTCGCGGATGAACGGATTCAGGGCAGAATCCGTATCGCCAAGACGGACCGCCTGACGAAAGAACCATTGGCAGGCGCGGAGTTCACCATCATACGCACAGACGGAACGGGAATGCCCATCGTGCTGACCACCGACGTAAACGGCAATGCCGAAACGGACTGGCTGGATTATGGGCGGTATCGCGTGACGGAGAGCAAAGTTCCCGCGCACTATGAAACCAGCGGCTTTTCAACCGAAATCGACTGCACGGAAAACGGAAAGACCTATCTCATCGAGGCCGAAAACGAGCCGACGAAGGGCTTCATCCAGATCGTCAAGACCGACGCGCTGGACGGCAGACCGATTGAAGGCGTGCAGTTCGATATCGTGGACGCGGGCGGCAACGTTGTCGGCACAATGACCACGGACGCAAACGGCGCGGCAACGTCGCCTGCATTGTTCAAGGGACAATATACCGTGCGCGAGCATGAAAACCCGACGGGCTATGTGGCGGAACTGGCGCAGCAGGACGCGGCGGTGAATCCGGACGAAACGACATATCTGGGCGCGAGCAATCAGCCGATTCAGGGCAGGATCAGGATCGTCAAGCGGGATCAGCTCACAAAAGAGCTGCTGGCAGGCGCGGAGTTTACCGTCACGCGGCTCAGCGGTCTGCCATCCCATCAAGGAGCGGGCGACGGCGAGGTGGTCGCGGTCATTACGACGGATGCGGACGGCGTTGCCGAAACCGGCTGGCTGACGTGGGGAACCTACCGCGTGACGGAAAGCAAAGTGCCGGAGCATTTCGTGGACGCGGGCTTTTCAGCGGATATCGTCATTGACGAGGAAAACTTCAAAACCTGCGAGCTGGAAGTCGAAAATGAGCCGACCAAAGGCTTTATCCGCCTGACCAAAACCGACCGGGCAAACGACAACCCGATTGCGGGCGTGAAGTTTGATATCTATGAAAACGACGAATACGGAAATGCGCTTGTCAGCAGCATGACGACCGGCGTGGACGGCGTGGCAATCTCCGAGCCGCTGCGCAAGGGACGCTACATCGTGCGCGAGCATGGCGCGACAAAGGGCTACGTTTTTGAAGAAATCGCGCTGGATGCGACGGTCAAACCCGACGAAACGACCGACCTTGCGGCGACGAATCAGCCCGTTCGGGTCAAAATCAAGATTTATAAGCGCGATAAGGACGAATATGCAGGCGATAACCCCAACAGCAAAAATCGAAAGACCCTGCCCAGACAGGCGAGCATCGACCCGCCGAAATCGCGCGGCGACGGCGAGCTGACCGGCGCGGTCTTTCAGGTGCTGGCGGGCGCGGCAATCAAAGACAGACAGGGCAACGTTCTGTTCAAAAAAGGCGATACCGTCGTGGATTTGCTGACGACGGCGGGCGAGGATGCGAGTGCTGCAACGGGCGAGTTGTGGCCGGGGCTGTATGAAATCGTGGAGTTGACCCCGCCAAAGGGCTATCATCCGAGCGAAAAACACATCTTCGTCGATACAGTCAGCGCCGCAGGGCAGTCTGAAGAAGCCGTCGTGGAATATGAAGGGCTGAAAACCAACACCATCCGGCTGGGAGCACAGGCTATCGTCAAGATTTTAGGCGACGACTACGACGACCCTGCCCCGGATCGCGTCGAGCAGCCGGAAGCGGGCGCAGAGTTCAACGTGTATCTCAAAAGTGCGGGCAGCTATGAGAACGCGCGTCCGTTTGAGCGCGATCATCTGGTGACGAATAAGCGCGGATACGCCAAGACCAAGGCACTGCCCTACGGCATCTATGTGCTGGAGCAAACGAAGGGCAAAGAGGGCTATGAAATCAAAGGCGCGATTGAGTTTGAAATCGACGGGACGGAGGATATTCAGAACCCGCCGCCGCTGACACTCAGCGACCGACCGATTCTCTACCGCCTTCGTATCCTCAAGACGGATCGCGAAACGGGCAAGACCGTCACGCTGGCGCATACGTCGTTTAAGCTCAAGGACGCAAACGGCGAAACGGTGCGCCAGACGGTGCATTATCCGACCGAAAAGGAGATCGACACGTTCACCACGGATGAAACGGGCGGCGTGACCCTGCCGGAAACGCTCAGGTGGGGTTTGTACTACATCGAGGAGATTTCCGCGCCGGAAGGATACCTGATTCGGACGGAATCTCTGCCCGTGATGATCGGGCATGACGGCGACGAACCCGGGCAGACGTATGAACTGAACATCGAAATGCAGGATGAGCCGGTCAAGGGACAGATTCTCGTGAAAAAGACTGGCGATAGGCTCGTCGGTTTTGAAACCGTGGACGCATACGGCTATGCGGTGCAGAAGCCGGTCTATGAACAGCGGAATCTGGCAGGTGCGGTCTTTGAACTGCGTGCCGCAGAGGAGATCGTCGGCAGGGACGGAACGGCGTGGTACGGCGAGGGCGAGCTGGTCGATACGATCATCACGACGGCGGGCGGCGAGGATGCGTCCAAACTTCTGCCGCTGGGCAGATATACGCTGACCGAGGCCCAAGCGCCGGAAGGATACGCGCCGGATGATGCGCCGCGCGAAATCGAGCTGGCGTATGCGGACGATCAGACCCCGCTGGTGAAGATCCGCGTGGAGGTTGGCAATACCTATCTTCCCGCCGCTATTACGCTGCACAAAGAAGCCGAAGTCATTCGCACGACGGAAGCAAACGGTGAAGTGCTGCGGACGCTGCACAGCGAGCCGGGCGAAGGCTTTGTGTTCGGGCTGTTCAGCGAGCGGGATATCCATGAAAACGGCGTGACCCTGCTGGCAGATACGCTTGTGGCTGTCGGCATGACCGATGAAAACGGCAGGCTGACGTTTGACGGCACATTTCCGCATGGCGACTACTATGTGCGCGAGCTGCAAGCCAAGACAGGCTGGAAGCTCAATCCAAACCGTTTTCCGATTACGCTTGAGCCGGGCGGCGACGCGGTAATCCGCGTCGAGCTGGCGCAGCCCATCTATGACGAGCTGGTTTATACGCCCGTGACGCTGACCAAAACCGATATCACCGGCGCGAAAACCGTTCCGGGCGCACAGATCGAGGTCAGAAACGAGCAGGGCGAAATGATTTACCGCGCTACGACCGATGCGAACGGCGAAATCCCGGATATCCCCGTTACGCCGGGAACATACACCTTCCGCGAAATCCTTGCGCCGAGCGGCTATGCGCTCAATGAAGCCGAAACACGCTTCACGGTGGACGCGCAGGGAAATATCACGGGCAACACGATGCTGCGCAACGACTATACACGCGTACAGCTCCGCAAGCAGGACGAAAACGGCGTGCCGCTTTCCGGCGTGGAATTTGCGCTGGTTACGGAAACAGGCACACGCCTGACGACTGCCGTTTCGGACGCAAACGGGTTGGTGACGTTTGAGAAAATCCCGTATGGAAGATATACCGTCGAGGAAACCCAGCCGCTCCCCGGCTATTTCAAAACCGCCGTGCATGTCCATCTGACGGTGGACGGTACGTTTGTCAACCCGAACGAGCCGCTGGAAACCGTCACCAATACGCCGATGCGCCTTGCGTATAAGAAGGTGGATACATCCGGCAGACCGCTTGCGGGCGTGGAGTTCAGCCTGATGAACGCCGCAACCAACGTCGTGACCGAGGTGGCGACGAGCGATGAAAACGGCGAATTTATCTTCCGTCACATCGACTACGGTGACTGGATTATCCGCGAAACCGCCGCGCCCAATGGATACAGGCGCATGGAGGACATGCTGCTGCATATCGGCGAGGACTTCGTGCAGCCTGAGCCGATTACGCTGGTCAACGTGCCAAGCAGTTATATGTTCATGAAGATGGATGGCGACGGCAATCCGCTTTCCGGCGTGAAATTCGTACTGGAAGATGCAAACGGAAATGTGCTGCGCGAGATGGAGAGCGGCGAGGACGGTACGGTGCTGCTTGAAAATCTCGATGATGGTCAGTACGTCGTCCGTGAAACCGAAGCACTCCAAGGCTATGTGAAAACCGAGGACACGCTGACGTTCACCATCGACGAAAGCTACGTTGTTCCCGAAGAAATGCCATGCCTTGTCAATGAAAAGGAGGACGAAAAGCACGATATTCAGACCGGCGTGGATATTGAGCTGACCCCGATGATGACGGAGGGCGCGGCACTGCTGCTGCTTGCCGGAATTATCCTGATCGGGCGCAGGCTGGCGGACAGGAAACGGAGGAAAAAGTAAGATGAGGTATTTGCTGCACAGACTGGCGGTTCCACCGTGAATCGCCTGTAAAATCAGAGAAAGGAGTTGATTTTCTTGCAGGAAGAAGTTGAAATGCGCACCGTTACGATGGCATTTCATGCGAGCAAATTCTCAGGAAGGGTAATGAAAAACGGCATAGCAAAGCTGCTTCACGCCATGCACGGCAAATTGACTGTGCCGCATGGCAAGCAGTCCGTCCGGCAGCTTGCGCGGCAGAATCAGGGCATGACCAATATCGAGATCGACGATCCCGATATCCACGCCTTTGAACGCATTGCGCGTAAATATGGCGTGGACTTCGCCGTCAAGAGGGCGAAAAGTGATGAAACGAAATATCTCGTTTTCTTTAAAGCCCGCGACGCGGACGCGTTGACGGCAGCTTTTCAGGAATATACAGATCGGCGCGTTCGTCAGGCGGAGCACCCGTCTCTGATGGAAATCCTAAATGAGATGAAGGAAAGGGTCGCCCGGACTGCCCCGACGCGCAAGGCGGAAAGGGAGAGGACGCGATGAAAAGAAAATGGCTGCATGAGCTGCCGTATCTGCTGATTGCGCTCTACGCGACGAAAATCGGACAGGCATGGCGGCTGGCAGAAGGAACGGATGCGGCGCATAAGCTGCTAAGCCTGATGGACAGCCTTTCTGCGTCGTTCGCGTCGCCCCTGCCGAGCTTTGAGCTGCATGACTTATGCATCGGGCTGCTGCTGGGCACGTGCTTTCGTCTGTTCATTTTCATTAAAGAAAGTGAAAAAAAGAAGTATCGTAAAGGGCGTGAGTATGGCTCGGCACGCTGTGGTGCATAATCTTAACTGTAAGGAAAACTATGTGGACGCAGGAGGTATGCACATGAACGAATATAATAAAATTACAGCCCTTTACTCCCGCCTTTCCGTCGGGGACGAGGACAGAGATGGCGGCGAGAGCAACAGCATTGTAAACCAAAAGGCATTTCTGGAACGGTACGCCCAACAGCAGAGATTAACCAATATCCGGCACTACATTGACGATGACGAAAGCGGCAGGTTCTTTGACCGCTCTGCCTATTCCCGCATGATGGAGGATGTGGAAAACGGAAAAATAGGCGTCTGCATTATGAAAGACCTGACGCGCTGGGGGCGTGATTATCTCCAAGTCGGCAATGCAATGGAGGTATTCAGACGGAACAATGTCCGCTTTATCGCGGTCAATAACGGCATAGACAGCGACAATCCCGATACATTGGAGTTTGCGCCCTTTATCAATATCATGTCGGAGTGGTACGCAAAGGACATCAGCAAGAAAGTAAAAACGGGTATCAGGACCAAGGGTGCAAGCGGCAAACCCATCGCCACCGAAGCCCCATACGGATATATGAAAGACCCGAACAACAAGGATTTTTGGATAATCGACGAGGAAGCCGCCGAAGTGGTACGCTTGATTTTCCGTCTGTTTATCGGCGGGAAGAACAGAAACCAAATTGCCGTATATCTCAAAAACGAGCAAATCCTCACGCCTACGTTCTACCTCAAACAGCACGACAGAGGGACAGCGAAAAGCAGACCGCTGAACGAGGAAAATCGCTATAAATGGAACAAAGCAACCTTAACCAAGATACTCACAAGGCAGGAGTATTGTGGTGATGTTGTCAATTTCAAGACCACAAAGCATTTTCGGGACAAGCGCAACCACTATGTAGATAAAAGCGAATGGCAGATAACCGAGAATGTGCATGAGCCGATTATCGACCGCGCCGACTTTGAAACCGTACAGCGGATTTTGGAAAACGCGCCTGTCAGACGCCCTAACGGGGACGGAGAAATCCACCCTTTGTCGGGCTTGATGTTCTGTAAAGACTGCGGCGCAAAAATGCACATTCGCATAGATTACAGGAACGGCGGCAAGCGTCATGTTGCCTTTTGCAGCGAGTACCACAAGGGCAAAGCCAAAAATCCCAAATGCAATTCCCCGCACATCATAGACGCTGATTTAGTCATGCAGACTATCGCGGATGTTCTGAAAAAAGTTGCAGAATACTCCATAAGCAACCGGGAGGAATTTGAAGCATTAGTCCGAAAAAACCTTGATATGCAGCAGACGGACAAGAGCAAAAAACAGCAGAAGCGTATTCCGCAAATTACAACACGCCTTGAACAGATTGACAAGGTGCTGAATAAACTCTACGAGGATAACGCCCTCGGTGCTATCCCACAAGACCGATACGAGCAAATGTCACAGAAATATTCGGAGGAATACTATACGCTGAAAGCGGAACTTGCAGAACTCAAAGAACAGTTATCCGCGTTTGAGGACGCAGGAGGATGGGCGCATAAGTTTTTGAAGCTGATAGAACGCTACGCCGCCTTTACCGACCTTACCCCCGCCATTCTCAATGAATTTATCAGCAGAATTGAAGTGCATGAGCGCGATAAGAAAAGGGCAAAACAAGCTGTTCAGCATATCGGGATATATTTCAGCTATATCGGCAAGTTTGAAAACGAACTGACACAGCTTGCAGAGCCGACAGAGGAAGAAATCCGGCAAATGCGGGAGAAAATCGAAGAAGCCCAAAAGGAAAAGAGCCGCGCTTATCATCGGAACTACTCAAAGGAATACCGGGCGAAAAACCTTGAAAAACGCCGGGAGTATGAACGCATCAAGGCGCGGGAATATCGGGCAAAGCGAAAGGCGCAAGCCGCTGCGCTGCCCGTATCGTAAAACAGAATAACCGACAGCAGAAAGGGATTTTCCAACTATGGGAAATCCTTTTTTTGCACCCAAAGGAAGGAGTGACCCAATGACAGAAAAGAAAACCACAACCACCGCGCAGAAGCAGCCGGATGGTATCATCACAACACAGCGGAACGGACAGACCATCGTTGCGGAGTTGTTTTTCAATCACAGAAGCGCAGAAACATTCCGCGACAAGCTGCTGAAAGCGATACTTGCCGACTATTCGCATTTTTCTGCGTCTGACGGTCAAGAGCCGTAAAAACGGAATATTTGACGATTGGAACACTCTGGACGAGGAATGTATCGCCAGAGCATTTTCTATTGAAAAAACGCCGTTTTTCCCAAGTCAAGAGCCGAAGAAAACACCCGAAAAATGCCCCTACTGCGTAACAGGGGCGCAGAAAGGAGAGTTTATGAGAACAGGGCTTACGAAGCAGGAAAAGACCACCGATATTTGGTTTGACGAGAAAGACCCCCTTATCCATATCCGCACCCACAACACCGACTTGAAGAACAGGCTGACCGCGTACAGCCGCCGCTTCCCCTCTGTCTGTAAGCTGACCGACAGCGACCCGGAAACGGGCTGTATGGAGTTTGAGATTGCAAAGGGACGCTTCTCTTTCCGTCTGACCGCACCATACAGCGAGGAACGCAGACAGGCGGCAAGCGACTATGCAAAGAAGCATGGTATTTCAGCCGGGAAAAGCAAGCCATGACACAAAGATACAGTAAAATTATTAGGTAAGGACGGTTGATGTCTATGTAAAACGAACAGGAGGATAAAAATTGACTGGAAGCATTTACGGCTATGTGCGTGTCAGCACAAGAGAACAAAACGAGGACAGGCAGCTTATCGCCTTACGCGAGGTAGGCGTTTCAGATAAGAATATCTTTATGGATAAGCAATCCGGCAAAGATTTTGAGCGTCCACAGTACAAAAAGCTGCTTAGAAAAATGAAAAAAGACGACCTGCTCTATATCAAGAGCATAGATCGTCTGGGACGCAACTATGAAGAAATCTTACAGCAATGGCGTATCATCACAAAGGACAAGGGCGTTGACATTGTGGTTTTGGATATGCCCCTGCTTGATACGCGCCGGGGAAAAGACCTTATGGGAACATTTCTCTCGGATATTGTGCTTCAAGTGCTGTCCTTTGTGGCAGAAAACGAGCGCACCAATATCAGACAGCGGCAAACAGAGGGTATCGCGGCAGCAAAGGCGCGGGGTGTGCGCTTTGGGCGACCACCACGCCCCTTGCCGGATAACTTTCATGCTGTTTATCAGAGGTGGCGTGCCGGGAAAATTACCGGCACAGCAGCCGCAAAAGAGTGTGGTATGCCCCTTGCGACCTTTCGCTACCGGGCAGAAATCTACGAAAAAGCCAAATTATTGTAAATAGGCGGTTTTACAGAAAGGTGTACTTTCCTGTAAACCGCCTATTGCTTATAGGTATTTAATATTATACTTCTTCAGACGGCGTTTTTCAAGTCTTGAAATGTAAATATTCGTTTATATCCCGGCTAATTTGTCGATAAAATGCGTTTACAGGAAAGTACACGTTACTAAAGGGAATGGAGATAAGACGGTTCGTGTTCGTGCTGACTTGCACCATATCATAAAAATCGAAACAGCAAAGAATGGCGGAAACGTAAAAGAAGTTATGGAAATAAGACTTAGAAGCAAACTTAAGAGTGTGTTGATAGTGCATTATCTTAAAATTTTGTATAATAGGAATTGAAGTTAAATTAGATGCTAAAAATTTGTAATTAAGAAGGAGGGATTCGTCATGTTGGTATTCCAAATGCGTAATGTAGATAAAACATCTACTGTTTTGAAACAGACTAAAAACAGTGATTACGCAGATAAATAAATACGTTAGATTAATTCCTACCAGTGACTAATCTTATGACTTTTTAAACAGATAACTAAAATTACAAACAAATCGTTTAACTTCTGTATTTATTTACAGATGTAATCACTTCAGGAGTGATTACATGAACAAAAATATAAAATATTCTCAAAACTTTTTAACGAGTGAAAAAGT
>OLQU01000523.1_pt1 | contig 31913 bp, 20 predicted proteins | sample 1672271 | NCBI WGS metagenome assembly OLQU01 (sample SAMEA3136666, study PRJEB25190) | human gut metagenome | biome: human gut; feature: human-associated habitat; material: faeces | place: Austria | collected 2013 | reverse complement strand
TTTGATTTGACAAAGGGGCTTGTGATACCGCTCTAAAGGGTGGTATCACAAGCTCCCAATTCTCACGCACCTTCATCATTCGCCCTGCTCACCGACTTCTTCCTATGCTTCTTCGCCTCATAAAGCTGCTGGTCTGCAAGGGAAATCACCTGCTGGATGTCTGTTGAAATATTTGGGCGGAACTCGGCAATTCCAAGGGAAATCTCCACCAGGAAGGGCTTGCCGGATTTTTCATTAAACAGCTTACATGCCATCTTCACACGCTCCCGGAACTTCTCCCCGAAGTCGGCTTCCTCGCATTCCAGCATGATAATATATTCATCACCGCCCACACGGCCCAGAATATCATTGCTGCGCAGACATCCCTTTAATATTTCGGCAACACTCCTAAGGGCAAAATTCCCTGCCGGATGCCCCCAGGTGTCGTTAATCTCTTTTAAGTGATCCAGATCACCATAGATCATATATGCCCTCTGGCCATTCCCAGCCTGGCAAACCCGCCTGGTGTGCTCCATAAACCCGCGCAGATTCAGAAGTCCGGTCAGCTCATCATACTCGGAAATAATACCAAGAACGCGGTTTTTCTCCTTAATCTCTTCTATATCCCTGGACATCTCCAGCCGTCTGGCCGCCTCTGCCTTGCTTATCTCCAGATAATGCAGGGACAGACCAATCTGCAGGCTAATCACATAGAAGAACGGGAAATCCTCCTGGTCAATGTCACAGGCCAGAAGTCCATACTGCTTCTCCCCGGAAAAAAGAAGAAAGACCATAAACTGGTGGCGCTCTTCGTTCTCCATCAGATCACAGATTCCGTTTTCCTTCATAACCAGAGGTCTTTCATAAGCCGCCTTGGTAATGATCCTGCCATTCTCATAGCTGGCAGCAAGATGAAGGTTATAAGGGCAGGTCCACTTCCGTTTGCCATCGTAAACAATCGGTTCATCCAGAAGAAAAAGATGAGTACATCTTGTATGAAGCTCCCGCATTTTCTCCATAATTTCCTTCAGAAAAGCCTGCTCGTCATCCATGCAGTCGTTTAAATCCCGGGCAAGAACCGGAATAAACCAGGATTTCCTCTGGAAACTGATCAGCTCCAGCTTCATTCCGGCAATGGTCTTATTCAGCCTGTGCACCTGGGCACCAAGCCCCATGGGTGTCTCTTTCTTCGAAACATCCTCTGACACACAGCCGCAGGACTCTCTTTTTACAAAAGAAACCGGCACGCGTCTGGATACCGCTTCTTTTCCGGGATCTTTTCCATCCAGGCGGTTTACCAGATCGTAGACTGCCATTTTACCCATAAGCTCTCCGTCCTGCTGAATTGTAGTAAGGGGCGGTTCCATCCCGGATGCACGCTCGCAGTCATCAAATCCGGTAATCATAATATCCTTGCCAACCACAAGCCCACGCTTCTCGCAGACACGATAGCCGGCAAAAGCCATCTCATCATTGGCAAATACAATGGCCTGGGCATCCGGGTTGCTATCCAGAAGGTATTCCACCTGTTTGTCCACAAACTCGGAATAGTCCCCCTGGGCAATCATTCCATGGGTTACAGGAAGCCCGTATTTCTTCATGGTTTCCAGATAAGCTTCCTTGCGCTCAATGGCATCTGTGTTATGCTCCGGTCCTGCCATGAACAAGATTCTGGACAGATGATGCTCTTCCACCAGATGAGAAATGACCATCGCAATACCACCTTTGTTGTCACAGATCAGGGAGTGACAATTGGGCACATCCACGACTTCTGTAAGAAAAACCGTGGTGATCCCATTATATTTCCGGGCAAATTCGTTGGGATCAACCTCCCGCAGCTGGATTCCCAGTGTTCCATAATTAATGATCAGACCATCCAGTCCGCCGATCAGGCTGTAGTCATGTATGGTATTAAATTGATAGTCATAGGAATTTTTCTGTTTGCTGCCCAGGACATCTTCAAAAAAGTCCTTCGTCCGGGTTCCCAGGAAAAAACAGACATTTACATCCAGCTCTGACGCCGCCTCAGAAATCCCCTTGATATGCTCTTTTGGAAAATAGGTATGCACTCCTCCGATGAGAACTCCAAGATTATACCTCTTTTTTTCTTCCATCTTCACACCTCTCGCTGCAAAAATTTGATATTTTTTCTTTCTCCTTCATATCGCACTTCATCTGTTTTTCACGTTCTTTTTTATCCAAAATCAGCTTTTGGCTTTCGTCTATTATAACAATGTTTCCTATAGCATGTAAAGTCGCTTTTGTGAACTTTCGCTAAATATGTGAATATTTGAGCCCTTCATTGCAGTGCAGATTTTTTTCTGGTATACTTTAGACATCAAGCGCACATCTGTAAATTAAAGCAGTAAAGAATTGGACTTTATCGGTTATAGAGGCAGCTTGCGGGAACAATTTTCCAAACACACTCTGGCGCTTGATAGGAAGGATAAAAAAATGGCAATTAACCCCATGAAATTACTTGAACTTAAGAACCTGTGGAACGCTTTTACAAGGCGTCACCCGAAATTCCCACAATTTATTTCCGCCGTACAGCAGGCCGGCATTTCCGAAGGAACCGTGATCGAAGTTCAGATCACCACACCAGATGGCAGAACTTTCACTTCCAACCTGAAAGTACAGCAGGAAGACATTGAAGCTGTGAAAAGTCTACAGAATTACCAGTAAATATTTAGCTAAATTTCATCTGGATTTTACAATATTTTTGCACAAAAAAATTGTATTTTTATTGAAAATATTGTATAATATGGCTTAAAGCATTCCTGTTTGCAGATACATTTCCGCGAACAGCAGCCTTAAAGAAATGAAAGTGAGGGTTCACCATGAAACAGAACAGTATGTTAGCAATGATTCTGGCTGGCGGCCGTGGCAGCCGTCTTCACGATCTTACCAACAAAGTGGCTAAACCGGCAGTTTCCTACGGCGGTAAATACCGTATCATTGATTTCCCCCTCAGTAACTGTGCCAACAGTGGCATCGATGTAGTAGGCGTACTGACACAGTATGAGTCAGTTGAGCTGAACAGTTATGTTGCAGCCGGCGGACGTTGGGGACTGGATTCCAAGGACAGCGGTGTATATGTACTTCCGCCTCGTGAGAAAGCAGACACCGGACTCGACGTATATCGCGGAACAGCCGACGCGATTTCCCAGAACATTGATTTTATAGATCAGTATGATCCGGAATACCTTCTGGTACTTTCCGGTGACCACATTTATAAAATGAATTATGACAAGATGCTTGCCTTCCATAAAGAGAGACAGGCCGATGCTACCATCGCCGTTATCGAGGTTCCTCTTAAGGAAGCCAGCCGTTTCGGTATTATGAACACTGACGGCGAGACAGACCGTATCACCGAGTTTGTTGAGAAGCCGCCGGTACCTGAGAGCAATCTTGCCTCTATGGGTATCTATATTTTTAACTGGAAGCTTCTTCGCAAGCTGCTTCTTGCAGATATGAAGAACCCGGATTCCAACCATGACTTTGGCAAGGACATCATCCCTACTCTTCTTGGCGATGAGAAACGTCTTTTCGCTTACCGCTTCAAGGGCTACTGGAAGGATGTTGGAACCATAGATTCTCTCTGGGAAGCAAATATGGATCTTCTCAGCCCGGATAATGAGCTGGATTTAAGCGACCTTACCTGGAAAATTTACACCGAAGATGTAACCGCACTTCCGCAGTATATTGGCACAGAGGCCAGGATCCAGAACGCTTACATAACCCAGGGCTGTGTAATTGAAGGCGAGGTTACCAATTCCGTAGTCTTTACCGGAGCCAGGGTGAGACCAGGTGCAAAGGTAATTGACAGTGTACTTATGCCAGGTGCTATTGTAGAGGATGGTGCTGTCGTAATACGTGCCCTTGTTGCCAATGGCGTAAACATCGGCAAGGGTGCTCTTGTAGGAAGTGCTGACAGTGAGCACATCGAGCTGATCGCGAGACGAGTAAAGGGGGCCGAATAATATGTATAAAGCATTTGGAATTGTAAACTCATCATCCAGAAATATCCGTGTAGAGGGACTTGAGGACTACCGTCCAATCGGAGCTTTCTCATTCCTGGGCAGATACCGTATGGTCGACTTCCCGATTTCCAACCTGAGCAACAGCGGCATTGACCGCATTCAGGTCTACGTGAAAGAGAAACCAAGAACTCTGGTTTCCCATATCGGCACCGGACGTCATTATAACATTAACTCAAAGAGCGGACGGCTACAGATTCTTTTCACTGACAGCGACCAGAGAAACAATATCTATAACACCGATATTGCTTCCTATTACGAAAATATGGAATGCATCGAAGAAATGCATCATCCGTATGTGGTAATCACACCAGATTACATGGTTTATACTGCTGATTTTTCCAAGCTGATCGAGCAGCATATCCAGTCTGAGGCTGACATTACCCTGCTTTATCACGCAGTAGACAATGCGAAGGATGCTTATCTGAACTGTAATATCCTGAATCTGAACAAGCAGAAGGGTGTGCTCTCCATTGAGCCAAACCACGGAAATGCCAAGAACCGCAATATTTTCATGGACACTTACATTATGAAGAAGGATCTGTTTATCGAGCTGATCCGCAAGGCAAAGGCAATTTCTTCAGCCTTTACTCTTGCAGACATTATCAATGAGCTGCATAATGAGCTGGATGTAAGAGGAGTTTCCCACCGCGGCTTCTTCGCTTCCATCACAGATTTCCAGAGCTATTACAACGCCAATATGGATCTGATCGATATCAAGGCTGCACAGACACTTTTCGATCCGGAATGGCCAATTTATACCCGTACCAATGATTCCTGTCCGACTCACTATTATGAAACCGCCCAGATCCGCAACTCTGTCGTTTCCAACGGCTGTCAGGTGGAGGGAACCATTGAGAATTCCATTCTCGGCCGTGGCTGCATTATTCACAAGAATGCCGTGATCAAAAACAGTGTAGTTCTTTCCGGTGCTGAAATTGGTGAGGGCGTACATGTAGAGAACCAGGTAGTAGACAAGATGGTCAAAATCCTTCATGTGAAGGAGGTTGTCTCAGATCCGGCACTTCCTGGATACATTAAGAGAAGAGATATTCTGTAAATATTGCATTCCAGAACCTGTTTGGAAAATCAAACACACTTAGGAAAAACAAAAGTCCCGAGCGGTTTTGCCCGCCGGGACTTTCTTCTTATATTCTTACCTGCTCCAGCATTTCCTCTACCCTGCCTGGTATACTGGTACCGGCAGTAACAAGCTTCAGCTGCACTCCAGGCAGCTCCGGAAATCTCAGGGCCTCTACTCTTCTGCACATTTCCTTCTGGATTTCGGAAAGCTCCTCTTCCGTAGCCTTAAAAAATACTGTCACAAAATCATCGCCGGAATATCTGAGCACATCGCCTTTACCAGCCGCAACATCCCGAAGCACACCTGCAACCTGGCGCAGCACATCATCTCCAGCCTGATGTCCGAAATTCTCATTGATCCTTTTAAAGTTCTTAATATCCGCAAACATAAGAGCTGCTGCATTGTCCATTTTGCTCAGCTTCTCCACATAATAGCGTTTATTATAAACTCCGGTTACCGGGTCTATATAAACCTTTTCCTTATGAATCCTTACAGATGACAAGATCTCATCCCTGGAATACCCATCGGGCATAAAATCACCATCTATCCTGGAAGCCATCTCCAGACAGCAAGGCTTCCCGTCAATCTCCACATACATGGATACCACCTGATACGGATCCTCCCCTGCAATCTCAAGCTTTGTCATGCGCTTCCCGGTCTGCATGCTGAGTCTGGAAATACAGTTGCTGCATTTTTCCAGGCAATTCCATATATCTGAGCAGGCAGTTTCACTCTCCCACATTTTTCCGTCTTTTTCTATATGGATAACCTTATTCGTTATAGGATCTACATATCGGACCAGATCATAGGAGATCTGCAGGTACTGAAGCAGAAGCCACGCTTCCGTTCCATCTGTGGAGAAGCCGCATTTCTTAAATCGGTCATAAAAACTGGAAAATTCTGCGCTGCGGTCTTTTTCCAGGACTTTCAAACCTTCCTCCCGGACGTTTTCCATAACCATATAGTCATCCGTAATATCTGTCAGCTTTCCAACAATGCCTGTATAGCCTTTTTCAGCACCATCAGTCCAGATTACCCTGCATTGGCACCGGTAGTGGCAGGGATTTTTTCCATCTGTGAGCAAAAGATTGCTTACCACGTCCGGTGTTTCCCGGGTGGCCTGGGTAATCTTCCGGATAAGCCGTTTCAGGGATTGCTCCTCCACAAGATCTTTCAGCACACCGCTCTGCAATGGAGAAAATGAAGGTTCTGTAATCCCGCTTCGTTTACAGCCAGCCTGGTTAAAGGTGAGTAGCGGCGGTGAAATGGTATAAGTAAAAACAATATTTCTGCTGCCCTCCGCCAGGAAATTATAGCGCATTCTCTCAAATTCCAGCTGCTGCACAATTTTCTCTGAGGAATCCATCTCAAAATCGTGAAATCTGCTGGCAATATCAGAAAGGTCTGTCTGTTCATACCTTTCCTTGGATTTATAGCCCATTTTTTTCTTCAGGGAAGAAGAAATATCCAGAAGGCACTCCAGCATCAACGGATTAAATGCACCGCACTGTCCTGCCAGTATCATCTCGATGGCCTTCTCATGGGAATAAGCATCTTTATAGCATCTCTCACTGGTCAATGCGTCATATACGTCAGCTAACGCCACAACCTGTGCTGAAACAGGGATTTCTTCCCCTTTTAATCCATCCGGATATCCGCCTCCATCGTAGCGTTCATGATGCCAGCGGCAGATCTCGTATGCAGTCTTGACAAGAGGCTCCTCCTTCTGGTCAAGTGGCAGTTCTGACAGCATATTGGCTCCTGCCATGGAATGTCCCTTTATTACTGCAAATTCTTCGGCTGTAAGTCTGCCTGGCTTATTCAGGATTTCATCCGGAATACTGATCTTGCCAATGTCATGAAGCGCAGAGGCTGTGGTAATCATCCGGATCTGCTCCTTGCTCAGGGCATATCTGTTATTTTCCTTCTGAACCAGCTGGCGAAGGAGCATTTCTGTGATTGTCTGAATGTGCAGCACATGAAGTCCGCTCTCCCCATTGCGGAACTCCACTATATGAGAGAGGATATTGATCATCAGCTTGCTGCTTTTTTCTCTCTCGTAAATCTGATTGGAAACAATACTGGTCATTCGGCGCTGCTTGGCTCCAAGAAGTATGGCATTGGCCGAACGGCGTAATACCATATTTGCATCAAAGGGCTTTCCGATAAAATCAGTGGCGCCCAGATCATACCCACGTTTTATGTAAATAGGTGAATTTTCTGACGAAATAATCACAACCGGAATAGCATCAATCCAGTGTTCTTTATTCATATAAGAAAGAACCTCGAAACCATCCATGTGGGGCATAACAATATCCAGAAGAAGCAGGGAAATCTCCTCGGCATGCCTCTGAAGGCAGTCAACTGCCTGCACACCGTCGTTCACCTGTATGATATCATATTCCTCTTCCAGAATTGCAGCTAAAAGTTCGCGGTTCATTTCTGAATCATCCGCTATAAGAATCTTTTGTTTAGTTATAACTTCACTCATTTTATAATTTCCCTCGCTGGTGCAGGTACCCCCCCCACGCCAGTTTCCGTTTTACTGTTAAGCTGACAGCTTTTATAATATGGGTGCTATCATGTCCTGATATTTCTGTCGTTTCATGTGAATTTTTCTTCGGTCTGAAATTCTTAATTTGTTTTGGAAATTTCAACAGAACTGTCAAGATTTAATTATCGCAGTGCAGGTATCAGAAAGCTATCGTTCGCGGACTGGTCAATAGCTGCCTAAGTTCTTTCCGATCCTAACTTTACCTATATGAGTTTAACAGTCCGCCGCATGAATGTCAACCATCTATAACTTTTTTTGTCCAGAGGATTTACACAGCTTTGAAATACCGTTACAATAGTTGTATTTGAAATATACTGATCACTGTTACCAGGAGGTTTTTTATGGAGATTACAAGACCTGATTATTATAAAGAGTTTTCCTGTATTGCAGGTGCCTGTCCCGACACCTGCTGTGCCGGCTGGCAGATCGTCATTGACGACAAAAGCCTGAAAAAATATAAGCGTGTGAAGGGTACTTTCCGGAATCGCCTTCATAATGACATTGACTGGAAGGAGAAGGTTTTCCGTCAGTATGAGAAGCGGTGTGCATTTTTAAATGAGGACAGCCTTTGCGACATCTACAGCGAGGTTGGAAAACGAATGCTTTGCGACACCTGTCGGAAATATCCGCGGCACATTGAAGAATTTGAAGGTCTGCGGGAATATTCCCTGTCTCTTTCCTGTCCGGAGGCAGCCAGGATTCTGCTTGGCAGAAGGGAAAAGGTAACCTTCCAGACAGCGGAGGTTCCCTCCCCGGAAGAAACTTATGATGATTTTGACTATATGCTTTTCACTGCCCTTGAAGATACCAGGGAATACTTTCTTGAGGTGCTGCAGAACCGGCAGATTCCCATGCGGCTTCGTATGTGGAAAATACTGGCTGCAGCCAGTGATTTCCAGCGCTGTGCAGACCGGAACCAGCTTTTCAAATGGGAAGAGATCCGGGAGCGCCATAAAGCCTCCGGATATGGCGAAGCCTTTACTTCCAGGGTGCAGAAGCATATGAATAAAAAGGCTGCGCCAGATGAACTTCTGAAGACCATGTGGAAGGCGGTTGTTCCCCGAATGGAGGTTCTAAGACCGGGTTGGCAGAAATTTCTGAAGAAGAATTTGCAGGCGCTTTATAGCAGTGCAGAATCTTCCGGTGTCTCCCCCGCTTCTGTTTACTCTCAGAACCGGGCTGATTTCGAAAAGGCTTACCCGGACTGGAATATTCAGGAAGAGCAGCTACTTGTGTATTGGATTTACACATATTTCTGCGGTGCTGTTTACGACGGCGAAATTTTCGCCAAGGTAAAAATGGCTGTGGTCTGTACCCTGCTGATTCATGAGCTGGATATGGGCGCTTACCTGAAAAACGGACGGGTGTTCTGTCTGGAAGACCAGATAGATATTTGTTACCGTTTCTCCAGAGAGCTGGAGCATTCAGATCTGAACCTGAATGCGTTTGAAGATTTACTTGCTGCTGATAAGCTGTTTGCTCTGGAAAACATGCTGAAAATCTGTTAGCAGCTAAAATTTTCGTTTGCAACTACAAAGGAGGAATCTTGCCATGTCATTACCAGTTATCATCCGCCCGGCATCCCCAGAGGATGCAGAGGCGCTCCTTTCCATTTATGCACCTTATGTAAAGCACACTGCAATTACCTTCGAATATGAAGTTCCCTCTGCAGAAGAATTCCGGAAGCGGATTGCACACACACTACAGCATTATCCTTATCTTGTAGCCGAACGGGGAATAAACAGCTCCGCACCAGGCATCAAGGATGAAGGGAACTGCAGTGCATGTACCGAAATCGCAGGCTACGCCTACGCAGGACCGCTCCACGCCCGGGCAGCCTATGCCTGGTCTGTGGAAACTTCCATCTATGTAAGAGAATCCGAAAGAAAATCCGGAATCGGCAAGGCGCTTTACGCTTCTCTGGAAAAAGCGCTTGCCGCCCAGAATATGACCAATCTGAATGCCTGCATCGCCAGTCCTGTAGTGGATGACGAATATCTGAACCATAACAGCATTCAGTTTCATCAGCATCTGGGGTATTCCATGGTAGGAGAATTTCACAAATGTGCTTACAAGTTCGGGCGTTGGTACAATATGGTCTGGATGGAGAAGATCATCGCCGATCACCCTGACAGACAGCCCGATGTGATTCCCTTTGCACAGATTCCTCTTGAAATTTACTGCTGATTTTAAATGCTCAACAGATTGAAAAATACTTCAATGCTGTATGCGGACTGTTCCCCCCTTAAATAACAGCTTATTAAAACACCCGGGAGCAAATACTCCCGGGCTTTTTACTGTCTTTCATATTCTGTTTATATCTTACTCTATCGCAGTCAAAATCTCTCCCACTGCTCCCACAATTCCTTCTTCCGGATGCATTGCGGTAAGCTGGGTGAGTTTGGCGGCATTGGAAATCTTCTTGTCCAGGATTTCCATGATGGCTACTTTCTCCATGTATGGGATTTCAGCCTGGTTGAGAAGGTTGAATACCTGAGTTTTCACATCATTCTCACGAAGCTCCGGAGCTCCCAGAGTAATGATGATTTCAGAGGTTGCAGCGGTTTCCGGAACACTTACCGCCAGGCAGCCAAGTGCTTCATCGTACTTTTTAGAAGCTTCTACCCCTGTACCTTCCACTTCTACGGTAACCTCGGTGTCCTTCACACCCCAGAACTCTACAGTCCAGGTTCTCTTCTGCGGGATCAGTTCCAGCCTGCCCGCTGCCTTGTGGATGACGAAGCGGCCAATGCTCCACTTCAGATCCATGTCTGTGAGAACGCACTCGTCTTTCAGGTAAGCGTTGGACTCGTTGTCGTCTTCGTAAAGCTGGAAGCTGCCGTCTGCACCGCCGTATACACGGATGGTCATAGTTTCCGGATTTCTGGCCGCTTCCTGTCCAAAGATTTCCTCAGTCATCGGCACAATGGCACCTGCTTTTGCCAGAACCGGTATGGAATGAAGGTCACGGTACATATCCATCTCTCTGTCGCCGGAGTATACCAGACCTGTGAAGAAATCAATGTAAGTACCCTCTGGCAGCCATACATGAGTCCTGGCTCTTCCAACGCCCTGGACAGATTTCTCCGTAACAGGCGCTACAATAAATGCGGTTCCATACTCATATTCATTCTTCACTGTGTAAGCCACCTGCTCTGCCGGATATGTGTAGTACATTGGCAGGATCAAAGGCGTGTTCTCTTTATATGCTCTGTAGTTCATGGTATACAGATACGGAAGCATCTGGTGACGGAGTCTTAAAAACTCCTTCATAACCTCACCGATCTCCATAGGGAACTGCCACGGTTCTTTTCCCATAAACTCATTTTTGCTGCTGTGCAGACGGTTAATTGGGGAAAATACGCCAAGCTGTACCCAGCGAAGTGCCAACTCATTGTCACGATAGCCAAACATATGTCCACCGATATCGTGACTCCACCAGCCATATCCAATATTGGAAGCTGTGCTGGTAAAATAAGGCTGGAAATTCAGGGACTCCCAGGTTACGATACTATCACCGGAGAAGCCTACTGGATATCTGTGTGAACCAGGTCCTGCATATCTGGAAAAAGTAAGAGGACGTTTTCCATCGCGGGCATTGTCCAGGTAATGATAGTGGTTCAGCATCCACAGAGGATCCAGACCAGGGACCTTCGTGATATTGCCCTGCTGCCAGTCGATCCACCAGAAATCAACGCCTTTGTTTTCCTCTGGATGAAGCACACATTTGAAATATGCTTCCAGGAATTTGCGGCTTGTGATGTCAAAATCGATGGGAGCTTCGTGTTCGGTATCTACATCTCCCAGCTCCTTCGCCATAGCCGGATATGCTTCCTCGAAGGCGCGGATTCCACCAGCCGGATGAAGGTTTACAGAGATTTTCATTCCATGGTCATGAAGCCAGTTCATAAAACGCTCCGGATCCGGATAGTACTTTTTGTTCCAGGTATATCCGGTCCAGCCGCTGCCATATTTTGGATCCACTTCCTCTACCAGATGCCAGTCCATGTCCAGAACACCAACAGAAAATGGGATTTTCTCTTTCTCAAAGCGGGTTACAAGTGCCTTGTAGCTGTCTTCTGTGTAAGCGTAATAACGGCTCCACCAGTTTCCAAGGGCATATCTTGGAAGCATAGGTGTTTTGCCGGTGAGACGGTAGAAATCATTCAAAGCCTCTTTGTAATCATTTCCATAGGCGAAAACATAAATGTCCACCCCATCTCCTGTGCGCACCTGAGTCCAGCCGTTTTCATCTAGAACCAGAGAATGGCTGTCATCAATCTGAGAACAGCCGCTTCTGGACATAATTCCCTCCTGAAGCTGGCATTCCCCATCTACCCCATCCAAGGTTCTTGCGGTTCCGCCAAGATTGTCGCCTTTTTCCCCATAATACCATACTGCACCAAAGGCGTTCTGACCGCCTACTGCGTTTAAGTTCAGACTGTTTTTGGTAAAAGGTCCGCCAGCGTAAGTAACATGCATTCTACTGGTAAAAAGCTCGAAGCCTTCCCCTTTCTTTTCCACACGGAAGTCTACCGGATCAAATTTACGGTTCCACACAACCTGGGTAGGACGGTCTTCGAATTTGCCGTCTTCCCTGTATTCCATTCGGATCAGACAGGGAGTCAGCAGGGTAAAGCGGTATTTATCACCCTGGATGGTGTTCTCCGGTCTGCCAACTGGTTCCATCGTCCACAGATTATTCTCAAACATATGTGTATCCTCTCAAATATACAAATTGCTTAGTCAGTCCGCCGCTCAGAATACAGCTCTACAAAAAACAGCCAACAACAGCTTTTCAGTTCAGATATCAGGCGACGAATTGACAGCATTTTAACAATTTTAAGTATTTTTAGATGATTAAATTCATTATAGAATCTGTATTTCCATTTCGTGACGTTTTACTGCTTTTTCAGCCAGTAGAATCCATAAGCCGGGATATTCACACCCGCAGCTTCCATCACCTTGCCGGTGATCAGATCTTTATACAGGCCATCGCGCTCATTGATCCATGCAGTTTTGTCAAACTCACTGAAATTAAACAGACCGTAGATCTTATCTCCGTCATAATAGCGTCCGATACAAAGGACACTGTTATCCCAGGTTTCAACCGTCCAGGTGTCCGCATTTGTCATAAATACTTTCTCGGACTTACGGATCTTCTCCAGCTTATTCAGCTGTCTGAATAACTGGCCTTCCACAGTTCTCGGATTATCGCACTGCGCAGCGCGGTCCCAGTGCATAACGCCTCTGTGGATGTAACGGGAATCCGGAGCCTTGTCAGGGTCATTTTTGTAAGAATAATCGTTTACCTGTCCGATCTCATCTCCACTGTAAAGAACCGGGATTCCGGACTGCATAAACATGTAAGCGTGAAGCATTACATCCATCTGAATTGCTTTCTTCATCGCTGCTTTATCCTTCTCGAAGCCAGCTTTCTCAATACCGCACATTGAGGCTGTAGTGCCGCAGAATCTTGCATCACCGGTAACCGGATCTTCGTTGTAAAGCACGCCGCGGCTGTTGCTGTCTCCTGCAAAGCCCTGGAAATAATCGTTCAGGTATTTCTTATGTGCACGCTCCTCAATACCCTCCTGCTGAAGAGTTGCATAATCCAGTCCCCAGCCGATATCATCATGGCAGCGCAGGTAGTTCAGGAATACATAATCCTTCGGCAGACTGTTCACAATGTCCAGCTGTTTTTTCAGAAGACGGACATCTCTGGTAGCAACGGTGTGCCAGGTGGTTGCCATTGTGGTTACATTGTAAAGCATGTGGCATTCTGGTTTCTCGACCGTTCCGAAGTAAGGCACAACCTTCTCCGGCTCCATAACAACCTCGCCCAGAAGAAGGATTCCCGGGCAGACGATTTCACCGATCAGCCGCATCATACGCACAATGGTATGCACCTGCGGCAGATTACGGCAGGAGGTATTCAGCTCCTTCCAGATGTACGGAACTGCATCAATACGGATAATATCGATTCCCTTATTTGCCAGGAAAAGGAAGTTATACATCATCTCGTTAAATACCCGCGGGTTTTTGTAATTCAGATCCCACTGGTATGGATAGAAGGTCGTCATAACATAATGGCCGATTTCCGGAAGCCAGGTAAAATTGCCTGGCGCTGTGGTTGGAAATACCTGCGGTACGGTTTTCTCATAAAGAGAAGGAATGTACGGATTGTCGAAAAAGAAGTATCTGCTCATGTACTCCCCGTCACCCTGGCGGGCTTTTTTTGCCCATTCATGGTCCTCGGAAGTATGGTTCATGACAAAATCCATACACACGCTGATTCCCTTCTTATGGCAGGCTCCAGTCAGCTCCTTCAGGTCATCCATGGTGCCAAGATTTTCCTGCACCTTGCGGAAATCAGCTACTGCATAGCCGCCATCGGATCGTCCTTTCGGTGTCTCCAGAAATGGCATAAGGTGAATATAGTTCACATTATTTTTTTCCAGATAATCCAGCTTGCCTTCCACGCCTTTCATATTTCCGGCAAAATTGTCAATATAAAACATCATACCCAGCATGTCATTTTTCTTGTACCATTCCGGGTCTGCCTCTCTCTTCTCATCAAGTGCTTTCAGCGCATCCTCACGCTGCTGGTAGAAGGACTTCATCTGGTCACATAATTCTGCAAACATGGAGTCATTTCCATAAAGCTCCATGTAAAGCCATCGCAGTTCATCCACCTTTTTTTCAAATCTGATCTCATACAGGCTCTTTGTGTCTGCTGCCACACTTTTCTTTCTGCCTCTCTGATTTGCCATGGTCAACCTCCTGAATTACAGATTCTCTCCGTTTGTTTCGATAATATTTTTGTAGAAATATGCGGAATCCTTCCAGATCCGCTTCTGTGTATTGTAGTCTGTATAAACAAGTCCGAATCTCTGGGAATATCCGTATGCCCACTCGAAATTGTCCATTACGGACCATGCGAAATATCCTGCCAGATCCACACCGTCCTCAGCTGCACGCTTGTAAGCGCCAAGATAACGAGCCATAAAATCTACGCGGGCCTGGTCGTGAACCTTTCCGTCCACACCTACCCAGTCATGGGAAGCCATGCCATTCTCTGTGATCATAAACGGCTTCTTATAACGCTCCTGCATAAATTTTGGCGCCCAGTACAGAACCTCCGGAGTTACCGGCCAGCCAATTGCAGTCTGTGGGAAACCATCGTAACGTGCTGCGCGGACTGCTTTTCCATCCTCACCGGCACGAACAGTTACGGCATTGTAAATGTTCTGTCCAAAAAAATCAAGTGGCTGTGAAATCAGCTTCATATCGGCATCTGTTACTTTCGGGAAAAACTGTCCAAATTCTTTCAGAATATCCTCTGGATACTGTCCCAGATAAACCGGATCACAGCAAAGAGCAACGTCCCAGCTGCAGGCTCCGATGGAGTTCTCCGGGAGACTGAAGTTTGCTTTTCTTGCGGCTTCAATATCTTCCGGCTTGTTTGTTTCCGGAACATAAAGGGCTCCACATGGTGCCATACTGATCTTTACAGGCTGTTTGCTGAACTCACGAAGCGCTTCTACTGCACGTCCATGGGCTTTCAGTACGTTGTGCCAGATACGGAAATAATCGGATGGGCCAACCTTCAGGCCTGGTGCATGCTCACCGGTCTGATATCCAAGGCCAACTATGCACTGCGGCTCATTGATGGTGAAGAAATTCTTTACTCTGTCTGAGAAATGCTCTGCCACTACTTTTGCATACTCGTAAAACCAGGATGGAGAATTTGGATTCATCCAGCCGCCCTGTAAATGAAGGGCGTATGGAAGATCCCAGTGATATAAGGTAACAAATGGCTCAATTCCGTTGTCCAGAAGTTCATTGATCAGGTTGTCGTAGTATTCCAGACCTTTTTCATTGACTGCGCCTGTGCCTTCCGGCATGATGCGCGCCCAGGAAAGAGAAAAGCGGTATGCTTTCATGCCCATTTCTTTCATGATCTGAACGTCTTCTTTGTAGCGGTGATACTGGTCGCAGGCTGCATCGCCTGTCTGGTTCTCATAAATGTGTCCACCGTCTTTGCAGAAAATATCCCAGATGTTCAGGCCTTTTCCGTCTTCATAAGCAGCGCCTTCTACCTGGTAGGAAGCGGTTGCACCGCCCCAGATAAAATCTTTCTTAAATCCCATGGTGTAATTCCTTTCTCTATTATGTGTGAGGAGAATTTTTTAAATGTGTGTTTCGATTCTCCTGATTGATCTATGTCTCGTAACATTTTATGTGATTACTCTATTTTTACTTGTGTTTAATTTCCACAAACTTCTGTCTGCCAGCAAAAATTAAGTATCTGACGTTTTGATGCGGAATGCGATTCGTATGTACTACTATTTTCGCACGCACTTTATTAGTGATATGTATGATAAATATCGTAAATCCGAACGCCGTCTTTGGAAATCTTCTGGTCTTCTACCGGCACAAGTGTGACTGCTTCCTTGTCTGTAAATGCAACCACATTCTCGTTCCAGATGGTATCCGCGCTGATTCCCTCCAGCATGCAATACGGAACAAAAGTATCTGTCTGAATGGAAACGCTTCCGTCTGCATTCTCAGTTACCTTAAATGCAGGATCTTTCAGTTCCAGATATTTGACTGGAACAAATGTCTCGAATTCTTTCTTGGAAACCTTCTGTCCGTTCTGTTCATACTCATATTCGACAACAAAGAATACGCTGTCATCACGACCTGCGATCAATTCCTTGTATTCTTTCTCAAACAGGCATTCCGCACTGAGTGCAGGTACTTCTTTGGATACTTCCTGCTCCTCGATCACCTGGAAGTCCAGTGTTTTCACCGCGATTTTCGCTTTTACCGTTACCGGGTCAAGTGTCTCGTTTGAAATCCAGAAGCCCATGTGAGTCTCTTTTTTCTCAATGCTTCCTGCCACATTGTCGCAGAAGCCTTTTGCCATATAATGGAGGGCCTTGTATCTTCCGTAATAGTCCATACTGGACCAGGACGCAACTGGCCAGTTATCATTGAACTGCCAGTAAATACTTCCCATACATCTGCCGCGGTTTCTTCTCCAATGCTCCGTCGCTTCCTTCATGGCATATCCCTGAAGGATCTGGCTTAGGAAGATCAGGCTTTCCAGGTCTTTCGGATAACGGAAGGTCTCGGATAAATAATACAGGATCTTGCCGTTTGCCGCCGGATTTTTCTGATGGCTCTCCATAACTCTGGAGAAAAGGTTGCGGTCTTTTTCCCCGGTAAAGGTCTCTACGGTCTTGATAGATGGAAGGGACTGGAAGCCAAACTCGGAGCAGAAACGGAAATAGTGCTTCATGTACTCGCTGAATGGTTTCTGACCATGCCATACATCCCAATAATGGCAATCTCCCCGGTTTTCATCACATGGATTGTCGAAGCTTCCTCCTGATGACGGGGAAGACGGCCAGTAGAACGCATCTGGTGCGTTTTCTTTTACCACATCTGCAAGGAGGAATTCGAACTGATACAGGTAGTCTCTCTTAAGAGACGGTGCATGTCCCTGAGCATCCTTCCAGTCTGTCCATGCGCATTCCAGCTCATTGTTTCCACAGATCAGGCCAAGGCAGGCATGATTGCGGAAACGGAGGATATTGTCTTTTGCTTCAATTGCAATATTCTCTGCAAAGTCCGGTGTTACGTCGTAAATGTTGCAGGCGTACATCAGATCTTCCCAAAGGAGAATTCCGTATTCATCGCAGAGATCGTAGAATTCGTCGGATGGGTAATATCCGCCGCCCCATACGCGAAGACAGTTAAAGTTTGCAAATACGCAGGCTCTTACATCGCGCTCCAGGATTTCTCTAGTGATCCTTGGGTAGAAGCAGTCATCCGGAATGTAATCTGCGCCCCGGGCAAAAATCTTTACGCCGTTTACCATGATGGCAAATTCCTGGCCCCACTGGTCATCCTCACGGGATACCGTGACGGTGCGGAGACCGATGCGGTACTCCCTGGTATCAAGAACGGTCTCGCCGGCTTTCAGCTGGATCGTCAGGGTGTATAAAGGTTGTTTACCGTAGCCGTTTGGCCACCACAAAGCAGGGTTCGTTACGTTTATATCAGAGTTGGTACCGGTGTAGATGAGAGCACCGGATGGATCACGGAGTTGGTAAAAAAGCTGTAAGCCGCTGACTCCGGTCTGTGTGCTGTCGCCAGCTTCTGGCTGTGCTGCTGAATTTTCATTTGACTGCATAGCAGTATTTCCAGCTTTTACAACCTGTCCATCTGCTTTCTCAATTTCACTTCCAATATGAAGTGTCACTGCTCCATCCACATGCTCCTGGCGGATCAGGGATTCGCCCAGTCTTGCATTATCAAAGCAGCAAAGCTCCACACCGCGGAAAAGTCCCGCATCTGGAAGCTTTGGACCCCAGTCCCAGCCGAACATGGAGTGTGCTTTACGGATATACTGGCTTCCAGGGGTAGTTCCGGTGTTGGTAAGATGAATCTCTCTTCCTTTCTCCGGCTTGTAAGCCTCAATAAATTTTACCGGAGAAGCGATATGGAGTTCCAGAAGGTTCTCGCCTTCTTTTACCAACTCTTTCACCTGGTAGACCCAGGTGCGGTGCATGTTCTCAGTATGTCCAAGCTTCTTTCCATTTAAAAAGACATCTGCTACAGTATCAATTCCGTAGAAGGTAAGAAGAATCTCCTCGCTGGCAATCTCTTCTGCGCTTACAGAAAAGGTGCTTCTGATGTCAAAATCATTTTTCCAGAATTCTGTCCATTTGTACTCATTCATTCCATAATATGGATCCGGAAGAATTCCTTCTTTGCAAAAAGTCTCCATGGCGGAGCCGGGCACATTCATGTCATACCAGGTGTCCTGGCCGCTGATGGATATCTGAAAATTGTCTTTTAAGTCTCGCTTTATCATATGGTTATCCTTTCTTGTCAGCAAGCCGTTCAAAAATATTAAGATATGTAAATATAATTTAACAGTCCTATGAAGCAATGTCAACCATATACCAGTGGAGATTGTTACTGTTTATGATTTACTGTTCACGCCGACCAGTAACACGCTTCGCGATGCACAGAAAGACGAACCTTCTTGTGACAAGCACAAGAAGTAGCATTTGCTGCGCAAACTTAATCCTCATGTTTTCTGTGAACTTTGTTCACAAAAAACACCCGGGAGTACAGAGACAATCCTCTGTTCCCGGGTGTTTCTTCATCAGTTAATTTTTTTCAGCCAGAAGAAGCCATATGCAGGCACATTTACACCTGCAGCCTCCATCTCCTGTCCAGTGATCAGATCCTTATAAATTCCATCACGTTCATTAATCCATGCGGTCTTATCATATTCACTGAAGTTAAACAGGCCGTAAATTTTATCCCCTTCATAATAACGGCCAATGCAGAGAATACTGTTATCCCATGTATCCACAGTCCAGGTATCCGCATTTGTCATAAATGCCTTCTCTGTTTTGCGGATTTTTTCCAGCTGGAGCAGACGTTTGTTCAATTTACCCTCCACAGTTCTGGCGTTGCCGCTCATGGCTGCGCGATCCCAATTCATAGCCCCTCTGTGAATGTATCGGGAATCCGGTGCTTTGTCCGGATCATTTTTGTATGAATAATCATTTACCTGTCCGATTTCATCTCCACTGTAGATCACAGGAATTCCTGACTGCATGAACATATAGGCATGAAGCATAACATCCAGCTGGATTGCTTTTTCCATTGCCGCTTTGTTTTTCTCAAATCCCGCCTTCTCAATACCGCACATGGAAGCGGTGGTTCCGCAGAATCTTGCATCTCCAGTTACCGGATCCTCATTGTAAAGCACTCCGCGGCTGTTGCTCTCCCCTGCAAAGCCCTGGAAATAGTCATTGAGATATTTCTTATGAGAACGTTCTTCAATGCCTTCCTGCTGAAGTGTGGCATAGTCCAGTCCCCAGCCAATATCATCGTGGCAGCGCAGATAATTCAGGAATACGTAATCCTTCGGCAGACCATTTACAATATCAAGCTGTTTTTTCAGAAGACGCACGTCCCTGGTGGCAACGGTATGCCATGTAGTTGCCATTGTAGTTACATTGTAAAGCATATGGCATTCCGGTTTTTCTACAGTTCCAAAGTATGGCACAACCTTTTCAGGCTCCATAACTACTTCTCCAAGAAGAATCACTCCCGGGCATACAATCTCGCTGATCAGGCGCATCATACGCACAATGGTGTGTACCTGCGGAAGATTCCGGCATGGTGTGTTCAGCTCTTTCCAGATATAGGGAACTGCATCAATTCGGATTACATCAATTCCCTTGTTTGCAAGGAAAAGGAAATTATACATCATCTCATTGAAAACCCGAGGATTTCCATAGTTCAGATCCCACTGATAGGGGTAAAAGGTGGTCATTACATAATGCCCGATTTCCGGCAGCCAGGTAAAGTTACCCGGAGCTGTGGTCGGAAATACCTGAGGCACTGTTTTCTCATAGAGGGATGGAATATACGAATTGTCGTAGAAGAAATAACGGCTCATATATTCCCCGTCGCCCTGGCGGGCTTTTTTTGCCCATTCATGGTCTTCCGAAGTATGGTTCATAACAAAATCCATACACAGGCTGATGCCTTTTTTGTGGCAGGCACCGGCAAGTGCCTCCAGATCATCCATCGTTCCCAGATTTTCCTGTACTTTACGGAAATCAGCCACTGCATAACCGCCATCAGAACGGCCTTTCGGCGTATCCAGAAACGGCATCAGATGAATGTAATTTACGTTGTTTTTTTCCAGATAGTCAAGCTTGCTTTCCACACCTTTCATGTTTCCTGCAAAATTGTCTATGTAAAACATCATGCCAAGCATGTCATTTTTCTTATACCAGCCCGGATCTGCTTCACGCTTTTGATCCAGTGCCTTCAATGTGCTGCTTCGTTCTTCATAGAAGCGGTGCAGCTGATCGCATAACTCGAAAAACATGGAATCATTTCCATAAAGCTCCATGTACAGCCAGCGTAATTCATCTGTTTTCTTTGCCATACGATCCTGAAAGATCTTATCTGTTTTCTCTCTTTGCTTCACTTTATATCCTCCTCGTATCTACTGGCAATTCTCAAAACTTCAGCTCGTACTTTGTAACATCCATCTCCACTTTGCCATCTGCAAAGAAGGAAATTCCATCTGCCTCCAGATCTGTATAAATCGTTGCAGTCATCACATGTTCTCCATCATTTACAAAAATCTCAGCACTAAAGCGATCCAGGATCAGCCGAAGCTTAATTTCTCCATTTTCACTATTCACAAGGCTTCTTCTCTGATGGATAATTGCGCGTCTGGAACCGGAGAACTTACGGTCAATTTTCAATACGGATTCATAAGGGCGGAAGCTTACTGCTGTATGGTACGTATCATTCTGGGCAAAACGCACTGCAAACTTCTTATAGATATTCTGCGCATCTGCCGGGCGAAGGGTGATTTCCATATCCACACATCTTCCATCTACGCCATCCAGACGAATTACATCCTCAAAAGCAACATTCTTATATTCTGTCTTATTTGTGCGAAGATTCTCAATTTCCCGAATCGGTTTCTGGATCAGGCGGCCGTCTTTAATGGAAAGCTCTCTTGGAAGGCTCATCTGTCCAAACCATTTTCCCTTCGGAATTCTGTTATTCGCACATGTATCCCAGTTCTGCATCCAGCCGATCATAATTCTTCTTCCGTCTGGTGCTTCCACTGTCTGCATTGCATAATAGTCGATACCATAGTCCACTGCCTGGTCTTTTTCCGGAATAAAGGTTTTGGTCTCTTCATCAAATTTACCAATCAGGCAAAGAGTTCCATCGCCATTGTGGTACTCAAAGCCTTTTGGAAGCATATCCTGAGGGCTTACAAGTACTACGTCTTTTCCATCCAGGGTAAAGAAATCCGGGCACTCCCACATTTTTCCGAATCTGCCATCATTAGAAAGCATTACGGATTCAAACTCCCAGTTAAATCCATCTTCACTTCTGTACAGAAGAATACGGCCACCTGTTCCATCTGCTCTGTCATTTACGATCACACAACGGTAGGTGCCATCCTCGCATTTCCACATTTTCGGATCGCGGAAATCAAAGGGACTGCTGTTTTCCGGCATGTCTTCTGCCGTAAGAATCGGATTGCGTACATCCTTTTCATAGTCCATTCCATCACCGACTGCAAGGCTTTGTGTCTGTATGTCGCGGACACCTCCATCCGGCTGTGCTTCTTTTCGCACACTGGTGTACATGAAAAGCTGTTTTCCATCTGGAAGCGTAATAGCACTTCCTGAAAAACATCCCACATAATCATATGGCATGTCCGGGGCAATGGCTGCCGGAAGGTATTCCCAGTGAAGAAGGTCATCACTTACCGCATGTCCCCAGTGCATTGGTCCCCACTGGGAATCATATGGATAATACTGGTAAAATAAATGAAATTTGTCTTTGTAATAAGAAAAACCATTGGGGTCATTCATCCATCCAACTTTTGGAGATAAATGAAATTCCGGTCTCTCCAAAGGTGTAATATTCTGAGCCATTGCATCTTCGTATCTTCTGGCATCTCTTAAAGTCTGACTTATCATAATCATATCTCCTGTTGTTATTTATTATTCAAAACACATTTCAAGATAGCACTTATGGAGCCCAAAAATATCACTATCTTTGGACCCCATTTTGGTTTTAACCTTTTACTGCTCCGGAGGTAACACCCTCAACGATGTAACGCTGCAGGAACAGATACAGAACCAGGATCGGAAGCATAGCCAGAAGGAGGGCGGCCATTACCAGTCCGAGGTCTGTTGAATAAGTACCATAGAATGCCTGTGTTGCAATCGGAAGAGTATACAGTTCTTTACGTCCGAGAACAAGGCTTGGAAGAAGGTAATCATTCCAGAATGCCATTGCATCAATAATCGCAACTGTTGCGATGGTTGGTTTCAGAAGCGGAAATACAATTTTCCAGTATGTCTGCCATCTGGTACATCCATCAATAAATGCTGCTTCTTCCAGCTCCATCGGAACGCTGGTGTGAATTGCACCGTGGAACATGAAGGTTGCCATGGAAAGGGAAAATCCCACATGCATAAGGATCAGAGTAATACGGCTGTTCAGTACTCCAAAGATACCACCGTAAAGAGAAACCAGCGGGATCATAAGTACCTGGAACGGAATAACCATAGATGCAATCATCAGGGAAAACAGAATACCGCATGCTTTCCATTTATTACGAACAATTACAAACGCTGTCATTGCAGAAAGCATAATTGTAAGGATCGTAGAAACTGTAGTAATCAAAAGAGAGTTTGTAAAAGATGTTGCAAAGTTCATCTTTTTCATGGCATCTGTAAAGTTAGTCAGAATAAAGCCGTGAGAGCCAACCAGTGCCAGCGGATCTGCCGTGATATCACCTTTTGTCTTAAACGCATTGAAAATTACCATGATAAACGGGAAGATAAATGCCAGAAACAGGATAACCAGCACTGCTATTGTAATAAAATGGCTGACTTTTTTCTTCTGAGCTGCTTTTTTGTTTTCATCCATCATGCTGCCACCTCCCCTTTCTTACCAATGTAAACCTGAGTAACTCCTACGATTGCGCAGACAACAAACAGAATTAATGCCTCTGCCTGGCCGGTACCGTAATTTTTGTAAGTAAATGCCTGATTGTATACGTGCATAGCTGCCATTACAGAAGAGTTAAATGGCTCACCTTTTGTCAGGGAAAGGTTTACATCATATACCATAAAGCATCTTGTGATCGTTAAGAAAAGACACTGTACAAAAGAAGATCTCATAAGTGGGATCGTTACGTTAATGGTTGCCTGTGTCTTGGTGCAGCCGTCGATCTGGGCTGCTTCCATAAGACTCTTGGATACGCTCATAAATCCGGCTACATAGATCAGCATCATATATCCTGCGTACTGCCACACAGATACGATGATCAGACATGCCATTGCACCGTTGGTGGTTGCCAGCCAGGAGGTGGAAAGAGCACCTACAGAAAGAGATTTTCCAAGTGATACAAATGCACGGTTAAATACGAATTTCCATACATAACCAAGTACGATACCACCGATCAGGTTCGGAACAAAGAAGCCTGCACGGAAGAAGTTCTGACCTTTAATTCCGCTGGTAAGAAGGTATGCAAGGAAAAATGCTACCACGTTTACCAAAATTACAGCGATAACAGAATAAATCAAGGTACGTCCAAGTGCCTGCCAGTAAGCTGCATCCTGGAATGTAGCAATGTAGTTTGCCAGTCCAACAAATGGTTTGTCTTTTGAAACACCGTCCCAGCTTGTAAATGTAAGATATAATCCGTAGATAAATGGAAGGATTACAACTGCACTAAACAGGACAGTGGAAACGCCAGCGAACATCAAGTACTGTTTTACTTTATATTTCATGGTGTTTTGTTCCATAATCACGATCCCCTTTCCCTTTTCTTTTTTGTCTCCACCCTTTTCCCGCTGCCTCCGAAAATCTATAATCCAGTACTTTTCTTTTTGTGAGGGAAAGAGGCCGCACGCCGCATGGCACAGGCGTGCAGCCTCTTGAGGGGTGGCAAATTTCTATAAAACTACAGTATGTTTGTTAAATTAATAAGTTGTTACCAAAGGATAATTCTTAGTGCTCTACAGGAGTTGTGTTCTTCCAGTAGTCTTCAATCTCTGCTGCAAACTCAGCTCTGTCAATCTGTCCTGCGAGATATTTCTGGAAGGTTGCACCACAAATGGAAAGATGATCATCCGGAAGGTAATTGTAGTTATCAATCAGAGAGCCTTCATCTGCATATTTCTTAACAGATTTTCCAAGTGGATCGGATACTTCTTTTTCATTGTTAGAGAATGCAGGTACAAGTGCACATGTCTCAGCAATGAAGCTCTGTCCTTCATCGGAATCAGCAAGCCATGTAAGGAAGTCCTTAGCTGCCTGACGCTGCTCATCACTTGTTGCATCAGAGGAATCGATCATCATGAATTTGGAACCTCCACCAACAAGCTTCTCATTGGATCCGTCATCTGTGTTCTGCGGTACCGGCATCATTCCCATATTCTCTGTATAATCATATGCATTGATTACAGACCAGTCCCAGTTTCCTCCGAACATGAATGCGATCTGTCCTTCAGCAAGCATCATCTCGGTTGTCTCACGCTCTGCAGCGATTGCAGAATCTTTTGCGTAGTTATTCTCCATCATTACATCGAAGAAGTCCATAAGAGAATTGAATTTCTCATTGTTTGCAAGGTCTGCTGTTCCTTCATAAAGAGAGGAAACAAATGCTTCTACATCTGGCTGCTGCTCGTAAACCTCAGCAAGGAAGTGAGCTGCAAGGGACCAGTCCTCTTTCATGATACCGGTAGGTGTTTCCATTCCACCTTCTTTCAGTTTCTCAAGAAGCTCTTTAAAAGAATCAAGTGTCTTGTAATCATCCGGATTGAAGGTCTCGCCTGTGATTGCTTCGATTGCATCTGCATTGTAAATAACACCGCGTGCTTCAAGGCAGGTCGGGAAACCATTGATCTGTCCGTCAACTCCGATTGCGTAATCAGTCTCATTAACCCAGCTCTGATCGCTTAAATCAATTGCATGGTCTGCTGCAAGTGAATAGATATCTTTCGGGTCTACCATAGCGATTGTATATGGATCATTCGCAGAATATCTGGTAGCCAGATGAGCAGATACTGTATCACTGTTGTAATAAACCTCTACGCCAACGCCGGTCTCTTCTGCATACTGAGCAGCTAATTCTTCGAACTGGCTCTGAACCTCCATCTTGGAGTTAAAAATTGTGATGTTCACATCGTCTGCCATAACCGGTACAGATACACTTGCCATTGTTGCTGCTGCAGTTGCAACTGCAATTGCCATTGAAATACGTTTTTTCATTTTTGCTTCCTCCTGTTTTTTACGTTCTTGTTCGGACGTTTTCTTTATGGTTGTATGATAGCATTGCGTCTCAAATATGTCAAGCGGTTGTCATATATTTTTGTCCATTTCACATCACTTTGTTACATTTATACTATTTAGTTCTTTATGTTTTGTGCACTTTTACATGCTCTTTTCGTGTCTGTAGTTCATTTATTTTATTTTTCTTGTTTTTTACGAAAATTGCTTCATTTTTTATCACAACCGCATGTCATATTCCTTATGCATCTGATCAATTCCGCGCGAAGCGTTTTTTTGTATAGCAGAAATATTACAGAGTAATTTCCTGCTATACAAAAAATCAGCTGTCATATTGTATTCTGAAATGTTTCAAAAACACCCCAGAATACACAATATGACAACTGACTGGAAAATTTTTCGAAGATAAAAAAATATTAACAATTCAGTAAAGCGGACATTCGCAATCCGCTTCGCTGTTTGCTCATGAACGCAGTCGCTTCGCGATCTGTCAGTGGGAGCTGAAGGCTCCCACTGACAGAAGCATCCCCCCTCACTCGCCGCTTAGTGCTCCGCGCACTTGAAGCGGGGAAATGCTTATCTGCGTTCAAGTCGTCCCTCGCTCAACCAGTGTAACCGGAAATACTGTCTTAGTAGGTACAACTTTCCCCTCATCAATCTGCGCAATAGCTGCTACTGCCAATTCTGCCATCTGTTCCACAGGCTGATGAATTGTCGTAAGTCCCGGACTTGTAAACTGGGCAATATTCACATCATCAAAACCTACGATCTTCAGTTGCTCCGGAACCTTGATTCCCAGATCTGCGCATGCCTGCAGTACATAGGCACCAATAACATCTGAACTGGCAAATACACCGTCCACATCAGGATTATCCACCAGTGCCTGTCTTACATATTCATAATATTCCAGAGAATCAAAAAGACGGTTATCCGTTACCATAACCACATTTTCTTCATTTCGATTCTTACAGATATCACGAAATGCAACCTCGCGGAGATCTCCTGGCATATGAATGTCAACCCCTGCACTTACTCCGCCGATAAACATCAGCTTCCTGCAGCCTTTCTCAATCAGAAGCTCCGTTGCCAGCACACCGCCCTGATAGTTATCACATTCAATCCCGGATGTCCCTTCATCCATAGAACGTTCCAATGTGATCAACGGGAAATCAAGATCTTCAAATTTCTCAGTTTCAAAACTTCCACTGCAAAGAACAACGCCGGTCACTCTTTCGCTCTTGCACATCTCAATACACTGTTCCTCACGTTCTTCTTTATACCTGGAAACAAAAAGCATGATACGATATCCCTGCTTCGCAGCCTCTCGCTCCAAACGGCTTAGTACCTTGGCAAAATAAGGATGTTCAATATTCGGCAAAATAACTCCTATCGTATTACTCTTCTGCTTTGACAGTGCGCGAGCTGTCTCATTAGGCTGATAATTCAGCTCTTTCATCACCTGATATACTTTCTCTCTGGTCTTGTCACTGATATAGCCTCTGTTATTCAGGACTCTGGAAACTGTTCCTACCGTTAGGCCTGAGGCCTTCGCCACATCCTTAAGTGTTGCCATATATGTAAATCTCCTTTATTGCGAGCTGCAGTTTTTTATTTCATCTTGATTTTATCACCTCGTAGTTTCTTGTGTCAACCGGTAAATACATCCTGTTTCTACATCCACCCGGCATCCATGTCACTGCAGGCCATCACCACGCAGTCGATTCCAAGAAGGATCAGATAACCGCCAATAATAAAGCCCGTTGAAAACAACGCTACCCACGGCCAGATGATCATCAGACAACCAAGGATGATTCCAAGGATATTTACAATCAAGGTAAAGTAATAGTAAAATTTTCCTGCCAGACGGACCAGAGGGATGTGGGTCAATCTGGAAACAGAATGAGCGATGAACCAGATTGGGAGAAGCAGGGTCATAATCAGCTCTCCGGCATTTGGGTACATCAGGAGCATTAGTCCGGCAAGGAGACTTAAAATTCCAGTCACCAGGGCAATGGTAGGTCCGAAGCCGATATAGCGCTCTGTTTTTGCATAAAATACAATATCTGAAATTCCGGTGATGACAGCAAGAAGACCATATGCAAAGGTAATTCCGCGGAGCATGCCGCCTGGATTACACAACGTATAAATTCCAAGAAGGATCAGCAGGATTCCCTCGATGAGTTCCAGCCAGCCATAACGTGAACGTCTTCTCATTTTTCCTCACTCTCCTCTTTGTTATTTAAAATTTTCATAAACTCTTCGCCAGTTATCGTTTCTTTTTCATAAAGGAACATAGCCAGTTCATCCAGTTTTTTACGGTTGTCTGTCAGGATCTTTTTGGCTTTTTCATGTTCTCGTTTTACTAATTCTACGACCTTCTCATCGATTTCCTTCTGGGTATCTGCGGAGCAGGAAAGGGATGCATCGCCGCCAAGGTACTGGTTGGAAACGGTTTCCATAGCCACCATGTCGAACTCGTCGGTCATTCCGTAGCGGGTGATCATAGCTCTGGCAATCTTGGTTGCCTGCTCGATATCGTTGGAAGCGCCTGTGGTGATCTCGCCAAACACGATTTCTTCTGCAGCACGTCCGCCGGTGAAGGTTGCAATCTTATTTTCCAGTTCTTTCTTTGTCATCAGATACTTGTCACCAGTTTCTACCTGCATGGTATAGCCGAGTGCACCGGAAGTACGCGGAATAATAGTAATCTTCTGAACAGGAGCGGAATGGTTCTGAAGGGCTGCCACCAGGGCATGTCCGATTTCGTGATAGGAAACCACTTTTTTCTCCTGGTCAGAGAGAACTGCGTTTTTCTTCTGGTAACCAGCGATTACCACTTCAATGCTCTCTTCCAGGTCTGCTTCTGTAACGATTGTACGTCCGTCACGGACTGCACGAAGTGCTGCTTCGTTTACAATATTTGCCAGCTCGGCTCCGGATGCACCAGATGCCATACGTGCGATGGTGTGAAAATTCACATCATCGGATGCTTTGATTTTTCTTGCATGAACCTTCAGAATTGCTTCACGTCCTGCAAGATCGGGAAGCTCAACTGGTACGCGGCGGTCGAAACGTCCTGGACGGGTAAGTGCCGGGTCAAGGGATTCCGGGCGGTTGGTAGCTGCCAGAATGATAACCCCATTGTTGCCTTCGAAACCATCCATCTCTGTAAGCAGCTGGTTCAGTGTCTGCTCACGCTCATCGTTGCCACCAACCTGGCCATCACGTTTTTTACCGATGGCATCGATCTCATCAATGAATACGATACATGGGGCTTTCTCTTTCGCCTGCTTAAAAAGATCACGAACTTTGGAAGCACCCATACCTACAAACATTTCTACGAATTCAGAGCCGGACATGGAAAAGAATGGAACATTCGCTTCTCCGGCAACGGCTTTGGCAAGCATTGTTTTACCGGTACCTGGAGGGCCTACAAGGAGAACGCCTTTCGGCATGGAGGCTCCCACGTCTGTGTATTTCTTCGGGTTGTGAAGGTAATCTACAATCTCTGCAAGGTTTTCCTTGGCTTCATCCTCTCCGGCTACATCTGAGAAACGGATTCCTTCACTGGACTGAACGTAAACCTTTGCATTGCTTTTTCCCATGCCAAATGCCATGGAGTTTTTGCCGCCAGCCTGTTCCATCAGCTTCTTCGCCATATAATTTCCAAGAACTATGAAAATGATCAGCGGCAGTAGTCCGGTTACCAGGAAGCTGAGAATCGGGGAGGTCTGCTGGTCGATGTCCTTAGTAAAGGTGGCACCGCACTCATACAGGCGGTCAGTGAGATCCGGGTCATTCATAAGACCGGTTTTGTAAATTTTTTCATTGTTCTTGTCGGTAAAGACGATCTGGTTATCTTCCACTTCTACTTTACCGATGTTTTTGTCATTGATCATGCTCATGAAGGTACCGTAATCGGTTTCTTCTACCTGATGCTCCATCAAGATTGGGGAAACCACCAGGTTAAAGACGATCAGCACCAGAAGCACAATGCCGTAATAGTAGATCAACGGCTTTTTTGGGGTTTTTACTTCTTTCATGGTTGTAGTCCTTTCTTATGTAAACTAATAGTGTCTACTCACTCTTCTGCCTCTTTCTTCTCTTCCAGACGCTGGGCTTCAATAGCCTCCAGCGATACCAGAAGTGCCCGGTTTACTGCCTGCATTGCAAAATCAAGGGCGTATTCTGCGGTGAGGATTTTCTCCTCTGCACCTGGAAGCAGACTTTCACTGATTGGTTGTTCCGGATCTTTCAAATTTATATTTTCCGCCTCCAGCACTTTTTCAACTGCTGCCTCCACCTGGTCGTAAACATCAGCCAGCTTCATCACACATTTTGTCTTAGAATGGTGAAGTCTGTTTTGCAGGGTAATCCTGCTCTCCTGGCATTCCTGGCGGAGATCCTGGATCTGCTGGTGAAGTCGCTCTTCCTCCATGCTTTCAGCTACCTGGATCCGGCTGTGCGCCAGCTCCAGTTTTTTATCTAGTTCATACATTTTCACGGATAAAATTTCATGTGCCATATTATGGTTCCCTCCTCTCCTCATGGATTACTACTTCGTGCTCTGCATTCTAAGCAACATGCTTCACATGGCATCATCTATAAATTTTAATAAGATCATTGCCCGTTTCGCGCTCTGTAATCCTGATGGTTTTATTCTAGTACAGGCGGGAAAAAGTGTCGATAGTCAGAACTTTGAGCGTGTATAGACAAAACGGGCGAAGTGTAAAACACCTCGCCCACTCGTTTGATATCTTATTCAATTTTCTCCAAGGTCAAACTTCCTTTATCCAAATCGCTCATCCCACTCACGACAGGATCACCGTCCCGCCGCCCCGCATCAGTTCCAGATACCGATTACGAATTTCCTGTACCCGACGCCTGGAAAGAGGGATCCGCTCGCCATTGGTAAGCACTGCTTCCGTATCTTCCAAACGGCGGATGTACTTGTAATTCACCAGATACCCTTTATGAATTCGCAAAAATCCCTGAGGAGTTAATACCTCTTCTAGTTCCTGCATGGAACGCCTGAGCTGAGCCGGTTCTTTCTGATTCATGATATAGAGATTCTGAATTTTCCCTTCACCTTCGATATAAAGAATCGTATCCAATGCATACGACGATGTTTCTCTTACTCCTTGCACTAGCAGCCTGGGGGCTTCTTCCTTTGGACGGTTTTTCAGCCAGGTCTCAATTACCTCCGGCGCATCCTCCAGGAAACGTCCCTTACGGATAAATCCTCCTGGATTGGTGCGCAGAGCATCAAACACCTTATCTTCCCTGGACGAAACAAATATAATATCTGTCCGGCTATTAGACGCTCTCACCTTTTTTGCAAAAGTGATCCCATCCATCTCTGGCATGTCAATGTCCAGAAACAAAAGCTGAAATTCCACTTCCTTCATCCGTTCCTCCAGATCCTTTGCCCGACGGAAAGTCATCACCTCCACCTGTATTCCCTTTTTCTTAAAAGCACTTGCAATGGCTCCTGATACTACACTGAGCACCACGGATTCGTCATCACAAATTGCCAGTCTCATTTTCTCCATTACAGTCATCCCCCAGATATAACATTACATCCGCTACAAAACGTTTATTTTCTATATCATATCGCACACTGCCCTGATTCTTGACGGCAATGTTCTGAATAATTTTCGTTCCATATCCATGAACCCTGGCATTTTCTTTGGTAGTCTGAAGTTTCAAATGACGTCTGTTTGAAATCTGCGGATTCACAGGATTGGTCACATGAATAAACAGATAATCCTGCTGCGGACGTATCCCCACAGTAACTACAGGATTCTTCTCTCCACTTTTTGTAGCTGCCTCAAGGGCATTCTCCACCAGGTTGCTAAGCAGACTGCAAAGCTCTGTTTCCGGATAAGGTAAAACCGGCGGCACGATCAGCTGTGACTGCAGTACGATTCCCTCCGCCCTGGCCTGTGTCATCATATGATTCATAACTGCATTAATCACATCATTTCCACATTCAATAAAGGAGAACAGATTCTCCGTTTCCATGGAGACTTCTTTCAGATATTCTTCCAGCATGTCATGCTCCCCTTTTTCAAAAAGAATATGAATATAAGCCAGATGATTCTTCATTTCATGCCGTATCTCATGCATTTCCTCATAAACAGCACGAGTTGACTGAAACAGCTCCTGATCCAGATTTTCCTTCTGACTAATTGCTATTAGTTCCATATTCCGGTCATACTCTTTTCCTATACGGTAAAACAGATAATAGCATAAAATCTCCAGAAGGAATCCCACCACACCAATCAACACCATATAAGACCGAAAAGTCTTGGAAACCTTTTGTGCCATCCCGATAATTTCCAGCAGAAGAATCAGACCTGACATGAGC
>OLQU01000522.1_pt1 | contig 31933 bp, 23 predicted proteins | sample 1672271 | NCBI WGS metagenome assembly OLQU01 (sample SAMEA3136666, study PRJEB25190) | human gut metagenome | biome: human gut; feature: human-associated habitat; material: faeces | place: Austria | collected 2013 | reverse complement strand
CCAAAAAGTACACCGACCGCGACTGGGACTCCTACCGCAACCACACCATCGGCTTCGTGTTCCAGAGCTACAACCTCATCCCGCATCAGACGGTGCTGGCCAATGTGGAGCTGGCCCTGACCATCTCCGGCGTTTCGGGGGCCGAGCGGCGCCGCCGGGCCGCCGAGGCGCTCCAAAAGGTCGGCCTCGGCAACCAGCTCCACAAGCACCCCACCGAGATGTCCGGCGGCCAGATGCAGCGCGTGGCCATCGCCCGCGCCCTCGTCAACAACCCCGACATCCTGCTGGCCGACGAGCCCACCGGCGCGCTGGACAGTGAGACGAGCATTCAGGTCATGGAGCTGCTGAAGGAAGTGGCCAAGGACCGCCTCGTGGTCATGGTCACCCACAACCCGGAATTGGCCCAGCAGTACGCCACCCGCATCGTCAACCTAAAGGACGGCGTCATCCTCTCCGACACCGCCCCCTATGAGCCGGACACCTCCAAGCTGTCCCCGCCGGTGCATAAGAGCATGGGCCGCTCGTCCATGTCGCCCCTCACCTCACTGGGCCTGAGCTTCAACAACCTTTTGACCAAAAAGGCACGCACCCTGCTCACAGCCTTTGCCGGTTCCATCGGCATCATCGGCATCGCCCTCATCATCTCGCTGTCGGCGGGCGTCAACCAGTATATCGACGACACCGAAAAGTCCACCCTGTCCGAATACCCGCTGCAAATTTTGAGCAGCGGCATGGACCTGACTTCCCTGTTCACCTCCGGCGCGCCGAGTTCCAGCTCCAGCACCACCACGGAGGAGGGCATGGTCCCGGTGCGGCAGCTCATCACCCAGATGGTCGCGGGCATCACCTCCAACGACCTGAAGTCCCTCAAGGCCTATCTGGAAAGCAGCGACTGCACCATCGCGGAGGATGCCACCTCCATCGAGTATTCTTATAATGTGCAGCCCCAGATCTACCGGGAGAACGCCGACGGCACCGTTCGTCAGGTGAACCCGGATTCCTCCCTCGCCTCGCTGGGCATCAGCTCCACCAGTTCCTCCAACGACATGATGTCCTCCATGATGAACACCAGCGTCTTCTACCAGCTGCCGGAGAGCGCGGAGCTCTATAACTCCCAGTACGAAGTCAAGGCGGGCCGCTGGCCGGAGAACTACAACGAATGCGTGGCGGTCCTCGGCGCGGACGGCACCATCACCGATTACGCGTTGTATGCCCTCGGTCTGCGGGACAACGCCGAACTGGACAAGATGATCAAGCAGTTTGCCCAGAATCAGAACGTCGATGTCCCCTCGGACTTCAAAACGTACCGATACGATGACTTTATCGGCATTGAGTTCAAGCTTGTGAACAGCGCCGACCGCTATCTGCGGGACGACGAGCACAACGCTTGGGTGGACAAGTCCGACGACAAGGACTTCCTGAAAGACCTCGTCGCTTCCGGCGAGTCCCTCACCGTCGTGGGTGTTGTCCAGCCGAAGGAAGATGCCTCCGCGGCCATGCTTTCTTCCGGCATCGCCTACCCCGCTTCCCTGACCCAGCACGTCATCGCCAGCGCCGCCGATTCCCCACTCGTGAAGGATCAGCTGGCCAACCCCTCCATCAATGTGATGAACGGTGAGCCCTTCGGCACCGAAAAGGCTTCCGCCTTTGATATGGCCTCCCTGTTCAGCATCGATACCGACCAGCTCAAGAGCGCCTTCCAATTCGACACCAGCAAGCTGAACTTTGACCTGAGCGGTGCGTTTGACCTCGACAACGGGTCGGTGGATTTCAGCCAGCTGCTGAACCCCGATGACTTCCAGCTCGACATGGACCTGACCGAAATGCCCGACATAGACATGAGCGCCCTGACCGACATCTTCGCCAACATGGACCTTTCCATTTCGGAGGATAAGATTCAGGAGCTTGCCCATAAAGTCCTCGTAGGCTACAAGGATTACGTCATTGGCAACGGCATCCTGAACCTGAACAAGATCAGCTTCTCCCAGTACCTCAAGAGCGACGCCTTCAAGACCCTGATGAACGGTGCCATGAGCGATCTGTTCGATCAGGACGAGCTGCAGACGCAGTTCTCGGAGGCCATGCAGAAGTCCATGTCCACCATTATGGAAAGCTATTCGTCCCAGATCACCGAAACGCTGCAGACCCAGCTCGGTGCCGCCATGCAGACGGCCATGACGCAGGTGATGGCACAGATGGGCCAGAACCTCCAGAGCCAGATGCAGCAGAGCTTCGCCCAGCTGGGCAGCCAGATGGAAAGCGCCCTCAAGATCGACGCTGAGGCCTTCCAGAATGCCATCAAGGTGAACATGACCGAGGACGACCTGACCGACCTGATGAAGTCGGCCATGCTCTCCTCCAACGCCACTTACGACAGCAACCTGCAGACGCTGGGCTACGCCGACCTCGACGACCCCAGCCAGATCAAGATCTACCCGCAGAACTTCGACCACAAGGCCAGCGTCGTGGCCAAGCTCGACGCCTACAACGACAACATGAAGGCGCAGGGCGCTGAGGATAAGGTCATCCAGTACACCGATGTCGTCGGCACCCTGATGACCTCCGTGACCGAGATCATCAACATGATCTCCAACATGCTGGTGGCCTTCGTCTCCATTTCGCTGGTGGTCTCCTCCATCATGATCGGCGTCATCACCTATATCAGCGTCCTCGAACGCCGCAAGGAGATCGGCATCCTGCGCGCCATCGGTGCGTCCAAGCGGAACATCTCCGAGGTGTTCAACGCCGAGACCTTCATCATCGGCCTGTGCTCCGGCGTGATGGGCATCATCCTGAGCGAGATCCTGCTCATCCCCGGCAACATGATCATCCAGAAAGTTTCCAACGGCACCAACGTGGTGGCCCGTCTGCCGCTGAACGCAGCCCTCGTGCTGATCGTTCTCGCCACCGTGCTCACCATCCTCGGCGGCTTCATCCCCGCCAAGGGTGCCTCCAAGTCCGACCCCGTCAAGGCCCTGCGGTCGGAGTGATTTCTCCCTCAGATCCAAAAAAATCCCCGCTGGCAGACCGCCAGCGGGGATTTTTCATTCTCGTGATTACCACAGGGTCTCGTCGGTTTCGTCCGCGCCGACGGTCGCAGCCGCCTTGGCGCGGCGGAACATGCTCTCGACCACCGCGCAGTACTTATCGGCCAAGCAGACGATGACCGCCTCGCGGCAGGTGGGCACATGCCGGAAGGTCAGCGGCCACATGTGGCTCTGGATGATGTTCTGCTCCTTCTTGGTGATCTGGAAGTAGCGCTTCGCGTTCACACAAGCGGAACCGGGGTGGGAAAAGCCGTGCATCTCGAACAGGCGGCGCAGCCCGTGGAAGCTGCTGGTCTTGTGCCAATCATACAGATAGAAGTCATGCAGGAAGCCGCCCACCGCCAGCGCCGTCTCATCCGCGCCCAGATGAAAGCGGCGGTTGATCCAAAAGCTGACCAGCACCACATTCTTGCAGTGCTGATAGGTGGTCACATCGCCGTGCTGGATGAACTCCCGCATTTCCTGCACCTTGGGGTGCTGGTCGTATTTTTCGAGGATGGCGTAAAGCTGCTCCCGTTCGATCTGAGAAAGCTGCATCGCTTGGATTCCCTTTCCTTATTCCAAAAATATCAAGAACGAAGCTGCACCGGGTTTGAGCTGCCGAAGTTTTCGGCCACGGTGGGGGTCGAGCGCTTCAGGCTCATATCCACGAGGTACTGCTTGCTGCCGTCGCCCATAGCATCCAGCTCTGCCAGCTTTGCGTTGGCGGACTCCACATCCGGATACCACTGGATCAGGAAGAAGTTCTCCTCCTCCACACCGTAATAGAGCCACTGACCGTCTGCGCGGAGCAGATCGTCCAGATGATCCACCTCTTCGCCGTCCGGCAAACCGAGGCCCTCTTCGGCGTAGAGGTTTTCCGGCTCCACCTGAAGCACCTCGATCACCTGAATGGCGCTCTGAAGATATTCGTCCTGCGAGATGCTCTTGTCGGAGAGCTCCCAGCCGGTCAGAAAGGCCTGCATCAGCAGGTCCTTGACCGAAATTTCCGGCCGCATTGCCATATGTATTCCCTCTTCTCTTCCGGGGGTGTGCCCCGGCGTTCGTTTTCGCTGAACCAGTATACGCTAATTTTTGTTGCAGGTCAACTATTTTTTCATGAAATTTTTGTAGACACGCACAAAACCATTTTATGCCAGATGAAAATCGAAGGTGTCGTTCAGCCACTCCACAGCCAGCTGCACCCAGTGGGCGCGGTGAGCGCTGGCGGCATCGACCTCGGCGGTGGAGATGCTGGTGCCGTGGACGCCCTTTTCAAACAGATGTACTTCGCAGGGGACGCGGTTCTTCCGCAGCGCTGCGAGCAGCAGCAGAGTGTTCTCCACGGGAACGGTGGCGTCCTCCATCGTGTGCCAGACAAAGACGGGCGGGGTGTCCGGCGTGATCTTATCTTCCAGCGTGAATTTCTGGTGGTCCGCCGGGTCCTCGCTGCCGGACAGCCGAATAAAGCTGCCCCGGTGGGCGTGCTCTCCCGCCGTGACCACCGGGTAGGCCAGCAGCACCGCATTGGGCCGCTGCTGGGCCGCCGCCTCACCGCCGGGCAGGTCCAGCACAGCCCCGGACAGGGCCAGATGCCCGCCCGCCGAAAAGCCGCAGACCGCGATCTGTTCCGGCAGGACGCCCCACGCCTCCGCATGTTCCCGCAGCAGCGCAAGCGCCGCGCTGAGCTGGCGCAGCGGCTGGTAATTCCGTGCGCCCTCGCCGACGCTGTAGGTCAGCACGGCGGTGTGGTACCCCGCTGCCGCAAACTGCAAAGCCACCGGGTCCGCCTCGCGGGCGCTGACATGCTCGTACCCGCCGCCCGGCACCACCAGCACCAGCGGCCGCCGCAGCGCGTTCGGCATCGCCGGGGCCGGGGTGCGCAGATATACGTCCAGCTCTCCCCCGCCGGGGAGAGGGTAAGTCTTAAACTGCATTGGAGTCATCCTTTCCGGTTTGGTTTCCGAATCATTATAGTGAGTTTGCGGGGGAATGTAAAGGAAATCGAAACATTTCTGAACTTTTTATGAAACCCCTTGATTTTTGGTGTGAAGCGGTGTATATTAGCACTCGAAAGTTATGAGTGCTAAGCAGTCATCCCGAAACTCCGGCTCCTTGGCGCCAAATCTGAACAAAAGAGGTTTTGCATTATGGCGAAAAAAGAATTTCAGGCGGAAAGCAAAAAGCTGATGGATATGATGATCAACTCCATCTATACCAATAAGGAAATTTTCCTGCGGGAGCTGATCTCCAACGCTTCGGACGCCATCGACAAGCTGTACTATAAAAGCCTGACCGACACTTCCGTCGGCATGAACAAGGGCGATTTCCGCATCCTGCTCACCCGTGATAAGGACAACCGCACCCTGACCATCTCCGATAACGGCATCGGCATGACCAAGGAGGAGCTGGAATCCAACCTCGGCACCATCGCCCACTCCGGTTCGCTGGACTTCAAGAAGGAGAACAAGGACGAGAACATTGACATCATCGGCCAGTTCGGCGTCGGCTTCTACTCCGCTTTCATGGTGGCCGACAAGGTCACCGTCATCTCCAAAGCCTATGGCTCCGACGAGGCTTGGCAGTGGGAGTCCAGCGGTGCTGACGGCTATGAGCTGAACCCCACCGAGAAGGACACCGCGGGCACCGAGATCATCCTGCACATCAAGCCCAGCACCGACACCGACAACTACGAGAACTTCCTCGACGAGTATGGTATCGTGGCCATCGTCAAGAAGTACAGCGACTATGTGCGTTATCCCATCCAGATGGAGCGCGAGAAGAGCCGCCAGAAACCCGAACCGGATCCCAAGCCCGACGATTACAAGCCGGAGTGGGAGACTTACACCGAGCTGGAGACCCTGAACAGCATGGTGCCCATCTGGAAGAAGCAGAAGAGCGAAGTCACCGACGAGGAGTACGCCAACTTCTATAAGGACAAGTTCAACGATTACTCCGACCCCGCCCGCGTCATCGTCAGCCGCACCGAGGGCACCGCGAACTACAACGCCCTGCTCTTCGTGCCCAGCCACCGTCCCTACGACTTCTATACCAAGGATTACGAAAAGGGTCTGGCCCTGTATGCCTCCGGCGTGCTCATCATGGAAAAGTGCGGCGACCTGCTGCCCGATTACTTCAGCTTCGTCAAGGGCGTCGTGGACAGTCAGGACCTGAGCCTGAACATCAGCCGTGAGATGCTCCAGAAGGACAACCAACTCAAGCTGATCCACAACGCACTGGAAAAGAAGATCAAGAACGAACTCCACGCTATGCTGGCCAATGACCGTGAGAAGTACGAGGCTTTCTGGAAGGAGTTCGGCCGCCAGATCAAGTTCGGCGCTTACTCCGATTACGGGATGCACGCCGAGCTGCTGCGCGACCTGCTGCTGTTCTGGTCCGCCAAGGAGCAGAAGATGGTCACCCTGCAGGAATACGTGGACAAGATGCCCGCTGAGCAGAAGTACATCTACTTTGCCGCCGGCGACTCCACCGACCGTCTGGCAAAGCTGCCCGCCGCCGAGCTGGTCATGGACAAGGGCTACGATGTCCTGCTGCTGACCGAAGATGTGGACGAGTTCTGCCTCCAGATCATGCGCACCTATCCCCGCAAGGATGCCGAGGGCAAGGACGGCACCGTGGAGTTCAAGAACGTCAACAGCGGCGACCTTGGCCTTGAGACCGAGGACGAGAAGAAGGCCGCCGAGGATGCCACCGCCGAGAACAAGCCCCTGTTCGACGCCATGAAGGACGCACTGGACGGCAAGGTCAAGGAGGTCAAGGTCTCCACCCGCCTGAAGGAGCACCCGGTCTGCCTGTCTTCCGACGGCCCCCTCTCCATCGAGATGGAGAAGGTCCTCTCCAAGCAGCCCGGCAGCGAGGGCGTCAAGAGCGACAAGGTGCTGGAACTGAACATCAACCACCCCGTCTTCGCGGTGCTGAAAGCCGCGCAGGAAGCGGGCGACACCGACAAGGTGAAAAAGTACAGCGCCTTGCTCTACGCACAGGCTCAGCTCATTGAGGGTCTGCCCGTGGATGATCCCGCCGCCTATGCTGAAGCTGTTTGCAGCCTGATGAAATAAGGCTTTTACTCCCCTATTTACTCCCAAAGAAAATATCTCTTAACAAAAGAGCCGCGTTCCGCTATAATAAAGTGGAACACGGTTCTTTTTATTTAGGAGGATTTTGCCCCATGGAGCCAAGACGCAGCAAACATTATCTCGCCCGCATCCCCACCATCGCCCTTCTGGTGCTTTTCGCCCTGTCGCCGGAACTGAGCATCCTGTTCTTCATCCTGCGCGCCATCGATCGGGACGCGCTGAAAAAAGAGCAGGAAAAAGCCGACTACGCCAGCGATTTCCGGGCCGAGGACACCCGCGCGGACCAGAGCGCCCGCCCCGTCGGCTGCGACGACGAGACCGTTTGCGGCCACGACATCCCCACCGCCGAGCAGAAGAACGCGAAAAAGTGGCACAAGAACCTGACCACCCTCTGCACGGTGTTCGGTGCCATCTTCCTTGTGGCAGGTCTTGCCGGGCTGGGGGACATCATCGACTTGTGGGGCTACTGGTTCGACTGGGGCGAGTTCATCACGGCGCTGACCCAGATCCTCGGCGGCGGCGCGGCGCTGGGCATGGGGCTGCGGATGCGCAATGCCTGCAAGCTGGAACGCAAACTGGATAAGATCGTCGGGGACCGGAGCAATATCCCGCTGGACGAGCTCTTTGCCGCAGCGGGCATCGACTCCGCCAAGGGCATCTCGGTGGTGGAGCGGGCCATCGACCACGGCTATTTCGGAGCCGATGCCTACATCGACCACCGCACCGGCACCCTCATCGTGCGGGGCGCAGCACCCCAGCCGCCCCAGACAGAGGAAGAACCCAAGGCGGAGCCCGCCCCGGAGGACCTCTATGCTTCCCTGCAAGCCCAGCTCCGGAAGGCCAACGAGGCCATCCCCGATCCGGTGATGACGGCTAAGATCTCCCGCTTGGAGGAGGTCAGCGCCCGCATCTTTGCGCTGGCGAAGAAGGACCCCGGCAAAAAGGCCCAGCTGCAAAAGTTCATGGACTACTATCTGCCCACGGCCCTCAAGCTGCTGAACACCTACGCCCAGCTCTCGGCGCAGGATGTGCAGGGCGAGAACATCTCCGAGGCCAAGCAGAGCATCGAGCGCTCCATGGACCTGCTGATCACGGCTTTCGAAAACCAGTTGGACAAGCTGTTCCAGTCCGACGCGCTGGACGTCTCCGCCGATGTGGCCGCGCTGGAGGGGATGCTCAACCTCGACGGGCTGGCCGCCAGCGATTTCAAGCCCGGAAACGCAAGTTAAGGCTTCATCGAGAGGCAACAATAATACATGGTCTTTTCCGCAGAGATTCTTTATTATTAGGGTAAGAGAAACCGGAGCAGCGCTTGCCCCGGTTTGGGAATATTGATCGCTCAGAGGAGGAACTTCACCATGATGAAATCCGTTTCTGTCTGGAAGCAGGAGCTGGCCGACGGCACCCACACCAGCCGTCTGGCTGCGCTGTACTGCTGCGCCCCCGAACAAACGCCCACACAGGCTGCCCGCTATGCCGCCGTGCTGGACGGGCTGGAAACCACCTTTGGCTCCCACACCGAGGCCGGGCTGTACAGTGCCCCCGGCCGCACCGAGATCGGCGGCAACCACACCGACCACCAGCGCGGCCGGGTGCTGGCGGGCAGTGTCAACATTGATATGATCGCTGCTGCCGCCCCCAACAGCCTGAACCAGCTCCGCGTCCAGAGCGAGGGGTACGACCTGTGCGTCATCGATCTTTCGAACCTTGCCGCCCGCAAGGAGGAAGAGAACACCACCATGGCCCTGCTGCGCGGCGAGTGCGAAGCGTTCCGCCAGCGGGGAGCCAAGCTCTCCGGCCTTGACGTGTACATCTCCTCCAACGTGCCCAAGGGCAGCGGCGTCTCGTCCTCGGCGGCGTTCGAGGTGCTGATCGGCGTCATCCTCAACGACTGCTTCATGGCCGAAAAGGTCTCCCCCATCGCCATCGCACAGATCGGCCAGTGGGCAGAGAATGTTTACTTCGGCAAACCCTGCGGCCTGATGGACCAGATGGCCTCCAGCGTCGGCAACATTATCACCATTGACTTTGCGGACCCTGCCCACCCCGCCGTCGAGCCGGTGCAGGTCGATTTCTCCAAGGCGGGCCTCGCGCTCTGCATTCTGGATTCCGGTGCCGACCACGCCGACCTGACCGACGAGTATGCCGCCATCCCCAGCGAGTGCCGCGCCGTGGCCGCTGTCTGCGGCGGTGAGGTGCTGCGGGATGTTCCCTTTGAGACCTTCCTCGCAAAGCTCCCGGAGTGCCGCAAGCAGTGCGGCGACCGCGCCGTGCTCCGCGCCTTCCACATCTACGCCGACAACGAGCGGGTGGCAAAACAGGTGGCCGCCCTCCGCGCGGACGATTTCGACACCTTCCTGCAGCTGGTCACCGAATCCGGCCTGAGCAGCTGGGAATACCTGCAGAACGTCATCCCCGCCGGCTACAAGGAGCATCAGGAGGTGGCCGTGACCATCGCCGCCGCCAAGCACTTCCTGCGCGGCAAGGGCGCCGTCCGCGTCCACGGCGGCGGTTTTGCGGGCACCGTACAGGCCTTTGTGCCGGTGGAAGAGCTGGCCCAGTTCAAGGAGCAGATGGAAGCCATCCTCGGCGCGGGCCGCTGCCATGTCCTCTCCATCCGCCCGGAAGGAGGCGCTGTCCTGTGATCTCCACTGCCATCCAACAGCTCGTCAATTACGGTCTGGACACCGGCCTCATCCTGCCGGACGATGAGATCTACATCCGCAACCAGCTGCTCATGACCATGCAGCTGGACAGCTTCACCGAGCCGGAGGGCGAGGTCTGCTACACCGACCTCGAAGCCATCCTGAAAACACTGGTGGACGATGCGGTGGCCCGCGGCGTGTGCGAGGACAACTCCACCGCCCGCGACCTCTTCGACACCAAGCTCATGGGCGTTCTGACCCCGCGCCCCTCCATCGTCCGCGCCAACTTTGAGGAGCGGTACGAGACCGAAGGTCCCGAAGCGGCGACCAACTGGTTCTACAAGTTCAGTCAGGACACCGATTACATCCGCCGCTACCGCATCAAGCGGGATCTGAAGTGGGTCACCAAGACCCCCTACGGCGATCTGGATATCACCATCAACCTTTCCAAGCCGGAAAAAGACCCCAAGGCCATTGCCGCCGCTAAGCTGGCCCCCCAGAGCGCCTACCCCAAGTGCCAGCTCTGCGTGGAGAACGAGGGCTATGCGGGCCGGATGAACCACCCCGCCCGTGAGAACCACCGCATCATCCCGCTGACCATCAACGACAGCGCGTGGAATCTGCAGTACAGCCCCTATGTCTACTACAACGAGCACTGCATCGTCTTCAACAACCAGCACACCCCCATGAAGATCGAGCGGGCCACGTTCCGCAAGCTGCTGGACTTCGTGGCCCTCTTCCCCCACTATTTCGTGGGCAGCAACGCGGACCTGCCCATCGTGGGCGGCTCCATCCTGAGCCACGACCACTTCCAAGGCGGCCACTACGAGTTCGCCATGGCGAAGGCCCCCATCGAAAAGGCATGGGTCTTCCCCGGCTATGAGGATGTGGAAGCGGGCGTCGTCCACTGGCCCATGAGCTGCATCCGCCTGACCTGTGCGGACGACAAGCGCCTTGTGGACTTGGCGGACAAGATCCTGACCGCATGGCGCGGCTACACCGACGAGAGCTGCTTTCTCTTCGCCGAGACCGACGGTGAGCCCCACAACACCATCACCCCCATCGCCCGGATGCGGGACGGCAGGTTCCAGCTCGACCTCGTGCTCCGCAACAACATCACCACCCCGGAGCACCCGCTGGGCGTCTACCACCCCCACGCCAAGCTCCACCACATCAAGAAAGAGAACATCGGCCTCATCGAGGTCATGGGTCTGGCCGTTCTGCCCAGCCGCCTGAAGCAGGAGTTGTTTGATCTGGCCGACGCACTGGTGGCCCGCGTGCCCACCGCCGAGTATCCCGAAGCGTTGCAGAAGCACGCCGCATGGGCCGAGGAGATCCTTGCCAAGCACCCCGACCTGAACGGTGACAACGTCCACCTCATCCTGCAGGACGAGGTCGGCCATGTCTTCGCCGAGGTTCTGGCAGATGCCGGTGTCTATAAGCTGGACGAAGCCGGACGCGCTGGCTTTGTGCGGTTCCTCGCTTCCGTAAACTAAGCTTTTTTCGCAATGCAAAAACCCGTCAGCAGTTCCTGTTGGCGGGTTTTGTTGAACTGTTAAGCAAGACGGTGGGTGTTTTCCCCAGCAAGTGTCCGACGGGTGGGACCCTGTTGCCGTAGGCAATAGGGCGGGGTATGGAATCCCCGTCTCACTTGCGGGGGAGAATACCCACTGGCTCGCGAGTATCGATGCACAAAACAGAGGAGATTTCCATGGCGTATATATTAGAAGTTTGTGTTGACAGCACCGCCAGCGCCCTTGCGGCGAAGGAGGGCGGGGCCGACCGGCTGGAACTCTGCGCCGACCTCATCGTAGGCGGCACGACCCCCAGCCTTGCGCTGGTGCGGCAGGTGAAGGAGACCACCGGCCTCCCGGTCCGCGCCCTGCTCCGCCCCCGCTTCGGCGATTTCTGCTACGACCGCTGGGAGCTGGCGCAGATGGCTGCTTCCGCCGCGGAGCTGGTGGCTGCCGGGGCCGACGGTATCGTGACCGGCGTGCTGACCCCGGACGGCGCACTGGATGTGGAAGCTCTGGGCCCCATCTACGACGCCGCCCGCGAAGCCGCAGCCAAGGCGAACCGCCCCGTCGCCCTCACCCTCCACCGCGCCTTCGATGTCTGCCGTGACCCCTTCGCCGCGCTGGAAGCTGCCTGTGGGCTGGATCTTTCCACCATCCTCACCAGCGGCCAAGCCGCCAGTGCCCCGCAGGGCGCTCCCCTGCTCCGGCAGCTCGTGGAGCGGGCGGCGGGCCGCATCGAGATTCTGGTGGGTGCGGGGGTCTCCCCGGCCAACCTCCCCGCCCTTGCAAGGGAGACGGGCGCTTCCGCCTTCCACCTCTCCGGCAAGCAGGTGCTGGACAGCCGGATGACCTTTCGCCGGGAGGGCGTCCCCATGGGGCTGCCCGGTTTCTCGGAGTTCGAGCTCTGGCAGACCAGCAAGGACACCATCCGAAACGCCCGCACCGTTCTGGATACGCTGTAACGAAACGATCCCGCCACATTCCATGGCGGGATCGTTTCGTTTATTTGTCCTGTTTTAAAGCTTCCTTGACCTCGGCGTAGTACAGCCCCCCGCGGCTCTTTTGCAGCTCCTGCTCAAATTCCGCTTCGGTGTGGGTCTTCCGGTATTCTTTCAGCCGGTCGATCTCCGCCTGATGGCTGTACTCGCTTCGCCACTCGCCGACTTTCCAGCCCGGTTTCCGCTGGGGCATCGGAGCCGAGCTGGAAAGAAGCGCCGTGTTCTTTTCCACGAACCGGATCAGAGTGTCGAGTTCTTTCTGCAAAAACGGAACAGTCTGCGTTGCCCGCTCTTCTTCCAGTTCCTGCTTCAGATATTTAAGCTGCTCTATTTCATGTTCGGCAAAACCGTCTTTGTCCGACCACTCGAACATGAAGCTTTCCATCCGTTCGCAATAGCGGTTCTCTATGATTGCTTTCATGGCATTTTGAAAGAACGTCCGGTAAAATGGGAGATATTCCGGGTTTTCTTCTCCTTTCAGGGTAGCGAAGAAGTCCGTCATCAAGATCAGATCCTGCCCGTTGGACCAATCGCAGTAGGAAAGGCATTCCAGCAGCACATCCGACACCGCCGGATTCTCTTTTGCTCGTTCCAGCTCGATCAGCAGTTCCAGCAGCTTCGTCTGCACCTTGGCGTATTTTCCCGCACGGGCCATGGCGCGGAAGGAGCACGCCAGCGCATTGTCTCCCCACTTCATCACGGTCGTGTTGTCCTTTGGGAAACGGCCATGGATGCGGTCCAGTTGATACGCTTCCCAGCGGGCGGGCCACTCCTCTTTTCTCGCGTCATAGAAGACCTTGTGCAGCAGTTCCTCCACCTCGTTTTCCTCGTCGGTCAGCTCCGAAACGCCATTGGCCAGCACATTCCAAACCAGATGGTCGATCTTTGCGTTGTGCATCTCGGTCTGCACTTTCTGCTTCCGGTTCCGCTCTTCATCCCCTCCCTGAAATGGGATCTGATACCCCAGAAGCATCAGCAGCCAGAGGTTCTTGGAGTTTTCACCCCGTTGCAGCACTTCTTCCAGTGCCGCGCGGCGCTGTTCCCGCGCTTCCGGCTCCTCCCGCCGCGGCTTACGGTACCGGTCGGCCAGTTCCAAAAGGGTGCGCGACCCCTCCTCGGTCTCAAATACAAATATTTTCAGCGGGCTGGTCTTCGCTTGCAGGGCCGCGTACTCCTCCCGGAAAAAGTGCTTGATCAGCAGCACCATCGCCACGGTCTCCGCATTTGTCTGCCGGGCGAACTCCTCGTTGGAGGTCAGCAGGACCTTGACCTCTTCCAGATAGAACTGCACCTTCCGGATCGAGACCAAGGACGTAAGGTCAAAGGATGCCTTCGCATCCAGCCCCACCGCAGAGTTCAGCGTTTCGTAAGATGGGCGGGTCACGCCGATGAGGCTCAGCGCGTCTTTTTTCAGCGGCAGGGGATCCATCTCGAACCGATCCCAGAAATACCCCACCAGCGAGGCGAAGGAGATCGGCGTCAGGCCCACATTGAAGGGCACATACTTTTCCAGATACTCCTTCTCCTGCAAGCGGCCCGGCAGAGCCTCCTTGTTGTACTGGAAGACCACATGCACCCGGTCCGAGGCCAGCTTCTCCGAGATGGCAAAGATCTTCCGGATGACTTCCTCGCTGCGGATGCGGTCGATGTCCTCAAAGTTCAGCAAAACCTTCTTGGGCAGCCGTTCCAGCTCCTGCTGCAGCGAGTCGAAGGTATCCGAAAAGCCGCTTTCCCCCGCGATGCCCCCCAGCTTTTCCAGCGCGCTGTTCTTGCCCAGCTGTGCCTTGAGGTAGTGGGCGTTTTCCGGGTAGATCTGGCCGCGCTCCAACACCTTTTCCAGCTCCCGGATGAGGAAGGCTTCGATCTGGTCCAGATCACAGGCCAGCAGGTCGATCTGAACGATCTCGAACTGCGCCTGAAGGTCGGATCGGAGATTTTCCCACAGAAAGCTTTTTCCGTTGCCCCATTTTGCGTGGATGCCCACGATCGGCAGATCCTGTATGTATTGGATGAGCCGCGCTTTATCCGGCACCTGTTCCTTGAACAGCGGCGGCTTCTCCCGTTTCGGGGCTGCATCCGCCCGGCAGCTCCACAGCAGCAGGCCCGCCCAGAGCAAAAAGTCCAGAAAGAGCAGGGCGTATTCCGACGCGGAGACCATCCGCAGCGGCCGATCTTGCAGCATGGTCCGCGCCAGCACAAAGCCGCCAAGGCAGCCGATACCGCCCGCCATCACCCGGCCAAAAAACCGGGACGAGGCGTTCCGGTACAGCAGCCCCAGCGCACAGAGCCCTGCCGCCAGCAGCCCCAGCAGGTGCACCAGCCGGAGGCCGGGCACCGCCGCGAAAACGACCAGAAAGGCCAGCACCGCCAGCACAAGCCGTTTTCCCTCCGCCAAAAGATAGCCTTTCATCCTGCATTCCTCCCGCTGAGATGAGAAATGTCCCGCCGTTTGGGCGGGACAGGTCGTGTAGAGATCGTCGATTTAGAGGATCGGGCTTTCCAGATTGCCGTTCTCCTGAATGTGGTGCTTTTCCACATAGCCGGTCAGCATCAAGGTCAGCGCGCCGTCGCCGGTGATGTTGCAGGCGGTGCCGAAGCTGTCCTGCAATGCAAAGATCGCCAGCATCAGAGCCGTGCCCGCATCGTCGAACATCAGCACGCCGGTGATCAGGCCCAGCGACGCCATGACCGTGCCGCCGGGGACGCCGGGGGCACCGATGGCGAAGATGCCCAGCAGCACGCAGAACAGGATCATCGTGCCGACACCGGGCAGCTCACCGTAGAGGATCTTCGAGATGGTCATGCAGAAGAACACCTCGGTCAGCACCGAGCCGCAGAGGTGGATGTTTGCGAACAGCGGGATGCCGAAGCTGACCATATCCTTGCGCAGCACCTTGCTCTTGCGGGCGCAGTCCAGCGCAACGGCCAGCGTCGCGGCGCTGGACATGGTGCCGACGGCGGTGAGGTAGGCCGGGCCGTAATGGCGGAGGACCTCCCACGGGTTCTTGCCGGAGTAGGCCCCGGCCAGCAGGTAGAGCACCGCCAGCCAGATATAGTGGCCCGCCATGACGATGAGGATGATCTGAATAAAGGCGGGGAGCTGGTGGGTGATCATCCCCTCATAGCTCAGGTTGCAGAAGGTGGCCGCAATGTAGAACGGCAGGATGGGGATGATGATCTTGCTGACGACGGACAGAACGATGTTCTGGAACTCGCCGAGGAGATCACAGGTCAGCTTGCTGTTGGTCCACGTTGCTGCCAGACCCACGAGGACGCTGAGCACCAGTGCGCTCATAACGCTCATGATCTGGGGGATGTTCAGCTCAAACACCACCTCCGGCAGCTCACGCAGACCGGCCACCTCGGTATCGATGGACAGATGCGGGATGAGCGCATAGCCCGCGCCGGTGCTCATGAAGGCCGCGCAGACCGAGGAGGTGTAGGCGATGACAATGGCAACGCCCAGCAGCCGGGAGGCATTTTTGCCCAGCCGGGTGATGGACGGCGCGATGAAGCCGATGACGATCAGCGGCACACAGAACGTGATCAGCTGGCCCATGATGTATTGCAGCGTTACCACAACCTTCATGGCTCCCAGCGGGAAGACCTGCCCCAGCAGCACGCCGACAACGATGCCCAGCAACAGCCGGAACGGAAGACTGTTCAGTAGCTTTTTCATCTGGTTCCTCTCCTTATCCTATCCTGAAAACCCTGCTCAGACCTTGCGCCGCAGCAAGCTCATGGGGGGCAGCTCCGGGGTGGGGATGGTGTATTTTTCCATGGCGTGCGGGGTGGAGTCCACGCTCTCCCCTGCCTCGTTCTTGATCCACTCCGGGTGCAGCGGGATGCTGCGACCGTCCGGGCAGAGAGCCTCCAAGGTATCGCCAAGGGTCCACTTGCCCCGCTGCTGGCAGCTGGCAATGCCATTTTCCCAGCCGTCCACGGTGCCCACGAACTCCCACTCGCGGATGTAGGTGGCGCTGTCGGTGGCCTGTCTGGCCTGTTCGCGGCCGAAGTAGAAGCCCGGCGAATAGTGGCGGTGGCTGGTGCGGGTCAGCTCGGCCAGCACCTCGTCCGGCAGCTCGAAGTTGTCGTTGAGGGGGTCGGCAAGGTACTGATCCAGCGCCTTGCGGTAGGCCGCCGTGACGCTGGCCACATAGTAGAAGGTCTTGGCGCGGCCCTCGATCTTCAGGCTGTCCACGCCCGCCTTGCAGATGAGGTCGAGGAAGGGCGCGGTGCACAGATCGTTTGCGTTGAGGATGTAGCTGCCGTTCTCGTTCTCGCCGATCTCATAGAGCTGGCCGGGGCGGGTCTCCTCGCTCAGGTAGTATTTCCAGCGGCAGGGCTGGGCGCACTGGCCCCGGTTGGAGTCGCGGCCCGTCATGTAATTGGAGAGCAGACACCGGCCCGACACGCTCATGCACATAGCACCGTGGACAAAGGCTTCGATCTCCAGTTCCGGCGGGGTCTTGTCGCGGATGGTGGCGATGTCCTGCAGCGTCAGCTCACGGGCCAGCACCACACGCTTGGCGCCCATGTTGTAGGCAGCGCGGGCTGCGGCCCAGTTGGTGATGCCGGTCTGGGTGGACATATGGATCTCGATGTCCGGGGCGAACTGCTTGCACGCTTCCATCACGCCGAGGTCCGCCACGATGAAGGCATCCACGCCCGCAGCGGCGGCATTTTTGATGGCCTCCGGCAAACGGTCTGCCTCCTCGTTGGTGGGCAGGGTGTTCATGGTCAGGTAGACCTTGCGGCCGCGGGCATGGGCATAGATGACGCCCTCGGTGAGCTGCTCCGGCGTGAAGTTGGCCGGGGCAGAGCGCATCCCAAATTCGGGCAAGCTGCAATACACGGCATCCGCGCCGTAGTTGATGGCGTAGCGAAGGCGTTCCAGATCGCCCGCCGGGGAAAGAAGTTCCGGAATTTGTAGCATAATGATCCTCTTACTTATAATTTTTATTCACCTGCGCTGCTTTTTCGCAGTTGGCTTGGTGCTCCGCATAGGTGCGGGCGTAGTAGTAATGGCCGGAAAGGTCGGTCACGAAGAAATAGCAGCCCTTGACGTCCTCGTCGGGCTGGGGGGCCAGCGCGGCTTGGATGGCCGCCAGACCGGGGTTCGAGATAGGCCCGGCGGGCAGCCCGGTGCAGCTGTAGGTGTCGTAGGCGTTCAGGATATTTTCCGGGATCTTGTCCCAGCCGCCGTACCACGGGGCCACCCAGTTCCACAGGTAGTTGTTGTCCTCATCGCTCTGGACATAGCTCGAAGTGTTGCTCTGGAGCTTGGGGTAGGGCGAACCCTCCGCCAGCCGGTTGCGGAACACCTGCGCCACATTGGAGTCCTGCTCGTTGCCGGCCTCCTCCTGCACGAAGGACGCCAGCGTGATGACCTCCGAAAGGCTCAGATCCTGCTTGTCCAGTTCTTTGTACATTTCGTCGGTGAACTGCCGATCAAAATGAGAATAGAACGTTGCCACGTAGTTGTGTACGGTATCATCCGTCAAGAATTCGTAGGTATCCGGGAAGAGATAGCCCTCGCACTTCATAAAACGGCCGGGGGCTTCCTTGTTGTCCGGGACATACTGCCAGAATTTGTACGCGCTGAAATCGCCGGTATTGGCTTCTTCCAGAAACTCCTCGGCGGTGCACAGGCCAGCCGTTTCCATCCTCTGTGCGATGTCGATGGCGGTGATCCCCTCCGGGAAGGTCAGGCGGACGCTCTCGGCCTTGGCATATTCGGAAAGGGCTGCGATGATCTCATCGTAGGAGCTGCCGGGCTCCAGCGAAAATTCGCCGTACTGGAGCTTTGCCGCCGCGCCCTCGCGGCCCACGTACCAGCGGAAGAGCTGCGGGAAGCGGATGACCCCCGCCTCCTGCAATTTCTTGGCAATGGTGCTCACGCCGCTGCCCTGCGCGATCTCGACCGTTACGGCCTCTTCCTGCTCCCCGCTGCCGTCGATCTCCCGCTTTGCCAGCAGGAGGGCGGCGCCCGCCGCCAGTACCAGCAGCACCAGAATGACCAGCAGGATCTTCAGCGCACCGCCCTTTTTGCGGGGCTTCGTATGATTGCTTTTCGCCATCCGTCCATTCCTTTCAGTCCAGCATCAGCCGCATGTAGCTCTCGCTCACGTCAAAGGGCTCGCCCTCAAAGCGGATCATGCCGTAATCCTGCCGGGTGCCCTCGCCGAGGAAGAGGTTCTGCGCGGCCCCCACGGTGATGACAGCCTTTTCCACGATGACTTCCTTCTCGCGGGCCGCTTCCATCAAAATTTCGGCAGCGCGGTCGTTCTCGGCCATCAGCTCCACAAAATAAAGGGTATCCTCTTTCCGGAAATAGATGCCGTAGCCGTCGTTGTTGGAAACGATGGTGGCCCCGCGGGAGTACAGATCCCCCAGCACCACAGCCATCTGCTCCGGCGGGAGCTGGACGGTATCGGGCCAGAACCTTGCCCGCAGCTCGCCCAGCTTCCGGGCCGTCACGGAGTCGAACTCCGCTTGGCTCCACAGGTTCCGCTCCACTTCCCGCGGGAGGCACCGCAGCGGGAACGCCCACTGGAAGCCCTTGTCCTGCAAAAGAGCGGCCTGTTCGGCCCCGGCGGGCACCACGACCACGAAGCCGGCCCCCCGCAGCTTCTGCTGCGCGCACAGGTGGTCCACAAGGCCCGCCAAGATCAGGCTCCCCTGCCCGGTCAGCCCGTACAGGCAGCAGCCGGGCCGCCCCTGCAGCGTGACCGGCACAGCCATCGCCACAGCTTCGATGTGGTCATTTTCCTCGGCCACGTAGACATTTTCCACTCCGGCAAAGCGCTCGATGGCGTTGGTGACGAAGGTTTCCCCGTCGCCCCGCTCGCGCTGCCACAGCGCCAGAATTTCCGCCCGGTCGGACGGCTGCATCAAACGGTACATGAAATAGGATTCCTCCTTACGCATTCGTTATTCAAGGGCAGAAAGGGCAAGCTGCCGAACTTCCTCCCCAATTTCCTCGATGCTGCGCATCTGCCCGCCCGCATCGCAGCGGACGGAGCACCAGCCGAGATGGGCGGCGCAGAACTCCGCAGCTTTGCGGCTGCGGTTCAGATACTCCACGTCCTTTTCGTGGACGTCCTTCTTGGTCTCATCGCCGTGGTAGCGCTGGGTCATCAGCTTCTGGCTCACGGCGGGGTCCACTTGGAGGTAGATCACCCGGTCCGGCGCGGGCAGACCCAGCAGCCGGAACTCGTAATCAAAGAGCCAGTGGAGGAACTCCTCCCACTGCTCCGGCGGCAGCTTGGAGCACTGGTGCACCGCGTTGGAGGTGGTGTACCGGTCCGCAATGAGGATGCCGCCCTCTTCGTAGAATTTCCCCCAGTCGGCCTTGTAGCCCGCATAGCGGTCCACCGCATAAAAGCTGGATGCCGCATAGGCGTTCACATCGTCGGGTTTTTCGCCGAACTGCCCGGCCAGATACATCCGGACCAGCGCGCTGGAGTCGCTTTCGTAGTTTGGGAAGGTGATCTCCCGCACCGGGCGGCCTTCGGCAGCCAGAGCCGCCGCCAACCGCTTGGCTTGGGTCGCCTTGCCGCTGCCGTCCAGCCCTTCCAGCACGATCAGTTTTCCCCGGCTCATAGGGCTTCCCCCTTCAGCGCGGCGTATTGATCCCGCACCTCGGCGGTCTTGCCGCAGCACATCTTGCCCTCCGGGCAGGGGCCGGATACGCAGGCGGGCCCCGCCGTGCGGAACAGATGGGGTGCTACCGGATAGACCAGCCGCAGCATTTCCTCGGCCAACGCCCGGATCTCCCACTGGGCGCGGTTACAGCAGCGCAGGTGGAAGAAGTTCTGCAGGCTGCGGGCGTTCATGGTCACGACCATCTTGGTCTCACAGGCGTTGGGCAGCACGAAGCGGGCGTCCTCGTTGGCCTGTTTGGAAGCCTTGGCGCGGGCCTGTTTTTCGGGCATTCCCTCGGCCATCAGGCGGGCGGTGTGGCCGTCCTCCAGCTTCTGCACAAGGTCAAGGTAGCGCTTAGCATCCTCGTTCATGCTGGCGATGAAGGCCTCCTTCGCTTCGGGGATGGCCTCGATCTCCGGCGGGATGACGTAGCGGAAATCGTCCAAGCGGACATAGCGCTGGCTCTGAACGCTGAAGGACGCGATGCGGTGGCGGGTGATCTGAGCCAGAAGGGTGCGGCTGACGCCCTCGATGCCAAAGGTGAAGCTGGCGTGCTCGATGGGGCTGGCGTGGCCAAGGTCGCTGAGCATGGTCAGGAACTTGGCGGTCTTCTCCTCGGTCAGGCCGTCCAGCAGGTCGGTGATGTGGGCATCGGAATAGCAGAGCTTGGCCGCCGCCGCCACCACCTTTTCGGGTTCCGGGGTATGTGCGATCAATCGTACCGTCATCATCTGTCATTCCTCCGTGATCTTCACAAGCGGCGCAAAATTTGCCATGGTCTTTTTCACGCCGACCTTTTCAAAGTTGATCTCTACGATCTGGTCGCCCGCTGCGGGCTTGACCTTGAGCACCTTGCCGCGGCCGAAGACCTTGTGCTCCACGATATCCCCCGGCTCGTAGTGCTTGGGGGTGTTGGCAGCGGGTTTCTGGGCCGCCGGTGTTCCGGTAAAGCTGATGGGTTTTGCGGAATTTCTGCTCGTACCTGCGCTGGAATATCCAGCACCGAAGCTGCCGGTGCTGCGGGGGGCCGAGCTGCCGAAGCCGGAGGAAGAGCTTCCCCGCCCGGCGTACTCGGAGCCGAAGCCCCGGCTGCCGCCGTTGTACTCGGAATTCAGGTAGCCGGAGCTGTAACCCGAACCGTAGCCGCCGGTCCTGCTGCGTCCCCAGCCGGAAGCGCCGGAGTAGCCCGACGCGCCGCCCGGCACCGTGTCGCTGTAGGAAGAACCCCAGCCGCCCATCTGAGAGCGGCGCTCCAAGGCGGGGCTGCGGGTCTCCTCCATGTACTCCGGCTCGATCTCCCGCAGAAAGCGGCTGGGCTCGTTGCGCTGGGTGCGGCCGTAGAGCATCCGGGTCACACTGTCGGAGATGTAAAGCTCCTGCTTGGCGCGGGTGATGCCGACGTAGGCAAGGCGGCGCTCCTCTTCGAGGTCGGCCTCGGAATACTTGCTCATCTCGCTGGGGAAGACACCCTCCTCCATGCCGATGAGGAAGACGTAGGGGAACTCCAAGCCTTTGGCGGAGTGGATGGTCATCAGCACCACCTGATCGGCGCTCTCGTTGTAGCTGTCGATGTCGCTGATGAGAGCGATATCTTCCAGATAGCCTTCCAGCGTGGCGTCCTCGCCGTGCTGGTCGCAGTAGTTTTTCACGTTGTTGACCAACTGGCCGAGGTTCTGCATCCGGTCGGCGGCGTCCTCGTGGCCCTTGGCCACCTCCTGCTCCAGCATGGCTTTGTAGCCGGTCAGCTCAATGACGTCGGACGCGAACTCGTCCAGCGTCCTTGTCTCCAGCGATTCCTGTAATCTCTCGTAGATCTGCCAGAATTTCAGCAGCGGCATCATGGAGCGGGACAGCCGCGCGTATTGGTCGGCGTGGCTGATGATCTCCAGCATGCTGGTGTTCTCCTGCGCGGCCAAGTCGGCGATGGCCTCGATGGTCGTATTGCCGATCTTCCGGGCGGGCTCATTGATGATCCGGCGCAGCCGTACATCGTCGCGAGGATTCGCCACGATGGACATGTAGGAGTGGATATCCTTGACCTCTTTGCGGTCATTGAAGCGCTGGCCGCCCACGATCTTGTGGGGAATGCCCGCGCGGGTGAAATAGCTTTCGATGGGGGCCGACTGGGCGTTCATCCGGTAGAGCACGGCGTGGTCAGCCAGATGTCCGCCTGCTTTCAGGTGCTGGCCGATGACGTCCGCGATGTGCATGGCCTCGTCCTGCTCGTTCTCGGCGGTGTAGACATGGACCTTATCGCCCTCGCCGTTTTTGGTCCAGAGGGTCTTGCCCTTGCGCTCGGTGTTGTGCTGGATGACACAGTTGGCGGCGTTCAGGATGTTGGAAGTGGAGCGATAGTTCTGTTCCAGCCGGATGGTCTTGGTGCCCGGATAGATCCGCTCAAAGTTGAGGATGTTCTCGATGGTCGCGCCGCGGAACCGGTAGATGCTCTGGTCATCGTCGCCGACCACACAAATATTCTTTTCCGGCCCGGTGAGCAGACTGACCAGCCGGAACTGGGCCACACTGGTGTCCTGATACTCGTCCACAAGGAGGTGGCGGTACTTGTTCTGGTAGAACTCCCGCACCTCATCGTGCTCGGCCAGCAGCTGCACGGTGTGGTAAATGAGGTCGTCGAAGTCAAAGGCTCCGGCATCCTTCAGCTTTTTCTCGTAGGCAGCGTAAACCTTGGCCGCGATGGCACCTTTCGTATCCCGTGCCGGGGTGCGCAGGGCCTCTTCGGGGCTGACGAGCTGATCCTTCCAGCGGCTCATCTGGTTGATGGCGCTCTTCACCGGGAAGAATTTATCGTCGATGCTCAGCTCTTTATAGATCGCTTTCATCACACGCTGGGCGTCGTCGGTGTCGTAGATGGTGAAGCTGCGGGGGTAGCCGATCTGTTCAGCCCAGCGGCGCAGGATCCGCACGCACGCCGAGTGGAAGGTGGAGGCGAACACCTCGTCCCCCTCTTCGCCGCCCAGCATATTCCGCAGACGCTCCTTCAGCTCCCCGGCCGCCTTGTTTGTGAAGGTGATAGCCATCACGTTCCAGCTCCGGACGGCGTCCTTGCGGAGCATCCCGTCCAGCCAAGCCGGGGCATCGGTGCCGGTCATGATGGCCATCCGCAGGGCCTTGACGTCCTCTTCGGTCACCTCGCGGGGGGTCCAGCCCGATCCGTGGGCCGAACCGAACCGGATGAGGTTCGCAATGCGGTTGACCAGAACCGTGGTCTTTCCGCTTCCGGCACCGGCCAAGATCAGCAGCGGGCCGTTGGTCGTAAACACCGCCTTGCGCTGCATCTCGTTTAGGCGGCCAAACTGTTTTTCAATGTAGGTATCGCGCAGGGCACAAAATTCCTGCTTGAGATCTGTTGCCATTGTTTCACCTGTTCTTTTTGCTAATTTCCCATGAATCACTAAGGTATAGTATATCACATTTGCGGCTCATTGCACAGGGTTTCCAGCATAAAAAACCGCCCGTCCGCGGCAGTTGCCAGCAGACAGGCGGTTTAAGATTTTTTATTGGAGGATCACGCTTAGCCGAAGATGTTGATCAGGATACCAGCAGCAACGGCGGAGCCGATAACGCCAGCGACGTTGGGGCCCATGGCGTGCATCAGCAGGAAGTTGGAGGGGTTCTCGCTCTGGCCCACCTTCTGAGAAACACGGGCAGCCATAGGAACGGCGGAAACACCGGCGGAACCGATCAGCGGGTTGACCTGACCACCGGTCAGGGCATACATGACCTTGCCGCACAGCACACCGGCTGCGGTGCCGAAGGAGAATGCGATCAGGCCCAGCACGATGATGAACAGGGTGCGGGTGTTCAGGAAGGTGTTGGCAGAAGTGGTGCAGCCAACGGACAGGGCAAGGAAGATGGTGATGATGTTCATCAGCTCATTGCCAGCGGTCTTCTGGATACGATCCACAACACCGGATTCCTTCATCAGGTTGCCCAGCATCAGCATACCGACCAGAACGGCGGCATCCGGGACGATCAGGGAGACGATGATGGTGACCATGATGGGGAAGACGATCCTCTCGGTCTTGGTCACGGCACGCAGCTGCTTCATGACGACGGTGCGCTCTTTCTTGGTGGTCAGCGCCTTCATGATGGGCGGCTGGATGACAGGCACCAGCGCCATGTAGCTGTAGGCCGCCACGGCGATACTGCCCAGCAGCTCAGGAGCCAGACGGGAGGTAACGAAGATGGCGGTCGGGCCGTCGGCACCGCCGATGATGGCGATGGCAGCGGACTGCTTCTGGGTGAAGTCCACCAGACCGGTAGCGGCCAGCAGACGGGCGCCCATGTAAGTACCGAAGATGCCGAACTGAGCAGCAGCGCCCAGCAGCAGGCTCTTGGGGTTGGAGATCAGGGGGGCGAAGTCGGTCATGGTGCCGATGCCGAGGAAGATCAGCGGCGGGTAGATGCCCAGCTTGACGCCCATGTAGAGCATATCGGCCAGACCGCCGTTGTTCAGGATCTCGACCCACATCGGGTGTTCCAGACCATCGCCGACGAAGTACTGCATGTGGATGATACCGCTGCCGGGCAGGTTGGCAAGGATCATGCCGAATGCCATGGGCAGCAGGATCAGGGGCTCATATTCTTTCACAATGGCCAGATACAGCAAGAAGCAGCCGACGCAGATCATGATTGCGTACAGCCAGCCGCCCGGCTCGCCGAACCGTGCGAAGCCGGAGCTTTGGAAAATACCGACCAGAGTATTGATAAACTGTGTCATGTTCTTCCTCCTGTGTTAAAAAGGTGCGGTGGTGTCATTGACACCGGCCTTGCTCCAGCCATTGCGGCTGCGGCGCACGGCCTTGAGGGTGTACTTGCCATTGCCCATGGCGTGAATGGCTGCCATGATCGCGGCAACCACATCACCGGGGATACCCTCCTCCACCACAGGAGCGGGTGCTGCCTGCTGCACGGGGGCTGTAGGCTTTGCCTCAGGGGCCTTTGGCACAGCCGCCTTTGCTGCAGCCTTCTTCACGTTCATGCCGTCGAAAATCTTGCCCTCCAGCGTGACGATCGCCATCAGCAGGACAAGGATCGCAAACACCAGAACGATACCGGTTATCGTGATAACCGCATCCAAACCCAAATTCATGGTCTTCCTCCTAGTCATTTATTGTTTCGCAGCCGGGGCACGACCCCCACCCGCAAAAAACCGATTTGAAATCATTATACAATATTTTCCGGCCCGATTCAACAACTATGAACAAAAATCATCACAATTTTTTCCAAATCGTGAAGAGCCGCTTCCCTGTTCCGGCCCCTCAGCGGCGGCCGATGCGGGGGGTAGCGTCGGTGAAGCCGGTCTCCAGCTTATCCCGCACACCAAGGCTCATGGCCGTGCCCAGCGCCACGCAGTTGACGGGGTCGGGCGAGACTTCGACGTTGACCTTCAGCTCTTGGCTCAGGTACTCCGGCAGACCGTGGAGCTGTGCGCCGCCGCCGGTCAGCACCACGCCGTTGCGGAAGATATCGCCCGCCAGCTCCGGCGGGGTCTTTTCCAGCACCTGATGGGCGGCGGTGCCGATCTGCTCGCTCAGCATCATGACCGGCTCGTACAGATCGCTGGTGGAGACGTTCACCCGGATGGGCAGACCGGTCAGCAGACTGCGGCCCTTGATCTCCATCGTCTCGTTGAAATCCGCTTTCTGGGGGCAGCACGCCACGTTCTTTTTCAGCTGCTCGGCGGTGCGCTGGCCGATGGCAATGCTGAATTTGTTGCGCACATGCTTCAAAATTTCATCGTCGTAGTGGTTGCCCGCCACCCGGACGCTGGTGGCCTTGACCTTGCCGCCAAGGCTCAGCACGGCGATATCGGTGGTGCCGCCGCCGATGTCGATGATCATCCGGCCATCGGGCTGAGTGATGTCGATGCCGGAGCCGAGGGCCGCAGCGATGGGCTCGTCGATCAGGTAGACCTGCCGGGCACCGGCGGCCATGACGGCCTCCACCACGGCGTCGCTCTCGATGCCGGTGATGGCGGCGGGCACGCAGACCGCCACGCGGGGCTTGACCATGTGGGAGCTGTACACCTGATTGACGAAGCGGCAGATCAGCTCGCGGGTCATGGTGTGGTCGCTGATGACGCCGTCCTTCAGCGGGAAGATGGCGGAAATATAGTTGGGGGTGCGGCCCACCATGGCCAGCGCCTTGTCGCCCACCTCCAGCACCGAGTTCTTGCGGGTATCCACCGCCACCACGCTGGGCTGGTTGAGCACGACGCCCGTGCCCTCCTGTGCGATGATGATGGTCGTGGTACCGAGGTCGATACCGATATCATTCTGTGCCATAATGCGTTGTTCCTTTCTCTGCTTCCCCTAGTTCGTTTTGTATGGGCAACGCCCGCTGCGGGGCGTGATCTCAAATCATCTTATTATAACACACCGGTCACACTTTTTCCACTGCAACTTGCTCCGGCGGAATGGCTTGCTGCAGCAGCGCACACAGCCCGCTGTACCGTAGGTTCTGGCGCACATTGCCCATCATCCGGTTCACGACGTCCCGCCGCCCGGCGACGATACACAATTTGCGTGCGCGGGTGACGCCGGTGTAGAACAGGTTCCGGTAGCACAGCCGGGGCGGCACCTGCGCCACCGGCAGCACCACCGCCGGGAACTCGCTACCCTGACTTTTGTGCACCGTGATGGCGTAGGCGACCTCCAGCTCGTTCAGGTTCTCGGCCGGGTAAAGCAGCCGCCGGTCATCCATCCGCACCACCATCGACCGTTCCCGCGTGTTGATGGACTCCACGATGCCGATGTCGCCGTTGTAAGCGCCCACGCCCTGTTCCCCGCCGATGCGCTGCCAGACGATCTCATAATTGTTGCGCACCTGCATCACTTTATCCCCCACCCGGAAGACGCGGGCCGCGCTTTGCAATTGGGGTCTGCCCTTCTGTTCCGGGTTGAGCAGGTTCTGCAATTCCACATTCAGCGCCTGTGTGCCGGTGGGGCCGAGCTTGGTCGGGCAGAGCACTTGGATGTCCTTGATGGGGTCGAAGCCGTAGCTGCGGGGCAGCCGGGTGGTGACAAGGTCGCAGACCAGTTTCTGCGCCGCCTCGCCGTCCGACTCCAAGAAGAAGAAGTCGTCGGTCTTGCCGCCCTTCTGAAGCGGCTCGCTGGAAATGATGTGGTGAGCGTTCTCCACGATGAGGCTCCGCTTGGCCTGACGGAAGATCTCGTTCAGGCAGACGGTGGGCACCAGCTTGGAGCGGATGACCTCCCCCAGAATGTTTCCGGGGCCGACGCTGGGCAGCTGGTCGGCGTCGCCCACCATGATGATGCGGCAGCTATACCGCAGCGCCGTGATGAGGGCCTGAAACAGCTTGACGTCCACCATGCTCATCTCGTCGAGGATGACCACATCGCACTTGAGCAGGTTCTTGTCGTTGTGGATGAAGCTGACCACGCCGCCGGTGTAGTCCACTTCCAGCAGCCGGTGGATGGTGGAGGCCTTCCGGCCCGTCAGCTCGCTCAGCCGCTTGGCCGCGCGGCCCGTGGGGGCACAGAGGGCCACCCGCTCCGCCTGATGCTCCAGCAGCTGCAAGATGGCGTTGACGGTGGTGGTCTTGCCGGTGCCGGGGCCGCCGGTCAGTACAAGGCAATTCTCGGTCATGGCCTTGCGGATGGCTTCCTTTTGGAGCGGCGCATAGGCGAAGCCCTGCGTCAGCTCCAAGACCTGAATGTTCCGGTCAAGGTCGCAGATGGGGTTCTTGCCCCGCCGGGTCAGCAGAGCCAGCCGGTCGGCAATATCCTGTTCCGCCGCCAGCAGATCTGGCAGATAAACATACGGTGTGCCGTCAAACATCCGAACGCAGAGTTCCTCGGTCTCAAGGCAGCGGTCCAGCGCGGCCGCCAGCTTTTCCGGCGGCTGGTGGATGAAATTGGACGCCGTGTCCAGCAATTGTGCGCGGGGCAGACAGGTGTGGCCGTTGCCCGCGTTATGGCGCAGGGTGCGCAGCAGGGCCGCTTCCAGCCGCTGTGCACAGTCCCCTTCCATATGGTAATACTGGGCGATGCTGTCGGCGTGGCGGAAGTCGAGCTGCAATGGCTCGCCGCAGAGCAGGTAGGGGTTCGAGGAAATGGCGTTCATGGCGCCGGGGCCGAAGACCCGGAAGACTTCCATGGCGCGGCGGGGGCTGATCTCGAACTGGGCGAGGTAGGCGATGAGTTCCCGCATCCCGAACATCCGCTTGAACTCCTGCTGGATGCGGTCGGCCTTGTCCGCCGAGATGCCGGGGATAGTGACCAGCTGAGCCGGGTCGTTCGCGATAATTTCCAGCGCCTGTGCGCCGAATTTGTCGATGATCTTGTTGGCTGTCCGGGCTCCGATGTAGGGCAGCGACCCGCTGGCAAGGAAGGCGTAGACGGCCTCCAAATCCTTGGGCATATCGGTCTCGCACTCCTGCGCGTGGAACTGGCGGCCATAGGCAGCGTGGTTCTCGTACTTGCCGCGGCAGACGACGCTCTCGCCCGCGTGCAGCTCCCCCACCACGCCGCAGACCACCGTGAGCACCCCGCCGCCGGAGATCTCAAAGACGGTGTAGCCCGTGTCCGTATTCTCGTAGATGATGTCCTCGACCGTGCCCTCGATCTGTTCCAGTTCCTGTTCCATCGGCTCCACCGCCCCTTCTGTGACATAAGTGATTTTAGTATAATATAAAAGGAAGCGTTTTGCAACGCATCGTGTGCAAAACGCTTCCTTTTGTATTTATAGGTTTGCGTGGGGCGTCAGCTTCTCCTTTTGCAGCCGCCGATAGACCACGATGTAGGCGGGGATGAGGAAGAAACAGGCGAAGAACCACGCCACCGGGTTCGCGATGCAGGCGGCAAAATAACCCCACAGCGGCACGAACAGGAAGCCCACCAGCGCGCGGGCCACCATCTCGGCCACACCGGCGAACATAGCAAGGCTGGAATAGCCCAGACCCTGAATGGTGTACCGGTAGATGATGAGGACCGCCAGCGGGATATAGAAGACGCTGTTCCAGAAGATGAAGCTCTGGGCGTTGGCCATGATCTCGGTCTGGTCGCCCTCAAGGAAGAGGCCGATCAGGGGCTTATCCAGCACCCGCAGGATCAGGAAGGAGGCCACGCTGTAGACGCAGCCGATGCCCAGCGCCGTGTTGACGCCCTTGTTCACGCGGCCAAGGTCGTGGGCGCCCATGTTCTGACTGGCGTAGGTGGTCATGGCTGTACCGATGCTCTCCAGCGGGACAGACAGGAAGGAGGCCGCCTTGCCGCCGGCAGTCTGGGCCGCCACGATGTCGCTGCCCAAGCCGTTGACCGCACCTTGCAAAAGCACACTGCCGATGGCGGTGATGCTGCACTGCAAGCCCATGGGGATGCCCATATTGCAGAGCTTGGCACAGTGCCTCTTGCTCAGCTTGCCCTCTTCCTTCGACCAGCGCAGCTCACCGTAATGCTTGAGGATGTAGAACAGACTGCCAATGCCCGCAACGGCCTGACTGAAGACCGTCGCGAAGGCCGCGCCGAAGGCCCCCATCTTGAACACGATGATGCACAGCAGATCCAGCCCGATGTTCAAAACGCTTGCCACCAGCAGGAAATACAGCGGGCGCTTGCTGTCGCCGAGGGCACGCATCAAGGCGCTGGTCATGTTGTACAGCAGGGTGAACGGGATGCCCACAAAGATGGTGCGGATGTAAATATCCGCCAGATCAATGATGTTATCCGGCGTGTTGGTCCACACAAGGATGGAGCGGGTCATGGCCACCGTGGCCACGGTGAGCACGGCGGCGAAGAACACCGACAGCCAGACCGCGTTGGCGGTGTAGCGGCGCATCTCGCGGTAGTCCTTCGCGCCGAAGGCCCACGAGATCGGGATGGAAAAGCCGCACGCGATGCCGTTGACGAAGCCCAGCACCAGATAGTTCAAGCCGCCCACGCTGCCGACCGCCGCCAGCGCTTCCACGCCGACGAACCGGCCCACGATGATGGTATCGGCCAGATTGTAGAACTGCTGGAACAGGCTGCCCAGCATCAGCGGCACCGCGAAAGCGAGGATCAGCTTCAGCGGGCTGCCCTGTGTCATATCTTTTGTCATGTCAGCGCCCTCCTTTGGGGACCATCAAAAGGCAGAAAAAACGATTTTTCACCGACAAAAACGTCCTGCCGGAAAAGGGGCAGGACGTTGTGGGATTCACGAATGTGATTATAACAGATTGCAGGTTTTTTTCAAGCGTCTTCTTTTGATAAGCTTCACTAAAAAATAGATGCAAAAATTAGTGATTCTGCGCATGACCGTTCACCGGGCCAGTTGACGGCAGACATTCACGGCGTCATCGACGTGGTAAGGCTCGGTGTTGTGGTTCCCCTGCGCCCCCGCCGTGACCATGAGATAGGTCTTCCCTTTCACTTCCGCCGCGCTGGCAAGGCAGAGCCCGGCGGCGCTGGTATAGCCCGTTTTGCCGCCCAGAAATTTTCCCCGGCGCAGCTCCGTGCCGTCCAATTCGCTCCAAAACGTGCTCTCCATCGTAAAGCCGTCCGGGTGCAGATTCGTGGGCGGCACGGTGTAGCGGGCTGTTGCGAAGATCGTACGGAACATCTCATTCTGCATCGCCGCCCGCAGCAGCCGGGCCATGTCCCGCGCGGTGGAAACATGCTCCGGGTCGTGCAGGCCGGTGGGGTTGCAGAAGTGGGTGGATGCCATCCCCAGCGCTGCGGCCTTTTGGTTCATCAACTCCACAAAGGCTTCCTCCGAACCGCTCACTTCCCGCGCCAGCGCCTCGCAGCACTCCGCGCCGGAGGGCAGGAGCGCACCGTATAACAGGTCCCGCACCGTGGCCGTCTCACCGGGCAGAAAGCCCGCCATCGATGCGCCCTCGGCCCGCAATTCCGGGAAGATGTCCTCCGGCAGCGTCACCGGCGTATCCAAGTCGGGGTTTGCTTCGAGGACGAGCAGTGCCGTCATCACCTTGGTCATGGACGCCGGATAGATGGACGCATCCGCGTTTTTTGCGGCCAGCACTTCCCCGCTGTCCGCGTCCATCAGAACCGCTTCAGGGCTGATGAGTCCTTCCAGACTGACCCGCCGGGGCCAGAACAACAGCAGAGCCAGCAAAATCAGCAGAAAAATCAGCCACCGCCGCCGCGTGCGGCGCTTTTGCGCAGAACGTCTCCGTTTCATAGAACACACATCCTTTCGCTCTATAAAACGATGCAAAACGCCCTTTTACTGCATGGAGCACAAAAATCTGCGATTCCCCGCACGCCCCCTTCTTGGCCGAAGCGCCAATTTTTGCCGATGCGGCCAGCAAGGCAGGGTATCATAGAGGGGCATGAAATTCATACTTTTTTGCCGGAACAATGATGGACAGAACCATGCTTCCAAGATATAGCGCCCAAATCACCCAGCCGAGCTCCACGCCGACCCGTTTCCCGATCCATGTTCCGACCGCAAACAGCGGCGGCATGGCCAGTGCGGTGACGACCGTCCAGATCCGTGCCCACCGCAAAATGATCGGCCAGTTATGATTGTTGAAATAGACTCCCGGAATATTCATCCGGAACGCACCCTGCGCAATGTAATTGATGCGGTTTTCATCATAGTAGCTTGGAAGAACTTCCTCTGTAAAAAAATAGTATGCTCCGAAAAAGAACCCGAAAAAGCAGCTGACCCACAACAGCGTTCCCATTTTTTCAGACACCCATCCCAGATTCCAGACGGCCAGCGCTTCCACCGCGCCCAGCACGTTGCAGACCAGATACACCGGTAGGTATTTTTTCACTCGTCCACGCCGGACTTCCACCGGCTCTTTGGAGATGGTCAGCGCCTTTTTGACCAGCGCTTCCACCTCATTGGCTGGGAGCTGCTGCTCCTCCAGCCGCCGACCTTCCAACAACTCCGTCACCGAAATTCCCAGCAGTTCGGCCAGCGGCAGGAGCAGGGAGACGTCCGGCACGCTCAGCCCCGTCTCCCTTAATTAAAGATATTGTTGGGTAAAAAAGAAAGGTCAGTCGATTT